>ENA-OWPA01000214-OWPA01000214.1-bioreactor-metagenome-genome-assembly--contig:-NODE-214-length-102873-cov-10.224085_pt1 | contig 102873 bp, 97 predicted proteins | sample MGYA00238139_ERZ651803 | MGnify/ENA primary metagenome ERZ651803 (study PRJEB26909, sample SAMN07631231) | bioreactor metagenome | isolation source: Switchgrass digestor | place: USA: Dartmouth... | reverse complement strand
GGGCGGTTAGCTCAGCGGGAGAGCACTTGCTTCACACGCAAGGGGTCACTGGTTCGATCCCAGTACCGCCCACCAAGCCTCTTGCAGCCAGCCCCGAAGGGGTTGGCGAAAGAGGCAGCCCTCTTGCAGCCAGCCCCGAAGGGGTTGGCGAAAGAGGCAGGCCGCCTGCAGTAAGCCCCGAAAGGGCTTGCGAAGGCGGAAAGGCGTCGGCGGGAAGCCCCGCCAGGGGGATCCGGAGACGCCCACCGCTATCCTGTCGGAGTGGCGGAATTGGCAGACGCGTACGTTTGAGGGGCGTATGGGCAACCGTGCGGGTTCAAGTCCCGCCTCCGACACCAATCTGCGAAGAGAGCCGCTGGATGCATCCGCATTCAGCGGCTCTCTTCATGCGTTCAGCCGGGCTTGCGTCCGCCGGAGAGGGTACCTCGTGCAGGCCCGGACGGCCGGAGGGCCGCGGTGTATTGCATACAGAGCCCGGTGGAACTGCTGAAATGACAGATCAGCGGGCCGGGTCAAACGTGCATCGTCATCGGCTGCGCGTGCACCTTTGTACTGGAAACCGTGTACTCACTCCTCAAGCCCCCGCGATGAAGGTATAATTACTGATGGCCCTTTGCAGTGCGTATGGCTCGACCCGCGGTTCATGGTCGTATCCACGCATCGAACAGGAGGTCGCCTCAATGAACTTGCGTCAGCGCACAGCCGTCTCGATCCTGGCTCTGTTCGCACTGACCCTTTCCGCATGCGGCGGGACGCAGCAGGCTCCCAACAATCAGACCCCGGCCGGCGGCGGGCAGCAGCAACAGCAGCAGGAACCGCAGCAGACTGAGGAGCCCAAGGAGCTCGTGGTGTACACGTCTCACCAGGCCGACATCCACGAGCCGCTGATCAAGGCTTTCGAGGACGCAACGGGAATCAAGGTTACCGTCATCTACGGTGCCACTGGCGAACTGTTCCAGCGCATGAAGGCTGAGGCCAGCAACCCGGGCGGCGACGTGATCTTCGGCGGCGGCGCCGAGACCCACGAGGCCAACAAGGACCTTCTGCAGCCCTACGCACCCAAGGAAGTCGACAAGATGTCCCCGGGCACCGTGGCGAAGGACAACACCTGGACGGGCTTCACCGCCCTTCCGATCGTGATCATGTACAACACGAACATGCTCACGCCCGAGGAGGCGCCGAAGGGCTTCGCAGACCTGACTGACCCCAAGTGGGCCGGCAAGATCGCCATGCCTGACGCCGCCAAGTCCGGTTCCGCGTACACCACCGTGGTCACCGTCCTGCACGCCATGGGCCGCGACGACGGCAAGGGCTGGGAAGTGATGGCCGACATTGCCGCCAACTCGAAGATCCTGGGCTCCTCGTCGCAGGGCCCGAAGGGCACCAATGACGGCGAGTACGCCCTGGCTCTCACCCACGAGGAGGGCGCCTTCAAGTACGTTGCGGCCGGCGGCCCGATCGGCATCATCTACCCGGAGGAGGGCACCTCGAACGTGCCTGACGCCGTGGCGATCATCAAGGGCGCCAGGCACCCGGAGAACGCCAAGACCTTCATCGACTTCATGGTCTCGCAGGAGATGCAGGAGTATGTGGCCAAGGAGCTGAACCGGCGGCCGGTACGTACCGACGTCGCTCCGCCTGAGGGTCTGGAGGACGTGTCCAAGATCAAGTGGCTGGACTACGACATGGAGTGGGCCGCCACCCAGCGTGAGCAGGTTCTGGAGCAGTGGAAGGATATCGTGGTGCAGTAGCCGCTGACCCTGACGGGGGTGCTCCCTTGACGGGAGCACCCCTCTCTGCAACATAGACTCGCCAACCTGGAGGTCGTGCGAATGTCGAAGGTCACCATCGAAGGAGTCGTCAAACGGTTCGAGGGCCATGCGGCCGTGGCCGGAGTCTCCCTCACGGTGGAGTCGGGGGAGCTGTTCACGCTGCTTGGGCCCTCTGGATGCGGCAAGACGACGCTCCTACGGGTGCTGGCAGGGTTCTACCAGCAGGACGAGGGGAACGTGCGGTTCGGTGACCAGCTGGTCAACGACGTTCCCGCGCACAAGCGCAACACCGGCATGGTGTTTCAGAACTACGCCGTGTTCCCGCACATGACCGTGTTCGAGAACGTCGCCTACGGCCTGAAGGCCCGTAAGGTCGGTGGCCAGGAGCTGCAGCGGCGCGTGACAGAGGCCCTGGAGATGGTGAAGATGGCCAACCTCCGGGACCGCATGCCCGCACAGCTCTCAGGCGGCCAGCAGCAGCGAGTCGCCCTCGCCCGGGCTCTGGTGATCCAGCCGCAGCTCCTGCTGATGGACGAGCCCCTCTCGAACCTCGACGCCAAGCTGCGCATCGAGATGCGCACCGAGATCCGCCGCCTGCAGCGGCAGTACGGGATCACCACCATCTACGTCACCCACGACCAGGAGGAGGCCCTGGCCATCTCCGACCGCATCGCCGTCATGAACAACGGCCGCGTCGAGCAGGTGGGCTCTCCCCGCGACGTGTACTTCAACCCGCAGACGCTCTTCGTGGCCAGCTTCATCGGCACCACGAACCTGCTGCCCGGCCGGGTGCAGGGCGGCCAGGTGCGGGTGCTCGACCAGGCGGTCCGGGAGGTTGCGGCGCCCGATGGCGACTGCACCGTGACGATCCGGCCCGAGAAGATCACCCTGGGGCAGGGTGAGATCAGCTTCACCGGCCACGTGGAGGAGGCGCTGTTCGTCGGCAGCGGTACCACCGTGTTCGTGCGCACCCCGGAAGGGAAGCGCATTGAGGTGCGGCTGCCCAACGAGGTTGAGCCGCCCCGGGTGGGCGATCAGGCGACCTTCGGCTTCCGCCGTTCTGCCGCAGCGGTCTACGGCGCACAGGGCGAGGTGCTGGCGTGATGGAGAGGCTCAAGTTCTGGCGGAAGTGGACGTTCTGGCACTGGGTGACCGCAGTCTCGCTGCTTCTCCTGGCGATCGTCCTGCTCTACCCGGTGGGGCAGCTGCTGGTCAAGTCGTTCCTCGCCAAGGACGGCAGCTTCACTCTGAAGAACTACGCCACGTTCCTGGGCAAGCGGTACTACCGGCTGGCGCTGACCAACAGCCTCTGGGTCTGCACCGCCTCTACAGCGATCGCCACCGCGCTCGGCGTTCCGATGGCATTTCTCCTCACCCGGTACAAGCTGCCGGGCAAACCGCTCATCCGCACGCTGATCATCCTGTCGCTGCTCTCGCCGCCGTTCATCGGCACCTACTCCTGGATTGTGCTCCTGGGCCGGGCGGGCTTCATCACGAAGGCCATGGAGGCCATCGGCATCACGATGCCCACTATCTACGGCCCCCGGGGCATCATCCTGGTCTTCTCGCTGCACTTCTTCCCTTACGTCTACCTCTTCACCTCGGCTGCGCTGCAGTCCATCGACCGCTCGCTTGAGGAGGCGGCCGATAACCTGGGCGTGAGCGGCTGGACCCGCTTCCGCACCATCACGCTGCCGCTGGTCCTCCCCGCGATCTCGGCCGGAGCCCTGATGGCCTTCATGTCTGCGCTGGCCGATTTCGGCACGCCGCAACTGATCGGCGAGGGATTCCAGCTGCTGCCCATCGCCGCCTATTCCGAGTATATGAACGAGATCGGTGGCAACCCCGGCATGGCCGGCGCCCTCTCCACGGGACTGGTCTTGATCTCCACCCTGGCGCTCTTCCTGCAGCGCTGGGTCAACCGGCGGACCTTCACCATGAGCAGCCTGCGTCCTCCGATCGTGGTCGACCTGCCCCTGGGGCGGAAGATCCTGGCCAGCGCCTTCTGCTACCTGGTGGTGGGCGTGGCGATCCTGCCGCAGGTGGTTGTGATGATCTCGTCCTTCCGCAAGGCGAAGGGCCCCATCTTCCTCGACGAGTTCGGCCTGGACAACTACATGACCATCGTCGACCGGGTGCCCGGCGCGGTGGCCAACACGTTCCGGCTCTCCATCGTGGCCATCGTGATCATGGTCATTGCCGGCCTCCTGATGTCCTACGTGATCACCCGCCGGCGCAGCGTGGCCACTGCGGTGCTGGACGTGACGCTGCTGATCCCCTACGTGCTGCCGGGCACGGTGATCGGCATCGCGTTGATCACCGCGTTCAACCGGCCGCCGCTGGTGCTCACCGGCACGGCGACGATCCTGATCATCTCGTACGTCATCCGCAAGATCAGCTACACCGTCCGCTCGGCTTCGTCGGTGCTCACCTCCCTAGACCCCTCGCTGGAGGAGGCCTCCATCAACCTGGGCGTCGGGCCCGTGGCATCCTTCTTCAGGGTGACGGCGCCGTTGGTCTTCAAGGGCGTGATGGCCGGCGCGGTGCTCTCGTGGGTGACGACGATCAACGAACTCTCCAGCACGATCATCCTCTACCATGCAGGTACGATCACCATGCCCGTGGCCATTTACTCGCAGGTGATCTCCGACAACTTCGGCCTCGCTGCGGCGCTGAGTACGATCCTCACCCTGGTGACCGTGATCTCCCTCTGGCTCTTCAACCGACTGGCCGGAAAGGACAACGGCCTTCTGACGTAGGAGGTTCTGTACGTGGCGATCAAGGCTGTCATCTTTGACCTCGGCGGGGTCATCTTCCACCTGGGCGAGTTCGGGTACCGGCGTGAGGTGGCCCGGCGCCTGGGTCTGGGCGACGCCCTGCCGCCGGCCTACGAGGAGGCGCTGCCGGCTATCCAGCGGGGCGAGATGGCCGAGGAGGACCTCTGGGAGGCGATGTCGGGCCGGCGGGTCTCGTCGGACGCCTTCGACGACGCCTGGGAGCAGCACTTCCTGGTGAACCCGGAGATGCTGGCCCTGGCGGCGGAACTGCGGGAACGGGGGCTCAGGACGGCAGTGCTCTCCAACACGCAGGCTTCCCATGTGGCGATCATGCGGCGCATGGGGGTGCTGGCGCCGTTTGACCCGGTTCTGATGTCCTGCGAGGTGGGCCGCCGCAAGCCCGAGAAGGAGATCTTCGAACTGGCGTTGGAGCGGCTGGGGCTCCCGGCCAACGAGGTCGCCTTCGTCGACGACGTGCCCGAGTACGTCGCCGCCGCCGCCAGCGTTGGCATCCACGCCATCCGCCACACCGGCGACGTGGCTGCCACCCGCCGGGCGCTGCTGGCGCTGATCGGGGGGTAAGGACGGTCAGGGGCTGTCCCGGTGGTCATCGCAAGCTGACCCGGGACAGCCCCTCTTGTCTCTGCAGCCAGCGCCTCGCCCCGACCTGGCAGTCAGCGCCCGGCCTTCTCGCCGGGGGCGCGCTCCGCCTGCAGCTCGGCCATGACCTGGGCGACGTTCTGCTCGTGCTGCTCCCGGTAGTAACCTGGCAGCTGCTCGATGACAGGCTGGGGGAGCAGGGCACCCAGCGGGAGTTCCGCCGCGATCTCCTCGGCGGACCGGCCCGTCGCCAGTCCTGCCTCAGCCGCCTCAACGAGCCGGTCGATGTACGCGGCGTTGGCCGTCAGCAGTTCGGGGCCGCCGGGGCGCCCGTGGCTGGGCACGACGTGGGTGATCCCGGCCCGGCTCCACCTGCGCAGGGCTGCCGCCCACTGCCGGATGTGCCCGGGTTCGCTCAGGGTGGGGATCGGCTGCTCCACCGCGTCGCCGGCCAGCAGCAGCCCGAGCTCCGGCACGTGGACCACGACCGAGTCTGCGGTGTGGCCCGGCAGGTGGTGCAGGTTCACGGTCAGGTCTCCGGCGTCGATGGAGAGGCGGTGGGGGAAGGTGAGTCCCGGGGGGATGATCCGGCTGTTGGCGAAGGCCTCCGGGTTCTCGGCGCGCATCTGCGCCAGGGTCTCCGCCGCCTCCGGCGCCGTCAGCCTCTCCCGGCTGATGCGGTGTCCGATCACGGGCACGCCCGGGAAGGCGGCCGTGCCCCAGCAGTGGTCCCAGTCGGCGTGCGTGTAGACCACCAGCGTTGCGCCCGCGAAGGGGGCCATGTCCGCCGGCTCGATGAGCGTGTCGACCACGACCCGGTGCCGGGTCCCGCTGATCATGGCGGCCGTGACAGGGAAGTCATACGACCCCGGCAGCGGGCGGGTCACGAGGGTGACCCGGGGGAGGAAGGAGTCCACTCTCAACCGGGAACTCGAGGCATCCATGGTACACGACACCCCCGCATCGCACGGCGTCGTTGGTGCGCAGTGGAGGGACCTTGTCTGCTTCAGTATAGCAAATCATGGTCTGAGCAATGAGGCGTCGCGTCTGGCGTTGCCCGCAGTCGTGGTTGAGGTGTTGTCGGCTCACGTGGACACATGACGCCGCATGGCGGCGGGCGCGCTGAGACCCCCTGGGGCGCCGGTCAGTCGGCTTTGCAGCCAGTGCGACCTGTGCCGTGTGGGGGTCTCGGTACAGTCTATGCAGCCGGTGTCGGGAGATGTGCATCGGGCGGGGGAGTCAGTGCCTTTTTGCTTGCGGCCGCGAGGAGACCCCCGGAGGCGCCGGTCAGTCGGCTTTGCAGCCAGGCGACCTGTGCCGTGTGGGGGTCTCGATACAGTCTATGCAGCCGGTGTCGGGAGATGTGCATCGGGCGGCGGAGTCACTGCCTTTTTGCTTGCGGGCGCGAGGAGACCCCCGGAGGCGCCGGTCAGTCGGCTTTGCAGCCAGTGCGACCTGTGCCGTGTGGGGGTCTCGATACAGTGTATGCACGTGTGACCCTCATATGCGCCCCGAATGGTCTGCCAATGTCTGGATGCCGCTGGCTCAGGCGAGGCCCGGCAGGTCCGGATGCAGGGCGAGAAGCTGTGGAAGGATCTGTAGCTGGGCGAAGGGCACGAGGGGCAGGGCCGGGTTCAGCGGTGTGCGCAGGATGGCCCTCCCGCCGCATGCGAGGAAGTCTCCCAGCGTGACGGGAGCACGGGTCAGGCGGTGCACCGCGGGCACGTCCAGCAGCAGGATGCCTGCCACTTCGCCCGACGGCACGGGCACCTCGTCCGCGATGGCCAGGTAGGTCACGGAGAACTGCCGGCCGTCCTCCCGGGGGGTGACGAGCAGCGGGGCGGGCGTCAGTCCGATTCCCTCTTCCATGCGGTCCAGGCGGAATGCGCCGCTCCCGGTCCTGGCCGCCAGGTACGTCGCGGGCGGATCCGCCAGTGCGATGCGCACCCCGGCCTCCTCCTGCACCTCTCGCTCGACGCACTGCGCAGTTGTCTCGCCAGCCTCACGGTGACCGCCCAGGCGGATCACGGCCAGCCGGTCGCCGGCGGGCGTCGGCCCCACCGCGAAGGCGAAGTGTCCCCGACAGAGCAGATAGGCGCCGGCGGTGGTGATGTCGTGGTCTCTCACCGATGCCCCTCCCATGTGACCCTGTCTCATCGGGAGTAACGGTGTGCGCAGGGTTCGCGTTACGCGGGAGGCGTGCCCACACCTCAGGTGCGGTGGGGCCACCGGGGCAGGACTGCTCGTGCGGATTGCGGAAGTAACTACATAAAGTACACATGTCAGCTTTTGGGGAGGATGAGCCATGCCCCCCACGGCGCTTTCCGGAGCGGCGGTCGTGATCCAGAGTGCGATTGCACTCTACCTGGTGCTCGGCGAGCCGCTGTACGGCAGAGTTGCCTACAGGCGTCTGCTGGCCTCGGTGGACCGTGACCCCTCTGCCCGGGTTCGCTTTTACCGCGGGATTATCATCCTGGAGTGGGCCCTTTCGTTCCTCGTGCTGCTCACGCTGCGGCTGGCCGGCGGGTCGGCGGCGGACATCGGGCTCCGCCCGGTCCCGTTCGACTCCACCGCGCGAACGCTGCTGGTAGCCGTGGCTGCGGCTGTCCTCGCACCTGTGGTCATCGCTGCTGTGTCTCAGGGCTACCGGGAGACGCTGCAGCGGCAGGCGGAGCCGGTGCGGGGAATGCTGCCGCAGCGGCGCGACGAGCGCTGGTGGTACGCGCTGACCGCCATCACCGCCGGCGTGTGCGAGGAAGTCCTGTTCCGGGGCTTCCTGATCGCCTACCTCACCGCACTGGTTCCGGGGCTGCCCGTGTGGGTGGCTGTGGTCGCCTCCGGCGTGGTCTTCGGCATGGCACACCTCTACCAGGGGTGGAGCGGGGTGCTGACCACCGGTCTGCTGGGGATGCTGTTTGGCTACCTCTACGTGGCTCTGGGCGCGCTCATCTGGCCGATTCTCGCGCATGCCCTGCTGGATCTGCGGATCCTGGCGCTCCCCGTCTCGGAGCGCAGAAGCCAGACATAGCAAGACGAGACCCCCTGCGGCGCCGGTCAGTCGGCTTTGCAGCCAGTGCGACCTGTGCCGGGTGGGGGTCTCGCTACATCGTATGCCGGGGTTTCACCTTGATGACAGCTCCCGGGCTGCTACTTGCTGGAAACCCTGTTTCGCTGCCCGTCCGCCGGGATGGCCGGGCGGAGAGGCCCGCCAGCCGAAAGTAAGGTTGTCCGAAGGCAGGGTACAATCTTATCAGGAGTTGTCGCAGACTTGTCCACCAAGCTCACGTACGGCACGATCCTCCGCCTGTTTCTACCGCTTTCGCTCTCCGACGTCATCATGGTGATCGCCGGGCCGATCCTGACCATCGGCCTGACGAAGCTGGCCAACCCCGAGACGTCGCTGGCCGCGTACTCCGTGGCGCAAAACGTCGCGATCCTGTTGGAGAGCCCCATCATCATGCTGCTCCACGCATCGAACCTGCTCAGCCGCTATCCCGAGACGGCGCGTCCCCTGCGCCACTTCATGCTCTGGGCGAACGCCCTCCTCACGGTGCTCTACGCCCTGCTCGCGTTCACCCCGGCCTACGACTGGATCTTCCGGGGCGCGCTCGGACAGCCCGACGCCATCGCGGACGCCGCCCGCCCGGCGTTCCAGGCGATGCTCCTCTGGCCCGCGGCCATTGGCTGGCGCCGCTACTACCAGGGCCTGCTCATCATCCACCGGCGCTCGAGCCTGGTGGCCTACGCCGGGTTCGCCCGCATCGGCGCCCTGGCCCTGGTGACGGTGCTCGGCGTGCTCGGCCGGGCCCATGGCGCGACCCTGGCCGGTGTGGCGCTGGTCATCAGCGTCATCGTCGAGGCGGCGGCGGTGACCTGGCTGGCACGGCCCGTCCTGCGGTCCGGCGTGGCTGAACCCGGGGTCAGGGCCCCCAAGTGGGCGCCGCGCACCGTCGGCCAGATCGCGCTCTGGTACTGGCCGCTGGCGATGACGCAGATCCTCGTCGCCGTGGTGCGGCCGCTGATCAACGGCGGCATCGCACGTACCGTAGACCCCGAGCTGGGCCTGGCCGCCTGGCCCGTGGCCTGGTCGACCATCCTGATGGTTGCCAACGCCGTGCGCATGGTGCAGCAGGTGGCGCTGACCCTGTTGAAGGACCGCCAGTCCTACCGGATGCTGCGCCGCTTCACCCTTTCCGCCGGGTTCATCGCCTGCGGCATCATGGCGCTGCTGGAGGCGACGCCGCTGGGGCTCGGCTACATGCAGTGGGTGCTGGGGCTGAAGGGCGGACTGGCCTCCGTCGCCCATGCCGCCATGCCCGCGCTGGGCATCGGCGTGCTGTTCCCGCTCTACACGGCCTTGCAGAACTGGCTGCAGGCGCTGCTGATGAAGGACGGGCGCACCATGGTCGTCAACGCCGGCGCCATCGCAGGCGGCGCGGTGACCATGATCGCCGTCTACGCCGGGGCCCTCATCTGGCGGCTTCCCGGCGCCCAGTTGGGCATCAGCTCGCTGCTCCTGGGCGCGGCAGTGGAGCTGACGCTGCTGGCGCTGGCTTCCCGGCCGCAGCGCCGGGCGTGGATGGCCGCCCAGTGAGCCGCAACGATTGCGACGAGGATATCCCCATGTTCACTTTACGCAATGTTGGAACAGTGGATAACGCGACCTTTCTCAACAGAGCCGCCAGCGGCGCATCAGCCGGGCGAGGGGGCGCAGCAGGCGGAGGGGAGCGAAGCGGTAGATCTCCCGGGCGATCGTCAGCGCGTCCTGCTCGATGAAGTGGACCACCAGCGCCCGCTCCCGGTCTGTCTCGGCGGCCAGCAGGCAGCGGGCGTTGCGCCAGACCCGGTCGCGCCACGTCTTCAGGCCGTACGTGGTGAGCTGCTGGTCCAGGTTGCCGAGCAGCCGGCCCAGGGGGCGGATGAGCCGGCCGTAGTGCGCGGCGATTTCGTCCTGCACGGCGGGAATCACGTCGTGCAGCACCCGGTTGATCTGGTCGTGGTCAAAGCGCCGCCGCACGGTCTTGAAGACCGCCTGGTCGTCGCCCTCGGCGCGCAGGAGTTCCGCCACCACCAGCGGCAGGTCGTTGTTGATGTGGGCGTTCATCCCCAGGAGGATGTCCTGGAGGAGGAACGCCCGCTTCTCATGTGCGATGCGGAAGGCGTACGCCCAGGCGGGAGGCGGCGCATCGCCCCGCTCGAACCGCTCCAGCGCGTCGAAGTAGTACCACCCGAAGCGGATGGCAACCCGCTCCACCCAGGGGGGATCCAGGAAGAACGGCTGGTGCAGGCGTTCGCCCGCCGCCAGCGTCATGCGATGGTATACCCGGAGGAAGGCGGCGCGGTGGTCGCCTTTGCGGTCGAACCGGTCCAGGTGGGTTCTCATCACCGCCGCGAGGTCGCCGATGCTGCTCACGTCAGCACCGCCCATCCGTATCCGAACTGCTTCCTGGATGTGCGCCACCTCCCATCCGGGCCAGGGTCACCGCTCACCCCTAGTCTGCGCCTAGCCGGTCAGCAGCTTTTCCATCATCACGCCCCAGACCCGGAATCCCCGGGCCTCGGAGGTCTTCTGCCCCAGCGGATTGGTGGCGTGGACCCAGTTGGTCACCCGGCGGATGCCGATCCGCCGTAAGTACTCCTCGCCCAGTTCGTGCATCTGCTTCGCCAGGCCCCGGCCCCGGTACTCGGGCACCAGGTAGATATCGGCCATGTACCCCTGCGGCTCGCCCGTCCGCTCGTCCGGCCGGATGCCGATGAGGAGGAACCCGACCGGCCGCCCGCCATCCACCGTGACGATGGCCGTTCCCCCCGGCGAGCTGAGGGTGGCCAGCAGGTTCCGGTGAGCGTTGGCCCGCACCACCTCGGGCCGGGCCACGGCCCTGTCCGTGGGGCTCATGATCTGCCAGTCGGTCTCCGCCGCCATCTCCAGCAGCCAGGGCAGGTCTGCCATCTGCCAGAAGCGCACCTGCGGCACGCGCTCGCTCCCTCCCTTCTCCCCCACGGTACGCCGCCCCCGTCTCGGAGGTACCACGGATGCCGGGGCCCCATAGGATGAAGGAGCCCGCACGGAGAGGAGGGAGGGGCCGCATGTACCAGTACAGGCAGGGCTGCGCGGCCGATCTGCCGTGGCTGCAGCTGGCCGCCGCCGCGGCCGGGTGGGAGTCGCTCTCCCCCGAGGAGCGCGCACAGATCCACCCGGCCCTGGTCGCCCAGCGTGCCGCGCTTCAGTGCCGGCAGGTACTGGCGACGCCGGGCGGCGCGCTCATCGTGGCTCAGCAGGGCCTGCAGCCGGTCGGCTACCTGCTGCTGGTCGTGGCGCCGGACGGGAGTACGGAGGAGCCCACGGCGCTGCTCATCGACCTCTGGGTCCACCCGGCGCACCGGCGGCGCGGCGTGGGGAGCGGACTGTTGGCCGCCGCCGAACGGGGTGTCGCCGGTCTGGGCATGAGGAAGATCAAGCTCTGGACGGGGCTCCACCACCGCCCGGCCGTGGAGTTCGCCCTCAGCCGCGGCTTCAGCCCGGCCGGGCTCATCGGCGTGAAGGACTTGTAACCGTGGCCCAGACGGTTACATAAGCTGAGAGCGGAGACGTTCCACCCATGCGGTGGTGCTTATCCCGGTACAGATCGGAAGGAGGTTCCCTTAGTGTCCAACAAATCGCGGGTCGTCACATCGACCGCCTGCCCCGTTGACGCCTCGCGGCCGGTGGTTACGGTACGCTGCCCCGACAGGACCTCGGTACCCACTGCCACCGCCGGGGTGACCGACCAGCTGGATCAGAAGGGGTTCTTCCCGTTCTTCGGCTTTGGCGGCAAGAGCGTCCCCGGACAGGTGTTCAACAACCCGGCCGTTGACCTGGCCCCGTTCAACAAGCTGGCCTCGCTGGCGGCGTTCAGCCCCACCGCAGCCCTGGCGGCCAAGAGCCCCACCCTGGCCATCTTCAACCCGGCCATCAACCCGGCGGCAGCGTTCCTGCAGTTCAACCCGGGCGCCGCGCCCACGCTGGCGCTGAAGGGCAAGCCCTTCGGCAAGTTTGGCATATAGCTGGCGGAAGGCAGGGGAGTCGCACGGCTCCCCTCCGTCCGGTCAGGAGGTAATTACCACATGGATTTCGGCGGGTTCGACGCGACCGACCAGGTCTTCTTCAACCCCGCAGTGCAGCTGGCTCCCCTCTTCCCGCTGGGGTCGCTGGCCGCCTTCAACCCCTCGGCGGCCCTCGCGGCCAAGAGCCCGACGCTGGCCATCTTCAACCCGGCCATCAACCCGCGTGCGGCGTTCCTCGCCTTCAACCCGGCCGCAGCGCCGACGCTGGCCCTGACCGGCGGGGCTGGCAAGCCGTTCGGCAAGCCACTCTCCAAGCCGTTTGGCAAACAGTATGGTAAGCCATTCGGCAAGGGATGCCGGTGGTGCTGATGGCGGGGCAGACGATCGAACTGTGATCACATGTGACGGGGGCGATCCGCCCCCGTTCGCCGTGCCAGGGAGGAGCGTGTTGCAGGTGAACCGGAGAGTGGAGGTTCCCACCGCTGCAGATGTCTTTCTTGACCCTGTCGTCCAGCTTGCGGCGCTCTGCCCGATCTGCGCCCTGGCGGCGCTCCGCCCCGAGGCCGCCATCGCGGCGCTCGCACCCACCCTGGTCCTCTTCAACCCCGCGCTGAACCCCGAGGCGGCGCTGCTGTCGTTTGCCCTCGGGACGGTCCGCCCCCGCCCGAGGTGGGTGCACGGCACGAGGCACACCGGGGTGCGGACGGACAGCGCAGGGGCCTACGGCAGGGCGGGCGCCGGGACCGTGGAGCGGGGCGGAGGGGCCGTCTACCGTACGGAGGGCTCCGTCGCACGGGCCGGACGCGACCGCTGGGTGTTCAGCACCCTGCAACGGGGGTAGATCCGACAGCAGGAAGAATAGGCTTAAAGAGAGAATCGAAATGAAGTTGCATCGAGTCTGAAGGGGGAAGGGCACGTGGCAGCGGGGGAGCGGAAGGAGCGTTTCGCGGGCGTCTCGGACCGCCCGGTCAAGCAGTTCTACGGCCCCGACGACATCGCCGGGTTCGAGTACGATCGGGATCTGGGCGACCCGGGCGAGTATCCGTTCACGCGCGGCGTCCACCCGACGATGTACCGAGGCAAGCTGTGGACGATGCGGCAGTTTGCCGGCTTCGGCACGGCGGAGGAGACCAACGCCCGCTTCCGCTACCTTTTGGAGCAGGGACAAACGGGCCTCTCCACCGCGTTCGACATGCCCACGCTCCTGGGCTACGACTCCGACCATCCCTACGCCAACGGCGAGGTCGGCAAGCTGGGGGTTGCCATCGACTCGCTGCGCGACTTCGAGATCCTGTTCGCGGGCATCCCCCTGGACAGGGTCTCGACCTCGATGACCATCAACCCGCCTGCCTCGGTGATGCTCGCCATGTACCTGGTGGTGGCGGAGCGGCAGGGCGTCTCCTGGGACCGGGTGAGCGGGACCATCCAGAACGACATCCTCAAGGACTATATCGCCCAGAAGACCTATATCTACCCGCCGGGGCCCTCCATGCGCCTCATCACCGACGTCATGGCCTTCTGCGCCCGGAACGTGCCCCGGTGGAACACCATCTCCATCTCCGGCTACCACATCCGCGAGGCCGGCGCCACCGCCGCGCAGGAGCTGGCCTTTACCCTGGCCGACGGCATGGCCTACGTGGAAGCGGGCATCAGGGCGGGCCTGGACGTGGACGAGTTCGCCCCCAGGCTCTCCTTCTTCTTCGACGTGCACAACGACTTTTTTGAGGAGATTGCGAAGTTCCGCGCCGCCCGGCGCATCTGGGCGCGCGTGATGCGCGACCGCTACGGCGCGAAGAACCCGCGCTCGTGGATGCTGCGCACCCACGCCCAGACCGCCGGCGTGAGCCTCACGGCGCAGCAGCCGGAGAACAACATCGTGCGGGTGACGCTGCAGGCCCTGGCGGCGGTGCTGGGCGGCACGCAGTCGTTGCACACCAACTCCTACGACGAGGCGCTGGCGCTTCCCAGCGAGGAGGCGGTGCGCATCGCCCTGCGCACGCAGCAGATCATCGCCGAGGAAAGCGGCGTGGCCAACGTGGTCGATCCGCTGGCCGGCTCTTACTACGTGGAGCACCTCACCAACAAGCTGGAGGAAGAGGCCTACGAGATCTTTGCGAAGATCGAGACGCTCGGCGGCGTGGTTGCGGCCATCGAGAAGGGCTGGTTCCAGCAGCAGATTGCCGACTCTGCCTACCGCTTCCAGCGGCGGGTGATGAACGGCGACTACCGGGTGGTGGGCGTGAACGCCTACGCCGGCCCCGACGAGAAGACCGCAACCAACATCCTGAAGGTAAACCCGGAGGTGCAGCGGCGGCAGATCGAGCGGGTCCGGCAGGTCCGGCAGGAGCGGGATCAGGTGGCCGCAGCGGCGGCCCTCGCCGAGCTGCGGCGGGCCTCGCAGACCGGCGAGAACCTGGTGCCCCATATCATCGAGTGCGTCAGGAACTACTGCACCGTCGGCGAGATCTGCGGCATGTGGCGGGAGCTGTGGGGCGAGTACCGGGAGGAGTCGGTGTACTAGTTCCGGGCGATGGGGGGGAGCGCACGTGGAAGCCGCATCCAGACGCAAGATCAGGGTGCTCGTGGCCAAGCTGGGGCTCGACGCCCATGACCGGGGGGCGAAGGTGGTGGCCCGGGCCTATCGGGACGCGGGCTTCGAGGTGATCTACACCGGTCTCTACCAGCGGCCGGAGGCCGTGGCGGCGGCTGCGGTTCAGGAGGACGTGGACGTGGTCGCCGTCTCGTCGCTCGCCGGAGCGCACGGGGTGCTGATCCCGCAGCTGATCCAGTTGCTCCGGGAGCAGGGCGCCGACGACATCCTCATCCTGGCCGGCGGCATCATCCCCGAGGACGAGGTGCCGGCCCTGCTGGAGGCCGGGGTCTCCCGGGTCTTCGGCCCGGGCTCCGACCTGGACGAGATCATCGAGTACACGAAGGTGAACGTAAGGCGATGACGGCACAGCAGCGGGCTGCGGAGCTGTTTGCACGGCTGTCAGCAGGCGACCGGCGGGCCCTGGCCCGGGGGATCACCTGGGTGGAGAACGGCGCCGAGGAGGCGACGGCCCTGATGCGCCTGGCCTACCCGCTGACGGGCAGGGCGCACGTGGTGGGGATCACCGGCCCACCGGGGGCCGGCAAGTCCACGCTGGTGGACAGGCTGGCGATGGAGCTGCGGGGCCGGGGCCTGACCGTGGCCATTGTGGCGGTCGATCCCACGAGCCCCTTCTCGGGCGGGGCGATCCTGGGCGACCGCATCCGGATGCAGCGGACCCTGACCGACCCGGGCGTCTTCATGCGGTCGCTGGCGGCCCGGGGCCACCTCGGCGGCCTCTCGCCGGCCACGGGCGAGGTGGTGGGGCTGCTGGACGCCTTCGGGTTCGACGTGATCCTGGTGGAGACCGTGGGGGCCGGCCAGTCCGAGGTGGAGATCATGGCCCTGGCGCATACCACCTGCGTGGTGCTGATCCCCGGGATGGGCGACGAGATCCAGGCCATCAAGGCCGGAATCCTTGAGATCGGCGACGTCTTCGCCTGCAACAAGGCGGACCGGGAGGGCGCCGACCGCACGGTGAGCGAGATCGAGATGATGCTTGACCTGGGCCACATGGGCAGGCCGGGCATCAACCGCTGGTCGGCCGAGCCTGCGGACGGTGCCGCCGGAGGCGCGGTTCCGCCCGCCTCCGATGCTGCCCTGCGCCGCCTCGACCGCACCGGGCACCACACCGCCGACGAACTGGCCGGGGCGGCCGGCCACATGACCCACGCGGCGGAGCACGTCGCCGCACGCCACGGCACCGCCAACCCGGGCGATGTCTCGTGGCGGCCGCCGGTGCTGAAGACGGTGGCCAAGGACGGCCAGGGGGTAGCCGAACTTGCGGACCGGCTGGCGGAACACCTGTCCTTCCTGAAAGAAACCGGGCGCTGGGAGGCCCGCCGTGAGCAGGACGCGGCACAGCGGGTCCAGGCGCTGGTCAGCGAGTGGGCGGCACGCATAGCCCTCAGCCGGGCGAGGGCGGCGGGCGACTATGCGCGGCTGGTCCGCCAGGTGGCGGAGCGGCGGCTCGATCCCTACAGTGCGGCGGACGAGATCCTCAAGCACCACGGGGGCCGGTAACGGGAAGAAGTGGGGCCTTTGATGACGTTCGGTCACAACCGGGGCCGGTGACGGTACTCGGTGGCAATCGGGGCCGATGACGACCCTCGGGAGTAGCCGGGGCCGCTGGCGGCGCCCGGGGAAAAACCGAAGAGGAGGCAGTACGATGAACTTTTTCCTGACCGAAGAGCAGAACATGGTGCGGCAGGCAATCCGTGAACTGGCTGAGAAGGAGATCGCGCCCCGCTCGGCCGAGTACAACCGCAACCACGAGTTCCCGTGGGCCAACTTCAAGCTGCTGGCCGAGAACGGCTACCTGAACATGCACCTGCCCGAGCCCTACGGCGGCGGCATGGACTGGCTCAGCTACGCCATCGTCATCGAGGAGCTGGCCCGGGCCTGCGCCGTCACCTCCGTGATCTACGAGGTGCACTGCTCGCTGCATTCCGAGGCGATCTTCCACTTCGGATCCCAGGAGCAGAAGGACCGCTACCTGCCGAAGCTCACCCGGGGCGATATCCTGGGGGCGTACGCCCTCACCGAACCCGGCGCGGGTTCCGACGCCGCCGCACTGCGGACCACGGCGGTCAGGGACGGCGACTCCTACATCCTGAACGGGGAGAAGACCTTCATCACCAACGGCGGCCAGGCGGGGCTCTACGTGGTCTTCGCCCGGACGAACCCCGACCCCGCGGTGGGCCACCGGGGCATCTCGGCCTTCCTGGTGGAGGCCGGCACCCCCGGCTTCACCGTGAGCAAGCCCATGGAGAAGATGGGGCTGCACGCCTCGCACACCACCTCCCTCCACTTCGAGGATTGCCGCATCCCGGCGTCCCAGCTTCTCGGCAAGGAGGGCGAGGGCTTCAAGATCGCCATGTCGATCCTGGACCGGGGCCGCATCGGCATCGCGGCGCAGGCCGTGGGCATCACCCAGGCGGCGCTGGAGGACTCGGTGAAGTACGCCAGGGAGCGGCAGACCTTCGGCAAGCCCATCGCCGAGCACCAGGCGATCGCCTGGAAGATCGCCGACATGGCCACCGACCTCGAGGCGGCCCGCCTGCTGCTTTACCGGGCGGCGTTCCTGATGCAGCAGGGCGTCCGGGCGACCAAGGAGATCTCCATGGCCAAGCTCTTCGCCTCGGAGATGGCGATGAAGCACACGGTGGAGGCCGTGCAGATCCACGGCGGCTACGGCTACATCCAGGAGTACCGCGTGGAGCGGCTGATGCGGGAGGCGAAGATCACCCAGCTCTACGAGGGCACCAGCGAGATTCAGCGGCTGGTGATCTCCCGGGCGCTGCTGCGTGACTAGACCTGTGCGGTGAGGGAGGGTCCCCGAGGCGGTGACGCCCTGGGGGCCCTGTGCTTCCCGACGATGCCAGGAGGGTGATGAGGTGCGGAGGAGATGGCTGGTCGCGGCGGCATGCGTGGTGCTGGCCGCCGCTGCTGCGGGGATTGGCTGGGTTTACACGCATCCACCGCTGCGCAGTCTCGGCTACACCACGCGCAGGAGCGAAGACGGCAAGGTCATGGTGTACGGCGTCGACCTGGACAACAGCGGCCGCTGGCCGCTCACCCTGACGGCGGTGACGAAGGACGGGCAGGAGGTTCTGCCTCCGGAGGCCATCGCCGTGGCCAACTTCGCCGACGGCCATCTTGCGGGGAACGCTGCAGTGAACATGGAAGCCAACGGGTACAAACTCACGACCGGCCCTGTCTATGGCTGGAAGATGCTCCCGGCGCGGCGGTCTGGACTCTCCGCCTACGGGATCAGGCTGTTCAACGCAGGCTCCGGGACGTTTGTCATCCACTACCGCTACCTCGGATTGCCGCTGAGGTACGAGATCACCGTGGGGTAGCCGGGCCAGCGCCGAAGGCGACCCAGCAGGGCAGCACAAGCTGCGGCGAAGGCATCGGCGAGATCCGGCGGCCGGTGATCGCCCGAGCCTTGCAGCGAGACTGACATACGGACTCGACAGACCGGGACGAGCCCCCGGTGCGCAGAGGCACCCGGGGATTCGTGCCGCTTATTTATACAAAATCACATAAATCATTCGATCTGACGGACTGAGCAGGAAAATCAGTTTTTCCACCGTAGACAAATATCCGGGACGAACGCGGTGCCGGTCCCAAAGTTCACGTCTCGGGGGGAATGTTGTGAAGCGTCGATTGCTACACGGTTTCCTGAGTGCAGCCCTCGTCCTTCAGCTGGCGTCGCCCATGGCGCTGGCCGCGGCTCCGGAAGAGAGCGCTGCACAGCGACTCGAGTTCTCTCGGTCGACCGACGCGGTTCAGAAGGCAGACGCGTTGGCGAAGGCCCTGGAGGCGCGCAAGGCCCTCCTGGCGGGACCGAAGACGGTCCAGTCCGAGGTGTTTGGCGGAAGTGTGACCCGGAACACCACGCTCCCCAGTGAGTTCACCAAGCCGCCGTACGCGGACGACGACATCGTGCGCGTCACCGTGGAGGTCGACGCCAAGGCTGCGGCCGATGTGGCGTTGAACTCCCGGCGCATGCTCACCCAGATGTCGAACGCCGAGGTTGCCGAGGCCAAGGCCGCCGCGCTGAAGAAGGTGGCCGCGGTCGAGCCTGCCGCGGAGGCGCTGGGCGCCAAGGTGCGCCAGCGCTTCGGGGTCCTGCTCGCCGGCTTCAGCGCCGAGATCGAGTACGGCCAGATCGAGGCGCTGAAGAAGGTTCCTGGCGTCAAGGACGTCACGCTGGTCAACCGGTATCAGCTGGACAACCGCAAGTCCACGGAGCTGATCGGCGCCACCGACCTCCACAATGCGGACCCGTCCATCGACGGCACCGGCATCGTCATTGCCATCATCGACACCGGCATCAACTACCAGCATGAGGCGTTTGGCTCCCAGAAGGCTCTGGATCCCAACGGCAAGGTGATTGCCGGCTGGAACTTCGCCGATGACGACGCCACCGTCTACTCCGCCCCGGGCACCAGCCCGCACGGCACCCACGTCGCCGGCACGGCAGCCGGCATGGGCCCCTACGGCGGTGTCGCCCCGGGTGCGAAGCTGATCGCGCAGAAGGTCTTCTCCAACAACCCGGAGTTTGACAGCGCCTTCGGCGACGACATCCTGGCGGCGCTGGAGGACTCGATCCTGGATACGACCAATGATCAGACCCTGCCGGCCCAGCGGCGCCACCCGCGGGCGGACGTGATCAACATGTCGCTCGGCTCGCCGTCCGGCTGGGTGGACCCGAACGACGCTTCAATCAAGGGCGTCGACAAGGCCGTCGCGGCCGGCGTGGTTGTGACGATCTCCGCCGGCAACTCCAGCCACAACTGGAGCCAGGTGCAGGCCGCAACCGGTATCCCGGCGCTGTACTGGAACCAGGACCTGTCCACCCTGGGCAGCCCTTCGGTCTTCCCCGGCTCGATCTCGGTGGCCGCCTCGCACAACAATGTGGTCTGGGTGTCGGGACCCACCTTCACGCCCACCGCCAGGGATAGCTCCGGTGCGCCGGTCGACCTGTCCGCCCTGGAGGGCAAGCTGATCACGACCGAGGGCTCCAGCCCGGTGCCCTGGTCCTCGCTCGGTACGGGAAGCCATGACCTGGTCCTGGTCAACAACCTGGGCTGCGACGTGAGCGACGTGCCCGATGAGGTGGCTGGGAAGGTCGCCCTGGTCTCCCGCGGCAGCTGCACCTTCCAGACCAAGGCTGACACCGCCGCGGCGAAGGGCGCCCTGGCCGTCATCGTCTACAACAACGCCTCGGACGATCAGGGCGTGGTGAGCATGGCGATGGACGATGCCACCATTCCGGGGGCGATGGTGCTCAACTCGGTCGGCACCACGCTCCGGAACGTCTTGGCGGCCGGCGGCAGCGTCTCCGCCCGGTTCAACGGTCCGACCGCCTCGCTGGAGCTTCCCGGCCCGCTGGTCGACACGATCACCGACTTCTCCTCCTGGGGTACGGCCCCTGATCTGAGCCCGAAGCCGGACGTCACCGCGCCTGGGCAGAACATCCTCTCCCCGACCTGGGCTCCGAACACCTATGAGAACTATCAGGGCACGTCGATGGCCGCCCCGCACGTGGCTGGCGCCGCCGCCCTCATCAAGCAGGCCCACCCGAACTATGGTCCTGCTGAGGTGAAGCTGGCCCTGATGAACACCGCCAAGGTGCTGATGCAGGGCGACGTGCCGTACTCCCCGCGCCAGCAGGGCGCCGGTCGGATCCAGGTCGACAGGGCCATTGAGACCCCGGTCCTGGCCGCCGCAAAGACCGGTCTGGGCATCGGGACCGGTCACCTGGCCCTCGGCCAGGTCGCCGAGAAGTCCAGGACCACCTTCCAGTTCGAACTGCGCAACCTGTCGGACGAGGATCTGACCTACACAGTGCCGGCAGTGACCACTGTCTACCGGCCGCAGGCGTATCTTGCATACTTCCACGCCTATGCTGACGAGCCCTGGGAGGGCGCTGTCGTCCGGTTCAACGAGACCTCCTACACCGTGCCCGCCGGCGGCACTGTCACCGTGACCGGTGAACTGGACCTGAGCGACGCCGAACTGGCTGAGATGGCCCTGTTCCCTGGGTACGGGCATGGGCACTTCGCCGAGACCTTCATCACGCTGACCTCCGAGGACGGCAAGCCCGATCTCAGCATGCCGCTGCAGGCCTTTGTGGGCGACTGGTCCAAGCTCAACGTGATTGAGACCGACGACCAGGACTGGTGCATCCTCTGCTTCACGGGCATTTATGACGAAGAGTTCTACCAGCTCGGCTGGAACTACAGCGGCAGCGAGTACGACCAGGATTACATCGCGATCTCGCCGAACGGCGACGGGCTGCAGGACGGGCTCTACTCGGTTGCCTCCTTCATCCGCAACGCCAAGAGCGTGACGGTTGACGTGATCAACTCGAAGGGCAGCATCGTGCGGCGGATTGGCAGCCAGAGCCTCGTCAGGAACCAGCGTGCGACCACTGAAGGCTATCTCCCGCAGATCTACGGCCCGTGGGATGCCAGGGCGTACAACCCGTCTACGGGTTACTTCGAGATTGTCCCTGAGGGCGAGTACGCCGTCCAGATCAAGGCGCTGCCGGCCACCGGCAACACGTGGCAGGTCTACACCTTCCCGGTCAAGGTCGACGTGACCGCTCCGTCGATCGAGATGGCGTTGCCAAGGTTGATCGCCGAGAACACGGTGGAGTTCGACATCACGGCTTCGGACGGCAACTCCGGCCTGTGGGGCCACTACTTGATCGCGGATGGGAACATCCTGGGTCCGGTTTCGCCGAAAGCGACGAGTGTGCAGCTCACCATTCCGATCTACTCGGAAGTCCCGATTGACATCTTCACCGTCACTTTTGATCACGCTGGCAACACCGCTGTCGATGGCTGGCGCGTCACCTACAGGGTGCCGGAGCTCCTCGAAGTTGGTGACTCCTACAAGTCCCATCCCGGCGGCGAGTTGAGCTTCGACGTGCTGTCGGGTTCGGTCACCCGCGTTGCGTACAAGCTGGACAACGGGGCCTGGGCTGACGCGACGCTGGCCGACGGCAAGGTGAAGGTCACCCTGCCGGAGGACCTGAGCAACGGCCTCCACACCCTGGCGTTCGAGGTCTTCCAGGGTACCGCCATGATGCGCAGCTACCGCACCGTGGTCGACGTGAGCGACGTGCCGCCGACCATCGCGATCTCCAGCCCGCAGCAGAAGTCGTTCTACAACTCCCGCACGGTGCCGGTGATCTTCGAGGCCGCCGATGGCGTCACCGTTAAGGTGAACGGTGAGGTCGCCACCTCGCCCACCACCATCACCTTCGATGATGACGGCGAGAAGTACGCCCGGTTCGAGCTGATCAACGAGTACGGCAACACCGCCACCCGCTCCGTCTCCTTCTACGTGGACACGACGCCGCCTGTCGTCGAGCTCGAGGGTGTCTCGGAGGACGGCGTTGTCACGACGGAGGAGAAGGTCTACACCCTCAGGGGCACCGTGTCGGATGCGCTGCTGCCCTACGAGCTCTATGTGAACGGCAACCTGCTGTATCAGGAAGGCAACATGGCCGACGAGGCTGAACCCTTCGAGTTCGAGTGGCCGGTCGACCTGACGCAGGGCACCAACTACGTCCTGATTCAGGCCGTCGACTACGTGGGCAATGCGTTCCAGCAGATCGTCACCGTCACCCGGGTGCCGCAGCTGAAGATCACCCACCCGACCGAGGGTCAGAAGTTCAACACCAACGAGATCACCCTCACCTTCGTCCACGAGCCGGGCGCCACCGTCACGTACGATGGCACTGAGATTACCTCCGGTCATGTGCTGGTCCTCGAGGACGGCGAGCACACCGTGCAGCTTGTCGCCACCAACGGCGACGACGTCGAGACCGCCCAGGTCACCTTCTACGTGGACACCACCGCTCCGGTGATCAGCCTCTCGTCGACCGACGACGTGACCCAGGAGGCTCCGACCTACAGGCTGACCGGCACCGTTGAGGATCTGCTCGGCTTCACGGTCACCGTGAAGGTGAACGGCGAGGTTGTGGCGACCAGGACGGGCAGCGGCTCGTACACCCTGAACGAGACGCTGTCGCTGGCTGCAGGCGAGAACGTCATCACCGTTGAGGCCGTCGACGAACTCGGCCACGAGGCCGCTGCCGTCAGCTTCACCGTCACCCGGAAGGCCGCGACGCTCTCCGGCCTGACCCTCGACAAGAAGGTCTTCTCGCCCGCGCTGAACCAGAGCGTGAAGGCGACCGTCACCCTGGCGGCCAGGTCGACGCTGACCGTTGAGGTGCGCGACGCCGAGGGCAACCTGGTGAAGACCCTCCTTAACGCCTCCACCAAGTCCGCCGGCAAGTACACCTACAGCTGGAACGGAAAGAACGGCTCCAAGCCCGTCGCCGACGGCATCTACACCATCATCGCCACGACCAGCGCCGGCGGCTACTTCGAGGAGGAGGTCGAGGTCGACTCGACCAAGCCGACGATCGAGAACCCGACCTATGATCCTGAGACCAACACCCTCAGCGCCACGTCCGACGCAGAGAAGATGACGGTGAAGCTGAGCGGTGCGGCGTCGAAGACGGTCACCCTGACCAAGGCGGAGGACACCGACCTCTTCAGCGGCAACGCCGGCCTGACCAAGGACGGCAAGTATACGGCGACCTTCGAGGCGACCGACGCCGCCGGCAACAAGTCGACCGCCAAGATCACGTTCACGGTCGATCTGGATCCGGTGCTGACGGTCACGAACCCCGAGACGGTCGTCAGCAAGTCCAAGACCGTCAAGCTCTCCGGCAAGACCACGGAGAAGCTGAAGGACCTCATCTTCACGGGCGACGGCTTCACCGTGAAGAAGAAGACGCTGACCTCCTCGACCAGCTGGAGTGCTGAACTCGCCTTCGACGAGGACGGCAGCTACGACATCACCGTGGCCGGTGTTGACGCGACCGGCAACGAGTCGGCTGCGATCGCCCGGACGATCGTGATCGACACCACGGCCCCGGTGTTCACCGAGTACAAGGTTGAGAGCGGCAAGCTCTACGTGAGACTGGCCGAGGATCTGTCCGGCATCAAGTCGGGCAGCGTCAAGGTCAAGTTCGGCTCGTCGGCCAAGACGGCCACCTGGAACGACGACGAGGAGGCCTGGGTGGTCTCCCTGCCCAGCATCAAGTCGACCGTCAAGGTCTACCTGACCGCGACGGACGGGGCCGGCAACGTGCGCTCCTACCCGTCCAGCTCCAGGCCGGACTTCACGCTGAGCTCGGCTGAGGACACCGAGGGCTGGGTTTCCCTCGGGAACTAAAGCACGATCCCGACCGCAGGCCTGACCCATGAGGGAGGGGCGGTCCCGGCAGGTTGCACTGCCGGGACCGCCCCCGTCTTGTCGCTGACGCATCTCGCCGAAGCAGACCGCCATGCCAGGCAGGAAGGGACCTGAGGTCGGTCTGCCTGGAGCAGCCAGCATCGTTCCCGCTACGCTTGCCCGATCACGCACCGAAGACCTTCGGTGACGAGCGGCGAGATCAATCCGTGGCGCACCTCGCTGAGGGGCAGCCAGAGTGCCCCCAGCGAATCGCGGCCGTCGGGACCCGATTTGATGGATGACGGGGCTGTCTCGTGGACCCGGTACAGGAAACCCAGGTGGTGGAGCTCCACCAGATGCGTGCCCGTGTCGGCGACGAACGTGGACACGCCGCTGAACGCGCCGACGAGTTCCTCCACCGCAACCGCCGTACCGGTCTCCTCGAGAACCTCCCGCACAACCGCGTCCGGCGGTGACTCACCAAACTCGATGCCGCCGCCCGGCAAGTCGAAAAGACCCTTGTAGGGGCCCTTCGCCTTCTTGACGAGCAGGATCATCTCGCCGCGGATGCAGATTCCATATGCGCCGATCCGTGTTTCACGGACGGTTGCTATCTCATCCGGAGGCCTCGCAGTCAGGGCGATCCCCCTCCCTCGCCCATTGGAACCGCCCGCAGCGGGGCGGCTCACTCCTGGCCCGGTCCTGCTCAACCCTTCGGCAGCCCGGGACCCACGCCGTTCGGGAAGGACTGGTGCAGCAGCTCTACGAAGAGTTCCGCCGCCTCGGGCAGTTCCCGGGGCTGGGGAAGGATCAGATAGGTGGCCGAGAGCGGCAGTTCCATGTCCACAGGCACGGTCACCAGCCGCCCGTCGGTCAGTTCCCGCACCACGGATGACCGCGGCAGGAACGAGATCCCGAGCCCCTCCTCCAGAAGCCGCTTCGTGATGTCGACCCGGTCCACCGCCAGGGTGCGCAGGTGGGGCTGGCGCTCGGCCACGGCCATCAGGAGCGCGTCCCAGTACACGGGATGGTTTCCGGTGAGGAGAAGGTGGCGGCCCAGCAGCTCCACCCAGTTCGCACCGGCAGCATTTGCCGGCGATGCGACCAAAAGGACAGGATCTGTGTAAAGCACTGTCGAAGACGTGTCAGGATGAACGGAAGGCGTCCGGGCCAGGCCAACGTGGGCCGCGCCGGTGGCCACGACCGGGCCGACGGCCGGTGAGACCTCGGTGCTGATCATCACTTCCACCCGGGGGTGCTCCTGGGTGAAGCGCTTCAGAAGCCCCGGCAGCACCGACGTTGCCACCAGCGGTGAGGCGACCAGCTGCAGGCGGGTGTCGTACCCCTGCCACCAGGCGGTCATGTCGTTGACGGCCTGGTCGTAGGTGTTCAGCACGCGCAGTGCGTGGGGCAGGAACCGGCGTCCGGCCGCGGTGAGCCGCACCCGCTTGCCCACCCGGTCGAACAGCTGGAAGCCCAGCAGCTGTTCCAGCTGCCTGATGTGCGCGGTCACCGTGGGCTGCGCGAGGTAGAGCCGCTCGGCGGTCTGGTGGAAGTTCTCCAGTTCCGCCGCCGTGACGAACGTGTGCAGGAGCTTGAGGTCCACTAGCTGCTCCCTCCTCGCTGTGATTGGAGTGCAGATTTCGAGATGCCTCCACGATTTCCCTGTCAGGAGCAGCCATTCAGCTACATCGAAGGAGGAAAGGTCCATGCCTCAGGTTATCGGGCATCGGGGCGCCGCGGGTACGCATCCGGAGAACACCGTGGTGTCGTTCCAGAGGGCGTTTGAGATCGGCGTCGACGGCATCGAGTTCGACGTGCACCGCACGGCTGACGGCCACCTGGTCGTCATCCACGACCCGGCCGTCGACCGCACGACCAACGGGTCCGGCGTTGTGATGGCCATGACCCTGGCCGAGATCCAGGCGCTGGACGCCGGCTCGTGGAAGGATCCCGCCTTCGCCGGCCAGCGCGTGCCTACGCTGCGCGAACTGGTTCGGGCAACCCCTCCCGAGGTCCGGCTCTACCTGGAACTGAAGGCCGGCTCCGTCCACTACCCGGGTATTGAGCAGGAGGTCGTGGACCTGCTGCGGGAGGAGGGCGTCCTTTCCCGCACGCAGATCTCCTCCTTCGACCACCGGGCGCTGGTGCGGCTGAAGGAGATCTGTCCGGAGCTGCCGCTGGGCATGCTCACCTCGTGCAACCACGTCGATCCGGTCGGCATGGCCCGCGACATCGGCTGTGAGGCCATCCACCCCGCCTGGTTCTGGGTCACGCCGGACTATGTGGCGGCGGCTCACGCCGCCGGGCTGAAGGTCAACTGCTGGACGGCGGACGACCCCATGGCCATCGCCATGCTGAAGGCCGCCGGCGTGGACGGCATCATCAGCAACTACCCCGACCGGGTGAAGGGCGCTTAGCGCAGGGATGCAGGAGAAACGGGTGCACGCCCCGAATTTCCGGGGCGTGCACAGTTGGCCTCGGGGATAGGAGGGAACTGGATGTTGGGCCGACTGGGATTCTGGGAGATCCTGATCATCGCATTGGTGATTGTGCTGCTCTTCGGCGCTTCCAAGCTGCCGCAGCTCGCCCGGGGGGTGGGGGATTCTATCAAGGAGTTCCGCAAGGCGGTAAAGGAGGAGGACGCGGAGAAGAAGGAGTAGGTGGCGAGGGAAGACTAGCCACCGAATAAGGAGGCTCCGCCGTGCTCTGGCTCGTGCAGTTGCTGGCCGGTGCCCTCTTGATGTCGCTTTCAGCCAACGTGTTCCTTGTGCCCCTGAGGTTGGCAGAAGGCGGCGTGACGGGCATCGGCATTATTCTGTTCCATACGCTCGGGGTGCCCTTGTGGGTCACCCAGGTGGTCCTCAACATTCCGATCCTGGCCATCGGGGTGAAGGTGAAGGGCTGGCGCCTGCTCTGGCGTTCGCTGGTGGGCGTGGCAGCCTATTCCTTCTTCCTCGGGATTACGGCCAACATCCCGCCGATCACGGATCAGGTCGTCCTGGCCATCGTCTACGGTGGCCTCACCATGGGCGTGGGCCTCGGCCTCGTGCTGCGCTCGGGCGGCACCACGGGGGGTACCGAGGTGCTGGCCCTGGCGCTGCAGCAGCGCTTCGGCTTCTCGGTGGGCTCGATGGTGCTCGCCGTCGATGCTGTGGTGCTGACCGTCGCGGCTATTGCCTTCTCCCCGGAGGCGGCCATGTGGGCGGTGATCACCCTGTTTATCTCGTCCAAGGTGGTGGACGTGGTGCAGGTGGGCTTCTACTCCGCACGTGGGATCACGATCATCACCACGCGGCCGGACGAGATCGCCCGCCGCATCATGACCGAGGTAGAGCGGGGCGTCACGATCATCAACGGCACCGGTGCGTACACCGGTGAGCCCCGGACGGTGCTCTATACCGTCGCCCAGCGCAGCGAACTGGCCCAGGTCAAGGAGATCGCACACCAGGAGGACCCCAAGGCGTTCGTGGTCGTGGCCGAGGTGCACGAGGTGCTGGGAGAGGGCTTCCGGGACCTGGCGCAGAACCGGTAAGCAAAGCCGCCTGGCGGCGTGGGGGCCGTGCAGGCGCGTTGGCACACTGGCGCCTGAACCACAGCCCTCCCTTGATACAGTCACAGGGCATGCAGCGGCTATGCAGGCCGATGGGCCGCCGGATGGCGGCGTTCAGGGGGGCGTTTTGGGACGCCTCTTTCCGGAGACGTGCTCCCATCGCCTCCCTATCCGCGATTCCCGACGGTTGTATCAAGTCGCGGGGGTTGCTCCCTGAGACTGTGTCACCAGTGTATCAGCGAACCCCGGTCCTTCGGGTTGACTGTATCATTTCACCTATACAGGTTATGCAAGCAGGTGCAAGTTCATGCACCTGCTTGTCCCGTTGCACGCTTGGCATGGGCGTCAGCGTACCACTGCTGTCAGGACAGGTACCACAACAACCAGACCGGAACCGCCACGGAGGCCAGGGCAAGCAGCACGAGGCCGGTCGCCCCCAGGCGCATGCGCCGGCGCCACGCCCAGCGGGCGTAGTTCGCCGTGTAGAGAGCCACCAGCATGGCGGCAAGTACGACCAGGGCGGTGATCACTTCTGCGCCCCCCCTTCCTCGGAAGCCTGTGTCGGGGTGAGCGTGAGGCCGAAGCGGCGCAGGCTGACCCGCGCGCTGGTCTGGATCTCGGCCTCCGGATAGCGGCTGGGCCAGTCATAAGCCTCCCAGGCCTGCACCGTGGGGAAGTGGCGGATCGCGTGTCGTCCGAATCCCACCACATCTGCTTCCCACTCCTGGGTTCGGGCGATGACCGAGTTCATCGTCTCCAACAGCTGGCTGGCGATGGCCTGTTCCAGTTCGAGCTGGGAGGCCGGCTCGAAATAGTCGGTGCCGGAGGGGACAGCTACCAGCTCGGCCTCCAGGGTTACCTCCGCCCGGATGGCGGGCCGCTCGCCGAGCCGTTCCACCGTGATGCGAGTCGGCCGGCCCTGGCTGAGGTGCACGGTGACGTACTGTTCAGGGTGGCGGGGGTCCCGGAAGGCAACGTGGGCCGTGTAGAACCGGTTCTGCAGCATGAGAAGGGCGCGGGTCTCCTCGCCGTCCAGTACTCCCACCACGCGCGATCCGTGGAACGCCGCGGCGCCGATCATCTCCACCGGGGTTCCGCCCCGGCGCGGCAGTTCGCCGGCGGTGAACTCCACGTCGGGCGATTCAGAGCCCCGGGGGGTCTCCGCCTCCTCGTCGATGGTTGCCGCGTAATACGTGAGCGGCTGCGCGTAGCCCACGTTGAGCAGCGCGGCCACCGCGCTCACCTGACTTGTGGCCGGGATCACGCCGGAGTCGCGGTGGTGGTAGGTCAACTGCTCCAGATACTGGACCGGGTTGCTCTCCAGCTCCGGCTTAAGCCGCCTCAACACCTCCTCGGCGGGCTCGCGGCTGACCACGATGAAGGCGGTCTCACGCAGCTGCCGGAAGCGGAGGACCTCGTCAAGGAACGGCAGCCCCTGCTCCCTGGCCAGCTTCTCGTGCACGAAGATGGCCTGCGCATGGTAGAAGAGGACCTCGCGGCTCACGTACCCGTGCAGCAGGTCCCGGGCGCTGGCCAGGCTGGGCGCCTCCACAGTGGTGAGCAGCACAGGGGGCTCATTGCCTCCGCCGCCCTCCTTGCCGGCCAGGGCACTGGGTTTGGCGATCATCACTGTGATGGCGTAGGGGCCCGACTTCCCCTCATCGATCCCCACCGCGAGCACGTAGGCGCCCTGCTCGATCTCCACTCTGTTCCAGCAGCCCGCCATCAGGGGGAGCAGCAGCCCCAGCAGGAATGCCCGTCCCGCCAGCCTACGGATCATGGGATGCCGCCCCCTTGCCGCGGATCAGGGCCAGGATCCAGAGGAGAAGCGGTACGGCCAGCACAGCGAAGCCCAGGGGCCGCACCCAGTTGCGGTCCAGGGTCAGCACGCTCAGGTAGTCCTTGGGCAGCAGCGACAGTGAGGCCAGGATCATGGCCAGGGGGAAGAGCAGCGGCCGGTAGTCGGGCAACCGGATGGCCCCCGCCAGGGAGATGGCGGTGGCGTAGAGCAGTGCAGAGACTCGCACCGCCGCGGCCAGAATCCAGAACATGACGATCAGCGCCTCGGTCCGCTGCAGGAAGCGGCCCAGGTAGACCAGGCGGGAAAGGTAGTAGAGGGGGAACGGGTCCTGCCGGGCGAGCGGGGTGCCGGCGATGCCGACCAGCACGACCACGGTGAGCGCGGCGGCCACGCCGAAGAGCAGGATGCCCCGCAGGCTGCTGTGCTGCAGGCTCCTGCCGTCCCGGAAGGCGTGGCCCATGGCCAGGAGCACGATCACCTCTGCCGACATGCTGGCGTAGTAGAGGCCGCCCAGCACCGTGCGGTCGATGCCGTACCCCCAGATGGGGAAAAGCAGCGTTGCGTCCACCCGGGGCAGGCTGAAGATCAGCACCAGCACCACCCCCGCGGCGATCAGGGGCAGCAGGACGTAAGCGGTGCGCGCCACGGCCTCCGCCCCCTGGTAGGCTGTAAAGAGGGCCATGCCGGTTCCCACCACGACGAGCACGCTGGGCGGGGTCTCGGGCAGGATGGTAATGACGAAAGTCTCGGTGAAGTTCCGCAGTGCGACCATCGTGACCGCAGCCAGCCACACGGCGACCACCAGGGTGAGCAGCGGGCCCAACAGGGGTCCCGCTGTCTTCAGGCTGATCTCGGCCAGGCCGTGGCCCGGAAAGCGGCGGCCCAGGGCGACGATCGGCAGCGCGAAGACCAGGCCGAAGACCGTGATCAGCAGGGCCACCTGCCAGGCTGCGGGCCCCCCGGCGTCAACCAGGTACTGCGGGTACTGGAGGAAGAGCATGCTGCCCAGCACGGCAAAGAGGAGCACGCTGCCCTCCCGGGCGCCGATATGGCCTTTGTACCCTTGCATGGTCTAGCCTCCCTCAGGCGAGTCGGTCTGCCAGGCTTGCGGGTCCCAGCTGCGCACGACCTCCTTCTGCCGCCGCCGGTTGAGCAGGGGCAGGTAGGGGGGCCGCTCCTCCTGCCGGTACAGGGGCGGGGTGCTGATGGCGTCCTTGACTCGGCCCGTTGTTCCCACCACGGGAGCGAGGTAGGGCACACCGAAGGAGCGCTGCGCCGTGGCGTACACCACCAGCACGTAAATGCCCGCAGCCAACCCCATGAAGCCGAGGACGGTGGTCAGCAGCAGCAGGAGGAAGCGGAGCATGCGCACGCCCCAGCCCATCAGGTAGTTGGGCAGGGCGAAGGAGGCCAGCCCGGTGATGGCCACCACCAGGATCATCACTGGGCTCACGATGCGTGCCTCCACCGCAGCCTGCCCCAGCACCAGCGAGGCCACCAGCCCCACCGTGGGTCCGATCACCCCCGGAATCCGGGTGCCGGCCTCCCGGATCAGCTCGAAGACCACGTCCATCGCCAGCAACTCCACGACTGACGGCATGGGTACCGGCTCCCGGCTCTGGGCGATGAAGAGCATCATCGCGGTGGGGATCATCTCGGGATGGTAGTTCACCACGGCGATGTAGAAGGCGGGCAGCATGAGTGCGATGACCAGGGCCCCCAGCCGGATGTACCGGAGCGCCGAGCCGAAGGGCCAGCGGAGGTAGTAGTCCTCCGCCGTCTGCAGAAGCGCCCAGAAGGTGGTCGGACAGATGATGGCGTGGGGCGCAGTGTCGACGAAGAGGGCCACGTGCCCCTCCGAGAGGTAGGCGGCCGTCCGGTCGGGGCGCTCGGTGATGAGCGTGGAGGGCAGGAGCGAGCGCGGGCTGTCCTCGATGTACTGCTGCAGCGTGCCTGAGCTGGTGATGATGTCCACCTTCACCGCCTCGACCCGCCGCTTCACCTCGTCCACCAGCGCCGGCGGCACGATGGTATCGATGTACATCATGCCCACGTAGGTCTTGCTGACGTCGCCCACCGTGAGGATCTCGGTCACCAGCCGGGGGTCTTTCAGGCGGCGGCGCACCAGGGCCACGTTCACCCGCCATGCCTCGTTGAAGGCGTCGTGGGGGCCCCAGATCACCTGCTCGGTCTTGGGGTCGCCCACGCTGCGGGTTGGCGGGTCCTTGGTCTCCACCGCCAGCGCCACTGCCGCACCGTCGACGAGGACGATTGTGTCGCCGGAGAGCAGGGACTCGGCGATGGAGGACTGGTCGTACTTTCGGCTCACCTGGTGGCCGGCCAGGAGCCGCTGCTCAATGCGGTCCAGCGCGTCGTGCCCCTGCCCGGGGGTCAGGTGCAGCTCCTGGGCCAGCAGCATGAGGGGTTCCATGATGTTGTCGTTGATGACCGTCTTGTCGCTCAGGCCCTCCATGAAAAGGAGGACCGCCCGCACCGGCGGCTCGGTGGCGATGAGGATCGACCGGTCGATGAGGTCCTTGTTGCGGGGCGCCCGGAACAGGTCCTTCAGCTTCTGCAGGTTTGCATCCAGGCTCGTGGAGAGGTCGCCCACCTTCTCCAGCGCATCCTTGCCCTGCGGGGCCGCGTCCATCAGCCGTTCCAGACGGGTGAGCATGGCCTCGGTGCGCATGCGGGCGTCAGCCACCATCTCCGCGCTCGGCTCCTGACCGTGCCCCGGCCCTCCGTCGTCTTCGAGGACAAAGGTGTCGTCCCCCAGCGACGTCGATGGGTCGAGCAGGCGCTTCAGCCGCTCCCAGATGTTCACGCGCACCCCTCCCGTTTCCGGGTCTAAGGTGCCCGTGCGGATGCGCGCACTATACCCGCCCCGGCGGCGCAGCAGTATGGCGCCTGTTGCCGAGGGCATGCTAACCGCGAGCCCACAAGTGTTCACCGGGAGGAGGTCGGCGCAGCGTGCACGCACTGCAGCGGCTGTCACGGCAGATGGTCTCCCTTGTCCTGGTGCTCGGCCTGCTGTCGGCCGCAGGCTGCATGGCCCCGCAGCGGCAGCCCGAGCAGCAGCAACAGCAGGAAGGCGGCGAGGGGCAGAAGCAGGGCGGCGAACAGGACGAGAAGAAGGACGAAGGGAAAAAAGAGAAGAAGGACGGCGAGAAGAAAGAGGAGAGCCAGGGTGAACAGAAGTCCGGGGGCAGCCAGGACGGTGGTGGCCAGGGCGAGGGCAGCAGCCAGGGAGGCGGCGGCCAGTAGGAGGCTGCGGCCTCCCTTCTCTTTTGCCCCTGCGACAGGGAGTCAGGCAACTACAGGCGAAATAGCAGGAAAGAGCCGCCATTTCACCGCAGAGACGAGGATGGTGATGGGATGAAGCTCACAATCATCGGCGGAGCGAGCGCCTATACGCCAGACATCATCGAGGGCCTGCTGCGGGAGCACGCACTCTTCGCCGGCGGCGAACTCTGCCTGCACGACATCGACGACATCAACCTCCGCGTGATCGAGCGCCTGGCCCGGGGGCTCGTGCGTACGGCCGGGGCCGACCTGCGGGTGACGGCAACGCTCGACAGGGCCGAGGCGGTCAGCGGCGCACGGTTCATCCTGACCCAGCCCCGGGTGGGCGGCCTGAAGCACCGGGCGCTGGACGAGCGGATCCCGCTCACGCACGGGCTGATCGGCCAGGAGACCCTGGGCCTCGGCGGCTTTGCCTTCGCCTGGCGCACGATCCCCGTCATGCTGGAGATCGTGGACGAGGTGCGCCGCCTGGCGCCGGAGGCGTGGATCATCAACTACGCCAACCCGGCGGGCATGGTCACGGAGGCCGTGCTCCGCCGCTTCCCCGACGCCCGCTTCATCGGCCTCTGCGACATGCCCACAGGCGTTCAGTGGGCCATCGGCCGCCTGCTGCGGGTGGACTTCCACCGCATCGCCCTGGATTACGCCGGCATCAACCACGGCGGATGGGTGACGCGGATCCTGCTGGACGGTCAGGACGTCACCGGCCGGCTGCGCGGCTGGGCGCGGCTGCTGGGCCCGGTGGCCCGCCTGCTGCCCCTCCGGGAGGAGACCGCTACCGTGCGCCTCTTCCGGGAGCACGGCATGGTGCCGGACCCGTACCTCCGGTACTACTACTACAAGGACCAGATCCTCAGGCAGCTGGAGTCGGCTGAGAAGACGCGGGCCCAGGTGCTGATGGAGCGCCTTCCCCGGCTCTACGAGCACTACGCGGCGGCAGCAGCCCAGGAACGGCCGGTGCTCAAGGAGCACCGGGGCCACCAGTCCCACGCCGACCTGGCCTCGCAGGTGATCGCCGCCATGGCGGCCGGCCGGCCTACCCGGTTTGTCATCCAGCAGCGGAACGGCGGCGCCGTGCGCCACCTTCCGCCTGACGAGGCCGCCCAGTTCCCCGCGATCGTCGATGCCGGTGGGTTCCGGCCGATCCCGCAGCCGCCGCTGCCCCGGGAGGAGGCGGAGCTGATCGCCCACATCAAGGCTTCGGAGTCGTTGAACGTCCGGGCGGCGCTGGAGGGCGACCGGCGCCTGGCCGTGGAGGCCGCCGAGCTGAACCCGCTGGGTGCGCCCGAACCCCTGGCGGGGAAGGTGATCGACGAGCTGCTGGCCGCACACCGGCCGTACCTGCCGCAGTTCGCGTGAGGACGGCCATGGCCAGGTATCTGATCGTCAACGCAGACGACTACGGGCTCACCGCCGGGGTGAGCCGTGCGATCCTGAGGGCGCATCACCAGGGGATCCTGACCTCCACCACCTTCATGGTCAACTTCCCCTGGGCGGGCGAGATGGCCGCCATGCTGGCCGAGGCGCCGCACCTCGGGGTGGGGCTCCACCTGAACCTGACGACCGGGGCGCCGGTGCTGCCGCCCGACGAGGTTCCCAGCCTGGTGGGGCCTGACGGCGGCTTTGGGCGGAACCTCCTGCGCCTGCTCCGGAGTGCCCGTCCGGCCGAGGCGGAGCGGGAGTGGTCGGCGCAACTGGAGCGCTTTGTGGCGCTCGTGGGACGGCCGCCGACCCACCTGGACACGCACCGCTACCTGCAGGCCTGGCCGCCTCTCTGCCGGGCGATGCTGGCCGTGGCCCGCCGTTATGGCGTGCGGGCGGTGCGGGTACTGCCGCCTGACGTCTTCCCCCCCGGCACCTTCCCCCGCTGGAGCCCGGCCGCCCTGGTGCTGCGGGCCGCACTTCGCCGCACGACAGCCCTGGTCCGGCAGAGCGGGCTCCGATCCCCCGACCGTACCCTGGCCGGCGACTTCGACCTGCAGGGCCTGCTGGCCCGTCTGGACCAGGCGGGCGAGGGGGTCACCGAGATCGTGACGCACCCCGGGGAGGTCGACGACCAGCTGCGTGCCCTGAGCTCGCTGCGGAAGCAGCGGGAGGTCGAGTTGGCCGCGCTGACCGCACCCGCCGCCCGGGAGCGGGTGGGGTGGCTCGGCATCCGGTTGATCCACTTCGGCGACCTGTGATCCCCGGCTTGAGGGAGGAGATTGCCGTGCGGACCCGCGCTGCGTTCTTCCAGCGGATCTCGGCCAGCCTGATGATTCCCCTCACCTTCCTGCCGTTTCCCGCGGTGCTGGTCGCCCTGGGAACGGTGCTCGGACTGGGGCCGCTGGAGGCGGCAGGCCTGGAGCTCCTGCGCGAATGGCTGCCGCTCTTCTTCGCCCTGGGCATCGCCGTCGGCTTCACCGAAGGCGACGGCATGGCGGTGCTCTCTGCTGCCGCCGGCTACCTCACGATGATCGCGGTGGCGGTGGGGGTCTCCGGCGACACGGCTCTGAACGTGGGCGTGCTGGGCGGCGTGGCTGCGGGGGCCGTGGCTACCTGGCTCTACCGGTTCGCCTCCCGGGTGCGGCTGCCGGAGTTCCTCGCGCTGTTCGCCGGCAAGCGGATGGGTCCCATCGTCGCCGCAGCGGCCGGGGTGGCGCTGGGCTGCTTCTTCGGTCTGCTCTGGCCGGCCTTCCACGCGGCCATCGTCGCCCTGGGCGAGTGGATCTACGCCGCAGGCGGCGCGGGCGCCTTCGTCTACGGCGGGATCCTGCGGATGCTGATTCCCACCGGCCTGCACCACATCCTGACGCAGTTGGTGGACTACCAGATCGGCGCCTGGACCGACCCTGCCACCGGCCAGGTGGTGGTGGGCGAGTACATCCGGTTCCTCGCCGGTGACCCGGCTGCGGGGCGACTCCTCTCGGGCTTCTTCCTCACGCTGGGCTTCGGCCCCCTGGGCGCGGCGCTGGCGATGATCCACGAGGCCCGTCCCGACCAGCGGCGGCGGGTGAGCGGCATGATGCTCACCGGCATCCTGACGGCGACGATCCTCGGCATCACCGAGCCGGTGGAGTTTGCCTTCATCTTTGCCTCGCCGCTCCTGTTCGGCCTGCACGTGCTCTTCTCGGCGGTGGCGTCGCTCCTGGGTTACGTGCTCGACATCCACCTGGGCGGCTACGCGCTGCCCATGGCGCTGATCAACTGGCACCGGCAGCAGAACGGTTGGCTCCTGCTGCCGCTGGGTGTGCTCTGGACCCTGCTCTACTACGTCACCTTCCGGCTGGTCATCCGCTGGCGCCGGCCGCCGGTCCTCGGCCAGGAGGGCGAGGCGGAAGGCGGGGGCGCAGCGCAGGCAGGCGCAGACGCCGGCGCCGGGGAGCAGGAGGAGGCCGCCGCAATCCTGGCTGCCCTGGGCGGGGCCGGCAACGTGCGCAGCATCACCGCCTGCATGACCCGCCTGCGGCTGGAGCTCGACACCCCTGACCTGGTCGACGAGGCTCGGCTGCGGGCGCTGGGCGCCGTCGGGGTCGTGCGGGCCGGGGCGTCGGTGCAGGTGGTGGTGGGTCCGCGCGCCGGCGAGATCGAACGGGCGGTGCAGCGGGAAATCGCCCGGCAGCAGGAGTCGGACGCCGGGCCGGGAGCGTAGCGGGAGGCGCGTGCTGTGCAGGTTTCGATGGCGGTCGCGAAGGTTCCGAAGTTTGGACTGACGGAAAGCGGGGACTCTGTAGAACTGGTGGAGCGCCCGCGCGGGGGCGTAACCGGCATCCTGGCCGACGGGCAGAACCACGGGGCGGCGGCCAAGCGGCTGAGCCAGCTGGTCGTGGCCAAGGCGATGCACCTGGTGGCCGACGGGGTGCGCGACGGCGCCGTCGCCCGGGGCGTGCACGACTACCTGTACGCGGTGCGCAACGGCAAGGTTAGTACGGAACTGGTGCTGCTCTCGGCTGACACCCGCACCGGCACCCTGGTGGTCACCCGGAACACCCACGTGCCGGTCCTGATCCGGCGGCCAGATGGCTCCATCATGCGGCTGGACGAGCCGGTGGAGCCGATCGGAGTCCGGGAGACGCTGCGGCCGGTGATCACCGAGGTGCCGCTGGAGACGGGGCTGGCGGCCCTGGCCTGCACGGACGGCGTCCTCTCCGCCGGGCGCCGGTACGGGCGGGAGTGGTCCATTGAACGGCTGGAGGAGCACCTGCGGGGGGCCGACCCCGACCACATGCAGTCCCTCGCCGACCGGGTGCTGGCCGAGGCCATGGCTCTGGACGAGAACCGGCCGGCAGACGACATGACCGTCATGGCGGTGGGCGTGGGCGAGGACAGCGGCGACCGCATCCGCCGAATGAGCGTTACGATGAAGTGGTGAGCCTGAACCAAGGGGGGGTCCGATTGCAGGAGCCTGTAGTAGCGATTGTGGGGGTATGTGCTGCAGGGAAGACTACGTTGGCAGCGGGGCTGAACGCTGCGGGGATCACGGCCTACACCGTGCCGCAGGAGCACTCGTATGTGCGCCGGCTCTGGCTGCGGCGCAACCCGCCGCCCAACATCCTGGTGATGCTCGACGCACGCTGGGAGACTACGAAGAAGCGCCGGCCGGACATCAGCTACGGGCCGGAGCGGCTGGAGGAGCAGCGCCTGCGCCTGGCGCTGGCGCGGCAGGAGTGCGACCTGTACCTGCCGACGGACGACCTGACCATCGTAGAGGTGCGCGAGCGGGTGCTGTCCTTCGTTGCGGCATGGACGGCGAAGGAGGGGGCATGATGCAGCCGCCGCGGGAGGAGGTGGTCCCGGTGAAAAAGGGGCCCCTCAGGGAGATCCTCGAGACCGTCGTCGTGGCGGTGCTGGTTGCCCTGCTGGTGCGCACTTTCGGCGTGCAGCTCTACCGGGTGGACGGCGACTCGATGCTGCCGACGCTGCACCACGGGGACCGGCTCGTGGTAGACAAGCTGGTCTACCGGTTCCGCACGCCGGTTCCGGGCGAGGTGGTGGTGCTGCAGGATCCGGCCGGCACCGGGCGCCACCTGGTGAAGCGGGTGATCGCGGTGGCCGGCGAGGAGGTGGCCGTGCAGGGTGACGCGGTGCTGGTGAACGGCCGGGCGCTGGACGAGTCCTACACCAACCCCGGAAGTCCGGGGACGTACAACGTTCGACCCCTGACCATCCCCGAGGGCTACGTGTGGGTGATGGGGGACAACCGCGGCGCATCCCTCGACTCCCGCCTGCTGGGCCCCATCGCGGTGGAGCGGGTGGAGGGCCGGGCGGTTGCGCTCTTCTGGCCGCCCGCCCGAGTGGGCGAGCACGGGCCGCTGGCGGCGGCGCGCAAGTACGAGTAAGGCAGGAGGAAACCCTCTTGGCAGTAGTGACGTTTGAGCAGGTCAGGCAGGACCCCGAGGTTCACGCGTACATCGTGAAGGCCAACGAGATGTTGTCGGCCATCGGCTTCACCGAGCACGGTCTCCGGCACGTGGGGCTGGTGGCGCAGCGGGCCATGGTGGTGATGGCCGAGCTGAAGCGGCCGGAGCGGATGCGAGAGCTGGCGGGCATCGCCGCGCTCCTGCACGACATCGGCAACCTCGTCAACCGGAACGACCACGGGCAGACCAGCGCGCTGCTGGCGCACAGCATCCTGAGCCGCATGGGCATGCCGCCGGACGAGATTGCCATCATCATGTCGGCCATCGGCAACCACGAGGAGGAGGTGGGCAACCCGGTCCACGACGTCTCCGCCGCGCTCATCCTCGCAGACAAGTCCGATGTGCACCGTACCCGGGTCTACAACCGGGACGTGGCCACCTTCGACATCCACGACCGGGTCAACTACGCGGTGACACACAGCGAACTGCACGCCTTCCACGATGAGAAGGTGATCCGGCTCAGCCTGGACGTGGACACGTCCATCATCGCCATCATGGAGTATTTTGAGATTTTTCTCACCCGCATGGTCATGTGCCGCCGGGCCGCACAGCTCCTGGGCTGCCGGTTTGAGCTGGTGATCAACGAGAACCGCCTGCTGTAGGGTGGTGTTTTCCCTTTGACGTTGCGCCACACGGGCCGTACAATTGAATATGTTGCCAGGAGGAATAGTTCATTACCCGGCGTATTCCTGACAAGGTTGGAGGCGCTGCCTCCTTTTGCTTTGCGATTCAGCTATTCCACTCTGAGGAGGACGGGCGATGAAGGGCGGCTGGAACGGCCTGGTTCTGGCCCTGATCTTGGTGCTCGTCGGCGGCACCATCGGGTTTTATCTTTCTCCGGCCCCGGATACGGGCTCCGCACGGATTCTTCAGCACATGAAACTCGGCCTGGACCTGAAGGGCGGCGCGCACATCGTGCTGGAGGGAGTCGACTCTGAGCTGGGCGAGGTGACTTCCGACAAGATTCAGGCCGCCAAGGCGGTGATTGAAAACCGCATCAACGCCCTGGGCGTCTCCGAGCCGGTGGTTCAGGTGGACGGCAAGGACCGGATCATCGTCGAGATCGCCGGTGCGACGGACATCGACGAGGCCCGGGAGACCATCGGCAGGACGGCGGTGCTCCAGTTCATCGATCCCGAGGGGAACAAGGTGCTGGACGGCACCGACGTCGAGAAGGCGGGCGTGGCCCAGAACCCCTCCGGGGCAGGGTTCGTCGTCACGCTGAAGCTGAAGGGCGAGGGCCCGCAGAAGTTCTACGAAGCCACGTCCAAGTTCGTCGGCCAGCCGATCTACATCTTCCTGGACGATGATCTCATCTCCGCACCGTACGTGCAGGAGCCCATCCCGGGCGGCGAGGCCACCATCACCGGCAACTTCACCGCCGAGGCTGCGAGCCAGCTGGCCACCCTGATCAACGGCGGCGCACTGCCCATCAAGCTGGTGGAGGTCGAGGCCCGGATGGTCAGCGCCACGCTGGGCGCTGACTCCATCGCCAAGTCGCTGCGGGCCGGAGCCATCGGCATGGTCCTCGTGCTGCTCTTTATGATCGTGCTCTACCGCATCCCGGGCTTCCTGGCAGACGTCGCGCTGGGCGTTTACGCCATTCTCAACATGCTGGTCCTGTTTGCCATCGGCAACGTCTTCACCCTGCCAGGCATCGCCGGCGTCCTGCTGGGCATCGGCATGGCGGTCGACGGCAACGTCATCATCTTCGAGCGCATCAAGGAGGAACTGCGCAAGGGCAAGGGGCTCCGCTCCGGCATCGACGCCGGCTTCCACCGGGCGTACGTGACGGTGCTGGACTCGCAGGTGACCACAGCCATCGCCGCGGCGATCCTCTGGTACCTGGGCACCGGCCCGGTGCGGGGCTTTGCCGTAACGCTCTTTGTGGGCACCGTGCTCTCGATGTTCACGGCGATCACCTTCACCCGCTGGCTGGTCACGCTGACCGTCAACACCGGCTGGTTCAACAAGCGCACCCTGTTCGGCGTGAAGGAGGTGGCCGAGTAAATGGGCTTCCTTACCCGAATCCGCTACATGCGGTATGCGAAGCAGTATCTGATCTTCGCACTGGTGACCGTCCTGATCGCCGTCGGCTCCCTGCTCACCCTGGGGCTGAACGAGGGCATCGACTTCACCGGCGGTCTGCTGCTCGACCTCCAGTTCGAGAAGACCGTGAGCACCGAGCAGGTGCGCACCGTGATCATGCAGGCTACCGGCATCGATGCGCAGATTCAGCAGGTGGAGGTCCGGAATGCCGAGAGCCCCGAGGCTACCGAGTTCCTGGTGCGCACCCCCGAGCTGACCGACGAGCAGAAGGACAGCCTGCTCCGGAACATGCTCCACCTCGGCGCCTACCAGGTGATCAGCGAGGACGCTGTCTCGGGCACGGTCTCCTCGGAGCTGACGCAGAAGGCGCTTCTCGCCATCGGCATCGCCCTGGTGCTGCAGGTGATCTACATCACCGTGCGGTTCCAGTTCCGGATGGGCGTCACGGCGGTGGTCGCCCTGCTGCATGACGTGATCATCGCCGCCGGCGTGCTCTCGCTGCTCCAGGTGGAGGTCAACTCCAACTTCGTGGCGGCGCTTCTGACCGTGCTGGGTTACTCGATGAACGACACCGTCGTGGTGATGGACCGCCTGCGCGAGAACCTGCACAACCGGCGGAAGGGCGAGTCCCTCGAGGAGATGGCCACCCGATCGATCCAGGAGGTCGTCACCCGCTCCATCTACACCGGCGTGTCGGTGATCCTCATGCTGGTGGCGATGATCGTCCTGGGCGGCTCGACCATCCTCAACTTCGCCCTGACGCTGCTGGTGGGCACCCTTGCCGGCACCTACTCGTCGATCGTCGTCGCGGCTGCGCTCTGGTACCTGTGGGAGCGCAGGCACGAGGGCCATCGTCCGGGCCCGGCCCGGGCCAAGCCTGCGAAAGCGTAGTTGGGCCAGTGGGACAGGCGGCACCCCGCGTTTCTGCGGGGTGCCGTTGTTCACTGCCGCACTCCGGCGGTTTTCCAACCTGCCGCCACGGAAGGATACCGCGCACGACCGGCGAAAAAAACGCCTCCTGGGGAGAATAACCGAGAGCGAAGAGGACAGGGGTGCGGCGCATGTATGAGATTCGTCCGGTTACCGTGACGGTGCGGGGCAAGGAGTTCGTCCGGGATGTGGTGCAGCACCCCGGATCGGTCTGCATCCTGGGGCTGACCACGGAGGACAAGATCATCTTCGTGCGGCAGCATCGGCCCGGCATGGGCCGGACCAGCCTCGAACTGCCGGGCGGACGCATCCGCCCGGGGGAGGCCCCCGTGGATGCCGCCAGGCGGGAGATGGAGGCGGAGACTGGCTACCGGCCCAAGCACCCGGAACTGATCGCGCGCTTCTTCCCCTCCCCCGGGTACTCCTCGGAGGAGGCCTACTGCTTCGTCTGCGAGCAACTGGTCCCGGGCAAGATGAGCTACGACGAGTCGGAGGAGCTGTCGGTGGAGTTCCGGAGCTACGCCGAGGCCATCGAGGCGGTGCGGACGGGCGAGATCAGCGACGCCCGTTCCATCATCGCGCTGATGCGCTGGGGCGACCTGCTCTTCGGCGGGCTGGAACCGACGACTCGCGGCAGCTGAATCGAGTAACTTCGACAGCAGGTACAACAAGGGGCGCCCTTCTGGGGGCGCCCCTTCGACATGCAGCGGCGCGAGCCAGCGCTGGCGGGGGCCGCGGGATGCGGGGCTGTCGAACGAAAAAAGGGCAGCGTTGACAAGCCACGAGCGAGTTTCCTGCCAGGGTTTGGATACACTAGCTCTAATCGCTGCGACGTTCGGGGGGTTTACCATGGAATCTGTCCTCGGCCTGGTGCGTCATCCCGGCAACGACGGGCTCTTCCAGGCTGTAGAAATGTCCTTGCTCTCCACCCTGGCTGGCCGGCCGCTGCACATCCACGCGGAAGGGCTTCGGGGCACCGGAAAGACCACCATCATGCGGCGGGTGCGGCGAGTCCTGCCCCGGATCAGGCGCATCAAGGGCTGCCTGTACAACTGTGACCCGGCGGCGCCGCACTGCCCCGTGCACAGGGGGCTCAGCCCGGCGGAGGTTGCGGCGCTGGGCGAGGAGCGGGTGCCCATGCCCTTCCTCGAGATCTCCCACGCGGCGAAGATCGGCACAGTAGTGGGCTCCATCGACCTGGGCCGCCTGGTGCGGGCCGCCGAGCCCGAGGCGGCGCTGCTGCCCGGCACGATCCCGCAGGCCCACCGGGGGATCATCTTCGTGGACGAGATCAACCGCCTGGCGGAGACCTCGCCCGAACTGGCCGACGTGCTGCTTGACGTGATGGGCACCAAGCCGGGCCGCGTGCAGATCGAGGAGACGGGGTTGCCGCCGGTGGAGCTGCCCGTGCAGGTGTCGGTCTGGGCGGCCTCGAACCCGGACGAGGACCCCGGGCCGCTGGAGGAGGTCCGGCGGCAGCTGAGCGACAGGTTTGACCTTGCGATCTACACCGACCGGCCCGGTGACCCTGCGGTGGTGGAGCAGATCCTGGCCGCGGCGGAGTCGTCCGGCCCCACCCTGCCGGGCATCGCCGAGACCCAGGCTGAGCTGTTCCGGACCCGTCTGTCCCTCCGGCTGGCCGACCTGCGCAAGGTGCAGGTGCCCCGGGCCCTGCGCCGGGAGGTGGCCGCGCTGTACAGCCGGTTTGAACTGGAGTCGCTCCGGGCTGTGGAGGCCATACAGGCCTGCCTGCAGCTCTCGGCCTGCCTGGACAACCGTTCGGAGGCCCAGTACGCCGACCTGCAGCGGGTGGCTCCCCTGGCCCTGCGCCACCGCGTGGACTCCGAGACCCTGAGGCGCATCACGAGCCACCTGGCGGCCGGGCCCGAGCCTGCGGACCTGCCCGCCCCGCCCGAGACCGCGGCCCGGACCCGGTTAGCCGGCGTCTCGTTCGGCGGTGTGCTGGCCGAGCCGCGGCAGGCTGGCGCCGCATCGTCGGGGACGGCGCCGGTGGATCCCATGCCGGCGCATGTGGAGCAGACCAGGGGCGGGCGGCCCGCAGCCGGTGCGTCGGGCGCCGAGCGGGCAGTGGCTGAGGCAGGGCGAGTCGGGTCGAGAACCGAAGATGCGGGTGCACCCGCCGGAGACCGGGCATCGGCAGCCCGGGGGACGACCGCTGATGCGCGCGCTTCCGGGCCCGCAGGGCGCACCGGCGGTGTCTCCGTTGGGGAGGGGCACACCTCCGGCGGGGCCGTGGGGACAGGCTCCGGCGCGGGAGCATCCGGCGGCGGGGGACCGGAACCGGGCGGAGACCCGTCCGCAGGCGTCGGCCGCCGGTCCTGGGTCCGGCGGGCGCTGGCGCATCTGGGCTTCGGCCGGACGCTGCCGGACCCGGCCCAGCTGCCGCCGCAGGCGCCGCCCCTGCGAGCCAGGCCCATCACGGCGCTTCGGGCGGAGGAATGGGTCCGCACCGAAGAGGAGCTGGGCCGCACGTGATCGGCGCCGGAAACCGGCATGAGGCCGTCTCCTGGGACGAGAAGCTCCGGCGCGCCCTGTCGGCCGGCCGGGGGGTTCGCCTGGGCGAGGCTGCGGTGGTGAGCCGTCGGCTGCACGTGGTGGAGTACAACGACCCGGGCCGGGTGGTGGTTCTCGGGGACGTGGACTTTGGCAGGGCGGCGTACGGCCTGGACGAGGCCGGGCTTGTTGCTCACATCGACGTGTTCCACGAGGTGGCGAACGTCGACCACCGGGCCGTGGCTGCGGCGGTGCGCAGGGCGCTGGAGGGGTTGCCGGCCCCGCCCGGCGCCCGGCCCGGAGGGCTGCTGATGGACTACGTCGACCTCGGCACGGCGACCGGGGGCGGCCGCCTGACGAGCGGCCTTGACCGCATGGCCAACCCCTCGGCCATGGCGGCGCACCGGAACCACGTCCACCTGGCCGGCTTGCTGACGGACGCGGATCTTGCCCTCGCGTGGCGGATCGTCGCCGCTGTGGAAGGGGCGATCCTCGCACAGGGCGTGGAACTCCGGCGCATCGAGCGGCTGGCGCACCGGCGGGGCGGCGTGCGGGCGGGCGACAGCTCCGACCTCAGCCGCTACTACGGGGACAACCTCGATTCGTACATCAGCCGTGCTGCCGGAATCCACGGGGGGACCTGGAAGCGGGGCTCAGCAGCAGCCGGGGATGCACGCGGCGGTGCTGCGACAGCGGGCCTTCCGGCCTCCGGCAACGGCGGCCAGGCAGGCGTCAACCGCCGGGCGGGCCACCGCAGTCGGGTCGGGGATGAACTGTCGCTGACAGGCTATGGCGCCGGGGCTCGCACTGGTGGGGCCGCTGCACCCGGCCCCCAGACAGCTGTATCCGCGCCGGGGAGGCTGCTGGCATCGGGCGTCTCCGGGGCCGAGCCGGCATCGCGTCCTGAGCAGCCTCTCCGGGCACCGGCGGCTCCGGAAGGAGAGCCGCTCCCAGCGCGGAACGGGCCGCGTCTCCCGGCGCCTCCCGAAGGGCTTCTGGACTCTTCTCCCGACAGCCTCCTGCGGACGGCTGTTCCGGACGGACTGCGCGCACCGTCTCCGGAGGGGCACCGGGCGTCGGCCGCTCGCGAGGGGGGGTGGCCATCGTCCAGGCCGGTGGCTAAGCCGGCGCCAGCGGGACAGTGGGTGCCAGACGGGCCGGCGGGGCAGCGAACGCTGGATGGGCACGTGGGGCAGCCACCCTCGGACGGGCAGATGGTGAAGCCGATGTCGGACGGGCTGAAGGAACAGCGGCTGCCAGACCGGCCCGAGGGGTTGGCGCCGCAGGAGCAACGGGCGGCGCATGGGGACCACCGGGCTGTGCAGGAGGCGCAGCGGATGCTTGCGGCGCTGGAACTCTCCCGGCGCATTGGCTCGCCGGACGAGCTCAAGCGGATCCTCGAAGACCTGGCCAGGGAGCAGGGCTGGGCAGCGCTCTACCAGGGCGGCGGCAACCAGGCGCCGTTCCTGCTGCGCCACCTGGAGGAGGCCGGTCTGGTCCGGCGGGAGGTCAGGGGCATGCGACTGACGCCCGAGGGAAGGGAGTTGTTGACCTTCCTGCGCAATCACCTGCGGGACGTGAAGCTCCGCTTCCGAAAGCTGATCCGCCGCATCCCGGGGCGGGGGCTCTCCCGCCTGCACACGCGGCGGCCCGGGCGGGGGGCGCCCTCCCCGGACGTGCGGTACGGCCAGGTGCGGGGAACCGCCCCGGCACAGCCCGGCGCCTGGCTGAACGACGTGGCGGTGCCGGAGACCGTCATCGCCGCCATCCGCCGCACCTACCTGGAGCGCATCAGCGCGCCCACAGCTTCCAGCGGCACCATGGGCAGCGGCAGGATGAGCGGTGACGCTGCGGGCGGTACCCCGGTGCGCCTGCGTCTGGACCGCAACGACATCCAGGTCAACCTGCGGGCGTCCGAGCAGTCGCTGCACGTCTGCCTGCTCATCGACGCCAGCGCGTCCATGGCCGGCCGGCGCATCATGGCCGCCAAGCACCTGGCGCGGCACCTGCTGGTCTCCACCCGCGACCGCATCGCCGTCATCGCCTTTCAGGAGCGTGACGTGCGGGTCTACGTGCCCTTCACCCGCGACTACGGCACGGTGGAGGAGGGCCTGTCCCGCATTCAGCCGCTGGGCCTCACGCCGCTGGCCCACGGCCTCAGCCGGTCGATGGAGCTGATCAACAGCTCTCGCGTGCGGCGGCCGCTGCTCCTGCTGATCACCGACGGAATCCCCACCGTGCCCAAGTGGTCGGCCGATCCGCTGGCCGACGCCATCGAGGCCGCGAGGCAGCTGCGGGCCGGCCGCATCCCGTTCGGCTGCATCGGCCTGCAGCCATCCCGCCGCTACCTGGAACAGTTGACCCGCGAGGCGGGTGGAACGCTCCATGTGGTGGACGAACTCTCCGAGGAGTCGCTGATCACCATCGCACACCGCGAGCGGCTGAAACTCGCACCCCGGGCCCGGTGAGTCGGGCATCCCCGCAAATCTTGGCCTTGTCAGAAGGGATTGCCTGCCCGGCCCTCGAAAACATCAGGGTCTGTTGCGCATCCCAGCCCCCCGCCAGCGTCCGCTGCCGGGGGGCAGCATGTGGTCTTGGGAGTGAACACGGGATGGCACGACCCTACCGACCGAAGCGCTGGCGGCCGGAACTGGCTGATCCCGCCGGCTGTTACCTCCTCTCGCGGGCGCTCTCCATCTCGCCGGTCACCGCGCAGGTGCTGGTTAACCGGGGGCTGCGCACGCCGGAGCAGGCCCGCGAGTTTCTCACAGCCGGGCGCGGCCAGATCCTCGACCCCTTCCGCCTGAAGGACATGAAGGAGGCCGTGGCCCTGATCAGGGCGCGCCTCTCCCGTGGCGGCCCGATTCTGGTCTACGGCGACTACGACGCCGACGGGGTCACCGCCACGGCTACGCTCGTCACTGCCCTGCGCGCGCTGGGCGCCCAGGTGGAGTACTACATTCCGGATCGGTTCACGGAGGGTTACGGGCTCAACGCCGACGCACTGCGGGCGCTCCGCAGCCGGGGCCATGACTTCGTGATCACCGTGGACACGGGGGTTTCGGCCGTCGCCGAGGCCGAGCTGGCACGCGAACTGGGCATGACCCTCGTGGTGACCGACCACCACGAGCCTGGCCCCGTCCTGCCCCGGGTGCCGGCGCTGGTCAACCCCAGGCGTCCCGACTGCACCTATCCCTTCAAGGGGCTCGCCGGCGCCGGGGTGGCCTTTAAGCTGGCCCTCGCGCTGGAGGTGCCCAACGTCTGGGACCTGCTCGATCTCGTGACGCTGGGCACCGTGGCCGACCTGATGCCCCTGGTGGGCGAAAACCGGGCCATCGTGCGGGAGGGGCTTTCCCGCCTCGGCGCCACCCACCGTCCGGGCCTCCGGGCCCTGATGGAGGTGGCAGGGGTCAAGGCGCCGGTCACCGCCGGGCACGTCGGCTTCGCCCTGGCGCCCCGCATCAACGCCCTGGGGCGCATGAGCGTGGCCACAGAGGCAGTCGAACTCATGCTTACCGACGACCCTGACCGTGCTCAGGAGCTCGCCCGCCGGCTGGACGCGGAGAACCGGGCCCGCCAGGAGACCGAGGCGGCGATTCTCGAGGAGGCCCTGGCGCAGGCGGCCGCACTGCCGCCGGAGGAGCGGGAGTGGGCCCTGGTGCTCGCCGGTGAGGGCTGGCACCACGGCGTGGTGGGGATCTGCGCCTCCCGCGTCCTGGAGGTCTACCACCGGCCGACCATCCTTCTCGCCATCGACGGCGACGGGGCGCGGGGTTCCGCACGGTCGATTCCGGGGTTCCACATCCAGCGGGCCCTGCTGCAGATGTCCGACCTCTTCACCAAGTTTGGCGGGCACGCCGCCGCAGCCGGGATGTCGCTGCGCAGCGCAGACCTGGTGGGCGAGCTGCGCCGGCGGCTGAACCGCCTGGCGGCAGAGTGGCTGCGGCCGGAGGATCTGGTCCCCGAGCAGCGGGTGGATGCCTTCGTCCCCCTGGAGCAGGTGGACGAGCGCCTGGTGCAGGAGCTCATGGCCCTGGAGCCGTACGGCATGGGCAATCCGGCCCCCGTGCTGGCCACGGAAGGCGTTCGCGTGGCTGACAGCCGCCCGATCGGGCGGGAGCAGCAGCACCTGAAGCTGCAGCTCTGCAGCGAGGGCGGCGGCGAGGGGAGGGCCCCGGTGGAGGCCGTGGGCTGGAACATGGCCGCGGTGCAGCCCCAGCGGGGGCAGCGGTTGGCCGTGGCGTACCAGCCGGAGCTCAACACGTACATGGGGCGCACCCGTATTCAGCTCATGCTCAAGGACCTGAAGACGACGTCGGACGCCAGCCGGTCCCGGCTCACCGAGGCCCACTGCCTGGCCTGGGATCCGCTGGCGGGCGCGTCCGAGTCCGGGGCGGCGCTGCGCCTCCCGGCGCAGGTGATCGACGCCCGGAACGGGCAGTTGCCCTGCCTGCTGGCAGCCATGGCGGCGCCCGACCCGGCTGCGGCCGCGGCCAGCGACGTCAGCCGGTCTGCAGCAGTGCCTGCGGACCCGAAGACCGCGGAGGAGGAAACCGCAGGCGAGGTCGACGATCCCGCAGTCAACTACCTCTGTGCCCTCTGCCGGCCCGACAGCGCACGGGTGCTGGTGCTGACGTCCAGCCCCTGGGCGGCGGTTGCCCTGTCCGACCGGCTGGAGCGTGAGCTGCCGGACCTGCGGAGGGGTCTGTCCCTCTGGCTGCCGGGCGAGCCGGAGCCGGCGGGGGGGAGGCTGGTGATCGCAGCCCACGGCCAGGTGCCTCAGGGGCTGTACAGCGACGTGGTTCTCTTCCACCCGCCCTATGCACCGGCGCGCTACCCGGGCGAGCGGCTCCACCTGCTCTGGCGCGACGAGGACCTGGCGCTGGCCGAGGAGACGCTGGGGTGGCCCTATCCCGACCGGGATGTCCTGGTTCACCTCTATCGGCTGCTGCGAAGTGGAGATGCTACAGCCGGAGGGTTGGCTCGCCGCCTGGGGGAGATCCCCGGCCCGTGGAACCGGCTGCGGTACGAGAGCGGGATGGCCATCTTCGCGGAGATCGGGCTGGTGGGCGCCGACGGCCGGCTCCTGGCGCCGGCCGACGGGGTCCGGTTCGACCTGGAGGCCAGCCCGCGGTATCGGAGGGGCCAGAAGGCGCGCACCACGCTCGCCGGATGGCGTGTGCAAGGTTGGCCTGAGTCGATGCGAGCAATATAGTATAATGAGGTGTGAGGGGGCTAACTTTCATGGACTTCAAGTCGAGGATTCGCACGGTGCCTGACTTCCCCAAGCCCGGGATCTCCTTCAAGGACATCACCACCCTGCTCAAGGACCGTGAGGCGTTTCACGCGGCCATCGATGCGCTGGCGAGCCACTTCGAGCCGATGGGCATCGACATGGTGACCGGTCCGGAGGCCCGGGGGTACATCTTCGCGTCCACGCTGGCCTACCGCTTGAACGCGGGCTTCGTGCCCATCCGCAAGCCCGGCAAACTGCCGTACAAGACCCGGAGCATCTCGTATCAACTCGAGTACGGCCAGGATACGCTGGAAGTGCACGAGGATGCCTTCGAACCCGGGCAGAAGGTCCTGGTCGTTGACGACCTGCTGGCCACGGGCGGTACGCTTCGGGCGACGATCGACCTGGTGGAGTCGCTCGGCGCCCAGGTGGTGGGCGTCGCCGTCCTGATCGAGCTGACCGACCTCGGGGGCAGGAAGCGCCTCCAGGATCACGAAGTCGTCTCGCTGATTCAGTTCTAGGCCACTTCCGGAGGAAGGAGGGGTGACAGCCGTGATTGACATTCAACCTTTGATTGACAAGGTGCTTGCCTACCATCAGAACGCGGATGTCGCCCTGATCCGGAACGCCTTCGAGTTCGCCGCAAAAGCGCACGACGGGCAGTGCCGCCGGTCGGGTGAGCCCTATATCACTCACCCGGTGGCCGTGGCGGAGATCGTTGCGTCGCTGGAGTTGGACGCGGAGTCGGTGGCGGCCGCCCTCCTGCACGACGTGCTGGAGGACTGCGGCGTGAGCTTTGCGGAGTTGGAGCAACGGTTCGGCAAGGAGGTCGCCACGCTGGTGGACGGCGTTTCCAAACTGGACCGGCTCAACTTCACATCCCGGGATGAGGCGCAGGTCGAGAACCTGCGCAAGATGTTTCTGGCGATGGCCAGGGACTTGCGGGTCATCCTGATCAAGCTGGCCGACCGTCTCCACAACATGCGCACGTTGAAGCACCAGTCCTCCGAGGCGCAGGTCCGCATCGCCCAGGAGACGATGGATATCTACGCCCCGCTGGCCCATCGCCTGGGTCTCAGCGAGATCAAGTGGGAGCTGGAGGACCTCGCCTTCCGCGTGCTGGAGCCCGAGCGGTACCAGGAGATGACCTACCTGGTTGCCCGCAAGCGGCAGGAGCGAATGGCGATTACCCAGGATCTGATGAACCAACTGCGCGAGGTGCTGGAGAAGGAAGGCATCCACGCCGATATCTCCGGCCGGCCGAAACACTTCTACTCCATCTACAAGAAGATGTACCGGCAGGGCAAGGACATCTCGCAGATCTACGACCTTATCGCAATCCGCGTGATCGTGGAGGAGGTCAAGGACTGCTACGCCGTCCTGGGCATCATCCACAGCCACTGGAAGCCGCTGCCGCTGCGCTTCAAGGACTATATCGCCACGCCGAAGCCCAACATGTACCAGTCGCTGCACACGACGGTAATCGGGCCGCATGGCGAGCCGTTCGAGATTCAGATCCGCACGTACGAGATGCATCGTACCTCTGAGTTCGGTGTGGCCGCCCACTGGGCGTACAAGGAGGGCAAGACCGACAAGCAGTTCGACAAGAAGCTCCAGTGGCTGCGGTCCCTCCTGGAGTGGCACCAGGAGATCCGGGACGCTCGGGAGTTCGTCGAGTCGGTGAAGGTGGACATCTTCTCCGACCAGGTCTTCGTCTTCTCGCCCAAGGGGCACGTGTACAGCCTGCCCGCCGGCGGCACGCCGCTGGACTTCGCCTTCGCCGTCCACTCCGACATCGGCTACCGCTGCGTGGGTGCGAAGGTGAACGGCAGGATCGCCCCGCTGGACACGGCGCTGAAGAACGGCGACGTGGTGGAGATCCTCACCTCCAAGCAGTCGCCAGGTCCCTCCATCGACTGGCTCAAGGTCGTGAAGACCGCCTCGGCCAAGAACAAGATCCGCCAGTTCTTCAAGCGGGAGCGCCGTGAGGAGAATCTCGCCCGGGGCAAGGAGATCCTCAAGGGCGAGGTTCAGAAGACCGGCATCGAGGCCCACGAACTGCTGCGGGACGACTGGCTGACCGAGGTCTGCAAGCGGGTGAGCGTGAAGGATGTCGACGACCTGTACGTGGCCATCGGCATCGGCTCGCTGAACGCCGGCTCGGTGGTCTCCCGGCTGCGGGAGATGTACGAGAAGGAGCGGCGGGTCCAGGAGCCTCCGCCGCCCATCGAGATCGAGAAGAAGGACTGGTCGGGCTACGGCAAGGCGTCCAACGGCATCCGGGTGAAGGGCGTCTCCAACCTGGTGGTTCGCCTCTCCCGGTGCTGTACGCCCGTGCCCGGCGACCCGATCATCGGCTTCGTCACACGGGGCCGGGGCGTCACGGTGCATCGGTTGGACTGTCCCAACATGGAGGATCTGGCCAAGGACCCCGACCGGCTGATCGAGGTGGCCTGGGAGGAGAACTACCAGACCGCCAGGCCGGTGGAGGTGCAGGTTACCGCCCTCGACCGCTCCGGGTTGCTCAAGGACGTCGTCTCCATCATTGCAGATGCCCGCATCAACATGCTCTCCACCGCCAGCCGGGCGAACAAGTCGAAGATCGCCACGCTGGACCTGGTGCTGGAGATCAAGGATGCGCAGCAGTTGCAGTACGTGATGCAGAAGATCGCCAAGGTGCGGGACGTGATGCACGTCGAGCGGGTCGTCCACGAGCGGAAGGGGAAGGTCGCCCGGGCGAAGCAGGCGTGACCGAGGGTACGCAATGCCATAGCGAAGTCAGACGCCGGCACAGCGCGCCGGCGTTTTCGTATGGGGGCGGGATCTTCCTGAATGGTGCCTGCTACAGGGCTACCATCAACCCGAAGATCGCCGCAAACATGCCGGCGATCAGGAGCGGACTCGCGATCCAGGTTGACGCCGTCAACAGCCGGTGGGCCCTCAGTTTTCGCAACGCGATCACCGTGTAGGGCAGCACGACCAGGACCGCGGTGATGACGCCCGGGGTGTACATCCGCAACAGCACCGACTGGCCCACGTGTGTAACCACGTTGACACACATGGTCAGCACCGTGGCTGCGTAGAGGTTCATGCTCACTCCAGGCCGGACGTGCCTGGTTGCGAAGTATGAGATCACGAAGTACAGGACCGTCACCAGGGCGACGACAAGGCCGAACTTCGCAGGTTCATATCCCATCGCCTGTACCACGGGTTGGAAGGGTGTCGACTCGATCAGGACCTGGTTTGCATCGATCCACGGCCGTGTGCGGAACACTTCCTCCAGATCATGGACCAGGAAGACAATGGGACCCAGCCATATGACGGCCCGCAGTGACATGTGTCGCTCACCTGTCCTCAAGACTGTCGACGATCAGGCGTTCGCACCCAGCCAACAGGCTGGTCGGCGCGGTTCGGAGGGCTTCCCGCTGCGGGCGCGTGGCGCACGGTCCGGAGCAAGCGCCTGCGACTCTCCGTGCAGCGAACCGCTTGATCCGGCCGCCCCTGCTGTCCCGGTCCCGGCAGCCGTGATGCACCAACCCCTGCAGTCTGCGTCCCGGGAATGTGCATGCAGCCGCCCGCGACCAGGCAAGGACTATCTTTGCGGTTCGTCTTTCCAGCGCCTGCAACAACGAACAGGACGGCATGCAGACACGACACGGGCTTTCGCCAACCCGCCTGGACTGGCTCGCCACTGTTAGGCTCAGACCGGGGAACACCGGGCTCTACGCGTTTCGGGACGGGAGCCTGAGCACGGGCACCGCACGCGACCTGTACGCGCGGGTGCACTCCTCGATGAAGGGAATGGCAGGATCGCTGGCGCTGATTGGGCGCAGTGGCAGATGAGGGCGAACGACCTCCGCAACGGTGGAGAGACGCAGATCGGACGGTCGAAACACCAGGAGGGTCACGCCGGCCCGCGTGCTGAGGGCTTCCTTGATGAGGTCCCGGACCAGCTGGCTGTCGTGATGGGGGAATCGATCGCTCGGCTGCTCGTGTTGGTTTCCGTGAAACTCAACAGCGACCTTCCTGTCCGGGTAGTACCGGTCGAACTCGAGGGGGAGACCAGTGATGGGGCTGGTCAGGAACGATGGCCTGGCGTTGTCGACGAAGCGGGAGTCCGCCACGATGATGTCCAGAATCGCTTTGAGCAGCGCCTCCCCACGGTACGGCGCGTGCTTCAGCTGGCGGGTCAGCCTATCGAGACGCTCCAGTTCATGCTGGCGTACCGGGTTGCACAACCGAAACCGGGTTCTTCTTCGTTCCCCCGCTCTGACCTCGATCCAGCCGAGCTTCACCATTTCTGCCAGGTCTTTCCGCAGCGTGTTCACAGCGTGTCCGGTCATGGCGGCTAGCTGGCGGAGCGCGATCCCGTGTTCGCCATGTTCTTGCTGTTGGGCGATGGTGCGGTAGACATGCTTCTGCCGGTCAGTAAGCATACTGTCCATCCCTCCTGATGGTAACTGATACCACAGAAGGGAGATAAATACAAGAACAACCATTCGACACGGAGGCGACGGAACGTTCTCCCTGGGGTGTCGCCGTGGGTTGACACAGTGGGGCCGGAAACCTGGCCTTCGTTGACACACAGGCATGGCATTCAGTCGGTATACACCGTCACCGGCCCCCTGCCGACGTGGAACAACGCGCCGAAGAGGGGTGCAGCACCGTTCCGGGCGGCGTCGGAGCGGACTTGCGTGCCCTGCAACGCCTCTCTTCCCTCGAATGTGTCAGCCGACCGGGGCTGTTGAGGACCTGTGTATCACCAGTGTATCAACGGAAGCCGCCTTTTCGGCTCGACTGTATCATTTTGCCTGTTAACGGAATGCAGGAATGTGAGTGATTATGCACCCGGCGGCTCGTGTCCGTCTATCCTGTGCTGGCATGAAGGTCGCCTCCAGGCACCCCGGGAGCGCTGATGCGGGGAAATATTCTGAAATCCGCAGCCTGTGATGGCCGAACCTTGTACCACAAGCCTGTGGGCACCGAGCTTTGCGGTACGAACCTGGGACACGAGTCCGAGACAAGCGCCTGCGAGCCGTGCGTTCGACCCGTGCGTTCGACCCGTGCGTGAGAGACGTACGTGAGAGACGTACGTGAGAGACGTACGTGAGAGACGTGCGTGGGACCGTGCCTGAGACAAGTGCTCGAGACGCGTGCCTGAGACAAGTGCCCGGGACACGTGCCTGGGACACAGACCCGGCTCCATCAACTCGTCACCGCCTCTGCCATCTCGCACCAATGCAGGTAGCCCTCACGCTTTGTCGAATAAAGTTCCGTCAATGCCATCGGAGAAGGAAGGGGAAGTATCATGCGGCTTCGCCGAAACGAGGTTCCCGTGGAGCAGACCTGGAACCTGAGCGACCTGTTCGCCACACCTGCGGCCTGGGAGGCCGAGGCCAAGTCCCTGCAGGCCGAGCTGCAGACCGTTGCTCAGTACAAGGGCCGCCTGGCGGAGGGGGCGGCCACGCTCGCCGCCGCCCTGCGGGCCTATGAGGCCCTGCTGGAGCGGGGCGTCCGCTGGGGCACCTACGCTGAACTGGTGCTGGCCGGCGACGGTTCGGACCCCGAAAACCAGGGGATGGCCGCGAAGAGCGCTGCGCTGATGGCACAGTTCGAGGCGGCGACGGCCTTCCTGAAGTCCGAGATCCTGGCGCTGCCGGAGGGCCAGGTGGAGGCCTGGATGGACGCCGATCCCGACCTGTCCGTCTACAAGCCGTACCTGGAACAGATCCTGATCGAGCGGCCGCACATGCTTCATCCCGAGACGGAGGAAGCGCTGGCTGCGCTGGGCGAGGTCACCGGGGCGCCGTTCATCACGTACGAGCGGGCCCGGTCCTCCGATATGACGTTCGAGCCCATCACGACGCCAGACGGCCGCACGCAGCCCGTCTCGTTCGCCCTGTACGAGGACGAACTGGAGATCTCGGCCGACACGGCCGTGCGGCGGGCGGCCTTCGATTCGTTCGCCCGGGGCCTGGCGGCGTACCAGAACACGCTGGCGTCCACCTTCGCCACCGAGGTGAAGAAGAACGTCGTCATGGCCCGGCTGCGCCGGTACGAGTCGGCCACGCACATGCTGCTCGCCCCGCACCGCATCGACCACGCCGTCTACCACAACTTCCTTGATGTGATCCAGTCCGAGCTCGCACCCCACATGCGCCGCTACGCCAGGCTGCGCAAGCGGGTGCTGGGCCTGGACGAGATGCGCTACTGCGACATCGAGGCGCCGCTGGACCCGGAGTATAGCCCCTCGGTCACCCGGGAGGAGGCCGGCAGGCTGGTGCTGGACGCCCTCTCCGTGATGGGACCTGAGTACCGGGCGATCATCGAGCGGGCCCTGTCGGAGCGCTGGGTCGACTGGGCTGACAACGTCGGCAAGCAGGCCGGCGCCTTCTGCACCTCGCCCTACGGCGCCCACTCCTACGTCCTGCTCACCTTCACCGGCCAGATGCGCTCGGCGTTCACCCTCGCCCACGAACTCGGCCACGCCGGCCACTTCGAGTTGGCCAACCGCAACCAGCGGCTCCTCAACGTGGAACCCGCCCTCTTCTTCGTGGAGGCGCCCTCCACCATGAACGAGCTGCTGCTGGCCGACCACATCCTGAAGGGCACCGACGACCGGCGGATGCGCCGCTGGGTCATCATGCAGCTGCTGATGACCTACCACCACAACTTCGTGCGCCACCTGCTGGAGGCTGAGCTGCAGCGGCGCATCTACGAACAGGCCGAGAAGGGTACGCCGGTGACCGCCAAGCTCCTCTCCGAGACCAAGGGCGCCATCCTGGAGCGGTTCTGGGGAGGGGAGGTCGTCATCGACGAGGGGGCCCGCCTCACCTGGATGCGTCAGCCGCACTACTACATGGGCCTCTACCCGTACACTTACTCCGCCGGCCTCACCTGCGGCACCGCCGTGGCGCAGCGCATCAAGGAGGAGGGGAAGCCGGCGGCGGAGCAGTGGCTGGAGGTGCTGAAGGCCGGCGGCAGCCTCCCGCCCATGGAGCTGATGGCCAAGGCGGGAGTCGACATGACGAAGCCCGACCCCATCCGCAAGGCCGTGGCCTACGTTGGCTCGCTCATCGACGAGCTGGAGGCTTCCTTCTAGGCTGAGGTACGACCTGCCGGGCGTGCAAGGTGCGTGATCGAGACCGCAGAGGCCAGGCCGGGCGTGATGTGCGCCTGGCCTGGCCCCATGCATGGCCGGGAACACGGCAGCAACTTCGTGGTCGGAGAACCTTTCCCGATGCGCCGGCCGCATTGACGCTTTTGAACTACCCAAGAATAGCACTTCAGTACCAAACGGCTTCGCAGGTGAAAGGGTTATACTATAGTGTATTCCAGGCGATTGGAGGGTTTACGTTGACCAAGCACATCCGCACCCTGACGGCGCCCCGCCTTCAGGCCACGGTGCAGCACGTTGGCTGCACGGACTGCGCCGTCTCCTGCCAGTCGGCCTGCAAGACCTCCTGCACGGTGGGCAACATCGTCTGCTCGGTCAGCAGCCTTACGAACCCTGCGGCTGAGCAGGCCCGGGTCCACGAGGCGACGAGGCGGTAACGCGGGCGAGCATCTGGCAGCGCAAGGGGGCCGGGCACAGCGCCCGGCCCTTCTTCTGGGAGGGGATCGTTCTTGCAGCACGGGGAGATCCACAGGTTTGAGATGCAGGGCACCCGGCTGGTGCTCGATATCCATAGCGGTAGCCTGCACCAGGTGGACGACCTGGTATGGGACCTGCTTGGCTTCGGTGAGGAAGGCCCCGGCGAGGCCGAACTGGCCGAGCTGCGGGTGCGCTATGGGGCCGACGCCGTGGCCGAGGCCATGAAGGAGATCGAAACGCTGAAGGCGCAGGGCCTCCTGTTTGCGCCGCCGCCCGACTGGGAGCCGGTGATGCCCAAGCCCGGCGACCCACTGCGGGCGATCTGCCTCAACATCGCCCACGCCTGCAACCTGAAGTGCACCTACTGTTTCGCCGACGATGGCACCTACGGCGGTAGGGCCAGGCTGATGTCGGCTGACGTGGCCCGGCAGGCGGTCGACCTGCTGATTCGGCTCAGTGGGCCCCGGCCTGCCTGTGAAATCGACTTTTTCGGCGGCGAACCCCTGATGAACTGGGGCGTGGTGAAGGAGACCATCGCCTACGCCCGGGAGGCCGGGCGCCGGGCCGGGAAGACCTTCACCTTCACCCTCACGACCAACGCCACGCTGCTCACCTCCGAGATCCTTGACGAGCTGGACCGGGAGGGGGTCAGCCTCATCCTGAGCCTCGACGGCCGGCCCGAGGTGCACGACGCCAAGCGCAGCGGCTCCAGCGCCAGGGTCGAGAAGGCCATCCGCATGGTTCTCGACAGGCGGGCGCCCGGCGGAGAGCCGGCCTGGGAGCACGGCGCAGCGCAGGGCGCCAGCGGGCGTGGGGCCTACGCCGTGCTGCGGGGTACCTACACGGCGGACAACCTGGATTTCGCCGAGGACGCCCTCTACATGGTGGACGAGATGCACTCGCCCCACTTCTCACTGGAGCCCGTAATCGCCACGCCCGACGAGCCCTACGCGCTCCGGGAGGAGCATCTGCCCCGGCTCCTGGCCGAGTACGAGCGGCTGGCGGTAGAGGTGGACCGGCGGCGGCGTGAGGGCAGGCCCATCACCTTCCATCACTTCGCCGTCGAGGCCGAGACCGGCCCCTGCCTGCCCCGACGGGTGCAGGGCTGCGGGGCCGGAGTGCAGTATCTGGCGGTTACCCCAGAGGGCGACCTCTACCCGTGCCACCAGTTCGTCGGGCGGGAGCAATACCGGATGGGCAACGTGGCCGACGGCGTGGTGAACCGCGAGCTGCAGGCCCGGCTTGCTGGCTGCCACATCTACACCAAGGCCTCCTGCCCCACCTGCTGGGCCCGGTACTACTGCAGCGGCGGATGCCACGCCAACGCCGACCTGCTGAACGGCGACATCTTCCAGCCGGAGTCCATCGGCTGTGCGCTCACAAAGAAGCGCGTGGAGTGCGGTCTCTGGCTCAAGGCGCAGACGCTGATGGAGGGGGAGTAGCCCCCTCCGGCTCCAGGGGCCGGGATCCCGAGGGCCCTGCGTGCCGGTGGTGATGACGAACGGCATGACGGCACCTGCTGACGGCCCCCGAACGTCGGAAAGCCCGCCTGTGTGGCGGGCTTTCCGGCTATCCGAGGGGCGGGTGAGGGCAGGATGCGTGCAGGTGGTGTGCTGAGCAGGGGCTGCATCGTGGGGTGTGGCGGGTGCTGGATCACGGCATGTCTGTGCTGACGGCGGCGTGCAGGGGTGCGTGGACAGCGTGTGTCAGGAGCCCCCGAGGTCAGTTGCGTGACAGGCAGTCTCGTGGGCTACGGGGGCACATGGGGTGCTGCGAAGGCTATGTAGTGTGCGGTGATGTGGGAGGTCGGGTGCTGCGAAGGGCATGGAGTGTGCAGTGACGGAGGACGTCGGGTGCTGCGAAGGCGAGGGAGTGTGCTGAGATAGGGAGTGTCGGCTACTGCGGCGGGGTACGTTGGATGCTGCGAGCGGCTGTATCGAGTGCTGCAGGAGGGCACCTGAGGTGCTGCGGCAGGCGTTGTCCGTTGCTGCCTTGCCCTCACCGGGCAGGATGCGTGCGAGACCGTTGCGGCAGACGAGCGGAGTCAGTGGTGCGTTGTGTGTTGCCGGCGTCGGCGCCGCCCAGGGCTGATGGGGAAGATGGCGTTGAAGCCGAGGATGAGCACCAGACCGACGAGGTACTCGCCCCAGGGAATGGGACCGGTGTACGGCCGGTGGCGTCTGGAGTGAATTGCCTGACGCCATGAGTATAGTACAACCAGAACGTTTCTTACCCAATCGGTCGCAAGGATGATTGTGGGAGTAGTCTGTCTGACCTACCCCTGGGGGTTTTCGAGCCACCCGGGGGAGTTGTACACCGACCCGACAGTGCCATGCATCCGCCGGGGAGTGGCGCACCAAATCGGGAGACCTGTTGTGACGCCAGCGGACCGATGTGGCTCAACTGGGGGTCGGAGGTAACGCCGGCCGCCGAGCTCTCCAACGTCATGCTCAGCGTCCCGGAAGGCATGAAGTGCGTCGGCGGCCTCCTCTGCACCAGCACGGATCCCCTCCTGCCTGGGGCGGCGCCTTCACCCCCATGGCCGACGTCACGCTCTCGCTGGGCCTCGATAGCGGTCTCATCGTGCGCAGCCGCGAGGCCGCCGGTGACTGGGCATGCGACAAGGAGACGCTCACCTGCACGTGCGTGGCGGCGCTGGAGGGACCCCGAACCTTCCCGCTGGTCACTCTGCGTGTCGACGTAGCCCCCGACGCATCCGTGGCCCGCTACCCGACGATGGCGCCGGCGCCGGGGAGCGACGCAGCGGCCGGGCGGAGTTCAGCGTGATGGTGGCCAGGGCGCCGGGCCTTGCGGAGACGTCAGCGGACGCCGGGTTCTCCGACTGGGAGGCCCTCCCGCTCAGGGCGGCCGTGAGCGCAGCCGTAGAGGCTTGGATCATCCTCGGCTATCCCGACGGCTCCTTCCGCCCCGATGCCACGATCAGCCGGGTGGAGATGGCGGTTCTGCCCTACCGGGCGTTCTCGGCGGCGGATGGATCTGCCCTTGACGGCGCCGGCCTCACCGACCGGGAGGGTGTCTCTGACGGAGCCGGCAGCGCGATCTTCACCGACTGGGAGAGCATTCCCGAGTGGGGCCGGGAGGCAGTCCGTTTCGCCGTGGGGCACGGGCTGCTCGCCGGGTACCCCGACGGAACCTTCGGTCCTGCGAACACAGCAACCAGAGCTGAGGGCACCGTGGTGACCGAGCGGCTGTGGAGGCTGCTGCATCCACAGACAGGGAGCCCGCCCGGGTGGTGGTGCCACCGGGGCGGGCTCTCTATCTGACCAGGGCCGGGCTGTTCCGGCGCCGTGTTATGCCTTGCTTGCGGCGGAGTTGGCTTCACCGGGCAGGATGCGTGCCAGGAAGCTGCGGTACATCGGGCGGAAGTAGTAGTCGACGCCGAGGTAGCCGGCGTAGGCGCCGCCCAGGGCCACGAGGACGAACTCCAGGATGAGCAGGTTCGGGTTGCTGCTGATGGTGCCGCTCAGGATGAAGGCGAAGTTCATGACCATGCCCATCGTGGCTGCGAAGATGGTGGCGAAGCCGAGGATGAGCGCCAGGCCGACGAGGAACTCGCCCCAGGGAACCAGGAAGTTGAAGAGGCCGACGTTGGGGAGGGCGAACCGATCGAGGAAGGCGCCCCACCAGGCCTGGACCACCGGCTTTGCGCCATCGGCAGCCACAGACTTGGCGATGGCCCCCTTGAGGAAGCCGGACGCATCGAAGCCGTCGATGAGCTTGTGCCATCCTGCGGTCATCCACTCATAGCCCACGTACAGGCGAATCACGAGCCAGATCCAGCTGCTCTTGGGACCCTGGAAGAAGTTCGTCATGATGCCATCCCTCCTGTATTACTCGGGCTGTCGGTACCCGGCGTCCCGGATGCGGTCGCTGTTTCTGATTTGATACTACCCTGAGAACGGTTATCACCATATCCGGCACACGGCTGATTGAGGGCGTAGTCGGAACGGCGCACGCCAGGAGTCTATGTGTGCACACTGTGCGGGCGGTCTGCACTCCGTCGGGAGGAGTGCGGTACAAGCGAAGCGTATCTCCCCAGATCAGGCGGAAGCAGTAGGAGGCGTTGCTGGTGCGTGCGGTGGTACAGCGCGTGAGCCGTGCGAGCGTAACTGTGGAGGGCGACGTTGTGGGCCAGGTCGGCCGTGGCTTTGTGGTGCTGCTGGGCGTCTCGCGAGAGGACGACGAGGCGGCGGCGGACTACATGGCCGACAAAATCGCCGGACTGCGTGTGTTCGAGGACGAGGCCGGCAAGATGAACAGGTCTATTCAGGAGGTCGGAGGTGCTATTCTGGCGATCAGCCAGTTTACGCTGTACGGCGACGTGCGCCGGGGCCGGCGGCCCGGCTTCGACCGGGCAGGCCGGCCCGAGCAGGCCGAGCCGCTTTACGAGCGGTTCGTCGCCCGGCTGCGGGAGATGGGGCTGCATGTGGAGACCGGCCGGTTCCAGACGCACATGGAGGTGGAACTGGTCAACGACGGACCGGTGACGATCCTTGTTGATTCCGAGAAGGTGTTCTGAGCCGCACGGCTGTCTCTCGAACTCCCCTGCCGCGGGGGGCGTGCCGGCGAACTGAGACAGACTGCCGCTTCGCTTCCTGGCGAAGTGGAACCCCGTCGCGGTTGACTGGCCCGGGTGACCCGCTGCCCAGCGCCGGGACCCGTGCACTCGCCACCAGATAATACCTCGCATTTCACTGGCCTGTCCGGTTCGCCCCCGGTATCATCGAGAAAAGGGTACAGCGGAGGGGGAATCGGTATGGCATCCTGGACAGACGAGCTGATGGTCCGTGTTCAGGCCCTGGCCGAGCTGACAGACGACCTCCACAACCGACTGACCCAAGTGGAGGCGGGCCTGGAGCGGCAGCGGGCAGAGAGTGCACGCCTGGCAGCCGAGCAGAAGGAGGTGACGGCGGGCATCCGCTTTGTGGAGGGGCGCCTCGACGGCAAGAAGGAGACCGCCGCACTCCTGATCAGCGCCTTCCTCTCGGCCATGGGCGTCCTCGTCTCGATCCTGCTCTCGGTGCTCAACCGGCAGGGCTAGGACCGGCGCCTGCTTGCTTCGGGGGCCAGACTGCCTATACTGGAAGAAGAGACGGCAACATCTGCCGGGACCTCGTTGTCCCGGCCTCTTTATGGAGGAACCGCCATGCGCATCTGGCATCGCGAACTGGGCGACTTCGGCGCCAACTGCTACGTGGTGGCCTGCGAGGAGACCGGCCGGGCACTGGTGATCGACCCGGGGGATCCGGACCCGTGGATCAGGCGGTGCGTCGATGAGAAGGGACTGACCGTGGAGCAGATCGTCCTCACCCACGGACACCTCGACCACATCGGCGGCGTGGAGTGGGTGAAGGGCTGGAGCGGCGCCCCGGTCTCCATCCACGAGGCCGACGCCGACTTTCTCACCAACCCGGGTATGAACGGCAGCCTCTACTTCGGCCGGCGGGTAACCGCGCCGGCGGCCGACCGCCTGCTGCGGGACGGCGACCAGGTCGCCGCCGGAAATCTCCTCCTGACGGTGATCCACACCCCCGGCCACAGCCCGGGCGGCATCTGCCTCTACACCCCGGGGCACCTGTTCGCCGGCGATACGCTCTTCGCCGGCTCCATCGGGCGAACCGACCTGTACGGCGGCGACCATGAGACGCTGATCCGGGCCATCAGGACGCGGCTTCTGCCCCTCCCGGCCGAGACTGTCGTCTACCCTGGCCACGGGCCGGCCACCACCATTGGCGATGAGAAGGAGTACAACCCCTTCCTGGCAAATCGTTAACTGAATCTACCCTGGCCCGCCGGAGGTGAGTTCGGATGGAGTCCGCCCGCGTTGAAGCTTACATTCCCAGGCTCGAGGCCTCGTTCGATCACATGGTGCGCGTCATGGCGTCCGCCGCCTCCGCGTATCAGGAGGTCGCCCCGGGGCCGAAGATGTCCAGCAGCCAGATCATCGTCCTGCGCGCCCTGTCCGCCCGCGGCCCCCTGCAGGTGAGCGAGGTGGCCAACGAGTTGACGGTCACCCTGAGTGCGGCGACAGGCCTGGTGGACCGGCTGGTGAAGGGAGGACTGGCCGAGCGCGAGCGCGACGAGCGGGACCGGCGGGTTGTCTGGGTCAAGATCACCCCGAAGGGCGACACCGCCCTGGCGGCTGCGATCCAGCGCCGTCGGGCGGCGTTTCGGGAGATGGTGAAGAACCTGAGCGAGGATGACCTGGAGCGGCTCTGCGACATCCTGGACCGGATGGGATAGCTTGTTTTGGAGGAGTTGCCGAAAGTTAGATAGAATACATAAAGGTCATGTTCCTTTCGTGGGGGAGGGTCTTACGAGCATGATCTCTGGTGTCATCTGGCTTGTCATCCTGGGCGCTGCACTGCTCCTTCCCAACGTGGTGGCGCTGCGGACGGCCATTGCCGGGCCGGACGAGCGGCGGGCCGCACGAATGGCGGCCAGCCAGACCGCAGTGTCCCGCAGTTCCGGCGCCGGGCAGGCGGAGGCCGCTCGGCCCCGGCGCGCGATTCCGGTCCCGCGGCTTCTGCGCAGGGGCTATCTCTGGAAGGCGCTCAGCCCGCTGGTGTTTGCGCTTTCGGTGATGTTCGGCATCGCCGTGGGCGGCACGACGGGGTACGTGATCATGGGCCTCGGCCTGCTCAACCTGCTCCTCGGATTGTGGGGCTGGGGAGAATACGTGCCGGGCCATGCGGGCAAGCGTTAATCGCGGTTCCAACTGTGGGCGGGGGCCGGGGCGAGAGCCACGGCCCCCCTTAAGGTGGTAGACGGATGAACTCCATTCTGCTTCGGGGCAACAGCCCGATCTTCGCCAGCGATCTCACCCAGATGGGACATGTCTTCTTCCCCGGCGAGGCTTTCACCGTGTGGGCCCCCGGGGACGGCGACCTGGAGGCTCCGCAGGCCCCGTCCAACGGGTGGCTGGTCGACGTTGTGGCCGTGCCTGGGTGCAGCGCAGCACCGGCGCCGGACACCGGGGCTATCTCCACAGGCGGGAGGCCGTGGCGGGTCGAGGTGGCGGCCGCCGGGCCGGAGGGGCGTCGCCGGGCCGAGGGCGAACTGACCCAGGCGCCGGACGAGAGCCCCCGGACCTTCGAGCACCGGCTGCGCCGGCTGGCCAAGGGCCTGCTGGTTGACGTTCTCGCGCCGCTGGTCGGCTTCCGGCCGGGCTGGGGCATCCTTACCGGCGTGCGGCCCACCAAGCTTGTCCACCAGATGCTGGACGCGGGCGAGCCCGATCCCGTCGCCCGACTCACCCGTGAGTACCGGCTCTCGCCCGAGAAGGCCGGGCTGGTCACCGGCGTGGCGCGGCTGCAGCGTCCCTACCTGGGCCGCGACCCCCGGGCCGTGTCGCTCTACATCGGCATCCCGTTCTGCCCGTCCATCTGCTCGTTCTGCTCCTTCTCCATCTACCCCATCAACCAGCACCGGAGCCAGGTCTCCCCGTTCCTGGAGGCGTTGGGGCGGGAGATGGCGATCATCGGCGAGGCGATCCGTGAGCTGGGGCTCAGGGTCGAGACCATCTACTTCGGCGGCGGCACCCCCACCAGCCCCCGGGACGACGATTTCGCCTGGATGCTGCGCACAGCCGGCGAGACGCTGCTCAAGGGTCAGGCCCCTGTGGAGTACACGATCGAGGGCGGGCGTCCGGAGACCTTCACCCGTCCCAAGCTGGACGCCATGGCCGCAGCCGGCGTCAACCGGGTGAGCGTGAACCCGCAGACGACGGTCCAGGCCACCCTCATGCACCTGGGCCGCATCCACACGGTGGAGAAGTTCTTCCGGGCCTATGACCTGGTGCGCTCGCACCCGGCGGGCTTCACCGTGAACACCGACATCATCATCGGTCTCCCGGGCGAGGGGCCCGCCGAGGTTCACCACACCCTGGCCGACATGCGCCGCCTGGCGCCGGACAACCTCACGGTTCACACCCTGGCCGTCAAGCGGGGCTCCCGCATCCACGGGGAGGGCGAGGCCGGGGAGGTGCTGCGGGCGCTCACCCCCGCCGAGGCGGAGGCCCTGGTGCAGGATGCCGCGGAGACAGCCCGGGCCATGGGCCAGCGGCCTTACTACCTCTACCGGCAGAAGTTCATGGTGGGGGCCCTGGAGAACGTGGGCTACGCCCTGCCGGGGAAGGAGTCCCTCTACAACATCCAGATGATGGAGGAACGGCAGACCGTCATCGGGCTGGGTGCCGGGGCGACGTCCAAGTGGTTCAAGCCGCTGGGCGGGGGACGGGGCTGGCTCCTGAAGGCGCCGGCCAACCCCAACGACCCTCAGGCCTACGTGGAGCGGGCCGAGGACCTGGCCCGGCGGAAGGTCGACCACCTGCGGCTGCTGTACGGAGAGTAGTGGGGGTGGTGCGGTTGACGTTCCAGCGCATCGCCGTGATCTACAACCCCGCATCAGGCCGTCCCCGGGAGCGGGAGAGCCTGCTTGAGCGGCTGGCTGCCCCGCTGCGGGCGGCCGGCCGAACGGTGACCGTCTGCCCCACCGAGCGCCAGGGCCACGCGGCTGAGATCGCACGGGCGAAGGCCGAGGCGGGGTACGACCTGATTCTGGCGTACGGCGGCGACGGCACCATGAACGAGGCGCTCCAGGGCGTGATGGGCACCGGCGCCGCGTTAGGATTCTGGCCAGGCGGCACCGCCAACGTGCTGGCCGCCGAGATCCGCTTCCCTCACCGCCCGGAGGAGGTGGCCCAGCGGATCCTGGCCGGCCGCACCCAGGAGGTGACAGTGGGCCGGGCCAACGACCGGTACTTCCTGCTGATGGCCGGGGTGGGGCTGGACGCCGCGGTGGCGGGCGCGGTCGACCCGGAGCTGAAACGCCGCTTCGGGAAGGCGGCGTTCGCCGTGGCCGCCATGCAGTTCATCTGGCACTGGGACCTGGTCCCCTTCCAGGTGCACCTCGACGGCGAGCCGCCGGTGGTGGGCCGCTTCGTCGTGGCAGGAAACGCCAGGTCCTACGGCGGGGGTTTCCAGTTCACGCCGGACGCGTCTCTGACCGACCCCTACCTCGACGTCTGCATCTTCACCGCGGAGACGGTGGGCGATTACCTGCGGTACGTCTCGGCGGCCCTGGTGGGGCTGCACCGGAACCTGCCCGGGGTCGTCTACCGGAAGGTCCGGTCGGCGGAGATCGTCGCCGCCGCTGACCACGACCCGCTGACGCAACTGGACGGCGAGGTCGTGGGACGGCTGCCCATGAGGCTGACGGCGCATCCCCGCGCACTGCGACTTTTGGTGTAGGGGATTGACAGCGCCTTGGAACAGCAGTAGAATCCTGGATCAAAGGCGATGACGGGGAGCGGGGTTCCGCAGGATGCCCCCTTCAGAGAGTCGACCCCAGGCTGAAAGGTCGACGGGAAGGCGGCGGAGCCGGACAGCCCCCGAGCTGCGCAGGCGAAGGCCGGCCTGGCTGCAGGCGGCTGCGTAGGCTGCGCCGGAGACTCCCGCCGTTAGCAGAGGGAGGGGGCCCGTCCCGGAGGCTGCGCCGAATAAGGCGGCGTCGCCGGGCAAGGTGTCAGCCGCGGGTGAGGCTGCCGCACTGACAGGGGGCTCTGATGAGCGGATGCCTGCTGACCGGTGGGCATCAAGTGGGTGGTACCGCGAGCTGAGCGCTCGTCCCATAGGGGACGGGCGCTGTTATTTTGCCTGGATAGGAGGGCTGGGCATGAGGCAGATTGTGGCAATGGGTGGCGGCGGCTTCTCCATGGAGCCCGAGAACCCGCTTCTCGATCGGTATGTGCTGGGGCTCACGGGCAAGGATCGCCCGAAGGTGTGCTTCCTGCCCACCGCCAGCGGAGACGCAGAGGGGTACATCATCAACTTCTACCGGGCGATGGTCCGGCTGAACGCCGAGCCGACGCACCTCTCGCTGCTGCATCCGGCTGAGCGCGATATGGCCGGCCTCCTCCTGTCGCAGGACGTGATCTACGTGGGCGGCGGGAACACCAAGAACATGCTCGCCCTCTGGCGGGCGTGGGGGCTGGACGAGGTTCTGCGCACCGCCTGGGAGCGGGGCGTGGTCCTGACGGGGCTCAGCGCCGGTTCCATCTGCTGGTTCGAGCAGGGGGTCACCGACTCGGTGCCCGGGGAACTCTCAGCCCTTTCCGCCCTGGGCTTCCTGAAAGGGAGCCACTGCCCGCACTACGACGGCGAGGCGGACCGCCGGCCGGCGTACCACCGGCTGAGGGCCGCCGGCGCCCTGGGCGACGGCATCGCAGCGGACGACGGCGTCGGCCTGCACTACGTGGGCGACGAACTGGTCAAGGTAGTCAGTTCCCGGCCGAACGCCCGGGCCTACCGGGTCTTCGCCGAGGGCGACGCCGTGCAGGAGGAGCCCATCATCCCGCAGTACCTCGGGGAACCTGCACAGGCGTAGACCTTCCGGGCCCGAGCGCCCACGGAGACGCTGGCCCGAAGCAGATGCAGCGCCCGCGGTCCGGAGGGGGCAGGGGGCCCACACGGGGCGCAACCTGAGCGGAGCTGCGCACCCAGCCCGCGTGAACTCGGACAACCCGCAGTAAGGAGAGGATACAGCGTGAGCATCCAGGCACCCCGGGGGTTCAACGACATCCTGCCGGGCGAGCAGTACGGCTGGCGTGACTCGTATCGCTGGCAGCGGCTGGAGGAGACGTTCCGGGAGGTCGCCCGCCTCTACGGCTACCAGGAGATCCGGCCGCCGATGGTGGAGTACGTGGAGCTGTTCATCCACGGCGTCGGTGCCACCACCGACATCGTGACCAAGGAGATGTTCAACATCACACCCCGGGGCGACGACCCGGACCCCCGGCGCATGGCGATGCGGCCCGAGTTCACGGCGGGCCTGGTGCGGGCCTACCTCGAGAACGGCCTGTACAACAACCCGCAGCCGACCAAGCTCTTTGCCTACGGCCCGGCGTTCCGGTACGAGAACGTGCAGAAGGGCCGGTTCCGGGGCTTCCACCAGCTGGACGTGGAGGTCTTCGGCGCCGAGGATCCGGCGGTGGACGCCGAGGTGATCAAGCTGGGCCTCGACGTGGTGGCCCGCCTGGGGCTCACCGGGCTCGTGGTCTCGGTCAACTCGATCGGCTGCCCCAACTGCCGGCCCCGGTACCGGGAGGCGCTGCAGAACCACTTCCGGCCGCACCTGGGAGAGTTGTGCGAGGACTGCCAGACCCGTTTCGACAAGAACCCGCTGCGGCTGCTGGACTGCAAGAAGGACGCCGACCACCCGGCACAGCAGACCGCCCCGGTGGGGCTGGACTTCCTCTGCGACGACTGCCGGCGCCACTGGGAGGGGCTGCTGGGCCACCTGAAGGCGATGGGGATTCCGTATCAGATCGACACCCGCATCGTGCGAGGCCTCGACTACTACACCAAGACGGTCTTCGAGGTGCTCCACCCCAAGCTGGGGGCCCAGTCCACCCTGTGGGGTGGCGGCCGCTACGACGGGCTGGTCGAGATCGTGGGCGGAAAGCCCACCCCGGGCGTCGGCTTCGGCATGGGCATGGAGCGGGTCTTGATGGTGCTGGAGGAGGAGGGGCTCACGGCCCCGTTCGAGGGCCGGCCCCGGCTGGACGCCTTCGTGGTCACCCTCGGCGAGGCGGCCCGGCCCGTGGGACTGAAGCTCCTCTACGAACTCCGGGCGGCAGGGCTGTCTGCGGATGTTGACTACCTGGGCCGCAGCATGAAGGCGCAGATGAAGTACGCGGGCAAGCAGAACAGCCGGTTCGTCGTCATACTGGGCGAAGACGAGGTCCAGCGTGGCGTTGCATCCGTGAAGCACATGGACGAGGGCACACAGGAGTCCGTGCCGCTCGACCAGATCATCTCGCACTTGCGGAGGGCTGAACCATGAGTGAATCGATTCACGGCATGAAGCGGACGGTCTTCTGTGGCGAGGTCGCCGAGTCCCTGGTGGGCCAGGAAGTTACCGTCAACGGTTGGGTGCAGCGCAGGCGTGACCACGGTTCCCTGATCTTCGTGGATCTCCGGGACCGCTCGGGCATCGTGCAGGTGGTTTTCGACTCGGAGGAGTGCGGCGCCGAGCTATTCGCCAAGGCCGAGCAGGTGCGCTCTGAGTACGTGCTGGCCGTGCGGGGCCGGCTCACCCACCGGGCGCCCGAGGCGGTCAACCCCAACATCCCCACGGGTCGGTTCGAGATCCGGGCGCAGGACCTGCGCATCCTCAACCCGGCCAAGACGCCGCCCTTCTACATCCAGGACGACCTGGACGTCGATGAGACCGTGCGCCTCAAGTATCGCTACCTCGACCTGCGTCGGCCGGAGATGCAGCGCAACCTGATCCTCCGCCACCGGGTTACCAAGGCAGTGCGGGACTTCTACGACGAGAACGGTTTCCTGGAGATTGAGACCCCGATGCTCACCAAGTCGACCCCCGAGGGGGCCCGCGACTACCTGGTGCCCTCCCGGGTGAACCCCGGCAAGTTCTACGCCCTTCCCCAGTCGCCGCAGATCTTCAAGCAGCTCTGCATGGTCTCGGGCCTCGAGCGGTACGTGCAGATCGTCCGCTGCTTCCGTGACGAGGACCTGCGGGCCGACCGGCAGCCGGAGTTCACGCAGATCGACGTGGAGATGTCCTTCGTGGAGCGTGACGACGTGCTCGCCATGACGGAGCGGATGGTGGCCAGGGTCTTCCGCGACGCCCTGGGCATCGAGGTGGCCACCCCGTTCAAGCGGATCACCTACGCCGAGGCAATGGCCCGGTACGGCTCCGACAAGCCCGACCTGCGCTTCGGCATGGAGCTGGTGGACCTGCGGGATGTGGCGGCCGGCTGCGGCTTCAGCGTCTTCCGGGGCGCCATCGAGGCCGGCGGCGAGGTGATGGGCATCAACGCCAAGGGCTGCGGTGGGTACTCCCGCAAGGAGATCGACGAACTGGGCAACTTCGTGAAGGCCTACAAGGCCAAGGGGCTGGCCTACATCGCCCTGGGCCAGAACGGCGAGGTGCGCTCCTCGTTCGCCAAGTTCCTCACCGAGGCCGAGACGGCCGAGATCATCCGCCGGATGGACGGCCAGCCTGGCGACCTGCTGCTCTTCGTGGCCGACCAGCCCGCGATCGTGGCCGCGGCCCTGGGTGCGCTGCGGGTCGAGATGGGCAACCGCCTGGGCCTTCGGAAGCCCGGAGAGTTCAACCTGCTCTGGGTGGTCGACTTTCCGCTGCTGGAGTGGGACGAGGAGGAGAACCGCTTCGTGGCGGTCCACCACCCGTTCACCTCGCCGCACCCCGAGGACCTGGACAAGGTCTTCAAGGAGGGCGCAACCCGGGAGGAGCTGGCTGCGATCCGGGCCAACGCCTACGACCTTGTGCTCAACGGCGTCGAACTGGGCGGCGGGTCGATCCGAATCCACCAGCGGCACCTGCAGAACCGGATGTTCCAGCTGCTGGGCTTCACGCAGGAGGAGGCGCAGCTGAAGTTCGGCTTCCTGATGGACGCCTTCGAGTACGGCGCCCCGCCGCACGGCGGCATCGCCTTCGGCCTCGACCGGTTCGTGATGCTGCTGGCCGGGCGGCAGTCGATCCGGGACGTGATCGCCTTCCCGAAGACGGCGAAGGCCACCGACCTGATGACCGACGCCCCAAGCGAGGTGTCGGAGAAGCAGCTGCGTGAGCTGAGCATCCGTACGACTGTGTAGTTCATCTGGGGCCCCGCTCGGCGGGGCCCCTGACGCGGTGCATGGAAATCGACTGGTGCCTCCGTTCGTACGGTCCGTCACAAAGGCTGCGTGCCGTGCTGGTCAGGCTGGGCTGCAGCCAGACTGCGCATCCGCGCTGCCCGCACCGGACGTGACCACGCCAAGGCAGTTCCCCATCACGGTTCAGCAGGGAGGTGGTGTCAGTGGACCAGATCAAGATTCGGATGGCCAGGCCGTCCGACGCAGAGGCCTACGCAGAGATGATGACCCAGCCGCGGGTGTACCATGGAACCCTGGGGCTGCCGCACACCACACCGGAGGCGTGGCGCAGACGTCTGGAGTCCTACGACCCAAACTACGAGTATGTGCTGGTGGCCGAGGTGGACGGCAAGGTCGTAGGCAGCGCAGGGCTGTATCGCCGCCGGGTGCCGCGGCTCGTCCATGTCGCCTCGCTGGGCATCTCCATCCACGATGCCTACCAGGGACGGGGCATCGGCAGGGCGTTGATGACTGCCCTGGTTGACGCGGCGGACCGCTGGCTCAATGTTCTGCGTATCGAACTGGAGGCCTTCCCCGACAACGAGCGGGCCATCAAGCTCTGCGAGTCCTTCGGCTTCGTGGTGGAGGGCCGGAAACGGATGTATGCTTTCCGGGACGGTCGGTACGAGGACGTGCTGGTGATGGCCCGCATCCGGCCATGAGGAGGCGCACTATCGTGGTGTGGTCCCGGCACCATCGTGTGCCCCGGCCAACGTAGTTGGAAGCAGTCGAAAGTGCACTTCTGGACGGTTCAGACTTGAAGGAACAACAGCAGGGATTCTGCACCGAGGCCGCCGAAAAGTTGAAGGAACGGGGCCGCAGGTGCGGAACGGCAGTGTACGTTTCAGACGGCAGCCTCACACGGCGCCCAGGCCCCGACAGGGTTCTGTGGAGGAGGGAACTGGATGGGCGAGATCCGAATCCGGATGGCCCGGCCGTCAGACGCGGAGGCGTTCGCAGAGATCATGTCGCAGCCACAGGTCTACCACGGAACCCTCCAGCTTCCGCACACCACGCCGGAGGCGTGGCGGAAGCGCCTGGAAGGGAACGACCTCAGCTACGACTACATGCTGGTGGCCGAGGTGGACGGCAAGGTGGTGGGCGACGCCGGGCTGCACCGCAGCCGGCGGCCGCGGAACCTGCACGTCGCCACGCTCGGGATCGCGGTTCACGACGCCTACCAGGGACGGGGCGTCGGCAAGGCCCTGATGGCCGCGTTGATCGATGCGGCAGACCGCTGGCTCAACATCCTGCGGATCGAACTTGAGGTCTACACCGACAACGAGCGGGCCATCAAGCTCTACGAGTCCTTCGGCTTCGTGATCGAGGGGCGGAAGCGGATGAACGCCTTCCGGGACGGCCAGTACGTGGACTCGTTTGTGATGGGGAGGATCCGGCCATGAACAGGCCCCTGGTCAAGCCGCCCCGCCTCCGCCCCGGCGACCTGGTGGGGGTTGTCGCCCCGTCGGGCCAGGTGGCATCCCGCCGGGAGGCGGTGGAGGCGGGGATCAGAAGACTGGAGGCGCACGGCTTTCGTGTGCGCACGGGGGCATCCCTCTGGGCCCGGGAGGGGATCCGGGCCGGAAGCAGGGCGGCGCAGGTGGCGGATCTGCACGCCATGTGGTCCGATCCGGAGGTGAAGGCGATCTTCTGCGCCACCGGCGGGATCACGGCCATTTCGCTGGTGGACGGCCTGGACTACGGTCTGATCGCTCGGAACCCCAAGGCGTTCATCGGCATGAGCGACATCACCACCCTGCAGGCGGCGCTGCTCAGCCGGGCAGGACTCGTCAGTTTTCATGCGTCCGGCCTGGCCGATGGGCTGGGTTCGCCCGACGCCGACCAGGAGGAGCCCCACCTGCTGCGGCTGCTGACCGACCCGGAGCCGCCGGGACCGCTTCCTGATTGGGCAGGGGAGGTCCGACAGGTGCGGGGGAGGCGGGGCGGCGCTGTGCGGGAGGGCCGGGGGGTCGTCGGTCCGGAAAACCGGGGTGAAGTCGTGCGCGGCCGCCTCGTCGGTGGCTGCTGGAACTGCATGCTCCACTTGCTGGGAACGCCCTACTGGCCCGATACCGACGGGGCGATCCTCTTCCTCGAGGGCGTCGGCCTGCTGACGTCGGTCGTCCTGCGCGGGCTGGCGCAGCTCCGGCTCGCCGGGGCGCTGGACCGGGTTTCGGCAATCCTCTTCGGGCACATGGAGGGCTGCTTCCAGGACCGGCCGTCGCCGGCGGAGGGTCTGGCCCTGGCCGTGGAGGAAGCACTCGGCGACCTGGACCTGCCTGTCTACCAGACCGAGGCATTCGGCCACTGCGTGCCCAACGTCACGCTGCCCATTGGGGCGACGGCATCCATCCGGGAAGGCCGGCTGGTTCTCGAGGAGGGCGCCGTGACCTGACCGGAGGGTGGACGGGAGGGCACAGGTGCCCCGAAGGATTCGGCTCGGGGTTGATGACATGCAACAGAGGGATGGCCTGGCCATCCCTCTGTTTTTCCCAGTCCACGCCATCCCGTTGCGAACCATGATCTGCGCCTGCGCCCGCCGTAAGGGGATTGCATTACGGATGTGTCACTGCCTGGTCCCGCACACGCGGGGCCGGACGGTTTCCTCGCCGCAGATTTTCAACTTAGAATGAGAATAATTTGCAGGCATCCGCCCCGGCTGCGTCGAATCTCATGTCTAGTGGCTCAGTTCTGAACCCGAGCCCGTTGGAAGGAGGAAGCGAGATGAGCGAGGAGCGCGAGTACCCGGTCACGGGGGCTGGCCGTGGCACGACCAACCAGGATTGGTGGCCGAACCAGTTGAACCTGCGGGTTCTCCACCAGCACTCGTCCAAGTCGAACCCGATGGGGGAGGAGTTCGACTACCGGGCGGAGTTCCACAAGCTCGACTACTGGGCGCTGAAGGAGGACCTCCGCAAGCTCATGACCGAGTCGCAGGACTGGTGGCCGGCGGACTTCGGCCACTACGGTCCGCTGATCATCCGCATGGCGTGGCACAGCGCTGGTACATACCGCATCGGCGACGGGCGCGGCGGGGCGGAGTCCGGCACCCAGCGCTTTGCGCCGTTGAACAGCTGGCCGGACAACGCCAACCTCGACAAGGCCCGCCGGCTGCTCTGGCCCATCAAGCAGAAGTACGGCAGCAAGATCTCCTGGGCTGACCTGATGATCCTCGCCGGGAACGTTGCCCTTGAGTCGATGGGCGTGAAGACCATCGGCTTCGCGGGCGGACGGGCGGACGTATGGGAGCCCGAGGAGGACATCTACTGGGGCAAGGAGCGGGAGTGGCTTGGCGACGAGCGCTACAGCGGAGACCGCGAACTGGAGAACCCGCTCGCCGCTGTGCAGATGGGCCTGATCTACGTCAATCCCGAGGGGCCCAACGGAAAGCCGGACCCGCTGGCCGCCGCCCGTGACATCCGCGAGACCTTCGGGCGCATGGGCATGAACGACGAGGAGACGGTCGCCCTCATCGCCGGCGGTCACACCTTCGGCAAGACCCACGGCGCCGGCGATGCGTCGCTGGTGGGTCCGGAGCCGGAGGCCGCCCCGATCGAGGAGCAGGGGTTGGGCTGGATCAGCAAGCACGGCACCGGCAAGGGCTCGGACACCATCACCAGCGGCCTGGAGGTCACCTGGACCTCGACCCCGACCAAGTGGACGAGCAACTTCCTCTGGAACCTGTTCGGCTACGAGTGGGAGCTGACCAAGAGCCCGGCCGGCGCCTGGCAGTGGCGGCCCAAAAGCGGCATGGGGGAGGGCACCGTCCCCGATGCGCACGACCCCAGCAAGCGGCACGCACCGGGCATGCTCACCACCGACCTGGCCCTGCGGTTTGACCCGGTCTACGAGAAGATCGCCCGCCGCTTCCTGGAGGACCCGGACGAGTTCCAGAAGGCGTTCGCCCGGGCCTGGTTCAAGCTGACCCACCGCGACATGGGCCCGCGCACCCGCTACCTCGGCCCGGAGGTGCCCGAGGAGGAGTTCATCTGGCAGGATCCCATCCCCGCCCGCAACCACGACCTGATCGACGAGGAGGACACCGCCGCCCTGAAGGCGCGGATCCTGTCGACGGGGCTGTCGATCCGGGAACTGGTCGCCACCGCCTGGGCATCGGCGTCCACCTTCCGCGGCTCCGACAAGCGGGGCGGTGCGAACGGCGCCCGCATCCGGCTGGCGCCGCAGAAGGACTGGGAGGTCAACGAGCCGCACCAGCTCCGGCCGGTGCTGGAGACCCTGGAGGGCATACAGCACGAGTTCAACAGCAGGCAGACCGGGGGCAAGCGGGTCTCGCTGGCCGACCTGATCGTGCTCGGCGGCTGCGCCGCCATCGAGCAGGCGGCCCGCAACGCCGGGATCGAGATCACCGTCCCCTTCATCCCCGGTCGGATGGACGCAACCCAGGAGCAGACCGACGTGGACTCCTTCGCCGTCCTGGAGCCGGTGCACGACGGGTTCCGCAACTACCTGAAGGGGAAGTTCGACCTGCCTGCCGAGCACCTGCTGGTGGACCGCGCCCAGCTGCTCACGCTGACGGCCCCGGAGATGACGGTGCTCATCGGCGGCCTGCGCGTGCTGGACGTCAACTACGGCGGCTCCAGGCACGGCGTCTTCACCGACCGTCCCGGGGCACTCACCAACGACTTCTTCGTCAACCTGCTCGACATGGGTATTAAGTGGAACGCCACGGATGACGAAAACGTGTTCGAGGGGCGCGACAGGGCCACCGGCGAGCTGCGCTGGACCGGCACCCGGGTCGACCTGATCTTCGGCTCAAACTCGCAGCTGAGGGCCATTGCCGAGGTCTACGCCAGCGCCGACGCCCGGGAGAAGTTCGTGAACGACTTCGTCAAGGCGTGGAACAAGGTGATGAACCTCGACCGATTCGATCTGCTGGTGAAGTAACCTGGACGCGACCCGGCCGCTCGGGTGGATCTGCCGCCCGGGCGGCCCTGTGCTGTGACCGTTCCTGTCAGCTCCCACCGCGGGTTCTCAGACGCCCCCGCTGACCTCTGACAGCACATGTCGCCCCCCGGCGGCGGAGGAAAGCAGGTGCGGATGGGCGTATTCCCCGTCCAGGGTGATGCGAGGTGCCCATGCTTCACCGCCTGCAGTGGATCGACGCGCAGATCCGCGCCGGCCGCTACCCCAACGCCCGCCCCCTTGCCGCCGCGTTTGCGATCTCACGACGCCAGGCGCTGCGGGACTTCGAGTACCTGCGCGACTCGCTCGGCGCCCCCCTGGTTTACTCCGCAGTGCATCGGGGGTTCACCTACAGCGAGCCCAGCTTCGTTCTGCCCGGAGCATACGTCACGGAGGCACAGCAGGCGGCCCTGGGCCAGCTCGCCCGGTACTACGAGACTGTGGCCGAGCGCGACGGCGCGGCGGGACCGGTGTATGCCGACCTGGCAGGTCTGCTCCGCAGGTTGAGCGGGCTCGGCTCCGCCGCCGCCCGTGCCGCCCCCGGCGCTCAGCAACCGCTGCCGCTGGCGCCGTACCGGGCTGGCCTGGCTGCACCCGCTCGGGACGACTCGGGTGACTGCGGCGCGCTGAACCTGAGCATGGCCCCCGATCGGTGTGCGACAACCGACCGACGCACCGGCTCCAACCGGTCCGCCCCTCCCCGTGTTCCCGCCCCGCTGGAACCCTTCTTGCGGGGCCGACGCCTTTCTGCGAGCCCTCTGGGAGGCCCCGGGTTGCCCCGCTGGCTGCGGGAGCACCTCAGGGAGCGGGCGGAGAGAATCGCAAGTCTCAATGCTGAAGTGACACGAGATGTCACACCAACGGCGGTACACCTATCCCAGGCGCCCGGGATGCATCCGGGCAGCAAGGCAGAGAGGAGCATGGCGATGGAAGAGAGGCGCAGGACCGTTGGCGCACGGTATGGCGAGGCCTGGATGAGCTACATCGGGGCGGTTCAGGGCGTTCTGAACGACGCCGGCATGGGGCCGTGGGAGTACTGGCGGCTGATGGGCGAGACTGGCATGGCGTTCCATATGGTGATGAACGAGGCCTGCTGCATCAGTTCCGTAACGGTCTATGACTGGACGGCCACCCACTCGGCCGCGCTCACCAACATCGGCGTGCTCTCAGAGGTGTACCAGGCGCTGCCCGGCACCCCCACCTACGATGCGGCCTGCCGGAGGGCGCTGGTGAACATCAAGAGGTCGATCGACAACGGGGTCGGCGTGGTGCTCTGGGGCGTGGACACCGGTGAGTTCGGGGTGGTCTACGGTTACGACGACGAGGACGGCATACTGCTCACCAGCGGCTGCTGGGGCTCCAGGGGCAGGCCGATCCTGTACGAGAACGTCGGGCGCTCCTTCCCCGGCGCGCCGATCCTGCACTACCAGATCATGTTGGAGCGCGTGCCCACCGACGAGCGGGAGGCAGCCCGAGGTGCCCTCTTGTACTACGTGGACCTGATGGAGCGCACGGGCCACATCGCCCCCGGCTACCGGGCGGGCCTGCTGGCCTACGACAACTGGATCACGGCCCTCCAGACCGAAGGGTTCGACCAGACGGGCTGCCGCTACGCCACCTTCGTCTACACGGAGGCACGGGAGTGCGCCGCCCGCTACGTGGCGCATCTGGCGGAGTCGGAGCGTACGCTGGAGCCCGCGGCGGCATCCTTCCGCCGCACGGCCGACATCTACGAGCAGATGATGGCTGTGCTGGGCCAGAGCCTGTCTGACCCTTCGACCTTGCACACGCCGGTCAGCCCTTCGCAGGCGGTCGCGCTGATCCCACTGCTCCGGGAGGCCAGGCAGAGCGAGGCCGAGACCGTGACCCTGGTGCGGCGGTACCTCCAGGCAGGCGCGTGATGAAGTCCTGAGGCGTGGCCGGAGGATCTCTGACGTCGATGTCTCAGGGAGGTGGAGAGTATGGACCAACCGATTGCGTGGGAGGGCTTCCACCACATCGCACTGGTCACGCCCGACCTGGACGCCACCATCGCTTTCTACGGCGGCGTGCTCGGGATGCAGGTGGGTGAGGTCCGGGTTGGCGGCGGCGTCCTGCCACAGCGGCACTGCTTTATCCGCCCCGGTGACACGGCGCAGACCTGGGGCCTGCACTTCTTCGAGCACCCATCCGCCCAGATCCCGCGGCTTTCGCTGGAGGACCTCCAGCAGGGCCGGTTCATCCCCGGCGCGATGCAGCACATCGCGTTCGCACTGCCGGATGCCGCTGCCGCTCAGGCGCTGCGGAAACGTCTGCGGGAGCACGGCGTGGAACCCACGCCCACCGGCAAGATCGGCCCCATCCAGAACATGCTTTTCTTCGATCCCCACAGCATCCTCCTCGAGGCGACGTGGCCGAGGGCGTAGGGCTGTCGGAGCGACACCTTCATATCAGCGCTCGGGCTGGTCGGTCACATGCCGACCAGCCCGATGAGCTGTCAGCGGAGCGCTCACCGCCGACCGCTCGCATCGTTCCAGTGCTCAAATCCTGGTTGGAGTTCAGCCCGGATGCGCTCCGCCAAGGCGTCGAGGGCATCCCCCGTCTGGAGCGGGGGCAGCTGCTCACCGTAGACCTGGAACAGCCCGTCCCCTGGCCGCCGGGGCAGGAGGTGGAAGTGGACGTGGAACACCTCCTGGCCCGCCACCTCGCCGTTGTTCTGGAACACGTTGAGATCAGCCACACCGAACGCCGCCCGGATGGCCCGGCCCACGACGGCGATCGTTCGGCCGAGGCGGCCCGCCAGGTCGTCATCCAGGTCGAAGATCTGCTCCACGTGCCGCTTCGGGATGACCAGCACATGCCCGGGGTTCGCCTGGCGGGCGTTCATGAACGCCAGGGTGTACGGGTCCTCATAGACCTTGCTGGCTTTCCCGCCCGCCGCAACGAGGCAGAAGGGGCATTCGGCCCGTGTGTGCCGGGCGCGGCGGATCATCCGGTCCAGCTCTTCCTCCGGTGCGCCGGCCAGCGTGAGCAGGGTCTCGTAGGGGTCTCCAGGCAGGGCGAAGTACTCGGCAAAGGCCGGCTCGGTCTTCAGGCCGTCGGCCTTGAGTCGGCGGATCGCATCCGCTGCCTCCGCACCTGCGAGGGCCAGGAGACGCGCCTCCGCCTCCATGTGGCGGCAGGCCCGGTTCTCCCGTGCGGGCATGGGTTGCCCGAAAACCTCCACAGGAAGATCCTTGTATGTGAAGTTGCACTTGACGGTGGGCAGCCCGTGCTTCACCTTCGATTGCACTTCGAAGCCTGGCAGGTGCCCGTAGGCCTGTGCAAGGGTGCGTCGGAAGGCCTCGCCGTCGTGAACCTCACAGATGATATCGAGGTCGCTGCCCGGGATGTTGAGGTCCAGGGGGAAGGTTCCGGCCAGCACGGGAGTGTAGGGCATCAGCACGTCCATGATCCGCAGTTCTGCCAGTGCGGCGTATGCTTGCCGCTGCGCCGCCGTGCCGTTGCGCAGGTCTTCCCAGTTGATCACCCGCTCCAGCCTCCCCGTCCTGCGTATGACACACCTGGATCGCTTCGCCATGCACTCCAACTTCCCTACCGGCACTGGCCAGCGACAGGGTGGTGCTCGTCCCATGGGCAGCCGACACGGGGAGGCAGCCCCGCCTCGAGGGCAGCCGACGCGGGGAGACAGCCCCGCCTCGAGTCGTTGCGCGGGCGAACTCCGACTGACTTCCCCTTCGCCCGCTGCAGATGTGGAGGGTCGTCGCGTGAGCCCACCTGGGGGGTCCAGACTTGGAAGGCCTGGCCACGGATCCTGGTTCACACTTCAGCGGTTCGACCGGTGGGGTTCATGCTGGCGAGTATGTACATAGAGACAGCCCCCGAACGGGGGCTGTTGAGTCACACCTTCGGTCGCTCGTTCGTCGTCACAGGCTCTGGCTCGTACCGCTCAGGCGATGCCGGACGCCGGTCCCAGGGCGTGCCGAGCGCAGGCAGCAGGTACCGGTCGATCCCCCAGTAGCCCGCCACCTTCCAGGCCATGAGCAGCAGGACGGCCAGGGTGAAGAGTACCGGGTTCGTGCTGGCGGTGCCAGCAAGCATAAAGTTGAAGTTCAAGAAGGCGCCGAAGAAGGCAGCGAAGCCCGTCAGCAGGCCCAGGATCAGTGCGGTGCCGATCACCACCTCACCTACTGCCACCAGTTTTGCGAACCAGGTGTAGTGGCCGCCCTCCAGCAGTGCGCTGAGGAACTCCCGATACCAGCCGTAAGTGATAGTGGGTTTCGCCGGCGGTTCAGGCACGGCCACGGCTCGGGCCCAGAAGCCCTGCAGGGCGGTGCCGCCGTTCATCCACGCGGGGTCCGTGACCTTGTGCCAGCCGGCCTGCAGCCACTGCCAGCCCAGGTAGAGCCGGGCCAGGAGCCAGATCCAGGACGAGGAGGTACTGTCGAACAGGAACCTGGCAAACGGCGGATCCTGAATTGTCTGCTGTTGCACGCTGATTCCCCCTTCCTGAACTTATATGACTTTCGCTCTCAGAAAGTCTGTTCATCGGTCGTGTACCGACTTCCTGCTCCGGCTCGTCATGCCGGTCTCCCTGCATAGGATGACCAGGGAGGGTGACGACCATGTACCTTTCCCCATTTGACCTCATGCGGAGGCAGCTGCTGCGAGCTGAAGCCTCGCCGCTCATCCCGCTGTGGGAGGAGGACGCACACTCCCTCGCGGTTCGGTTCCGCACCACGGGCCTGGACCCGCAGTCCATCCAGGTGCAGGTGAGCGAGTTCGCCCTCGCCATCTCCGGTCACCGCACCAGGGAGGAGCGGGTCGAGGGGCCCGGGTTCTTCCGGTTCAGCGCCACGGCGGGCGCCGTCGCCCGCACGTTCCCGCTGCCGTGCCGGGTCGCCCCCGGCTCCGCCACGATGTCCTGGCGATCGCCGGACGAACTGGAAGTCCGGCTCAGGAAGGCATGAGTCCCGGCGAACCGCCGGGGCTGAGATTTCCAACCGAGGCGCCTCCGCGGCCGTCTGGCGGTCTGCTGGCGGCGCCTACTCCCATGGGTCTGCAACTCGCTCCTTGGGATACCGCTTGTCGTCACGGGTGGTGGTCAGACCCACTGCTTGAAAGGTGCCGCGGGCAAGGGTGGCTGGGGGGTCGAGTGTCAAGAAAGAGTCGCGGGAGCATCTGAGGGTGTACTCTTTCTTGACACTCCCGGCGGGTCGGGCGGCCGCAGTGAACCCGGGGGTATCTCGGACAACGGTCTGGCGCCACGTTGGGCACGCTATCCTGACCGGGAAAGGTGTGGCGGTGGGAGGCGAGGGCATCTCAGGGGGTCGAGTTCAAGAAAGAGTCGCGGGAGCAGCGGAGGGTGTACTCTTTCTTGACACTCCGGCGGGTTGCGAAGCCTCTCGGACCCCTGCGCGTCTCATACCCGCACTCGAGCGGTGGCCCAGCCGGTTGGGTGTGGGGAAACCTCCCCAGCCGGGCCGGCTTGGCCCAACCTGAGGAGCCACTTGGGTGGCGCCGCTCGGCTCCGAACTGCCTGCAACCTGAGACCCGGCAAAACACCGGGGTGGCGTGCTGTCAAGGCTTGTGTTCGCGGAAGCAGCGCGCTATCATGAGAACCGAAGAGAGCACACAAGCTAACAGCGCTCCCGACCATGTGCGTGATCACCGGTACGAAATGACCTAACATCATTTGAGAATGGGAGCCTTTACCCGATTGTGGCCTGAACGCCCCTCCGGGTGACCCGAGGTCAGGGGACTCAGAAAGCGTCGGAGCGGGCACCCACCTGCTGGGGGCAGGTTCATTCTCTACCGGTCACACGGCATGGTGGGGCAAGCTGGTAAAGGGCAGCGTTCCGCAAGGGGCGCTGCCCTTTTCAGGGTATGCTAGAGAGGCGCGGGGTAGACCTGTCTCTGCAGGTTGTAGGGAGGCGTGGGGTAGACCTGCCTCTGCAGACTATAGGGAGGCGTGGGGTAGGCCTGCCTCTGCAGGCTATGGGAAGGCATGGGGTTGACCTGCCTCTGCAGGGCACAGGGGGGCATGGGGGCCATCTGCCTTTACAGCCCTCTTTGTGATTGGGTAGAATAGGGAGTGTTAGTTGGGTATACATATGAAGGAGGATGCGCAGTGGCCAGCGAGAAGGTAATTACGCTCTCGGCCGAGAACTGGGCCCGAGAGGTGGAGCAGTCCACTGAACCCGTTCTGGTGGATTTCTGGGCTGTCTGGTGCGGCCCGTGCCGGATGATCGCCCCTGTGGTGGACGAGATTGCCGCCGACTACGAGGGCCGCCTGAAGGTCGGCAAGCTGAACGTGGATGAGAACAACGAGCTGGCCTCACGCTACGGCGTGATGTCGATTCCCACCCTGCTGGTGTTCAAGGATGGCCAGCCGGTGGAGCGCATCGTCGGCTTCCAGCCCAAGAAGGAGCTGGCTGCGAAGATCGACCGGGCCCTGGCATAGATCCAAACCGGGCGACCCCGAGGCGGGTCGCTCATTTGTCATGGAGGCGAGCGCAATGCGGCTGATCGACCTGCGCAGCGACACCGTAACGAAACCCACGCCCGAGATGCGGCGGGCCATGTACGAGGCCGAGGTGGGCGACGACGTCTACGGCGAGGATCCCACCGTCAACCGGCTCCAGGAGCGGGCCGCCGAGTTGATGGGCAAGGAGGCCGCTCTGTTCGTGCCCACAGGCACCCAGGGCAACCAGGTGGCCGTGCTGACGCACACCCGCCGGGGCGAGGAGGTCATCGTCGAGGCGGAGGCCCACGTCTACATCTACGAGGTGGCCGGCATCGCCGCCCTCTCCGGCTGCCAGGTCAAGCCGGTGGCGGGGGTCTGCGGCGCGATGGACCCTGCCGCGGTGGCCGCGGCGATTCGCGAGGACAACGTGCACTATCCCCGCACCGCCCTCGTCTGCGTGGAGAACACCCACAACCGCTCCGGCGGCTGCGTCGTGCCGCTCGAGAACATCGCCGCCGTGGCGGAGGTCGCCCACCGGCGGGGCATTCCCGTCCACATGGACGGCGCCCGCATCTTCAACGCCGCTGTGGCCCTGGGCCGGCCTGCTGCTGAGCTGGTCGCCCCGGTGGACTCGGTGATGTTCTGCCTCTCCAAGGGGCTGGCGGCGCCGGTGGGGTCGCTGTTGGTCGGCAGCCGCGACTTCATTGCGGAGGCCCGGCGCAACCGGAAACTGCTGGGCGGCGGCATGCGCCAGGCCGGCGTGCTGGCCGCGGCTGGTCTCGTGGCGCTGGAGCTGATGGTCGATCGGCTGGCCGACGACCACGCCAACGCCCGCCGTCTGGCCGAGGGGATCAGCCAGATCGACGGCCTCTCCGTCGACCTCGCCACGGTACAGACCAACATGGTGCGGCTGGAAGTCACCGACTCCCGCTGGACCGCTCCCGCCCTGGTGCAGGCGCTGCGTGCGGAGGGCGTGCTCTGCAACGCCACCGGGCCCCGGCACATCCGGCTCGTCACGCACAAGGACGTCACCGCGGCAGACGTCGAGCTCGTCCTGGCCACCATCGACCGGGTCGTGAAGGCGGGGCCGCAGTAAGGGCATGGAAAGGATTGACGACAAGCTCCGGCTCATCGCCACGGCGCCGATGGGGCTCGAGGCCGTCGTGGCCCGGGAGCTGAAGGGCCTGGGCTACGACCAGCAGCTGGTAGAGAACGGCCGGGTCTGGTTCCTGGGCGACGAACTGGCGGTCTGCCGCACGAACCTGTGGCTGCGCACCGCCGACCGGGTGCTCCTGGAGATGGCGGAGTTCCCCGCCACCACCTTTGAGGAGCTGTTCCAGGGGGTGCGGGCCATCCCGTGGGAGGAGTGGATCCCAGAGGACGGCCAGTTCATCGTGAACGGCCGCTCCCACCAGTCGCAGCTCTCCAGCGTGCCCGCCTGCCAGAAGGTGGCCGAGAAGGCGATCGTAGAGCGGCTGCGGCAGCGTTACCCCGTGGAGTGGTTCCCCAAGACCGGCGCCCGGTACAGCATCGAGGTCTCGCTGCTGAAGGACATGGTCACGGTCACGCTCGACACCACCGGCCCGGGGCTGCACAAGCGGGGTTACCGCAAGCTGGCGGCGGAGGCGCCGATCAAGGAGACGCTGGCCGCGGCGATGGTGCTGCTCTCCCGCTGGCACCCGGACCGGCCTCTGCTGGACCCCTGCTGCGGGTCGGGCACCATCCCCATCGAGGCCGCGCTGATCGGCCACAACCTCGCCCCCGGCCTGCACCGGTCGTTCGACGCCGAGGACTGGGGACGGATCCCGGCGCGTCTCTGGGAGCAGGCCCGGGAGGAGGCCTTCGACCTGGCCGATTACGACCGGCCGCTGGAGATCCGGGGCTCCGACATCGATGCGGAGGTGCTGGAACTGGCGCAGCACCACCTGCGCGCCGCAGGCCTGTCCCGATCTGTCCGGCTGGAGCGGCGGGCTCTGCAGCAGGTTGAGAAGGAAGCCTCCTACGGCTACCTGATCACCAACCCGCCCTACGGGGAGCGGATGGGGGAGAGGGAGGCCGTGGAGGAGCTTTACCGGGACCTGGGCCACCTGGCCCGCCGGCTGGAGGATTGGTCGGTCTTCGTCATCACGGCCCACAAGGGGTTCGAGCGGTTCTTCGGCCGCCGGGCCGACCGGAAGCGCAAGCTCTACAACGGGCGCATCGAGTGCGACCTGTATCAGTATCAGGGGCCCTACCACGGCCGTCGCGCCCCGGGAACGGGGCCGGCAGGCTCCAAGGACGCGGAAGGCTGAGCCAGGGAGGTGGTTCCGTGGATCTCTTTTCGTGGGCCGCGGCCCAGGAGGCGGCGCAGAGCGCGCCGCTGGCCGCCCGCATGCGCCCGCAGAACCTGGATGAGTACGTGGGCCAGGAGCACCTGGTTGGCCCCGGCCGCTTCCTGCGCCGCGCCCTGGAGGCGGGTCAGCTGCCCTCCTGCATCCTCTTCGGTCCGCCAGGCACCGGGAAGACCACCCTGGCCCGCCTGGCGGCCAGCTATGTCAACGCGCACTTCGAGCAACTGAATGCCGTCACCTCCGGGGTGCAGGACATCCGCCGCATCGTCGACGAGGCCCGGGCCCGCATGGGCCAGTACGGCAAGAAGACCGTGGTCTTCATCGACGAGATCCACCGCTGGCGCAAGGACCAGCAGGATGCCCTCCTGCCTCACGTCGAGGAGGGGCTGATTACCCTGGTGGGCGCCACCACGCAGAACCCGCTGGTCTCCGTGAACGCCCCGCTGGTGAGCCGCACCCGCATTTTCGAGCTGAAGGCGCTGAGCGACCAGGACATCGCCCGCCTGCTGGACCGGGCGCTGCGCACACCCGGCCGGGGCCTGGGCAACTACAACGCGACGGTGACTCCCGAGGCGATGGAGCACCTGGTGCGCACCTCCGGCGGCGACGCCCGGGTGGCGCTGAACGCCCTGGAGCTGGCTGTAGTGCTCACTCCGCCTGATGCGGACGGCCGCCGTGTGGTGACCCTGGAGGCGGCCGAGGAGGCCCTGCTGAAGCGGGCCGTGGTCTACGACCACGACGGCGGCGAGCACTACCACGTCGCCTCGGCGCTGATCAAGTCCATCCGCGGCTCCGACCCCGACGCGGCGCTCTACTGGCTCGCCCGGATGCTCTACGCCGGCGAGGACCCCCGGTTCATCGCCCGGCGGCTGGTGATCTCGGCGGCGGAGGACGTCGGCCTCGCCGACCCCCAGGCCCTCGTCATCGCCCAGGCGGCGGCCGACGCGGTCTCCTTCATCGGCATGCCCGAGGGGCGCATCCCCCTGGCGGAGGCGGTGGTATACCTCTGCTGTGCGCCCAAGTCCAACAGCGCCTACCTGGCCATTGACAAGGCGCTGGCGACCGTGGAGCGGGAGAAAACGCCGCCCGTGCCCAACCACCTGAGAGACACCGGCTACGGCTCCGGCGAGCGGCTGGGCTACGGCCAGGGCTACAAGTACCCCCACGACTACCCCGGCGCCTGGGTGGCGCAGCGGTATCTGCCGGAGGGGGTGGACGGGCCCTTCTGGGAGCCCAAGCCGCTGGGGCGGGAGGAGGCGCTCGCCCGGGCGCTGCGGGAGCGCCGGTCGGGCGACGACGCCCCGGCCCGCTGACGGTGAGGGCGTGAGGCCCCACGACGGCACGGTGCGGCGATGGGCACGGTGCGGCGATGAGCACGGTGCGGCGATCGGCGCGGCTGCGATGCTCGAGGTACGGTGCGATGATCGGCGCGCTGCGATGGTATCTCGGCCCGTTGACGGCAGGGTATGACGACGCCCGGTGGGGGCGTGGCGATGGCACCAACGGCGGATATGGCCGGGTGGCCCGTTGTGATAGGCTGGGTACAGGATGACCTGTCAGCAGCTCAACCCCCGAGAGGAGGGCGTCGACCGTGGCCCATACTGTCATGACGGAGCGTGAGCGCATCGAGCAGGCCGTGACCCGTTTCTTCCACATGTGCAACACGCACTGCCCGGGGAACCTCGCACCCCTCATGACCCCTGACGTGGAGCTGATTGAAGCGGTGCGCGAGGCCAGGGGGCAGGAGGGTGTGCACAGCTACTTCGTCGAACTCTGGCAGGACTACCCCGCCCTGACCTTCCGGGTGGAGCACGTACTGGTCGACGGTACCGTCGCCGCCGCCGAGGTGACGGCAGAGGACGACGGCGGCCGTGGAGCCCGGTGTGTCGTTTTCCACTTCAGGGATGGCCTCATCCGCCGCATGAGATGGTACTAGATATGGACACTGCGCACGAGGCGGCCCCGCCCGACCGGCGGGGCCGCCTCTATGTAGTTCGCCGCTTGCCGACTGCGTCGAGCCGCGGTATATTCGTGAGCGGGTTCACATGTCGAAATGTCGATTTCGGGCGTGCGAAGCAGTACTGGTGAGCAAGAAGGACGTGGTTTGCCATCCGGGTACTTCGGAGAGAGTAGACACAAGTAACCCCAAAGCCTACAATATTAGCGGACATATTCGATAGGCGAAAGGAGGAGGCGCATGGCACTTCGTATCCTGCTGGTCGAGGACGATCCCGACATTCAGCGCATGGTGCAGCTCTCCCTGAAGTTCCAGGGGGGGCACGAGGTCAGCGTCGCCTCCGGCGGCAAGGAAGGGCTGGAGAAGGCGGAGCAGGAGCAGCCCGACCTGATCCTTCTCGACGTGATGATGCCGGAGATGGATGGCTACGAGACCTGCCGGCGGCTGAAGGCGAACCCGGCGACGGCCGCGATTCCAGTCGTGTTCCTGAGCGCGCGTGCACAGCAGTCGGAGATTCAGAAGGGTCGGGAACTGGGTGCCATCGGGTACCTTGTGAAGCCCTTCGACCCGCTGACCCTGTCCGGCCAGCTGGAGGCGATGCTCCGGTCGTAGCTCTCCCGACCGGCGGCCCTAAAGGAGCGGTTTTCGTTTGGACGTTACCAAGATTCTCCGGGAGGTTTACTGGCACAGCCTCGACGGCATCGTTGTCGCCGACAAGGATACCGTCATCCTCGACGTCAACCCCGCCTACGAGTCGATCACGGGCTACTCCAGGAGCGAACTGATCGGCAAGAAGACGAACATCGTCCGGTCCGGCCTCACCCCGCCTGAGGTCTTCCGGGACATGTGGGGCCAACTGGCCACCCGGGGCCGGTGGGTCGGCGAGGTCATCAACCGGCACAAGAACGGCAACCTCTGGACCTCCTTCGTGTCCATCACGCGCATCGTGGACGAGGGAGGATCGGTGGTTGCCTATGTCGGTATTGCCCGGGATATCAGCGCCCGCAAGGCGATGGAGCAGCAGCTGCGCCAGAACCTGGAGGAGATCGAGTCGGCCCGCGAGCTGGCCGACGCCCAGGCCACCCGCCTCCAGGCGCTCCTGGACTCGGTGGACGAGGCCATTATCATGTTCGACACGCAGGGGATGTGCGTGGTGGCGAACCACCAGGCCGGCCACATGCTGGGGCTGTCGGCGGAGGAGATCGTGGGCCGGTCGGTGCATGAACTGCACTCGCTCACCCTGCGCCAGTTCGGCGCCAGCGGCGCCTTTCTGTGGAACCCGGGTCCCGACGGCGGACCGCCTGTTGAGCTGGAGACTACCGTGATCGAGACCCGCGAGGAGCGGCCCCGGGTCTTCCACGAGTTCGCAGCGCCCGTGCAGGACGCGGGCGGCCGGGTGATCGGCCGCATCTACGTCTACCGTGACATCACCAAGGAGACCGAGCTCGACCGGATGAAGACGGAGTTCATCGCCACGGTCTCCCACGAGCTGCGCACGCCCATGACGTCGATCAAGGGGTCGCTAGGCCTGGTGCTTGGCGGGGCGGCCGGCGAGCTCCCGGCCGAGGCCCGCGAACTGCTCACGATCGCCCGCAACAACACCGACCGGCTGATCCGCCTCATCAACGACATCCTCGACATCTCCCGCCTCGAGGCGGGCAAGATGGAGATCCGCCCGGCCCCGCTGCGCGTGGACGAGGCGGTGAACCGGGCCGTGCAGGAGATGTCTGGCTTCGCCCGGCAGCGTTCCATCGCGCTCCGGACGGACGTGCCCGAGGGCCTGCCCCGCGTGATGGCCGACAGCGACCGCCTGCAGCAGGTGCTGGACAACCTGCTCTCCAATGCGGTCAAGTTTTCGCCCAAGGGCAGCGAGGTCCTCGTGCGCGCCCGGGCGGAGCAGAACGCCGTCCGCTTCGACGTGATCGACCACGGTCCCGGTATCCCGCCCGATCAGACGACGGCCATCTTCGACCGCTTCTACCAGGTGGACAACGCCGCCTCCCGCAAGACCGGCGGCACGGGCCTGGGCCTCGCCATCTGCCGGGGGATCGTGGAGGAGCACGGGGGCCGGATCTGGGTCGAGTCCACCGTGGGCGAGGGCTCCACCTTCTCGTTCACGCTGCCCGCGGAGGTGCGCGTGGCGGAGGTCCCCCTTCCGCTGAACGTCAGCGCCCGTACGGTGCTGGTGGTGGACGACAATCCCGACATCGTCCGGCTGATCTCGCTCTCCCTGGAGCAGGAGGGCATCCAGGCCCTGGGCGCGACCAGCGGCGCAGAGGCGCTGGAGATCGCACGCACCCGGCACATCGACGCCATCACCGTCGACCTGATGATGCCGGGCGACGACGGCGTGGCCGTGATCCAGCGGCTCAAGGAGGACCCCGCGACCCGGGACATCCCGATTGTGGTGGTCTCGGCCTACAGCGGCGGCAAGGAGCCCGAGCTGATTGCCACCGGGGCTGCCGACGTGGTGGCCAAGCCCATCGACGAGGCCCGCCTCCTCTCCAGCATCCGGAACGTGCTGGGCGCCTCCCGAAGCGCAAGCCCGCAGCCCTCGATCCTGGTGGTCGACGACGACCCGGACGCCCGGCGGATCGTCAGCGTGATCCTGGAGCGGTCGGGGTATGCGGTGCGCACGGCCCGCGACGGCCAGGAGGCCTTCCGCATGATCATGGCGGAGCGGCCCGACCTGCTGATTCTCGACCTGATGATGCCGAACCTGGACGGCTTCCAACTGGTGCGGCTGCTGCGGCAGCGGCGCTGGACGCAGCAGATCCCGCTGCTGGTGCTCACCGCCCTCGACCTGACCGAGGGGGAGAAGACGCTGCTGCAGCTGGGGCCCACGTCACACCTGACCAAGGGGCCCCTGATCCAGGAAGAGGTGGTCGCCCGGGTGCGGGCACTGCTCGATCAGAAATGAGATCTGCCCCCCGCCGGGAGGTTCCGGCAGGGGGCATTTCGCCAGGTTCGCGGCAAGAGGCAGACTCGGTCAGCGGGCGGCCGCCTCGATCTCCGCGACCACCTGTGCCACCAGGTCAGCCAGCTGGCTGTCGTCCCGGGGGATCTCGCCGTCCAACACGAGGTTGAGCCTGTCCTCGGCCCGGCCCGCCGCCTCCGACAGGCTCCGGTAGCCGTAGAACCCGCCCGACCCCCGCAACTTGTGCACCTCCTGACGGAGTGCCTTCAGGTCCACGGGCCGGCCCTGCCGAAGTGCCTGCACCCCCGCACGAAGCTGCTCCGCCCGCTCGACCACCCCCTGCAGGTACTCCCGGCGCAGCGCTTCATACTCTTGCATGTCTGCCATGGAACGTGCTCGCCCCTTTCGTGCGTCACCCACAGGGTTCCATTCAACCCACAGCATCTCCTGCTTCGGGCGGATTCGTGACATTGGTCACGTGGCGAGCGGACGCCTCATGGTACAATGCGCACCAGACCGAACACAAAGATTTGACTGGGGGTATACGATGTGCAGGTCCGCTGGGGACGTCCGCCGCTGCCCCGAGAGCATGGTGCCTGGGCGATGGTACTCACCCCGCCGGTCGTGGCCCTTGCGGCGCTGGGGCCGGATGTGGGCGGCGTGCAGGCCATGCTGGGCTGGTTTGCCGCCTACGCCGCGCGCGGTCCGCTGGAGGTGCTGATGGGCCGGGGCGCGTCCGGACGGGCCGGCATGGCCCAGGGCGAGCCCGAGGTAGCCCGCTTCTGGCTGATTGCCTTCGTACTTGTTGCCGCGCTGCTCCTCCTGCCCGCGGTGGTCCGCCAACCGTGGACCCTGGTGCTGCTGGCGGCGGCGCTGGCGCTTGCGCTCTGCGTCTTCTGGCTCGCCCAGCACGGGGAGCAGCGGAGGCTCTCTTCGGGCCTGATGGCCGTGACCGGGCTGATGGCCGGCGCACCGCTCTACGACCTGGCGGCGTCGTCTGCCGTCACGCCCGGGGGATGGGCGCTCACGTATGCCTGCTTCGCCTTCTTCGCCGGCTCCGTCTTCCGCGTGAAGACCGTGGCTCGGGAGCGCCGGCGGGTGGCCTTCCACGGGGTCTCGCTCGCCGTGCACCTGGCCTTCCTGGCCGGGGCGGCTGCCGGGGTTTCACTGGGCTGGTTCCCGGTCCTGCTGCCCCTGTCGCTGTTTCCCCCGCTGGGGTGGGCGGTGTACTGCGCCTGGCGCGCCAGGCAGGGGGCAGCCAACCTGAACCGCGTGGGCATGTCCGAGGTCTACCTGACTCTGTTCTTCGCGGCGCTGGTGGTGCTGGCGCTGCGGGCGCCCGTCTGATCGGTCCGTGAGTCTCGCACCTCCCCTGCGGGAAGGCTAGTGCCCGCGGGGGTGTCCCCGCTGGCCTCCCGTACCGCCTGGCACGGCGCCGGCGTCTCAAGGGCACATAGGCGTGATCGATGTTGCGGAAGGGGAGAGAACCGTGGACATTCATATGTTCATGCCGGATTTCCAGTCGATGCGTGATGACCTGGTCCGCCTCGGCTTCGAGGAACTCCGGACGCCGGATGCCGTGAACTCCAAGCTGCCGAAGGCCCAGGGCGTCACCCTGCTGGCGATCAACTCGGTCTGCGGCTGCGCGGGCGGCATCGCCCGCCCGGCTGCGGCGCTGGCCCTGCGGAAGGTCCGGCCCGACCATCTGATGACGGTCTTTGCCGGCCAGGACAAGGAGGCCACGGCCGCGGCACGCGCCCTGTTCCCAGAGTACCCGCCCTCGTCGCCCTCCTTTGCCGTCCTCAAGGACGGGAAGGCGGTCGACATGATCCCCCGCAGCGAGATCGAGGGCTCCGACCCGCACGCGGTGGCCCGGCGCATCGTGGAGGCCCTGCAGCGGGCGCAGGGTTGAGCGGGAGGGTTACGGAGGAACAGAGCCGCACGGAGCGGGCGGAGCGCCGGTCGGGGCGCCCGCCCGCTCCGGCGCGCCCGTCGCCTGGGCGCACTGCCCGCCCGCTCCGGCGCACCTGTTGCCCGGACGAACTGCCTGTCCGCCCGTGCACCCCTTCGGTCCGGCGTGGCAGGAGACCGGCGCCCGAGCAGGAACTGATCTGATGAACCACTCGAGAGGAGAGCGATCGTGTGGAATACCAGCGGCCGGAGTGGGTCGAGCGGGAGTTCCAGGGCGAATCCTTCGATCACGCAGACCTGACGGACGTGGTGCTGAAGCACTGCCGCTTCGTGGAGTGCTCCTTCCGGGGGGTGAGGCTGACCGACGCCGAGAGCGTGGCCTGCGTCTTCGAGCGCTGCGACTTCACCGGCGCCAACCTGGCTGGATCGCTGCACCAGCGGTCCAGCTTCGTCGGGAGTCTCTTCACCTACGCCCACCTGTTCTCCATACGCTTTGTCGACTGCAAGATGACCGGGGCGACCTTCATCGAAGCCGCCACGGCCGGCTGGACCATCTCGGGCGGCGACTGGTCATTCACCAGCATGCGGGGGCTGTCGCTGCAGGGGCAGGACCTGCGGGGCGTCAGGCTCGCCGAGGCCGACCTCTACGGCTGCAACATGGAAAAGGCCGACCTCCGCAGTTGCGACCTGACCCGGGCAGACCTGAGCCAGGCACGGCTGTACGGGGCCGACCTGCGAGGGGCGAACTTGGAAGGTGTGAACTGGAAGGGGTTCTCCGTGCGCGGCGTCATCATCGACGTCGGGCAGGCCGTCGCCCTGGCCCGGTCGCTCGGTGCGCGGGTCCAGTAGGACGGCGCGGGCGAAGCGGGTCCGTCAGGGCACGATGAGCACCGGGCAGGGGGTTCCGTGCAGCACGGCCTGGCTGACGCTGCCCAGGAACAGCTCCTTGAGCGGCGAGAGGCCGCGCCGGCCGAGGACGATCATGTCGTATTTTCCCTGCCGTGCCTCCACCAGAATCGCCTCGCCGGGGAGGCCGATGACGTGGCATTCGCGGACCCGCTCCGGCGGGAGACCCAGGGCCGCCACGGTGACCGTGAGCGCCCGGGAGGCCTGCACCTCCGCATAGGTGTCGGGCACGGGCGTCACCGGCATGGGAACGCCGGTGGCCGGGTTGGGCATGTCGGACAGGGGGACCACGTGGAACACGGTGACGTGGATGGAGGGATCTCGCTCGGCCATCCCGCGCAGAACCTGGGCAGCGCGGACGCTGTGGGCGGAACCGTCAGTCGCCAGCAGGACTCTGGTCATACCCCACTCCCTCCTGTCTCCTCTGAAGTTGTAAAAACACTTCGGCGTATGGCGGGTGAACTCCTGCGCCGGTTTGCTCGCCGCCGCCATAGCCACCCCGCGAAGGCATCTGGTAGAATAGGGGAATGGAGGCGATAACAGTTGCTGTCTGAGCAGGAACAGAGCCTGTACATCGAGTTTGAAGAGTTGTTTTCCCTCCGGGAGCGGCTGCGGGGGCTGGCCGATCAGCTGCGGGCGCAGCTGGTGGCCGCTGGCCTCCGGGAGCGGCTGGAGGCGGACATATACGATTCTGAACTGGAACTGCGGGGCGTGGAGGGGTCCAACCTGCTGATCCGGCTGGACAGCTGCCGGCTGGAGATCGCCGGGGTGCGTCCGGACGTGGCGCTGCACAACCTGGCAGCGCTGGTCCTGGCCCAGGCTGAGGTGTTCCGGCTCAGCAGCGTGGAGGTGGGGTTCACCGCCTGGCTGAAGGCCGGTCCCGGCCGGCCCCTCAACCTCGTCGCACAGGCGTTCTCGCCGGTGTGGGGGCTGCCGGATGACGAGCAGCTGGACCGGCGCTTCGCCATGACCTGGGACTGGGCCTCGCCCACCACCGGCTACTCCTTTCACGCCAGCGTGGCTGAGGACCAGGAGCTGATGCTGAGCTTCAAGGCCCGGGAGGGCTACATGACCCTGCTGGAGCTGCAGAACGGCCGCTGGGTGCAGGAGCAGCGCCGCCGGTTCCACCAGGGGGGCGACCTGTTCCTCACGCTGCTCGGCTGGAACCCGTAGGCGGAGGTGACCCCGATGCGCCGTCGCACCAAGTTTCTGCGGACCGTGCTCATGGCGCTGCTGCTGGCGCTGATCGGACGCCTCGCCTGGTTTCAGGTGGTGAAGGCCGACGAGATCCTCGCACGCGAGGAGGCCCGCCGTCTGCAGGAGGCCTCCTACAAGCCTGTGCGCGGCGCCCTTGTCGACCGCACCGGCCGGACGCTGGCCATCTCCATCCCCGAGCGCGATGTGGTGGCCTCGCCCTATCACATGGAGGCCAAGAACTTCGCCCGCGTGGCCTCTGTCCTGGCGCCCTTTCTGGGTGTGGACGCGGCGACCCTCGAGCGGCAGCTGGCCGACAATGCGGAGTCCCAGTACCTGGTGCTGGCCAGGGGTGTGGACCTCACCACCGCCGAGGCGATCACGCAGGAGATGCTGCCGGGCATCTCGTTGGTGGAGAGCAGCGAGCGCATCTACCCGCAGGGGGATGTCGCCAATCAGATCATCGGCTACCTGGACGACCAGGGCGTGGGCGTCTATGGGCTCGAGGCGGAGTACGAGGAGTACCTCCGGGGCGTCGAGGGCTTCGTCCGGGCGGAGATGACCTACGACAATGCCCCCATCGCCGGCACCGTGCGGACCAACACACCGGCCCAGGACGGTCTCACCGCCGTGCTGACGATCGACGCCTACCTCCAGCGGGTATTTGAGGAAGCGCTGGACGAGGTCATCAATAACGAGGATGCCAGGCGCGCCCTCGCCATCGCCATGGACGTGCAGACCGGCGAGATCCTGGCGATGGCCATGCGCCCCGGCGCCAACCTGAGCGACCGCAACACCTGGCTGAACCCGGACGGCACGCTGGCCGCCGAGCGCATCACCAACTGGGCCGTGACGCCGCTGCCCCCGGGCTCGAGCTTCAAGACGGTCACCACGGCCATCGCGCTGGAGGAGGGGCTGCTGGGGCTCGACACGCTCATCCCGGACTCCGGCCAGCTGGAGATCGACGGTTGGACCATCTGGAACTGGGACCGCGCCGTGCCCGTTTCGCCGCGCCTCATGACCATCGCCGAGCTGCTGCAGACATCCAGCAACGTGGGCCTGATCCAGGTGGGCCAGCGCATTCCCCACGAAACGTTCCAGCGCTACCTGCAGGCCTTCGGCTTCACCGAGCCCACCGGTCTTGATTTCCCCCACGAGGACGCGGCCACGGGCCTCGCCAACTGGGAGGAGAAGCGGGACATCGACTGGGCGAACATGTACATCGGCCAGCACCTGGAGGTGACGCCGCTTCAGATGGTGCGGGCGGCGGCCGTCTTCGCGAACGGCGGCAAGCTGGTGCGGCCCCACCTGGTGCGGGAACTGCGGGATCCCGAGGGGAACGTCGTCTGGACCGCCCCGACCGATCCCCTGCGCACTGTGATCAGCGAGCAGACTGCGGCCGAGGTGCGCGAGCTGATGGTCAGCGTGATCGAGAAAGCCTATAACCAGGCCAGGGTGCCTGGGTACACCGCCGGCGGCAAGACCGGCACGGCGCAGAAGTTCGAGGGCGGCGTGGAGAAGGACCGCGGCCTGGGCGACTTCCTCGGCTTCGCACCGGCCAGCGACCCGCGGGTCGCGATGTTCGTCCTCATCGACGAGCCGAAGCCGCCCGGCTACGGCGGCACCATCGCCGCGCCGATCTTTGCGAAGCTGATGCCCGTCGTCCTGCGCACCCTGGGCGTGCCGCCTGACAACCCCGTCGAGGAGTCCTGGTCCGCGTCGGCTGCGCCGGCGGCCCAACAACAGGCCAAGGTCGCCGTGCCCGACGCCCGCTTCCTGCCCGTGAACTGGGCCGTGCAGCGGCTAACCGACGCCGGCCTCAACCCCCGCCTGACCGGCGAGGGTGCGGTTGTGTCCACGCAGTCGCTCGCCCCGGGGAGCGAGGCGGCGCCCGGCGCCGAGGTCGCGCTGACGCTGGCTCCGCTGGTCCCGGGCGAGGTGACCCTGCCCGACTTCCGCGGGCTCACGCTGGCCGATGCCAGCCGCCTGGCCGCGGAGCTGGGCCTGGTCGTGAAGCAGGCCGGCGGCTCGGGCTTCGTGGCCGAGCAGAGCCCTGCGGCGGGCACGCCGGTGGAGGCGGGAAGCGTGGTGACGCTGCGCCTCTCGAACGTGAGGCAGTAATCGCAGAGTAAACCGCCCTTGACACTCGGGTTTGATTCCGGGTAAACTGAGGATATCGAATCCGAGGGTTCTACTCGGAATTGGGGGCGATCTGCGTGAAACTCTCGACGAAGGGCAAGTACGGCGTGAAGGCGCTGTTTGAGCTGGCCATGCACGAAGGTGCGGGCCCGGTGTCGCTCAAGACCATCGCGGAGCGCCAGGGCCTCTCGGAGCACTACCTGGAGCAGCTGGCGGCGCCGCTGCGCCGGGCCGGGATCATCACCGCGGTGCGCGGCGCCCAGGGCGGCTACCTGCTGTCCCGGCCGGCCAGCCAGATCACCGTCGGCGACATCATACGGGTACTCGAGGGGCCGATCGGCTTTACCGACTGCGCGACCGAAGGGGAGCCGGACCCGGAGTGCGCCGGCAGCTGCCCCGTGCACGGGGTGTGGGAGCGGGTGACGCAGCAGATCATCGCCGTCATCGACTCGATCACCCTGCAGGACCTGGTGGACCAGGCGATGGCGGAGCAGCAGAACCCGATGTACCACATCTGATCCCGCGGGCCGGCGGCGGGGAAGTGTGCCGAGGAGGAGGAGGACGATGCGGACGGTCTACTGCGATCATGCCGCGACCACCCGGTGCCACCCGGAAGTGGCCCGGCGCGTCTACGAGTACCTGACGGAGATCTACGGCAACCCCTCGTCCATCCATGCCGTCGGCCGCAAGGCCCGCAAGGGCGTAGAGGAGGCGCGGGCCCAGGTGGCCGCGCTGCTCGGCGCCAAGCCGGCCGAGATCTTCTTCACCAGCGGCGGCACCGAGGCCGACAACTGGGCCCTGCGCGGGGCGCTGGAGGCCAACCGGGCCAAGGGGAACCACCTGATCATCACGCCGTACGAGCACCACGCCGTGCTGGACGCGGCGGAGGCGCTGCGGCGCGAGGGCTACGAGGTGACGCTGCTTGACGTAGAGCCCGGCACGGGCATCATCCGGCCCGAGGCCCTGCTCGAGGCCATGCGGCCGACCACCGTGCTGGTCTCGATTATGGCGGTGAACAACGAGATCGGCACGGTGCAGGACATCGCCGCCCTCTGCGCGGCCGCCAGGGAGAAGGACCCCGACGTGATCTTCCACACGGACTGCGTCCAGGCGGCCGGTTACATCCCGCTGGACGTGAACCGCCTGGGCGTCGACCTGCTCACGATCTCCAGCCACAAGATCTACGGCCCGAAGGGGGTCGGTGCGCTCTTTGTGCGCAGGGGTTTCCGCTTCGGCAGGGGCCTGACCGTGGGCGGCGGGCAGGAGCGGAAGATGCGGGCCGGCACCGAGAACGTTCCCGGCATCGTCGGTTTCGGCCTTGCAGCCGAGATCGCCGCTCGGGAGCTGCCCCGGCGGGCGGCCCACGCCCGGGAGCTGCGGGACCGGTTCCTGAGGGGCGTCCTGGCCATCGAGGGTGTGCGGCTCAATGGCGTCGATCCGTTCGTGCACCCTGAGCTGCGCCACCCGGGCAACGCCAACGTCTCGGTGGAGGGGGTCGAGGGCGAGGCGATGCTGCTCCGGCTCGACATGGCCGGCATCTGCGCCTCCTCGGGCTCGGCCTGCACCTCGGGTACGCTGGAGCCCAGCCACGTGCTGCTGGCCGTGGGCTGCAGCCGGGACGAGGCGCAGTCGTCGCTCCGCTTCTCCTTCGGGGAGGAGAACACGGCGGAGGACATCGACTACGTGGTCGCAGAGTTTGCGCGATCGGTGGAATACTTGCGGAAGCTGGCCGCGCCGGGTCGCTGACCCGGCGCTTGTGTGAACGGCACAGTTGACGACAGAGGCGGTTCGGCTACACTATACAGGAATGAGGAAGGGGGTGGGCGACGATGGCCAAGCGGGTGCTCATGGCGATGTCGGGCGGCGTCGACTCCTCGGTGGCGGCCGCGCTCCTCGTGGAGGAGGGCTACGAGGTGATCGGCGTGACGATGAACACATGGACGGACGATATCCCGGAAGAGATTCAGATGAACCAGCACTCGGGCTGCTGCTCGCTGGCCGCGGTCGAAGACGCCCGCTCCGTCGCGAACAAGCTGGGCATTCCCTATTACGTGATGAACTTCCAGGGGCAGTTCGCCGGCACGGTGATCGACTACTTCATCAAGGAGTACACCCGGGGCCGCACGCCGAACCCCTGCATCGCCTGCAACCGGTACGTGAAGTTCTCGGCCTTCCTGGAGAAGGCGCGCCAGCTGGAGTGCGACTACGTGGCCACCGGTCACTACGCCGTGATCGGCAAGGATGACCGGTACCCGGGCCGCTGGCTTCTGGGCAAGTCGGTCGACGCCCGCAAGGACCAGACCTACGTGCTCCACAACCTCACCCAGGACGCGCTGGCCCACACGCTCTTCCCCATCGGGGGGATGGAGAAGCCGGCCGTGCGGGCGCTGGCGGCCAAGTACGGGTTCGTCACGGCGGATAAGCCCGATTCGCAGGAGATCTGCTTCGTCTACGACAACGACTACGGCCGGTTCCTGAAGGAGCGGGTGCCGGAGGCCATCGTGCCCGGGCCGATCCTGAACACCCGGGGCGAGGTGGTCGGGCAGCACCAGGGGCTGCCGCTCTACACCGTGGGGCAGCGGAAGGGCCTGGGGCTCACCACCACCCGGCCGGTCTACGTCACCGAGCTGGACGTGGCGCGGAACGCCGTGATCGTGGGCGAGGACGAGGAGACCTACCGGGGCGGCCTCATCGCCTCGGACCTGAACTGGATCGCGCTCCCCGGCCTCAGGTTCCCCCGCCGCTGCCGGGCGAAGATCCGGCGCATGGCTCCCGAGGCCGAGTGCACCGTCTACCCGCTGAGCGACGGCGCCGTGCGGGTGGAGTTCGACCGGCCCCAGCGGGCCATCACGCCGGGCCAGGCGGTGGTCTTCTATGAGGACAACTGGGTGCTGGGCGGGGGGACGATCGACAAGGCGATTCTGTAGAAACATGGATCGGGTGCGGTGTGGAGCCACCGCCGGGTCCGTGAACTGAGTGTGGACATGCAACCACCGCCAGGGCTGTGCGACCCTGGCGGTGACTTCGTTATGTCGTATCTCGAAGCGGCCCTCCGGGCATGCCCCGTGCCGTCGCACTGGGTTCCGTTCGCACTGGCTGTTGATGACCCTCAGGCTGGCGACCTCCCCGCCCGGCCGCGGTCGGTCCGTACCGCCGCAACAGGTTCTGTTCGCACTGGCTGTTGATGATCCTCAGGATGGCCGTCTTGGCGACCACTCCTGACACGGGCGCCCCACGTCCTACGGCAGTTGCGCGGCGGTGTCGAACCACGCGGGCAGGCAGAGAGGGGTGCCTCAGGGATGTGGGCCCCGGAGGCGAGCGTCCGGTCCATCACCGGCTACCTCGAGGCCGAGTTGCTTCCGTTCGCTCTCGACACACCGGACTACGGCTCGCTCGAACTCCTCAGGGTAGGCGAACGAGTATCGCTCGGCGCAGCGGCGCCCCGCATGCCGTACGAGGCCGGCCAGGCGGAGCTGCCGCCAGGGCCGGGAGTGCCGGGCCTGGAAGGCGGTGACATGACCCAAGGTGGTTCTCCTGTCCTGGGCTGACCAGCATGATTTTCCCGCGCAGGCTTGGGGCAGACTGGTAGTGAAGACAGGACGATCGCAAGTCCGGTGAGCGAGGGATCGGTGCAGACGTGCTCAGGGCGAGTGATCTCATCGGGCTGCCGGTGCTGGCGGGGCCGCAGACGCGGCCCATTGGACGGGTGCAGGAGCTGCTGGTGAGCCGGGACGGCCTCCGGCTGTGCGGGCTGGTGCTGGAGAACGGCGGCCTCTTCGGCCGCCGCAGGGTGCTGGACTACAGGGCCGTGCGGGGGATCGGCTCCACCTGCGTGCTGGCGGAAGAGCAGTACCTGGAGGACGCGGAGGCGACCTGCTGCGGCTCGGCCCTGGCCGGGCTGCCGGTGCTGGACGGCTCCGGCGAGGAACTGGGGACGCTGGACGACCTGCACTTCGAGCCCAGCACGGGCCAGGTTCACGCCTTTCAGCTCTCCCGCGGCTTCGTGGACGACCTGTTGAGCGGCAAGGCGATCCTGCCCCTGAGCGGGCCGGCCGTCGCCGGCGAGGGGGCAATCGTGCTGGACGCCGCGCACGAGGCTGAAGGGGGGCTGTTGGGATGATGAGGTGTCCAAACTGCGGCGGGCGCAGTATCGGCCGCGTCGGTTCGGAGCAATACTACTGCTGGGACTGCTGCGTTGAGTTCAACACCGCACGCGGCGCCATCCGCATCTACCACCTGGACCCCGGCGGCGATCTGATCGCCGCCGAGGAGTATCAGGCGGAGGCGGCGTCGGTGTTGGCGGGACCGACCCACGAACGTCATCAGTAGGAGATGAACACGATGCGGTACAACAACGGCGCCTTCATATCGGGGATTCTGGCGGGCGTGGCGCTGGGCGCCATCCTGGTGATCGCCCTCACGCCGCAGACGCGGCAGCCGATGATGCAGGAGATGGGCAGGATGGGCAACAGGATGCGGCGGATGTGGCGCGAAGGGGTCGACACGATGGCAGACGCGGTGGCCGACGCGATTCCGGGGGACATGGGTTAACCCGTGACTCGGCGCGGGCGGCGGGTGCTGGCGGCGCTGGTGCTGGGCGGACTGGCCGTGGCCACCGTATGGGGGCTCTGGACCATCCGCCCGGTGCTGGCGCCCTTTCTCCTGGCGGTGGTGCTGGCCTACCTCCTGGCGCCGCTGGTGAGTGGCCTGGCCGGGCTGGGCCTGCCCAGGGGATGGGCCATCCTGGTCGTATACGCGGTGCTGGCAGCCGTGGGCGCCCTGGTGGTGGTGAAGCTGGTGCCCTCCGCGCTGTCGGAGGTGCGGCGGCTGACGGAGTCGATCCCGCTGTACTCCGCCCGGGCCCGGGAGATGACCGACGGTCTGCAGCGCTGGGTGCGCGACGCAGGGCTGCCGCCGGAGCTGAGGGAGAGCCTCGACCGGTCGATCACCAACATCGAGGTCCGGTCGGTGGCGGCCCTGCGGCGGCTGGTGGACATCCAGACGCTGGAGGCCGCCGCCAGCTTCCTGGTCAGCCTGATCCTGGCGCCCTTCCTGGCGTTCTACCTGCTGAAGGACCTGGACTACTTCCGGACCCGCTTCCTCCGGGCCCTGCCGCGGCGGCACCGGCAGGACATCATCCGGCTGCTCCGGGACCTGGACCGGGTGATCTCGGGCTTCGTGCGGGGCCAGATGCTGCTGGGCCTCTCGGTGGGCGGGCTCGCCGCCCTGGTCTGCGGCCTGCTGGGGCTCCGCTTCGCGGTGCTGCTCGGCATTTGGGCGGGGCTGATGGAGTTCATCCCGTACGTGGGACCGATGCTGGGCGCGGTGCCGGCCGTGCTTTCGGGCATCGCCCACTCGCCCTGGCGGGGGATGCAGGTGGCCCTGGCGTTCCTGCTCATCCAGCAGCTGGAGAACGCGGTGCTATCGCCCAAGATCATGGGCGACTCGGTGGGGCTCCACCCGATGGTGGTGCTCTTCGTCGTCCTCTCCGGCGGCTACCTGGCCGGCCCCTGGGGGCTGATCCTCGCCCTGCCGACCGCCGGGCTGCTGCGGGTGCTCTGGGCGTTCCTCGTGGAGCAGCTGACGGAGGTGCACTCGCTGCAGGTGCTGCCCGCCCCGGCTGCGCGACCGGAAGAAACCAAAGGCCCGGCCGAGTAGGCCGGGCTGCCGCTATGCGTGGCTCTTCACGGGCTGGTCCACGGTGTGGGCCATGGTGTAGCCCAGCGAGAACATCGTGAACGAGATGTCGAGCATTTCGTGGTACAGGGTGTCCATCTGGGCGGTGGAGAGCGGTGTGCCGCCTGCCCTGAGTGCTGCCGCCACCTGAGGCAGCCGCTCCCGAACAAGGATCTCGATGCCCTCGCGGGCCTGTGCGCGGTTCTCTGCCAGCAGTGTATAGGCACGGTCCCGGTAGACCCGGAGAATCTCTTCCACCGTTCGTCCCCCTCATCGTTTACATTACCACCATTATACTCTTATCCAATGAAAGGGCACAAGCACCGCAATGATCCAGAGATGAACAGGATGCACTTATGCCGCTCCGGTGTGAACTTTGCCTGGGAGCGACACGTAAGCATATACGAAGGGGGAGGGCTGGCTCTTGGAGGACGCCAAGGTGTTCGATCAGTTCCTGGACCTGCCGGACGGCTACCAGGCCCAGCTGATGGTGATGGCGGAACCGGTGCCGGGCGCTCAGCCCAATCTGGCCTACCGCAGCCGGGTCTGGCTGGGTCATGAGAGCGAGATGGACCCTTACCTGCACCGCTCGCAGGTCTGCTGGAGCCTGGACGAGGCGATCCGCACGTGCTACGCCTTGCTGCGGCAGGCCGCGCCGCACTGTTTTCGCTCCCGCGCGGCGGTTGAAGCGGTGCGGGGTGTTGACAGGAGGCTGTCGACCGGGTAAAATGACTTACGTTCGGCGGGCGAAACTGCGCACGACGACACAGCCTGGACCGCTAGCTCAATTGGTAGAGCATCCGACTCTTAATCGGCAGGTTGTAGGTTCGAGTCCTACGCGGTCCACCAGTTTTCTGCTGATGTAGCTCAGTAGGTAGAGCACGTCCTTGGTAAGGACGAGGTCACCGGTTCGATCCCGGTCATCAGCTCCAGTGCGGCCGCTTCCAGCACGGAAGCGGTCGCTGTCTGCGAGGGTAGCTCAGTCGGCTAGAGCACACGGCTGATAACCGTGAGGTCCCGAGTTCGAATCTCGGCTCTCGCACCACGCTGTGCCGTCCAACCATTTCCGGTGGACGGCACATGTTTTCTCGGGTACAATGATAACCTGATCGCTTTCCGACCAAAGCTTCATATCGTGAGAGTTCGGTGGATGATCGCGCCGGGCAGATGGGGAGGCGCAAGCCGATTACCCGGATGGCCGGTGAGGAACTTCCTGGCACCGCTTTCGGTGAAGTCCGAGTCTGCGCATGCAGACGTTTGAGGGCCTGTAGCCGGAAGAAAGTTGGCGCAGGGCGCAAGCCCTGGCGGCGCGAGCCGACGATGGGGAAGGCGGTCTCGCCTCACGGCGAGTCGCTTGTACCTGTAACGAGCTAGAGAGACGGAGGTCCCCCGGCGACGGGGGAGTGGCACGGGCAATCTCCGCCACGGTGCAAGTCCAAGTAGGCGCCTCGAGCGCGGGTAGGACGCAGTCCCAGGAGTAATCCGGGACCACGGTCTGGTCGGGCCGTGAGATAAATGATCATCCTGCCGGCCGCAAGGCCGGCGGACAGAACCAGGGGTATAGCCGGACTCTCACACGATTACGGACGAGTTTGCACAGGTATGTGCGGCTCGTCCGTTTTCGCTTGTCCGGACATAACCCCTGGTTGTCCGCCTACGTCTACGGAGCTCACGGTTCGACTGTTCTGGTATGTGGATGATGTGCAACCCCCGTGCGCAGACTGCTCGGTTTCCGGCTGACATGCCGGGGACGTCCAGGCTTCAGCTAAGCCGGTCACATGCATTTCCGGGTATTAAGGGTAGCAGAAAAAGAGGTAACTCATCGATCGAGGTCCAAATCAAGGATCGAGAACAATTCCACAGGATGGAGTGCCAGTATGGAACGGTATTTCAAGTTGGTCGAACGGGATAATCCAGAATTCGGGATGTTCTGCGTAGAAATGCACAATGGAAGGTTCCCTGACGAAGAGACAGCCGTCAAGGATGCGATCCGGAGGCTGGTGTTGATCTGCCACGGGACATATGCTGAGGCATTAGAAAACCATCTGGAACGGGTCTATGATGACTGTCCGGAGCTGGAGAAAGAGCTAGTAACCCGGGCGTCTCCGGCAGAATGGAAAGTGTTGTTCGCCAGGGATAAGCAGGGTCGCCCAATTGCCTTTCGAGGGTTCCTTGGTGAGTGTCTAGCTTTCTGGGTGGCCAAGGGACTCCGCAAGTACCCGTTTGTAAGCTCTGTGCGGCTTGGAGGGAATGATCCAGCCTTTAAGGTGGACCCCATTGTCAAGACACGATTTTGGCCTTGGTTAAGCTACACTCGCCTCCTCTCATGCGGGCATCAAG
>ENA-OWPA01000213-OWPA01000213.1-bioreactor-metagenome-genome-assembly--contig:-NODE-213-length-103309-cov-8.366766_pt1 | contig 103309 bp, 85 predicted proteins | sample MGYA00238139_ERZ651803 | MGnify/ENA primary metagenome ERZ651803 (study PRJEB26909, sample SAMN07631231) | bioreactor metagenome | isolation source: Switchgrass digestor | place: USA: Dartmouth... | reverse complement strand
ATGGTGAATGCATTTAGAACACGGCCTCTGAAAAGCCATTATCCTTTTCTAATGGTGGATGCCATTTATGTAAAAGTACGTGAAAACAAGCGTATACAATCCAGAGGACTGCTTATAGCCATCGGCATCAATGAGGAAGGACATCGCGAGGTAGTTGGATTTCAGTTGGCGAACAGTGAGTCCGAAAACAGCTGGGGCGAGTTCTTTGGCTCCTTAAAAGAACGGGGGCTGAAAGATGTCCGCCTGGTTACCTCGGATGACCACAAAGGCCTTGTTAATGCTGTAAGAAAACACTTTCAGGGAGCCAGCTGGCAGCGTTGTCAAACCCATTTCTCCAGGAACATGCTGGACCATGCACCTAAGGCATTGCAGCCAGAAATCAAGGAAGACCTGCGCCGACTATACGAGTCTGTCGATCTTGAGAGTGCCCGCAAGGTTCGGGATCAGATTATCGAAAAGTATGAAGCCAAGGCACCAAAAGCTACAAACTTGCTGGATGAAGCTTTTGATGATATCACTGCCGTTCTGGCGTTGCCTCTCAGATATCGGAAGCGTCTTCGTACCACCAATGGAGCAGAGAGACTTAATGAGGAAATCCGACGCCGGGAACGGGTTATCCGGATCTTTCCCAATGAGGCATCTGTTATCAGGCTCATGGGAGCGCTTTTAATGGAGCAGGATGAAAAATGGCAGACAGGCCGTAAATACTTTGATATGGAGCTTTATTACCATACAGTCCGAGGTAATGACTCAGAAGACGACACTGCTGCCTAAATAGCTTTCCATGAATAGCCGCATTTATTCCACGGTCTATTGACAACGAGCCTCCCATGGCATATTTTCAGGCATCAGAGCCATCCCCCACATCTTTGAAGTGAAGTCTTACGCTGGAGTGGTGATGCCCGGCCAACCAAGCTAACATGCCATGCACTCATTGTCAATAGCTTTCGCGACATAAACGCTTAGGCTATCGTTTGATTAGCTACTGCTTAATGACCGAGGTAATTTACACACAAATTTGGACTTGACTGCTGCATTAGTTAATATACTACATTTTTATGTTTTCGTTGCAACACTGCAGAAATCTCTATAATAATTAAAGTCAATCGAATTGTGCCCAAGCTACTTATGTTAACTTATAATTTTACTCTAAGTTAAAGTTCTGCTCTAACCCGGATTGTTCAGCTGCCTGGAACATTTTCCTGTTGTTGAGTATCTTGCGTATGCTGTCTTCCGACAGATGATATGTTTCCATAAGCTCCTGTAATGATGCACCGGTCTCACGTTTCATACATATTTCAGCGTTTCTTTTTCTTATCATCATTCTGGCCCCATTTAGGGCTCCCCATCCTGCCCTCTTGTTATCTTTTCTCGGCACATAAATCAGCTCACCCTGTACATAGTGCTGCAATTGCTCAAGCAAAGGCTTTGGTAATACTTTTTTCCCATTTATATATTTCATGTGATGTTTATCCTCCTGAATTTATTTTATTCTTCAATTTCATCCAACAGGTCACCGTTTTCACAATTAGCGGCAAGCAGAACATATAATTTTTTCAGCTTTTCTGGTACTGCATAAAAAATCCGCCGGGCAAAAACATTGGCGGAGTAAAAATGGGCATAAAAAAAGCACGATAACCATTACCATGCTATTTTTCAGTGTTCTATTTGGTCAAAGGTTATTCCCAGAAACAGACTGAAGAGCGCAGACAAAAGCTTCTTCTCCGGCATTCTGTCATGCATCTTCAGCAGTATTTAATTAAATATCATTCACCTCATATTTAACTTTTGCATATTTCATTTTTGACAACTCCTTTCATTGAAAGGTATACATACATTTTTTATTATATGCGTTCTATCATACTGCAGTCAATAACAAATGCTCATGAAAAAACAATTATAGTTATTTTTTCCGGTTAAATCAGTTTTCCGATACAGCAAAATGCTGTTTCAAAATTAAGTCATAATATCCATACATGTATTGTTCAGCTGTACAAATCCTGCATTACGTTCAAAAGCCAAGCACTCCTGGTAATTCTGAAAAATCTACGATTCTCAGATTTACATCGGTACGCTGGTTATTCTTATCATAATAGACAGCATTCATTCCCAAATTTTTAGGAGTAACGTAATCATTTATATAATCATCTCCAACAAACGCAATCTTTTCCGGTGACACACCTGAAATTTTGATAGCCTTTTTATATATTTCCGGATGTGGTTTTCTTCTGCCGATTTTTACAGAAGTAACTACAAAACTGAAATATTCCCTGATATTCAGCATTTTCAGTAACTCTTCAATGCCATCCATCACCATGAAGTTGGAAACAACACCCATGGGGACAGCCCTTTTCAGATGTTCAAGTGTGCTTCTTACTTCATCACTGACATAACAAACAGCTTTATAGTTTCTCCAATAGTTTCTGTAAAGCAAATCGGCTGCATACTCCACCTGTTTGACAGGCATATCTGCTTCAACAGACCGAACCATATGCAAGAACCGTCCCCTCATTTCATATTCTGCATATTCAGGTAAGGAAGATGCAATATCTCGTTTTGATGCAGCATAACATTCAACAAAAGCATCAAAACTGCTCCAATAGGCCTCTGCGCCGGACCCGTCATAAGCCCACATGGCATAGTCCTCCAATGACGGCAGTTTGCGCAGATCGATCAATGTCTCCATGCAATCAAAAAATATATATTCGATCCTCTTATCCATGCAAAACCTCTTATTAAAGCCTTGTTGATAACTATCAGGTGGATTATAATTTATTACAGCGGAATATGCAACAGTTATACCTGCTGTCTGCCGGATTATACGAAAATACTCATAATACATATTTCCAATGATATTTCAGTGTCAAGGAAGGAGACTCCAATGGGTGCTGATAAAGATTCAAAAATAATATCAAACTGGGACGAACTATTTGACATGACAAATGAATACCTGACATTTCTTCTTGAGCAACATGAGGTAACACATGAAATGATCATTAAAACAACATACGATATAATAAAAAATGCAGGCTACAACTACTCATATGACGATGTGGAAGAAGAATACTATAACGGGTTTTAGTCATATACCTGAAACTTCAGTATACCTTTAGTATACTTTATAGATTGCTTTTTCCTTCATGTTTTATGAAACCCATTACATATCAGGTGTATATCCGGGTTCCTTGTACAATAAGTTTTCTTTTCCTAAAATATCTGGTTTATAAACAGTTTCACTCCATTTATCCGGTTCAATTTCTTCCAGTGCTACCGATATGGATGACTCATTGACCCCGAGACTTTTAACTATTGCTTTAGTAATCTCATCCACTAAATTTCTCTTCATTTCTTCACTTCTGCCTGTGTACATTTTAACTATAACATGCGGCATAGCATCTACCTTCTTTTGTGAATTGTACCATATAAAGGTACCGTTTTCAAGAGGTGTCAGAGGGACAGTCCTGCAAACTGCTAAAAAGCACTGGAGATCAGGGTAATAGTGAAATCTTCAAATAAACCTTGTAATTCTCCAGATAAAACTTTAGCATCTGGTATTGTCTTTTTTTCTATTATAGAGTATAATTCTTTTTGCACGTTATTTGCCAACTTGGCTCAGTCGGTAGAGCAGCTCACTCGTAATGAGCAGGTCGCCGGTTCGATTCCGGCAGTTGGCTCCATATTGGGACCCTGTCCAGACTGTTGGACAGGGTTTTTTGTTGCTTTTGCCAGTTGCGTTTTTTGATTACTGTGAAGGACTGTCCCTCAATTTGAGACATGTCTCATTATCCTGCTGTACATCATAATCTCTGGTCCACCCTCAAGCAATATGCAACCTCACTGTTTTGAAGAACTGTCCCCAAATAGTCATACAAGAAATTATCTATCTTTATTATTGTAATATTAGAAATTATTGTATAGAATAAAGTTAAAATTTGCAAAATGGAGGTAAATATGGACGAAAAATATAATTTGAGCGGTGATGTACCAGAGCACAACACCGCTGTTGAAAATGCCAATTATGATTCCGGAAATGATGCAGAGGAAAGCAATAACAATACGGATAACAGCAGATGCGACCAATCAGACACTGAACACCAAACTTCTGCAGCTGACGGCAATGAGCTAACCTGTTCAAATTGCGGTGGAACACCTGTAGTCCAAGGCTACTCATTACCTTTGTGTGCCAAATGCAGAGATTACTTCACAAAATATCCGGTTCCTGGTTCAATAAAAATATTTGCCTTAGCCCTTCTTGTCATTTTTATAATTTCCATGCTGTTTTTCCCAAAATCTTTAAAAGCAGGGATCGCATATGAGCGCGGACTTCGCGCCGAAAATGAAAAGAAATACATTACTGCCGCCAATGAGTATCAGAAGGCAGTAGACATTTTCCCAAATTCATTCATAGCTTGCGGTAAATTATTTGTCGCACACGTGAAAAATTATAATTTTGAACAAGCGGATGCAGTTTTTGCGATGATAGAAGACAAGGAAAGCAATGATTCTGATGAGGTTAAAGTAATAGACGAAGCAAATGAAGCTATAGATTTCCTGAACGACTATTTCAATATAAGTGATGAACTTATGCTGATGATGCAGAATAATGAATCATTGGATACCAACTGCGAGGCACTTAGAGATTATACCATACAAAACCCTGACGATTTCTGGGGACATTATTTATATGCCCAGGCATTGTTTGATCTAACGCAATATGAGTCAGCAAAAGCCGAGTATTTGAAAGCCGTTGAACTTAAACCGGAAATTCATGAATTCAGGCTAGGCGCCGCTGCTGCATTCCGACAGACAGGAGAGTTCGACAAAGCAATCGAACAATGTAACATCGTTCTGTCTGAAAATGCTGAGTTTCCTGAAGCTTTCGTTTCGTTAAGCAAAATTGACCTCAAGCGCAAGCGGTACAGTGATGCTTTGAAAAACGCAGAAAAAGCTTTCGGTTACGACAATACCAATCCTAACACAATTGTGACACTGGCTCTGGCATACCATTATAATAATATGGATAGTCAGTGTGATGAATTAATGGATACCCTGCGCGATTATGATGATTATTATTACGAATATGCCAGGGATATTATTAATGGAGAGTCAGATCTGTTTAACTAGCGTGAACTGGATTTCCATAATGAAATCTTAAACCGCATTTTACGGGAAAACAACCGATACCTTATAAATATAAATAGAAATTTCAGTTTAAACATTGCTAAGCGATACTGATCAAATCAAAAAATATCAGGAGGAATACTATGATAATACCAGGTTCTGTTATATCGGTAATCACGTTTCCAGGTGTAATCGTGCATGAGTTGGCTCATCAGCTGTTTTGCAGACTGTCAAAGGTAGCAGTTATAGATGTGTGCTATTTCAGATTCGGAAATCCTGCAGGCTATGTCCGGCATGAAATTCCAAAGAGTTCTGCCCAGCATATTCTGATCAGCGTGGGCCCATTCATTGTAAATACAATAATCGGCTGCCTGATAACACTGCCCGCTTCAATTCAAATATTCATGTTCAAGGATTACACAAATTTTCTGTATTTGTTCCTTGCATGGCTCGGTGTATCAATAGTTATGCATTCATTCCCCAGTATTGGCGACGCTAAGGCCATCTGGGAAATCGTAAAGAAAAAAGAAACGAACATATTTGCAAAAATAATTGGGACGCCACTGGCATTGCTTATTCTATTATGTTCACTCGGCTCGATAATGTGGCTTGACCTTCTGTTTGGCATTGGAGTTGCATTGTTTATACCGAAACTGCTGATCAGCATTCTGGCTTAGTCAGCCGAACAAAAAGAAAGATGCCGGAAAGTCGGAAATACGTAAAAGGCCCCTGTACAATAATTGTCAGTTACTCTGGTACAGTATGAATTAAGCAAAACACGGGAGCTTTCCGTTGAAGAAAGCTCCCGTGTTTATGAAATCTTTTCCGTTTTCGGATACCTGTACACCAAATTTAAAAATCAGGGAAAGCTATTGCATGAAGTCAGGTTCACATACCAAGCAGTCGTTTTGAGATTTTCCCCACTTCATATTTTATACGCTCTTCATCAAGCGTTTTAAGTTCTCTTTTCTCCATGAGGATATTCCCGTCAACAATCACTGTATCGACATCTGAAGCCTGAGCTGAATATACAACAGCTGAGAAGGGATCATTAATCGGGAACAAATGGGGTTTATCAATGTCGAGCAAAATCATGTCGGCCTTCATTCCTGGTTTTATCACACCGGAATCGTCACCAAATCCTACAGCTTTTGAACCGTTTGCAGTTGCCATCATGAACGCCTGACGTGCTGTAACAAGCTCCGGATTCTGCCTCACACCTTTGTTTATCAATGCTGAAAGATGCATCTCCTCAAACATATTCAGGTTATTATTGCTTGCGGTACCGTCTGTACCTAATGCCACATTTACTCCAGCTTCCAGCATCTTGTGAACAGGCGAAATACCGCTGCCAAGCTTCAGATTGCTGGTCGGATTATGAGCAGCATTAACGTTATATTTCTTTAATATGCTTATATCTTCATCAGAAATATGCACCAGATGAGCACCTATTACAGGAACATCAAATATCCCTGTTTCAGCACATATTTCGACCGGTGATTTTTTATACTGTTCGAAGCTGTCATTTCTTTCCTTTGCAGTTTCCAGCAAGTGAATATGAATACCTGTTCCAAGTTCTTTTGCAAGTTCTGCAGCTCTTATTAACGATGGATAGTCAAACAGGTATGTAGAGTGGACTTCTATATAAACCTTTATCCTGCCTTCGGACTGACCGTTCCAATCCCTAAAATATCTTCTGGTGTCATCAAACATATCGTCAGCGCGAAGACCATTTTCTGAGTGAAATTCCAGAGGGCTTTTGGAAAGATTGACCCTAAGTCCTGTATCAGCTATGCCCTTGGCTGCATAATCCATGTGCAGATACATGTCGGCAAGTGTTGTTGTACCTGATCTTATCATTTCTGCCGCTGCCAGACGCGTGCCCCAATATACATCATCGTCCGTTAACTTGTCCTCAATGGGGAAAATTCTGTTAAACAGCCATTCATGTAATGGCAGATCATCTGCTGCATTGCGCATCAGAGTCATTGCACAATGAGTATGGGCATTAGCCATACCCGGCATGGCAAGCATATTATCTCCTTTTATCGTTTTGTCTGCTTTAAAATCATTAGGCAGACTGTTATCGGCTGATATAAATGCGATCCTGTCATCAATGATGCCGATATCCGCATTTTTAATGTACTCATTCTTTGGATCACCTGTTAAAATATCGATTCCTTTAATAAGTATCTTCATCGTATCTCTCCTATTATTTTAATTCCGCAACTTGGACCAGTCCGGTAAGCTCAGCCCTCAATCGTCTCAAGTGCTTCTTTTAACGTTCTGATGCCTTCTGAAGCCTTAACCAGGAGTTTGCTTTTTTGCCGTTGATACATAGCGTAGATTAGCGCTAACCGCTTCAAAGCCATTTCAACAGCTCGTCTTCAGAATTCCATTACCTGCTCTTCTGTCACCTCTGCCTTAAAGAATAGTGTTTTCGGTCATGTCAGCTATTTTTCATGAATCTTCATATTTATGTTCCTGTCTTTATATATTATTATTTTTATTTTCCACAATATACAAATCAATTATATTTAATCACTATCAATTTAATTAGACAAGTCCCTAAATAAATGTCAGCTGCAGGACTGTCCCCATTCAAGACACCTACTTAAGAACAGTCCCATTTAAACCATTCGTGGATCGTATCTAGCATGTCCTTTTTAAGTACGACCTTTTCCAAGGACTGTTGAAGAAGTGTTCAGATTCACCAGAAGCATTTTGAAGAACTGTCCCCGAAAAAACATTACATCTCAAAGAGATTTCTCTTCTGAAGGACTGTCCCTATAAATCGTTACCGAAGGTTATCACTTTGAAGAAACGTCCCTTCTGAAGAAACGTCCCCAGCATTAAAAAAGGAGGGCGCCCGTAAAGCGGGCAGCCTCCTCCTTCAGATAATCAGGTACCGCTTTGCCACGATGCAAGATAAGCGATTTGTTCCTCTGTGAGTACATCAATGGATATGCCCATTGACTCCAGCTTGAGTCTTGCTATCTCATGATCCAGTTCAGTCGGGAGCAGGTATACTTTCTTCTCCATCTTGTCGGCGTTCTTCACAATATATTCAGCACCCAGTGCCTGATTTGCAAAGCTCATGTCCATAACTACAGCAGGATGGCCTTCAGCAGCAGCAAGGTTCAGCAGTCTGCCCTCTGCAAGCAAATACACCCTGCGTCCGTCCTTCAATGTATATTCCTCAACAAAATCACGCACTGTTCTCTTTGAAGATGACAGACGTTCGATAGCATCGATGTTGATTTCGTCATTGAAATGTCCGGAGTTTGCGATTATAACGCCATCTTTTGCCAGTTTTATATGCTTCTCATCCACAACATTCAGATCGCCTGTTACAGTGATGATAATATCTGCAAAGCTCATCGCATCTTCCAGTTTCATAACCCTGAAGCCGTCCATAACAGCTTCTATTGCCTTTACATGGTCTACTTCGGTAACAGTTACATTAGCTCCCATTCCCTTGGCTCTCATGGCCAGCCCTCTGCCGCACCAGCCATATCCGCATACAACAAGATTCTTGCCGCACAACAGAATATTGGTTGCTCTCATAAGGCCATCAAGCGTACTCTGGCCTGTACCATACCTGTTGTCGAACAAATGCTTTGTTTCTGATTCATTTACTGCAATGATCGGTATTCTGAGAGCACCGTCCCTCTCCATGCTCTTGAGCCTGATGACACCTGTCGTAGTCTCTTCAGTACCTCCTATGACATTTTTCAGATAAGTGTCACCGTAATCCTTATGCAGCAGTCCGACAAGATCGCAGCCATCGTCCTGGGTCAGGTCAGGTCCATGCTCGATAGCAGCAAGAAGATGCTTGTAATAAGTGTCCCTGTCCTCACCTTTTTTGGCAAAAACAGATATACCGTAATCAACAACCAGCGAGGCTGCAACATCATCCTGGGTTGACAGCGGATTAGATGCACACAGTACAATATCTGCGCCGCCTGCTTTCAGTGTCCGTACCAGGTTCGCTGTTTCTGTGGTTACATGCAGGCAGCAGCTCATTTTCAGTCCTGCAAGAGGCTTTTCCTTTGCAAAGCGCTCTCTTATCATCTTCAATACGGGCATCTGATTATCTGCCCATTCGATTCTCAACTTACCTTTCGGTGCAAGGGATTCATCCCTGATATCACATTTCACCATTCCAGAATACCTCCAAATTCAATATTTTTACTGCTATAAACTTAACTTCATTAAATAAACTTAACTTTTTTCTGTTAAGCCGTACCCAACCGTAAACCTTAACCAGGTGTACATTTTCCCATCGCTATCCATTACGTCACGCCATTACAAAAGATGCCTTTCAGACATAGAGTATCCCGATTTTTATATTTCATCATTGGAATCCATTACAATACCACATTGCAGCTTCACCTGTCCCATTTTAACCTTAGACATTATTCAATACTCCGGGCAATGGTGCTACTTCCGATCTGAAAATGATGGCCGTTCCCCTTTCATCTTCAGCCATTTCAATACTGCGGATAATGGTATGGTTTTCTGTTAACGATGACTTTCTTATGCTGCTAATAACGTAACTGTTTTAAGTCATCAGCTGCCAGTCCCGTGATTCTGATCCCGGCCTGCGAATTTCCGTTTTCCGTTACTGTCCCACCATTGGTTCTGTCTCACCATTGACTATTTTGACGTTATCATGATAAATATACCTTCATCTGCTTTTTTCCCGGAAAATTTCTTGTCAAGCATATCAAAGCGTTCAATTTTAAAACCACACTTGCTGAACCATCCACTGATCTCATTTTGCGAAAAGCCCTGCCACACATCATGCATCGCTTCTTTGAGCTCTTTGTTGCTGTGTTCCGTCAGATCAGCCAAAAAAACTCTTCCTCCGGGTTTGAGTATTCTGTGCATTTCATTTATGGCTGTCACAGGTTCCTCTATATGATGAAGAAACATATTTGCACATACAATATCCACACTGCTGTCAGCCAGCGGCAAATCGCATCCGTCACTTACTATTGGCTGTATATTCCTGATTCCCTCAGCAGAAGCTTTTTTTCTCAGTTCCTCAATCATTGCCTCTGATATGTCAACAGCTATAACTGTATTCACTTTATTCGCTGCAGCTCTGGATAGATAACCATCTCCTGCACCGAGATCCACGAGTACCATATTATTGTTCAAAATACCTGAACCCAGCAATCTGCTGATTACATCCTCATCATAGTAACCGCTGCGGATGCTGCTCCATTCGGGTGCTACCCTGTCAAAAAACTCTTTTGCATCGCTTTCGCTGGAAGAGTATTGTTGCGAATCACCGGCCGCCAGCCACTGAATCAGCGCCTGTCTGCTAAAGCGCCACTCTCTGCCGATTTTCCTGGCCGGCACCTTTTCTTCTTTCAGAAGCTTTATAAAAGTTTTTATGCTGACATTAAAAAGTTCAGCGGCTTCTTCCATATTAAGTATTTCTTTATCCATATTATTCTCCCCGGCAATGTGCTGCAGTCATCCGGCTTTCATAAACCTGGGTGATCTCTTTGGGAAACCGGACTAATTTTTATATATACTGTTGACTTACAAATAATTATACTGTTGACTTACAAATAATCCGGCACCACCAAATGTTACTGTATAAAATGCCAAACATTACTGTATATAATAACGAGCAAAAGGACGGTTCAAAACTTGTCCGTCCCTTTTGTATTATATCCCAAATCGCTGTCGCCATCAACAATCATTTTCATCTATTTTACTTACATTTGCATACCGGCAGCATTTATATTCAATTAGTGTACTCTGATTCTTCCTGTTATAGTTTCCACTGTTTCAAAATATCTTTAACCAGCCCTGTAAAATCTTTCTCAACTTTCTTTGCCGTATCGATCACTTCCGTATGATCCAGTTTCTGCCGGAGTATGCCGGCTGCCATATTGGTTATGCAGGATATACCCAAAACTCTGATGCCGCAATGTCTTGCTGTAATCACTTCCGGCACCGTTGACATGCCGACAGCATCTGCGCCCATAATACGCAAAGCGCGAATCTCAGCCGGCGTCTCAAACATTGGCCCCTGAGTAAAAGCATAAATTCCCTTTCTCAGACTGAGGCCGCGTTTTTTCCCGACTTCCGCTGCCATTTCAATAAGCTCCGGATCATAAGCATTGCACATGTCAGGAAATCTCGGTCCGAACTCATCCAGGTTTTTTCCTCTTAGAGGCGACGGTGCAAAAAAGCTGATATGATCAGTAATAAGCATCAGGTCACCGGGCCTGAATGACGTATTGATTCCGCCGGCTGCATTTGTAACCAGCAGGTTTGATATCCCAAGCAGTTTGAACACCCTTATATGGAAAACGACCTTCGAGATATCATGCCCCTCATAGTAGTGGAACCGGCCTTTCATGGCCAAAACCCGTTTTCCTCCCAGCATACCATAAATCAGTTTCCCTGCGTGCCCCATGACAGTCGTTTCAGGGAAACCCGGAATATCGGCGTAATCTATTTCGACCGGCTGCTGCACTTCATTTGCCAGAGGCCCCAGTCCTGAACCAAGTACTATTGCTATCTGCGGCCATTCATTTATTCTGCTGCTGATAAAATCCGCCGCATTCCTGTACATTTCCATATCACTCATATATACACCTCTTGAAAAATTGCTTTTATATACTGCAACGGCTGCTAAACAGCCGCAAAGTTCTCTGTACAGACATTACATATACGTATCCCTAATCAGCCCATTTGCAAAGCTGAAAGTACGCTGCAAATCTCCGGCATTTTGTCAATATACTTCTACATCCCATACGCCTTGTTCGATCTGTATCTGTGTAACAACTCCATCTTCCGTTACAATGGTCAACAGCTCATATCCATTTATATTATAACCCCAGATTCCATCTTCTTTTCTATTCGGCTCTCCATACAGTTCCAGTATTTTCTCTTCACTGTCACCTGGTCTGAGGCCCCTTGGAGTGGCGTAAGCCGGATCCACAACATTTACTGTATAAACAATATTATTTACTATATAAACCTGTGTATTATCAGAAAAACACATCATTTTCGTCTTCATACCATCGTAATCTTCATCAACAGCGTCCGAAGGCTCCTGTCCGATTACATCCAGGAGCGCGTCATACGTCATGCCAACTTCAATTTTGCCCAGCTTCAAATCATCCGGCGTAATATTGCTGATCTCATCTTCCATTTTACCGAAGCTTTCCCTCGTAATTCTTAGACTAAAAGCAATATTATTGACAATTTCCTCGTTCTGCGCCCTCCATTCAGGATCTTCCGTCGTATTTACATAGAAAACCAGAAAACTTTCGCCGTCAACCCGCACATAATATGTTTCATTTTCAGAGACAGCAATTTTCTTTCCGGTCCAGCCGTCGCGAAAATCAAAATCTGAAATCTCACCTGTATTGCCTGCAAGCTTCTTTACAAAACTGCTTTCCGTTTCTTCTCCCATCAGGACGCCATAGACCTTCAGCTCTATATTACTGTTTCCGGTCAATATATGGTATGCTGACCCGTCCTCAGACTTGTCCACAACTTTCCAGTCCAGCGGCAGATCAAACCAAAAATCAAACTTGTCGTTTTTGCATGTCTTGTAACCATCATCAAAAGCAGGATAGCAAATTATTTTCCCTGTAATGCTTTTGGCTGCACTTGAATCTTCGGCCAGTGACAAATCATCGGACGGCTTAATGTTTACCGTCCCACTCGCCGTTCTGTTGTCGGAAGCACAGCCGGCAAACAGGAAAGCAAAAAATAATAAATTGGCAAAGACAAACGGCACTAATTTTTTCACAATAAATGACCTCACTGATTCAATATTTTCTTTTTATTTTACCATAATGGGACTTCGCTTGACAGACTGCGAAAATAAAGAAAATAACATAATGTGTTTCAATGGGGTGTATGCATTCCTTGATAATATTTCTATGGCGGTATTTTCAGGAATATTTTCACGGCAATTTTTCGTGGTAATTTTTCTATGGGAACATTATTTAAAAGTATTCATGAGATATATTTTTGCGTGAACATTTCTGGTGGGAAGCAACAGAAAGCAATCCTGTATCCTTCTATGATCAGGTTGTAATTTATGTATACATAGAATAATGTTGAAGTCCTCCTTCTCCGGCCTTGTCAAAAATGATTCCCATAAAAAATCCAAGTACAAAGGCACAGACACCCTGCAGCAGGTTGGGCTGCAAACACGCAATAATGAATGCCTGAATTATATTCGCAACCAGAAAGCTGCTTGATGCCATGCATGAATAATGCATCGTTATCGCCCTCAATAAAATTTGCTCATTAATTACGCCGGTAAAAATCAGCAGTACAGTTATTCCAATGCTCTGGCCGGCATAACTTTTGTCAAGAACCAGATGAAGAAATGCCTGACAGGCAGCGCCATAAACAAGTGCCGCAATTAGTACGGAAAATTTTAACCTGGTTTTTGTTTCAGCATTTTTACGTATTTTCATAAACCATGTAATGAAAATAAGTATCGATATGAGGCTTCCGACAATCAAACCAGTAATGTTTGTCTTTTTAAAAGACTCTGAAATGATCTTTGAAAGATCCTTCCGGCTTAATGAAAAATCGCCGTCAGTAATATATTTATCGATGTACGCATTAACTATAAATGAAATTATTATTGACATGCGTATAATTATATAATTGACACACATAGGCAAAAATGAAACAAACAGATATACAATTCTTTTCATTAAGAACTCACCTTTTTTTCTTTTTATTATATCATTTGCCCCTTTAATGTCAATGTATGTTATATATGTTTTGATTTGTTATTTATCACGATATTGTGTAAGCAAAAATTTGCATTCGAGGTTTTTGATGCTGGGCGTATTCAGCGCCTTTGATGCTGATAGTGTTCAGAACTTTCACTTGTATGCGGATCAGGGAGTTCCGTTGCAGCTGTGTCCATGACTTTCACTGTATGGATGGATCAAAGCTTTTGCTGCCGAGTGCACTAAAACTTTCACTTACAGGCGGATCTGGGGTTCTGTTGCGGCCGCGTTCATATCTTCTTCAGGGCTTTCATATGTGGACAGATCACGGCCTTCCGCTGCCGGGTATATCCAGTACTTTCGTTATTATGCTTGCTCGGAATTTAACCAGCTAGCTCATACTCTTGCAAGTCATACATGAAAAAGACCTGTTATTTACAATAACAGGTCTTTTATGGTGGGGAATATTGGATTCGAACCAATGACTTCTACCGTGTGAAGATAGCACTCTCCCGCTGAGTTAATCCCCCATATTGACGACATCAGCCGACTGTGCTGCAAATCAACTTAGCTCGTGTAAATATTATAAAACTATGCCCGGTTCACGTCAACCTTTTCTGTTCAAATAACTTTTCTGATCAAATATTGTTTACTAAAGAATAATTGGTTGCTCTAATCAGCAATGACTTATAACATCATGTATTGTCATGTATTTATAAGCACTATCTTCTGCTGTTCATCACACATTATGGATTTCTTTTTCCCATCGGTCACGGTATTTAGAATAACTTTCCCTCCCCACAGGTCCACAAAATGCTTAAGCGTTTCATTTGCATACTGTAAATCCAGTTCTCTTCCATCGTAAATATGTTCAAGCAGCAGAATATTTTCTTTCTGATTCCAGTCTGATACCACAACCACAGGTGTATTACCCATCCCGGCCGATTCGGCAATAGTGTCCCTTATTTTCATCCATCCTTCGTCATCCGCAACTTCTGAAACCACATATTCATTGCCCTGCTTTTCATATTCGAACAGATTCATATCTGCGCACAGTTCTTTTGTCAGATATCTCCTTATGAAAGACTCATCCCGTTCAATTTGCCTCACTTCGAATATTTTTCCAGGTTCATCTCCGAATCTTTCTTTGATATCCATAAAGATCCTGAATCCAAGGAAATATGGGTTGATCCTTCCTTCATAGGGCCTTATTACCTGGTTGTGGCGTCTTAGAAACTCAAAATGCAGTTTCTGGGGCAGCTCCAGTTTGCCGAGAATGTAATAGTGCCAATAGCTCGCCCAGCCCTCATTCATTATTTTAGTTTCGATCTGCGGGATAAAATACATTGTTTCTTCTCTTACAATATCCAACAAGTCCTTCTCCCATTCTTCAAGTCTCCCATAAACGCTTATAAAATACAGCAAATCCTCTTCCGGTTCCAGTGGGATGCGCTTCAGATCAGGCAAATCCTCATAGGTTGTTTTCTCCTCCAGCAGCGGAAAATCGCCTGCCGGCCGTTTATTCTTCGTCTGGAGCCTTTCTCTCAGATGATCATCATCAAGTTTCTTTGTTCCTATTGTCCTTGCACATTGATAACGCAGTGCATGTGCAGCATTCAGCACTCTTTCTGTTTTTGCGTATCCAATACTCGGATCCTTAATGTATTCTCTTACCCGTTCAGCATGATTTTTGAACATTTCAACAGTATATCTTGCCCTGGTGCCTGTTTTGAACAACCTGTTGTTTTTAAAGAAGTCATTATGGCCATAAACGTGCGCCATGGTCAATATCTGCAGGAGCAGGGAGTTATCCTTCATCAGGTATGCTATGCACGGATCAGAGTTGATGACTATCTCATACGGCAGTCCGGAGAGATTGTACTTGTTCAAAGTACGTATACGTTCATATGCTTTTCCATAGCTCCAGTGCGGATAATGGGACGGCATACCAGCGTAGGCTTCGTAAGATATCATATCTTCATAGCTTACAAGTTCGAACTCCTGATCGTAGCAGTCAAGGCCCGTCTCAGAAATAACTTCCTCAATACGTTTATTCCACGCTATAAGTTCATTTATACTGTAATCAGACATATCCTGACCCCACTTCCCCGTTTCATAGCCCAGGCATTTTAATCTGCCTGCTTTTTTCCGGTCTATTCCTTCTCCCCATCCTTTGCCAGGAGCCGTTTAAGTCCTGTAATAATGTCTTCCTTTCTTGACATCGTTACAATAACGAAATTATCTGCCTTGATATTCCTGATAAATTCTGACTTTACCGTACTGCCTGAAAAATAATAGCCAGGCACGATTTCACCATAACCGAACAAATTGCATTTTTCACAAAGTTTCCTGGCCATCTCAACAGCCCTTTTGTTATCTTCTATCCAGTTATCCCCGTCACTGCAATGAAAGGCATAAATATTCCAGTTCGCCGGATTGTAATGCTGCTCAATTACCTCAAGAGCTTTCTCATAACCGCTGCTTATATAAGTTCCGCCTGATTCACCTCTGTGGAAAAATTCCAGTTCGCTTACTACTTTTGCTGTCGTTGTATGAGCTATGAATACAACTTCAACATTGGAATATTTTTGCCGTAAAAACTGATAGAGCAGAAAATAGAAGCTCCTTGCCATATATTTCTTTGTCTGGTCCATGGAACCCGAGACATCCATTATGCATATTACAACTGCGTTAAAGTCCTTTCTTTTAACTTCACGAAGCCTTCTGTACCTGAGATCGTCCTGTGTGAAAGAAAACCTGGTACTGGTTCCTTTTTTAATGCCATCTGCATTCTCAGCGCTTACAGTATTTTCATTACTCTTAAAGTTATCAATACTATTATCATTGTTTTCATCCGAATCCTCATGACCTTGTCCCTGCTTTGCCTTCATTTCCATTTCGTATTCCGCCAGGCTTCTTTTGTATGACTGCTTTCTCTTTATTTTTTCAATAACTGAACGTCTTTTGGCCAGCCGCGGCGGAATCCCTCTTTTCTGGTAACCCAGCTTTCTGTATCCCTTCACTGACTCCACATCGGATAGTTTTTTTCTGTCCAGATCAGGCAGATTTAGATCGTCAAAAAGATAATTGACAAGTTCTTCTATTGTTATTTCCGTTTCATATATGTCCTCGCCTTCCTGATTGCCTGCACCTCCATGTCCATATCCCCATCCGTCCATTTCATCACCAACGACGTCACCGCGTTTCTCGTCGCCGTCACCTGTTGCAGCACCTTTTTTATTGCTGCCGTAAATGAAGCTGTATTCCTTGATGCCTTTGATGGGTATCTTTATCTTTTTATTGCCGCTTTGGCCGATTATACTCTCTTCAGATATGATATTACCGATATTTTTTTTAATGGACTCCTCAACAAGCTCTTTATGCCTGCGCCTGTCTTCAGACGACCTCTCTCTTCCTGCAGGGTCATACTCTTTGATAATCGCCATATTCTGCCCTCACAAAGTACTGATTTTGCAACTCACAGTTAAAACAGCGGTATTTCACAGAGGCAGCTGGAAATATGCCAGTTGTCTGAAAATTATGCTGCTGCCGTTAGGCAATGCTGTCAGATACTAGTCTTTCCACAGGTTATTTGCACTGTATTTAAGTACTACATTGCAGCAGTGATCACAATAGCCGTTCCGTTTCATTTCCATAACCATCGCGTTATATTTCCTGTCCTGTTCCTCATCTCTGACTTTTGCTTTGGTAATAATCCTGCTGAGCTCTTTTACCGAAGCCGTCAGCTTTTTCTCAATAGCCTCTTTCAACGGTTCGTAACTGCTGTAATTCAGCTTTCCGCCGTTTCTCATCACAAAGAACATATACGCTGTAACATCAGCCCTGAAACCTTTTGCCGATGACTCCGTTATCCCTATCTGTTCCTCAATCGATCTCATGAATTTCTCGTCCGGTTCCAGTTCTTCCCCGGTATTGGGATCCTTCAGCCTGACTTTATTAACAAACGCCTCCGCATGGTCAAGGTAATTGTTAAATAAGCTTTCAGCCTGCTCTCTGTAACCGTAGATAAAGGCCTTGGTAACTTCTTTTTCAAGTATCTTGTTGTATTCTTTCTTTATCGAATCCTGCACGAATCTTATATATTTGCTTTTTTCTTCGTCACTTATCGAAAGTTCTTTCACAGACTTTATTATAGTTTCCATAACAGATATAGGATTGATGCAGTCATGCTCCGATTCGGACAAAGCAGTATCCAGGACCTTCATTATGAACCTGGTTGAAATGCCTGTCATGCCTTCACGCGGCGCCTCTTCCCGCAGTTCCATGATATCTACTTTACGTGTCATGCCTTTTTCAACTATTTCTTCACCATTGTATATTTTCAGCTTTGTCATCAGGTCGACCTTGGATGATGGTGCAAGTCTTGTTAATATCGCAAACATGGATGCAACTTCTATGGTGTGAGGCGCAATATGAGCTTTGAATTTGCTCTTTTTAAGTATTTTTTCGTAAATTTTCATCTCTTCGTTCAATTCAAGGCAATAAGGAATTTCTATCTTGACTATTCTGTCCAGGATAGCTTCGTTGGTATGATCAGACTTGAATTTATTCCATTCCGCTTCATTCGAATGGGCAAGAATTACGCCGTCAAAGTATATCATTGGCCCTTTTCCCGGAGACGGGATGGATTTTTCCTGCGTTGCTGTGATCATTGTATGCAGATACTCTGTTTCATTTTTAAATACTTCAATAAATTCAACTATACCTCTGTTGCCGACATTAAATGCACCATTTAGTGACAGTACTCTCGGATCGTCCTCCGGATACAGGTCAATTTTTGATATATCGACGCTTCCGATCAAGACACTGGTATCCTGATTATTGGGATCGACGGGAGGTACCACGCCAATGCCTTTTCTTGACCTGATTGAAAAGCCTGTTTTTATCACCGGGAAATCTTCATACCTTCCATTGTATTCATTTTTCAGCCTGTAGCGGCAGACAGGGCAAAGATCTCCCTCTATCCTTGTATTCAGGATCCTCTCAAACTCTGGCCGCAGATGCTTCGGTACAAGGTGAAGAGGCTCTTCTCTCATGGGACAGTCCTTGAGCGCATATATTTCCGGGCTCGCCTCCAGTGCTTTTTTCAGTTCTTCCATTAGAGATGATTTCCCTGATCCGACCGGACCCACAAGATAGAGTACCTGTCTTGATTCCTCACCTGCCATGGCAGCCGAGTGGAAATATCTCACGATGTTCATTATGGTTTTATCTATTCCGTAAAAATTTTCAAAAAACTTATATTTTCGTATAATATCGTTGCCGTATATCCTTCTGAGCCTTGGATGCTCATCTGTTTTTACAACTTCCACGCCCGCTTTCATTATAAGGTTATATATTCGCTGATGAGAAAGCATTGCAATTTCAGGATCTTTTTTTACCAACTCGACATAATCAAGGAATGTCCCCTCAAACTGATCTTTAGTCCGCTCCTGCCTGTCTTTCTCTATAATCTCAGAAATACCATAATCCCGCATAAAATCGCCCCTTTCGTCCTGTGAAAAACCGTCATGTAACCCCAAGCCAACAGCTTCTGTCTCCGGCAAACCGCCACATTTAATTATATTAACTGCCATCTTTTAAAATACCAGCAGGACTTACTGTCTAAGTCATTATAAGGGGACAGTTCTTCATTCGCTTCAGTTTGCTGCCGGTGTTGCCAGGAATTTTCTCCTTACCTGACAGCCGGTTCATTTTCGGGACAGTCCTGCACTGACAATGTATACTGTAATGAGGGGTGATCCTTCAGCGGGTGCCGGTTCATTTCCGTGGGACAGTCCTTTAATCAAGGGACAGTCCTTATCGATTTACTAAACTTTGCATAAAGTAAAATATGCTTTTTGAAGAACTGTCCCCACTTACCTCAATAAAAAAAGTGGTCTGGTTCCGATTGAATTCCGGAACAGGACCACTATAATCATATGACTGCTGTCTGCTTGGCAGAGAGCAGTTCAATTGCCAGCAACATTATATTTGCTATCTTGCAAGTTGTTTACCTAATGGAAGGCAGTTTTGATATACTGCTTTCCGCTTTTTCCCTTGAGTACTCCACATCGACCATATTTCCGCTGAAATACAGGTCATACGATGACATATCAAAATAGCCATGTCCGCTCAGATTAAACAGTATGACTTTCTGTTCGCCAGCCTCTCTGGCCATTACCGCCTCATCTATAGCAGCCCTGACAGCATGTGATGATTCCGGAGCAGGAACGATGCCCTCGGCTCTGGCAAACATTACTGCGGCATCAAATACTGTTCTCTGGCCATACGCAACAGCCTCGATCAAACCGTCATGGTACAACTGGCTTACAATGGGCGATACGCCATGATACCTCAACCCGCCGGCATGTATACCCTCCGGTACGAAATCATGCCCCAGCGTATACATTTTAGCAATCGGCGCCATCTTCGCGGTGTCACCATAATCAAAAGCAAATACACCCTGTGTAAGCGACGGACAAGCTGCCGGTTCAACTGCAATAGCACGGAGCTTTTTGCCTTTTAACTTATCCTGAAGGAATGGGAAAGCTATACCGGAAAAATTGCTGCCTCCGCCGCAGCAGGCTATAACTATGTCCGGGTATTCATCAGCTTTCTCCATCTGTAATTTCGCTTCCTGCCCAATGATTGTCTGATGCAGGCATACATGATTCAGAACACTTCCCAGTGCATAATTGGTATCTTCATGAGAAGCGGCATCTTCAACTGCTTCACTGATTGCGATACCAAGGCTGCCTGTAGATTCCGGATCCTCTTCAAGTATTCTCCTGCCTGATTGTGTCTGGTCTGTCGGACTGGCAAAAACGCTGGCCCCAAAAGTTTCCATAAATGACCGTCTGTAAGGTTTCTGCTGATAACTGACCTTAACCATATATACAGTACATTCAAGCCCAAAATGGCTGCAGGCCACACTCAGAGCACTTCCCCACTGACCTGCCCCTGTTTCTGTGGATAGCCGCTTTATACCTGCCTTTTTGTTGTAATAAGCCTGTGCCAGTGCAGAATTTAACTTGTGACTGCCTGTTGCATTCACTCCTTCGTATTTATAGTATATTCTCGCAGGTGTATCCAGCAGTTTTTCCAGATTTCTTGCCCTGAATAAAGGCGATGGCCTCCACTGCCGGTACATTTCACGCACCTCATCTGGTATGTCGATATATCGTTGCGACGACATTTCCTGCTCGATAAGCGCATCAGGAAATATGGCCTTCATTTCTTCCGGCTTCAGCAGCTCACCTGTAAAAGGGCTGTAGTATGGTGCCGGTTTGTTAGGCATATCGGCAACGATATTATACCATTGCCTTGGTATCTCAGATTCCTCCAGCGTGATTTTTACAATCTCATCTCTTCTCATCATTCTCTGCTCTCCTTATCTAAAAAATTGGTATTTCCTATTTTACTATAAACTTCTATTAAATGCAATCATTTATTTTTATTTGTAAAATAATTTTACATGTTACAAATTGACTACACAGTTAAATGTTTGTTGTCACTCTTTGATTCAAAATAACCTACTGTCTTACTTTTGTATATCGCCGCTATGAGCTTCTCCACTTTCAGCTTCGTTATTATCTACCGTGATTTTTCTTCCATATCTGTTTATACTCAGCTTTACTCCCCTGGTATCCGCATATCGAACCATATTTGCCAGCATAAGTTCAAGGCCCTCCGACAGTTCGTTTTCCGGAATTACAAGAAGCAGTTCTTTCTGCCTGATCTCTGTGCTCCTGATTACTATGTCATCTCTTCCCCATGGATCATTCTGCCCTTCGTACCTGGCCAGCTCATTAATATACCCTTTCAGAGTTTTTTCAGCTTTGCCTGTATTTTGGTAGCTGGCAGCTGTCAGGTCCATACTTTTTATCATGACAGCCTTTCCGCTTTCATATTTTGCAATGACAGGAAAATTATCCGGCAGATTCGCACCAAACTTTCTCCTGATTTTCAAGCCTCTCTGGAAATTGCTGAGTGACCAGATATCATCTGCTGCATTGCTTTCCGTTTCACCTCCAAGTACACCTGTTTTTTCATCTCCACCCATCCATGCCTTAACTCTGACCCTATGTTCAAATTCCAGATCATTTGTGAATTTAATTGGTATTGGTATCCTCATTTTGTATCTGACCACAATGTCTATATCTTCATTAATATCAGAAAAAAATGAAGAGTCGCTGAAATCAAGTCCGTCGAACCCGCCTTCTATATTTAGTGCAAGCAGCCTCTTATTCACATCGGTACATCTGTCATCCGTAAGGTTTTTTTTCATGTAAAGCTTAACAATAGGCATAAACAACTGAGTCTTGGTATCATTAATTGTACCGCCGGCAATATAGAACGCAATGGCCTTTAGTTCGTCAAGCGGATCAGTTGCAATATTAGCGGAGTAATTAAAAATATCACTGAAATCAGCTGATCCGCTTCCAGTTTCCCCGTCTGCATTATCTCCCCTAAGGATATTGAAAGCTTCAAAGGCACTGTCTATTTGATCTCTGAACAATTCTGACCTTTCGTTGACACCATTGCGGATTGTGTCATGCAGATCCCTGATTCCGCTGATGTGATATATATATCCCATGGATGCCATCTCGCCTGCAGTCTCTGAAAGGGCATGCTGGATCAGGCTGTATGCATATACGGTTTTTATCAGAAACACAACTGAAAAAAATGCACACAAAATTATCGGCATCACAATAGCTGCTTCAACTGTCAATGCACCGGTCCTGCCGTGCATTGATCTGATTCCAGTCCTGCCGCCGCTGCCATTGGTGCTTTCATATTGCAGTATCTGCCGGGAGTGATCATCAATATCCTTCATAAATAAGCACCCTGTACACATACCTTCCGTCACCGGTCCTGTATTGCTTCCGGATAAAAGGCTGTGTGATGAACAAGTACCTGGTTGATACCTCCGCCTCGATTCGCAAGCAAGTATGGCAGTCTGACATCCTGAAATCGTCATAATTGCCCTTTGCTTTCCCGATATTCAGCTGAACCAGGTCCTCTATCCTGTCCAGTTTTTTCTCTTCACTGACTGCCAGCAGGAAAAGCCTGAGATAATCATGATAATTAAAATACAGCCTCTGGTCAGCCTTTGGCCCGCCCTGAGACGCAAGCCCTATATCAAGTCTCCAGTCACCCTTCATTTTGTAAATTGGAACAGAACGGCCTTCCATCAGATCAATCACATCGATGACTGCCTCACCGACACCCCATCCGCACATTATAAGATTTGATAAAACAGGTATTCCGGCACCGCCTGTCCACCAGCCTGCTATTGATGTAGCTATTGAAACTGCCTTTGCCTTTTTGGCCGGATCTGTATAGACATGAAGGGTGTTTAAAGCTGTTCTTACAAGAATCAGCTGACCTTTTGTCAAAATATCGTTTACTTTTTGAGACGCATTGCCATGCAAGATATATTCGACTTCGCTGTCATAAAATGTATCGATACCGGCTTTTTCGTTACCATGCAGATTCACGTCTTTAACAGTCTCTGTTCCATTGAATACATTGGGTACCGAATTCTTGAATGTGCCCATTATGTACTCATTTATAAAAATGTTGTCCCTCAGATCAGCAGCCCGGTCAGATATCAGGCTGCCGATGTCTGAAATAAAACCAAGTGCATTTTCCTGAAACATGCTTTCTTCATCATACAAATCTGCTTCATCGCCCACATGCGCCAAATCACCGTTATAAGCCGCTTCACTGCCATTCCCGTTGCCTGTGTCCATCCCTGGGTCATCATTGCCTGTAAATTCTGCATCCTGCTGATCAAAATTTTCTGTCAGGACCTTTGTAAAAGAAGGAAGAGTCTCCCTGGCAATGCCTGCCGTTTCATAATTCTTTTCCTCATGCAGCCCCTCATTAATTAATTCTTTCACCTCATCAGCCCTGCCTCTTCTGGGGTCATCTTCGCTCTCACTTCTCTCCGGCTTAGAGTAATCGTAATCTATTTTTACGTATTCTCCGATTGTTTCCAGCAATTCAGATGGCAATCCCCCGGCAGGCTGTCCTCCTGCTCGTTCTTTTGTACGGTCCATTTCTGATAAGGCTCTTCGAAGCACAGATATATTATTATTAATGCTGTCAATCATCTCTTCAGCTTTTTGTCCTTCCAGAATAAGTTCTTTCAATGCATTGAGATCTTCCTGCATTTGCTCTCTGAAATTTTCTGAAAAAGTACTGCCGCCGATGCCGATATTGTTTTCAACTCCCGGGAAATTTTCTTCCAGGTATTGTTCAAGCTCTGCAATAGCCTGTTTTGCCTTTTGTCCCCTCTCGGCTATTTTTATAATTTCTTCCAGTGCAGCTTCATTTGACTTTATATAATCTAGGGTCATTGCATTCCTGATTTGATTCCAAAGGTTATCAAGCATGTTCACAGTATTGGTTTTACTTTCAGTTAACTGCTTTTTCTCTTTCAGCAGTTTTTTCAGTTTTTGCCTGAGCTCATCCCGGTTTCTTTCATCAGGGCCTGCATCCAGGTTTTCGTCCAGGATTTCAGCAGCTTCCTCAAGCTGAGATTCAATATTTCTTATATTCTCATTAAGACATTCCAACTTATCATCCAGTTCAGGCAGTGTTCCTGCAATTGAATTGAACTCGTTGAAAGCAGAAACCCAGCTGTCATTTATATTGAAACCATTTATAAACTTTTCCGCTGCATCACCGGTACCGTCAATGCTTATCTTGAGCTTCTGCTGTGATTTATCCATCCTGCCAAGAATCTTGTCAATACTCACTTTTTGCTTGTAGGCATTCGACATCTTCCCAACATCTTTAACCGCAGTCAGTTTTTCAATAAACCCGTCGATCATTCCTGCCGGTGCCCTGTATTTCATATACTCCAATATTTGCTCTTTCGTAACATTGTTTTCACTCAGGTTATATATTGGAGTAATATCGATCCTTTCGATCCTGAAGCCGAACAAATCAGTATTTCCCTTATATTCCTCGTCATCACACGGAATATTCAGATTGCACGATAGATACTCATTGAACAGGTCAGTTAGTTCTTCCTTATCTGTTGATATGGCAAACAGTCCATAGCTGTCCTTTAATTTGCTGCTGTAATCAGCCAAAAGTGACTCTGCTGACAATTTGACCGCCTTTTTCACCATGCTCCCTCCGGCATTAATCCTGGCCAAATCAACAAGCAGTCCTGCCAGTGCCAGTACACATGTCATTATAATCGCCAAAAATACTGTTATCTGACCGGATGTTCCTTTTCTCACCTCAGGTCCTCCATATCAACCGATAAAGCCTTCCAGCTTTCTTTTCAGATCATTCATTTTTTCTCTTGTCTTGTCTCCAATATCCCTAAGGGCGGGAAACTTGCTTTCCAGTTCTTTTTCAACATCAATAATAAAATCTGTGTTGCGTATCAGTTCAACGGGTTCATCTATATTTGATACTGCTTTTACATTTATTTCGATTCTGTCATTTCCCCCGAACATTTTTACCACTTCCCCAAGCGGCATCGCATAATGCTTGGATATACTGACTTCCAGCTTCCTGCATACGGCATAATCTTTCACAGCAGCTTCGACAATCGTATCAACAGGCGTTATTATTTCATTTGCCGATGACAATACAGCAGCATATTCTTCTATTTCTCTCAGTCTGGTCTCACCCGCACTGTCAATTATCCTTCTGTATAACTCAAAACTTCCGGTATGTTGTCCTGAACTTCCCATGTCATGAGCACCGGATGACCAGGCAGAAGCACCGGCATCTGCCGCTGCAGCCGCTGCTGACTGAGTAAGTGATTTTTGATAGAGCAGTAAACCGGTGTATATGACTGCTGATATGCTTAATATAACAACAGGTACGATTATTGCTGCTTCCACAGTGAAACTGCCTTTGATTCTGACATTGTTTTCATTGTATTTATATAGTTCGACGGTTTTACTCATATTGACCCCTTTACCGTCTCATGTTTCCATAAACTTGCATTTATACAGTATAATACACCATTTATATGAAATAGTAAAGTTTTTAGGAAATATTGGTGATATTTGTATTTGAGGCGTGTCAATAATTCTTGTTTGTAAGTGACCTTATTTTATGATCCTGCTTTGGAAATTGGATTACCCCTTTTTAAATGCTGTTTATACTTGCCGTTTTTTGATTGCTGCTTTTAATTGCCAAGCTGCCGGAGTGTCGCTTTAGATTGCTCCGTTTTTTAGATTCCCGCTTTTATATTTCCACTTTAAAAAACTGATAACGGCCTGTCACTTTATCACGCGTAAAATAGCTAAACATTAGTATTACAGCATTGGCGGAAATATGCGGCATTTTTGAAGAACCGTCCCTTTCTGAAAGACTGTTCCCATTTGATGAAGGCTGACGAGCAATGTTTTGTGAAGAACCGTCCCCATTCGGTGAAAGCTGATAAACGCAGTTTTCTGAAGAACTGTCCCTGTCAGTAAACGGAGTCCCGTCAGATTCGCCCTCACCGTGAAAACTGTCTCTATCTGACGAAAGCTGTAAAGAACGGCTTTCTGAAGAACTGTCCCCTAAAAACTGCGGCGATCCGCTCAGGTAGAATTGATCAAAGTGAACCTTTTTCAATATTTGCTTAGGTGCAAGCCCAATGGTTTCCGGGATCATTTTATTGATTTTTTCGGTATCCCTGAGAAATTCAATGCATCTCTCCCTGAACTCCGAAGAATAACGGCTTTGCATAAATGACGGCAAAGTCCCTGTGTTATCGGAAGCGAGGAAATCCAGTCGCAGAAGCTCACGGTAAACGGAAACATCAGTATTCTCATCACAATCTGCAGCTGTGCCGTTTTGGCCGGATATGCACGGAATATGGCTGCAGAATTCATCGAATATCATATACTGATCCCTGTTTGAAAAAGATACACCTAAATAACCATGCTCCTTATGGTATTCATAGAAACTTTCATAAAACGCAAAAGGTGTACTAAAATATCTGCCAATCACATAATCCAGTGTAAAATTAAACCGGCCGCTGTTATAATATCTGTCTACAAGTTCAGCAATGCCTTTCAGCTTTATAAGCTCCTGACCGCTTATATATTTGCCGGCCAATATTTCATATGGCTCATAATCCCTGTACAGGTACCCCAGGGCTTCGGCCTGCCTCCTCATTTCCGTACCCTTAAGAAATTTAAGGAACCCCAGCTGCAGCTGATGAGGCTTTACTGAATACACGTCATTGAAGGACCCTGCAAACGACCTGTAATCTTCAAAAGGCAGGCCGGCTATCAGGTCGGCATGTATATGTACGTTGCCTTTCTCTCTTATCGCTCTCAGATTATTGAAAAGCTTGTTAAGATCGGTCTTTCTGCAGACAGCAGACAACGTCTCACAATTTGTAGACTGTACTCCTGCTTCCAGCTGGAACAGCCCTTCGGGAGCACTGGCAAAAAGTTCAGTAAATTCTTTATCAAACAGGTCTGCTCCCACTTCGAAATGAAAATTGCATATAACATCATGATCCGAAGCAAGTTCTTCATTTAGTTTCAAAATATGACGAATTATGCTTTTAGCCCTTTGGGGGTTTGCATTGAATGTCCTGTCGACGAACTTTATCTGCTTAACACCAGATTTCACCAGCCTGTCAAGATCAGAATAAACTCTCTCAAGAGAGAAATATCGCGTACCTGATGTCGCCGATGACAGGCAGTAGCTGCACGAAAACGGGCAGCCTCTTGAGGTTTCGAAATACACAATTTTATTCTTCAATGATGAAATCATCTCGTCAGTGTACGGAGAAGGAACACTGTCAAGATCGTCAATGGCAGCGGGTGTATTTGCGTTAATGCCGACTCTGTCTCTGTAAACAAGTCCGTCTATTTCTTCGGCTCCTGCCGCAAATTCTGCATCATCTGTAAAGGCCGTATACCCAGCAAGGCCTTCCCCTGCTTTATAGCTCAAACCCTCCGGCAGCTTTCCGGCATCTGACACTCCTTCTGCACCTGATGCTGTTTCATTCGCTGACAGGCTTCCATCTTCTGATATCTTCCTGATTTTATAATTACTGCGTGAAGATAAACTGCTCAGCAACCGGACTAACTGCGCAAAAGACCTGTCTGCTTCTCCTGCAATTACAAAGTCAATAAAATCATAATGTTTTAAAATATCTGCCGCATCATATGATACTTCAGGCCCTCCCAGAACAATGGCCGTCTGCGGAAGCAATTTTTTCAGGCTCGATGCCAGCCTGAGGACATATGAAATGTTCCATATATAGCAAGAGAAAGCCGCAATATCAGGTCGCTGTAAATAGACCGATGCCATGATGTTATCCGGGTTTTCATTTATCGTATGCTCAGATACAATTACCTCACCGCACTCCGGACCGCAGGAAGCCTTCAGGTACCATGATGCCAGTGAAGAATGTATATACTTTGAATTAAGGGATATAATAAGGGTCTTCATAAAATACCTCGCTACTGAACAATTATAGCGAAACAGCAGCATTTGTTCAAGCTGGCGGGGCAGGCCGGCAGGATTTTCTTCATCAGAAGTCGGACTACTTTTGTTGTTGCCTGTTCATACAGTAGAAGTGGCTGCAGAAAAGCTGCAAAGTAGTTCTCGGTAATCCCATCCGGCATGATAAATCACTGTCTGACCCGGCGTATCCTGCTGGCGAAGTATCCAATATATATCATGAATCTTCAATTCTCTGGAATAATCCCTTCCCTCATCATTTTGCACCACGCTCTGAGTATATCGTTCAGATAATCAGTATACGTTGTTTTTCTGACATCTTCATTAACAGTCAGCATAGTTTGTCCGATAACCTTGCCGTTTGCTGCATACTCGACATATCCCGTGACAGAACCAGCATATACAGGTGCATTTAAAACATCAGGAACATGCTCACTTATGGTAAGCGCAGCCTCTTCTGCTTTGCTCAGCGGAACCACGATATCATTTTCAGCCACAAGCGTTACATGATCACTGATCCCTCTGTAAACTGGTATTTTTGCATACTCTTCGCCTGCGCTCATAAGCTTTTTCATTCTGTAATTGTCAAAGCAATAATCCAGCAGCTTTCTTGATGCCTCTGCCCTGGCGCTTCTTGTAGGCGAACCCAGCACTACGGATATCAGCCTCATCCCGTTTTTCTTTGCCGAAGCAACTAGACATCTGCCCGCCTTTCCCGTATATCCGGTCTTAACGCCATCCGCTCCGGGATAAGATCCAAGCAGTTCATTGGTATTATAAAGGTTATGCCCGGGAATATACGAACTGGTCGTAGATACTATTTTGCGGAATAACGGATGTTTGAGAGCTTCTATAGTAATCAGCGCAACATCATAAGCCGTAGAATACTGATTTTCACGATCAAGCCCATGGGGTGTGACAAAATTTGAATTTACTGCCCCCAGGGATTTTGCTCTGGCATTCATCATAACAGCAAAATTCTCAACCGATCCGCCAACATGCTCTGCAATAGCAATTGCCGCATCATTTCCGGATATCATCAGCAATAAATAAAGAAGTTCTTCCAGCTTATATTTCTCACCCTCCCTGAGGCCTGCTGTGGAACCGCCTATACTGGCAGCTCTTCTGCTTACCGTTACCTCATCCTCCATATTTGCATTTTCCATCGCCACCAGAGCAGTCATTATTTTTGTTGTGCTGGCTATGGAACGTTTCTCCAGAGCGTTTTTGCTATACAGGACTCTTCCGGTGGATTCCTCGACAACTACTGCTGCCAGTGCATTTATAACGGGCGGTTCGGTTCCGGCACCGGAACTTTCTGCATCCAGTACACCACTGGCAGCAGCTGCAGGCCCAGTTCCGGCTGTTTCGCCGGCAATGGCTTTAAATGCCGGTGTTTCAGGTTCTGTCTCCAGCTCGTCATCACATCCCGCATTATATGGCACAGAAACTAAAGCAATGAGTACAGCCATGGAAATACATGCTATCTTTTTAAGAAGATTCAGTTTCACCATCTCCAATTACTCATAAGCTTAAATATCATATAGATTAATATGAGCTTGTTAACGATAATTATGTTATTGCATGGCATATATTTGTCCAAATATTAATTAACAGGCAAATCTGTCCGAAATAAATATATATAGGCTTTTAAATGGCTTTTCAATGTATAAGGTGATTTTTTGCGGTAATTGCTGCCATAACTCAGCAATAAACCAGGAAGTTGTATGGTATTGATGGGTTAGTGAAAATGAGGTGCATACATGAACGGTACCGTTATATACAGTGACGAATATATAAGGATTTATTCAGAAAACCGCGATGTAATGGCTCAAACCTATAAAAAAGGCATGCCGACAGAACGCGTATGGATGATATTGGCGGAGCATCCTGAATTGGGCATTACAAATCTGAATGCACTCAGGTTTTTGCTCACTGCAGCGCCGGCTGGTCCTCAGAAAGTCGGAGAAATCAAAAACAGGATCCAGCTGGAAATCTCTTCCGACGTACTGACTGCCAAAGTCACTTTTAACATACCGGCAAAAGAACTGTCCCTTATACCAAGAGACCGTCTCAGAAATGAGTTGAACAAAATTCTGAAAGAAAATGGCATAGTTTTTGGTGTCAATACAGAATTCATCAACGGAGATCTTGTCCCGGGCCGTCCATATATCACAGCCCGCGGTATACCGGCAGTTGACGGTTCAGATGCAATTGTAAGGATGTATGAACTTGCTGAAGCAAAACCTGAAGTGAGTGAAAGCGGTAAAGTCGATTTTTATGAAATGAGCCTGATAAACAGGGTCAAGCCCGGAGACTGGCTGGGTGAACGCATTGAGCCAACAGACGGAATACCGGGCAAAAATATCAGGGGTGAAGAAATAAAAGCCGCAAGGGGAAAAACAATCCCTCTCAGTTATGACAAAAATTCAGTGGCAGAAATAAAAACCCCCGGTAAAACAACGCTTGTATCGAAAATAAATGGCGCTGTCAATTATAACGACGGCAAAATCAGCGTATCAAATCATCTCGAGATCAACGGTGATGCAGGAGTTGCGACCGGAAATATAAAATTCGATGGCTGTGTGACTGTCAACGGTACGATAAATAACGGTTATTCGCTTGAAGCCACAAAAGATATAGAAATCAATAGTCCATATGGACTCGGCAATATTAAAAGCCTTGTCAGCACCAATGGAAGCATATACATAAAGGGCGGAGTATCTTCTAAAGACAAGGTTGAGATAAAAGCTGCCAGGAACATTTATGCAAAATTTGCGGACAATTGCAGGATAGTTTGCGGAGAAACAGCCCACATAGGGTACTACAGCTTCAACAGCGATATTATAGCCAAAAGCGTTGTGTTTGACTCATCAAACGGAAAGGTCATTGGAGGCTGTATCCAGGCTGAAATATACATCAACGCTCCTGTATGCGGCTCCGAGCTGGAAAGGAAAACTGTGCTTGAAGTAAAAGGTTTCGACAGACAGGCACTGGTCAGAAGGACAGAAGAAATACTTCGGGAAATAAATGATAAAAAAGCAGAACAGCAGAAATTTAAAATGCTCGCTTCCAATACTTCTTCTAATACTCCGGATACAGCTGCCGACGGTACACCGTATATAAGCCTGTCTGGCAAAGTAACAGTTCTGAAAAATGAAATAAAAGCACTGGAAGAAGAACGAAAACAAATCGCAGTTTATCTTAAAACAAAAGGTGACGGCGAAATAACCATAACCAAACGCATATATCCCAACTGCAGTATAATACTCGGCGGTATAACTGTAAAAACTGATCCGGGAGTTGGGACACACACATTCTTTTTAAAAGATGGAGAAATAAAATCACTTTGAAAATCAGCCATATCTTACAAGTTATAATCACCCCCTTTTTTGACAAACTATTGAATAAGGAGGTGATACAATGGCTAATAGCAATAGCAGGAGCAACAGCAGAACTTCCTTCGATCAGATGAAATACGAAATCGCCAGCCAGGTTGGCGTAAATCTGAAACAGGGATACAACGGAGATATTTCCTCAAGGGATGCGGGCAAAATAGGCGGCAATATAGTAAAGAAGGTTTTTGAGTCCTATACCGGAAATAACTATGATATCAACAAACAGTAAGCAATTACACGATGTATTGTGACAAGCAATAATTGTTGGCTCTCGTAGTTGTTACGCAAAACCGGAATAAAGAAAGAATAAAGGGAAGTCACACGCAAGTATGGCTTCCCTTTTAAAATACTCCGGGGAACTGTCCTGTAAGAGGGACATTCCTTCAAGATTTCCGTGGACTGTCCCATGAACAGGGACAGTCCTCAAAAGCCCGGGAACAGCCCCGTGAAGAGGGACAGTCCTTCATAAATCCTGCGCAGTTGTTACTTCACCCGAAGCCAATGCAGCCTCAGCCTGAATAAACAGCGCTGCCGGAAGAACTGTCCCTCTTTTTACATCATACCTGTGGTCTGTATCTTCCCGACTTCACTTTTGGCATTGCTTAATTCCTGCTGGCTTGCCTGCTGTACTGTATACCATCCCTTCTGTGACATGACATCATAAATATTTTTCTGATGCTGGAATGTCTTGTTAAGTATGCCTGAAACATCATTCCTCAGGGCCTGGTTGGAACTTTCCAGTATCAGATTTGTCAGTGAAGTGGCACAAAGTTTGTGCTGATCTAAAAGTGTCTGCATTATTTCCTTATCGCCTATCTTTGCCATTAATATCCCTCCTATTGGATTGTCGAACTGGTTGAACTGTTTATATAGCCGATGAGTGTCTGCAGATCCTGCTGATGCTCTCTTGCCATACTCTGGCACAATCCCTTCACATGCGGGTCTGTTGCCATCTCTGCACAAGCCTGCATAAATTTGATGGAATTTTGAGCCATTTTGATATTGTCCTGCACGAGCATAAGTTCTTTCGATGTTAAAGACATATTAACCCTCCCTTGATTAATCTTCCATAATAGCTTGTACATTTCGAAGCATAATATTCAGTGAACTATTTTTTGTAATATGGGTGCCAAGTTTTTGCCAGCAATAGGCCAGGCCGATGATAACCGAGCTTTGCTGAGTACATCATCTGGTACTGCCTTACAGCAAATGGTGCGCAGATAACGCATTGCACAGTATAACTGCAGTATCCGCTGCACAGAATATTTATGTTTGCCGGGAGGAATCGACATGCTTGTAGTATTCGTACGGGCTTTGATATTGTATATCTTGGTCGTAATAGTAATGCGTATCATGGGGAAAAGACAAATAGGTCAGCTCCAGCCATTTGAACTGGCCATAGCAATAATGATTTCAGAGCTTGCAGCAGTACCCATGCAAAATACCGGAATACCGTTGATAAATGGTATTATACCGATTTTGACGCTCCTGATAGCCCAGCTGCTCATGTCATATCTTTCCATTAAAAGCATCCGGCTGCGGGCAATAATCTGCGGCAAGCCCACCATTCTTATTGAGAAAGGCCAGATAAAGGAAAAAGCCCTCAGAGATGAATTGTATACAGTAAATGACCTGCTGGAACAATTGAGGATAAATAACTTCCAGAATATAGCAGATGTGGAATATGCGATACTTGAGACCAACGGACAGGTAAGCATTATCCCCAAATCACAGAAACGTCCCCTGACTCCGCAAGATATGAATATAAAAACTGAATACGAAGGCATATGCATAGATATCATCATCGACGGACGCGTACTGTCAGAAAACCTGAGACTGGCAGGCAAAGACATGCAATGGCTGATAAGCGAACTTCACAAAAAGCAATACGGAAGTCCGCAGGAAATACTTTTCGCATACATAGATCCATCGGGAAAACTGGTTATCCAGCCGCACGAAAAAACAGCCGGATAAGAAAGGAGCACAGGCATATGAGAATAAGCATAAGCGTGAAGATAATAGGTTCACTGATAATCCTGACTTCACTGATAATTGCTCTGAGCCTTTTTACACAACAGCTGCTGTATAAAGATTCAGCCAGGCTCAGCAACTCAATTGAAAGTATGAAAAGTAACGTCAAAGCCGGCAAATGGGATCAGGCTGTCAGCGACCTTAATCAGATTAACCATGACTGGGAAAACATAAAAAAATACTGGTCCACATTGATTGATCACCAGGAAATTGACAACATAGATGTTGCTTTATCAAAAATTATGCCTCTCCTGGAAGAAAGGGACGTTTCTTCGGCATTGTCCGAAACTGCAACATTAAATAAATTTATAAAGCATGTCCCTGAGCGGGAAAAGCTGAGCCTGGATAATCTCTTCTGATCATTTTCCCGCCGCTTCTTATTATTTTCTCTGTCTGACAGCCTCATAAATCATAATGCCTGCTGCAACAGCTGCATTGAGAGACTCAGCTCTTCCGTCCATGGGTATCCTCACCAGCACATCCGCTCCATTTATTGCGTCCTCTCCTATCCCCTCTGCCTCGCTGCCTATAATAAAAGCTGTATTGCCGGACAGGTCAGCATCAAATAAACTAACTGAGCCATCAAGATGTGAAGCGAGTATTTTGTATCCCCACTGCCTGCAAACTGCAATCGCTTCTTTCATACTCGCGCTGTGCAGTACCGGAATATGAAAAACAGAACCCATGGTAGAACGCAGGACCTTCGGGTTAAACAGATCAACACAGCCCGGCGTGACCACAACACCGGCGCAGCCTGCAGCATCAGCTGTCCTTATTATCGTTCCCATATTTCCCGGATCCCTTATACTGTCCAGAATAACCAATATACCGTTTTTCTGCCCTGCTTTATTCATCAGATCAATGTTGATGGCTAGCACGGCAAGTACACCCTGTGGATTCTGGGTATCGGAAACAGATTTGAACAGGCTGTCTGTTACATTATAGACCTTAAGGCCATTGCCGGTGCACAAATCGATGAGTTCATCCGAATCAGAATCACCCAGAAAAGAATCGGATACAATGATATACCTTATATCAGCGGTTTTCTTCAGTATACCGGCACCGGCGCAGCTAACCGCATTGATGGCCTCTTTTACGGCTTCTCCGACAAATCTGGATCCCTCTATAAAGAAAAGCCCTCTCTCCTCCCTGCCGCTTTTGTTTTTCAATGATCTGACTTCTTTTATAACAGGGTTTTGGCTGCTTGTAAGCTTTATCATAAATATCTCCTTGTCATCCCTGGTATCTGTTAATCACGGGGCCGGATTCCGCTGCCATGACAGTGAACCGGCCGGTATTATGAAAGCAGCAAAAATAATAGAGGGCTTCGGGCCCCCTATCTTTACTGTACTTCTATGAAAGTCATGCTCCCGTGCGGGAACTTATTATCCGTATCATCATGATCAGAATTTCAGGATCAGACATTCTTTATGCTCTCTACAAGCTGTGCAAATGCCTGCTCATCATTAACAGCCATGTCTGCAAGTACTTTCCTGTTGAGGTTGATGCCGGCTTTCTTAAGGCAATTCATAAATTTGCTGTAGCTCATGCCGTTCATCCTGGCAGCAGCATTTATTCTTGATATCCAAAGTTTCCTGAAATCTCTTTTCCTGGCTTTCCTGTCCCTGTATGCATATGAAAGGGACTTCATAACCGCCTGGTTCGCTACTCTGAAAAGCTTGCTCTTACCACCGAAATATCCTTTTGCCAGTTTAAGTACTTTTTTATGTCTTGCACGTGTTCTCAATGCACCTTTGACTCTAGACATATCTTTCTTCCTCCTTCTTACTTATACGGTATTAACGTTTTGACTGTTGATTCATTGGCAGAAGAAGCATAAGCTCCGAGCCTGTGGTGTTTCTTTGCCTTTTTTGCCTTGGAAACGAGCCTGTGGCTCCTGTAAGCGTGGCTCATCTTTACTTTGCCTGTTCCGGTTATCTTAAACCTTTTCTTGGATGCACTGTGTGTCTTAACTTTTGGCATATTTACTCCTCCTGTTTCCTGTTTTATCCGGAAAACTGCTGAAATCCGGATTCTTTAGGTTTTATGAAATGCCTACTGTTTGGGGTTTAGTATCATAATCATACTGCGTCCTTCCAGTTTAGGCTTTTTCTCAACTGTTCCGACATCTTTCACAGCTTCTGCGAATTTATTGAGCACCTCTTCACCCAGAGACGTGTAATTCATTTCCCTTCCCCTGAAACGAACGCTGACCTTTACCTTATCTCCGTCTTTCAAAAATTTGTACGCATTCCTGGACTTAAATGCGAAGTCATGTTCCTCAATGTTTGGTTTGATCCAAACTTCCTTCATTGTGATGACCCTCTGATTTTTCCTTGCTTCTTTCTCTTTCTTAGCCAGCTCAAACATGTACTTTCCGTAATCCATAATCTTGCATACGGGCGGTACTGCCTGCGGAGCGATCTTAACAAGGTCCAGATTCTTCGACACCGCAATTTTCAGGGCTTCTTTCGCCGGCATTATTCCCAGCATGGTTCCGTCAGAATCGATCAGTCTCACTTCTTTGTCCCTGATCTCCTCATTGATCATCAATTCATTTTTGCTACTGATAACTAAACACCTCCGAGTAATATTATTCTGATCCTCAATCATTCGCAATATGATCCGCATCTTTTTTTGTGCCGCCAACGCGGCTGCCCGCCGGTCTTTGCGCATAATAAAAGCGGATCGAAGAAGAGTCCTGATCCGCTCGCACAGCAAAGTCAACAAAAACTTTACACTATTAACCCGACAGACAAGTCTGTAAGGTGAGAAGCGGATGACTTCTTCTTTGTTTTACTGATTTATAATAGCAAAAACTAAAACCACTGTCAAGGAAACTTCGTCAAAAAATAATTAACTGCACTGCACAGGTTTCTGACCGCTTCCTGGCCGCAATTCCATACTGCTGCTGATAAGTCAGCAACAAGCGGCCGGATCATACTTTTCTGAGCTTCGGAAACATCAGAACTGTTCTCTCAGATAATCCTTGTAATGGTTAATTATATTTGCTAAAGTATGATTATGCTGAAAAGCCTGTTATCGTATAAGTACGTTATAAATGCGGTTTAAGCTATATATAATTTTACGTTCACGGGAGTGTTAACTGTTGCCTTTTGATGGTATTGTCGCAAAAAGTATAGTGGAAGAATTAACACAAAAACTGTCGGGCGGGCGTATAGAGAAAATCCTCCAGCCTGAAACGGATGAGATAGTTCTTATTATAAGAGCATGGAACAAAAACTTCAGGCTGGTGATCAGTGCCAATCCCAGTTATCCCAGGATCCATCTGACAGAAACGGTCAAGGAAAATCCTGCTGTGCCGCCTGTTTTCTGCATGCTTCTCAGGAAACACCTTACCGGCGGCAGGATAGTTTCATTCGAGTTCTATGACTATGAAAGGATAATAGGACTTAACATCGAAGCTTCCAATGAACTGGGCGACATCTCACTCAAAAAACTCGTTGCTGAAATAATGGGACGCCACAGCAACATTATACTGCTCAATAATGAAAACAGGATAATTGATTCCATAAAACATATTGACTCAGATACCAGCAGAGTACGTGAAGTCATGCCTGCAAGGCCCTATGTTCTGCCTCCTCGGCAGAACAAAATCTCCCCTGCACATCTGGATGCTGCAGATCTCACAGAAAAGCTCGGCACTTCTGAATTGGCAGTGGAAAAGTTTCTGCTTGAAAATATAAAGGGCTTCAGTCCGCTGCTATGCCGTGAAGTGTGCCACCGGGCATCCGTGGAAGGCAAAAAACGCTCATCAGACCTTGCTGAATCAGAACGTGCCGCGTTAACCAATTCGCTAAGATCGATCATCGATGAAATCAGGCAGGAACAATACATGCCGTCTGTTATGTATGAGGATGAGCAGCACCAGCGCCCCGTCGACTATCACTGTCTCAACATCCGCCAGTACAGCTTTACTGAAAGATACAGCTCTGTCAGTCAGGCACTTGACAGGTTTTACGAATCCCGTGACAACGCGGAACGTCTGAGGCAGAAAAAATCCGATGTATATAAAGTACTTAATATATCCGTTGACCGCTGTGCAAAAAAAATGGCAATACAGGAGGAAACGTTAAGAGACGTTGCAGACAGAGAGAAACTCAAACTGTACGGAGAACTGATCACTGCCAGCATATATTCCATACCCCGTAACGCGGAAAGCGTCTCTCTTTTAAATTATTATTCGCAGGACGGCGAATATATAGAAATTCCCCTGGATCCTGACCTTACACCTCAGGCAAATGCACAGCGCTATTTTAAAAAATATGCCAAGGCAAAAAGCACATACGTCAACACATCCCGTCAGCTGGAAGAGTCACGCAGCGAACTGGAATACCTCGAAAGTGTTTTGCAGATGCTGGATAACTGTACGTCACTGCAGGAAATAGATGAGATAAGGCAGGAGCTTGCAGAACAGGGTTATATGAAGCTTAACCAAAAGCAGATGCGCAGGGTAAGAACTGCTGCAACGCAGCCATTACATTTCAGATCCTCTGAAGGTTTCGACATTTATGTGGGCAAAAGCAATAAGCAAAATGATTACCTGACCCTCAAAATAGCCCAGTCCGGTGACATTTGGCTGCACACCAAGGCTGTGCCGGGATCCCATGTTATTATCAGAAGAGCCGGCCGCGACATACCGGATAAAACCATAGAAGAAGCCGCCATGCTTGCGGCATGGCACAGTAAAGCCCGCATGTCATCCAATGTACAGATTGACTACACTGCGGCAAAAAATGTAAGCAAGCCTTCCGGCGCAAAGCCCGGCATGGTTATTTACGTAAACTACAGGACTATAGTTGTGACACCGGAACGGTCTGTGGTTGAAAAGCTTAAAGTTTAGCCCGGAATGCATTCCGCTATCCACACTTTGCTGCATATAATACGCCGCCTTAAGATATACCCCTAGATAATACAGTCGCTGATGAATTGATTTAACCGACAGGAGGCCTTAATATGAATATCAATGAAAAACACATATGCAATAGTACCGATGACTGCGCTGAGTCAGCCGCAGAAAAATACATAAAAAAAGCACTGGCTCTTGGTGCCGATCACGCGGTATTTTTCAGAACAGACGACATAGAATTCGATCCAAGAACATTGCTCAAGTGCATGTTTGGCTGCAATGACTGGGGTAAAGGCCACACATGCCCGTCAAGGCCAGGTTCGCTTTTGCCGTGGGAGTATGAGCATATCCTGAGAAGATACCGCTGGGGTATTATAATACACTCCCACAATAAAAAAATTTCACAGGATGTATCTTTTGCCATAGAAAGTGAAGCATTTACCGACGGATACTATTTTGCATTTTCTATGAGCGATTGTGCCATATGCGCCGAATGCAGCGGATCAAAAGGGGCACCATGCGTCAACCCCTCCAGGGCAAGGCCTGCTTTTCACAGTGTCGGTATAGATGTATTCAGAACAGTCAGAAAATTCGGTCTTCCAATTGATACGCTAAAAGATAAGTCTGACGAGCAAAACTGGTACTCTGCAGTATTCATTGAATAAAAAAAGCAGTTTATAAAGTGATGTATTTCGAAAACGCCAAATTACAGAAATACCAAATCACAAATTATCATACATTAAATTGAAGTATCGCAAAAAATGCTGTGTCTCAAAATGCTGTATTGCGCGCCAAAAGCTGATCAAAGCTGCGGCAGGCACCATGCAGCTGCCAGTATTGGCATATTGCCGGATAAAAACTCAATAAATTTGAAATTTTCCCTTTATTGGTATATCATATAAGAAAATCTCAGTGCAGGTTCCCAATGCCCGGACACCTGCTAAGGAATCAGGAGTGGACAATATGATATCGGAAAAAATAAAAACAAATCTTGGCAGATCTTCGTGGATCAGGGCCATGTTTGAAGAAGGAGCAAAGCTCCGCAAAATCGTAGGCAATGACAACGTATATGATTTCTCGCTTGGCAACCCGGACCTTGAACCGCCGCAGCAGGTAAAAGATGCGCTGAAGAGAGCTGTCTTGTCGGATATCCCGAATATGCACGGCTACATGAGCAACGCCGGGTATCCGGAAGTGAGGGCTGCTCTTGCTGCAAAGCTTTCCTTGACCACAGGGGTAAAACTGGATGCCGAGCATGTCGTCATGGAGTGTGGCGCCGGAGGCGCCATGAATGTCGTACTAAAGACATTGCTGAATCCTGGCGAAGAGGTCATTGTACTGGCTCCCTATTTTGCCGAATACCTCTTTTATATTGATAACCACGCAGGCATACCTGTCATTGTACAGACAGACACTGAAACTTTCCAGCCCGACCCGGGCAAAATCTATGATGCAATCACACCAAAAACGAAGGCTGTTATATTAAACTCTCCCAATAATCCGACGGGAGTCGTCTACAGCCGCAGTTCGCTTGAAAAGATATCCGGAGTGATCGAAAAAAGGCAGAAGGAATTTGGTACCGAGATTTGTGTTATATCTGACGAGCCTTATGACAAGATAGTTTATGACGGTGTTGAGGTTACACCTGTGTTCCAGGTCTTTAAAAATGCCATCATCGTTAATTCTTTCAGTAAGTCTTTGTCACTGCCTGGTGAAAGGATCGGTTTCATCGCCGTTAATCCGAAGATGGACAACGTATCTGTGCTGATGGACGGACTCATTTTCTCCACAAGGACCCTGGGCTTTGTCAATGCTCCGGCGCTCTTTCAGCGCATACTTCCGGAATCCCTTGATGCAAAGACAGATACGGAAGCTTATAAAAAAAGGCGCGACATGCTGTATGATATCATAACCGAAGCAGGTTTCGAATGTCTTAAGCCGCAGGGTGCATTCTATCTCTTCCCCAGGTCTCCGATAGAAGACGATGTAGCGTTCTGCAAGGCCGCAGTCAGACATAACCTGGTAATAGTACCAGGTACAGGCTTCGGCTGCAAGGGTTTCTTCAGGCTGGCATACTGTGTCGATGAAAAAACGATAATAAACTCAAGGAAGGCATTCAAAGCATTGGCTGCGGAGTACAGATAAAGATTGGCCTTTCTGCTTAACCAGGCAAAAGTCAAAACTGATTTAGAAAATAGGTTTATACTGATACGGCAGTGTCGTTCTGCTGCGGCACTGCCGTTCTAATCAGTGGCTGTTACATTTACTGTTAATTGCTGTTAACGTTTCATTTTACTGATAAACGCTTAAGTTCCATGCTTCAAATCCACAGCGCAATCCATCAATAGTTCAATCCGGCTGACCCTTGATACAGTTCGTTTTTACGCTAATCGCGCGATATTATCACAAGTAGGCAGCCGCTCTTAACTTCCACATATGCTTCATATTCAGAAAACTGATTGCTTACGCCCCGGGAAGACCCAATCGGCAAAACAGCATTTTCAAGCGGATAATAAAGTCCCCGGGTCGTGACGCCGGCAGCATCTCCCCCTACCGGCAGCAGTGTCACAAAGACACCGCTTTCCTTTTTGAGGGTTATATTATCCCTGATGAGGCGCACTTCATTTCTGTCATCTGCGATCAGGCCATCTATATTGGAATCAAGCAGTTTTTTCAATAAAAAAATATTGGAAACCGAATGATCCAGCCTGGATCCTGTCGCTCCCAGCAATATGATCCTGTTGCAGCCTTTCCTTACGGCTATCTCAACAGCCAGTTCGCTGTCGGTCATATCTTTCTCCGGCGGGTAGCATATAACTTCAGTGCCGGCGTTTTTCAAAAAATCGTAATCAGACCTGTCCACAGAGTCAAAATCTCCGACCATTATATCCGGTATAATTCCAAGCATCCTGCAGTGGCGTGCTCCGCTGTCAGCAGATATGACAAGATCAGCCTGAGCCGTATACTTTTTTATATATTCGTAATCGGTAATACTGCCGCCGCAAAAAATCACGCAATTCATATGTGACCACCGAAGGCCCTTTGCCGCATGCTGCTGATCATCTCCGCCATATCAGGTGCGCCGAAAATGGAAGTACCGGCCACGATGACATTGGCTCCGGCTTGTGTCACATCATATATATTTGACAAATCGATCCCACCGTCCACTTCAATGTCAAGTTTAAGGCAGCGTTGTACTGCCATATCCCTCAGTTTCCGGATTTTTTGCGTCATACTCTCAATGAAATGCTGTCCGCCAAATCCCGGGTCAACAGTCATAAGCAGTACCATATCCACATAGCCGATCACTGCATCAAGCGCACTAATAGGAGTTGCAGGGTTAAGTACCACTGATGCCTTTTTCCCTTTCTGTTTTATCATATCCAGTGTACGGTGCAGGTGCGCGTTGTTCTCAACATGTACCGATATACTATCTGCACCGGCATCTGCAAAACTGTCTATAAAACGCTCCGGATTACTGATCATCAGATGAATATCAAACGGGAGTTTCGTAATCTTTCTAAGGCATTCCACCACCACAGGCCCCACAGTGATATTAGGAACGAAATGACCGTCCATGACATCTATGTGTATCATGTCGGCCCCTGCCTTTTCCGCTTTTATTATTTCCTCTCCCAGCTTCGAAAAATCAGAAGCCAGGATAGATGGCGCTATTTTAATCATTGTTCCTGTTCCCTCTTTTGCTTTTTTTATATTTTAAGTCATTATCCTGCTTGAGAACGTTATACAGTTCAGCAAAACGCAGGTATCTTCCCTTACTTATCAAACCTTCATCAACAGCTTTTTTGACTGCGCAGCCACTCTCATTTATATGGCTGCATCCTGTAAATCTGCAATGGGGTATATGATCTGAAAACTCAGGATATAAGTATTGGAGTTCTGAATACTCAATTTCTGATAATTCATAGGAACTAAAACCGGGAGTATCAACCACATAACCGCCCTCAGGCAGCTTCACGAGCTCGGCATGCCTCGTGGTATGCCTTCCTCTTTCTATCTTTCTGCTGACACTGCCTGTTTTCATGACGACGTTGTCCATCACTCTGTTCAGCAAAGTCGACTTTCCTACTCCCGACTGGCCGGCAAAGACTGATATATGATCTTTCATCAATGATCTGAGCATCATATAGCCGGCAGTATCTTCACAGCTGGTCTCAATGACCTTATAGCCGGCCTTCATATATGCACTTCGGATTTCTGCCCTGCTGTCGTTATTATCAAGGTCGATCTTGTTTATCAGTACTGCAGCTCTAATTTCCTTTTTTTCAGCTGTCACAAGTATCTTGTCCAGCAACAGCAGATCAGGTTCCGGAGATTTAGCTGCAACCACAGCTATGACCTGATCCACATTCGCGGCTGCGGGTCTGACCAGTACTGTATCTCTTGGCAGTATTTCCTCTATATATCCTGCTTTTTTCTGCGGGTCCGTAACTGAAAATATGACCCTGTCCCCTGTCAGCGGAATCAGTTCCCTTAACCGGAACACTCCCCTGGCCTTACACTCATATATGCCGTCATCTTCCGATGATACGTAATAAAATCCGCCAATTCCTCTTATAATTATGCCTGACGGCAAATAACCAGTCCTCCTCTTCTGTCGTCTGCAGTTTATATACTCGTTTATACACTAATTTATATACCAGGTTTTTCGAACATTAATCTATAAAAACTCATAATTTTAATCATTTATTGTCGAGATCAGTTTCCAGTGCCAGCACATTGTCGAGATAAACAATAACGTGTGTCGTACCTTCCTTTCCGACGGTAATCGGCAGGCTGAACGGAAAGTCGTCCCTGTCCACCATTTGATTGAGTTCAATCTTTCGTATATTTGTATCGGAAGGTGTAGATTCCACATAAACCATGACCTTTTCTCCATAGGTACGGTTCGGATCCAGTGTAATAGTAATCAGTTTTGTACGCTGCTGATCATGATTTTGCTCCTGTTCCTGATTCTTTTCCTGGTTTTGCTCATTTCCCTGTCCCTGCGATCCGTTGCCTGTTTCTTGCGTGCCCTGGGTCTGAGTCTGATTTTTGTCCGGCTGTCCCGGCTGCTCATCAACAGCAAATGTAAGCTCTACAGCAGTGGACTCGTCCACCTCCTGATCCGGAAGCGGATACTGTCTAACTACCTTTGCAACATCGCTTATTACTCCTTCAGGCAATATCTTGCCTATCGTCAGTCCGCTTTTCAGTATCTCATTTTCAGCTTCCATCCTTATCTTTCCGATGAGGTTCGGAACTTTGACCTTTTTAAGCTCAGGGCCGAGGCTCACATATATTTTGACCACCGAGTCAGGTTTCACCATTTCATGTGCTTCAGGCTCGGTCCTTATCACCAGTCCTGTTCCGACCTTTTCACTGTATTCTTTAACTTCCTCAGGTATGAGCCCGTTGTTTTGTATCAGCAGCTCAGCAACCCTCGCTTCATTTCCTTTCATATCGGGTATCTCTACAAGCTCCGGGCCCGCACTCACTACAAAATGTATGGTGCTTTCAGGTTTAAGAGTGTTGCCTGCAGCAACATCCTGCGAAATTATGGTGCCCTTTTCGACCGTGTCGCTGTACTCTTCCTCGCTCTCGGCATTTATTCCGTACTGGCTCAGCATATCTTTTACTTCTTCAAAATCCTTGTTCGTGAAATCTTCTACTGTATATGTTCCGTTATCCTGCGGCATTATAGTCGGAATAAACTTTATTCCTATAAGAATGATAAGTCCTACTATTACAATTCCGGTCGCTATGCCAAGCCACACGCTCAGACGGTCTTTCTTTTTCTTCCTTACTTCACCGTCTTCATCTTCATCTTCATCTTCATCCATGCCGATATAATCTGTGTCATCTGTATCGTCTGTGTCTGTATCGTCTGTGTAACCCGCAAATTCTGACTCATCCATATCTTCATCTATTTCATCATGTATTTTCAGCCCGGCACCAACTGCCTGCATCTTTCTGGTCGGCATTTCTTCCACGGCATTTCCTTCCGGTATTCTGATCCCGGGTTCAACAAGGACATTCTGCAGGTCGGCCAGCATTTCCGATGCATTCTGGTACCTGAGGTTCTGATCCTTTTTCATTGCTTTCATGATTATATCGTTTACGCCTTTGGGAATCGAAGGATTAATGTCGATGGGCTTTACCGGTCTTTCCTGGATGTGCTTCAGGGCAATGGCAACCGGTGTTTCACCGTCGAAAGGCACTCTGCCGGTAACCATCTCATATATAGTAACACCAAGAGAGTAAAGGTCTGATTTTTCATCAATAAAACCGCCTCTTGCCTGCTCAGGCGAAAAATAATGCACAGAGCCGATGGTACTGCCGACCATCGTTATGGTTGCAGATGTGACAGCTCTTGCGATACCGAAGTCCGTGACTTTAGCAATACCTTCCTTTGTTATGAGTATATTGTGCGGTTTTATATCGCGGTGTACTATAAAATTCTTATGAGCCTGTTCAAGTGCTGAACATATCTGAATGGCTATATTGACAGCTTCTTTCCACGGCAGCGCACCCTTTTGGGCAATGTAATCCTTCAGTGTTATACCGTCTATATACTCCATGACAATATACTGAATATCATCCTGCCTGCCAACGTCATAAATTGAGACAATGTTTGGGTGATTCAGGCTTGCCGCCGCCTGTGCCTCAACACGGAACCTTTTGACAAACTCCTCATCATCTGTGAATTCACTGCGCAATATTTTAACGGCGACAAAGCGGTTTAAAAGCAGGCACTTCGCTTTGTATACGACTGCCATACCGCCTCCGCCGATTCTTTCAAGCAATTTGTATCTATTTCCAAGTATCTGACCTTCCATATCCACACCTTCACTCACATTTAATAACAATTACCGTAATGTTGTCTTCTCCGCCATTCCGATTCGCAGCTTCTATCAGCTTTGCACAGGCAGCTTCAGGCTCGCTGCTTCCGACTATCTGCAATATATCCTGCTCACTTACCATATTTGTAAGGCCATCTGTGCAAAGTACGAATATGTCTCCGTCTTCTATATCATAACTGATAATGTCTACCAAAATCTCAGATGTACATCCTATTGCCCTTGTAATCACATTTTTTCTCGGGTGTTTTTCAGCTTCTTCTTTTGTTAAGGTGCCTTGCCTGACCAACTCTCCGATATAGGAGTGATCTTCGGTCAGCTGTTTTATTGAACCGGCGCGGACAAGATAAAGTCTGCTGTCACCAACATGCGCCGCTGTCAGTTTTTTACCGGTTATCACAGCCATGGTAAGCGTTGTACCCATTCCGCTCACTTCGTCACTTTCCAGGGACTTTTCATAAACTGCGGCGTTGGCTTTCTTTACGATATTCTCCAACTCACGCGGTATAACACTATCATCAGTGCATGCTTCAATATGCAGATTATCCTTTATGTACTCAACAGCCAATCTGCTCGCTAATTCTCCGCAGTTGTGTCCTCCCATCCCGTCTGCTATGACAAAAACGCATGAACTCTCTGCAGATACCGGGATAATCGCACAACTGTCTTCATTCAATTCTCGCACTATACCTTTGTCTGTCTCTGCGGCATATATCAAAGAACCAACACCTGCTTTCAAAGATTATCTGTAACGTTTTCCCCGCTCAGTTCGCTTCTTCTGAGTTGCCCGCAAGCTGCATTGATATCAGAACCAAGTTCGCGGCGTATCGTCGTCTCTATCCCTTTTTTCATAAGCAGTTCTGCAAATGCCTCGGTATGTTTTCTGTTACTCTGGCGATATCCGGTTCCCTGAACGGTATTGACCGGTATAAGGTTCACATGACACAAAAGGCCTTTTAGCTTCGAGGCAAGTTCGGCTGCATTTTCCGGAGAATCATTCACGCCTTCTATCAATGCATATTCAAATGTAATCCTTCTTTTGGTTTTCTCTGTATATATCTTACATGCTTCAAGGATTTTGTCAATACAGTACTTCCTTCCAACAGGCATTATTCCGGCCCTTATACGGTCATTGGGAGCATGCAGTGAAATAGCCAGATTCACCTGCATATTTTCATCTGAAAATTTCAGAATGTAAGGCACAATGCCGCAGGTCGATACCGTCATATGCCTGTAACCTATATTCAGTCCTTCGGGTGCATGCGCAAGCCGCAGGAATTTTACAACATTATCATAATTATCAAAAGGTTCGCCAATGCCCATAATAACAATATTGCTGATTTTCACGCCGCTGTCACGCTGAATGGCGGTTATCTGTCCGAGTATTTCGCCTGCAGTCAGATCCCGTCTGAAACCGGCTATTGTTGATGCACAGAAGCTGCAGCCCATTTTGCAGCCTACCTGGGATGAAACACAGGCTGTATATCCGTGCAAATATTTCATAAGGACGCTTTCTATAATGTTCCCGTCATCGAGTTCAAAAAGGTACTTCACAGTACCGTCAACAGATGAAACCAGTTTCTTTCTTATCTTTAGACAGGAAACACAGGCCAAAAGTTTCAGTTCATCCCTCAGCTGTTTCGACAAATCAGTCATTTCATCAAAACCGCAGGCCCCCCTGGCTATCCATCTGAAAATCTGCTTAGCCCTGAATTTCTGCTGGCCGATCCCGGTCAGAAATTCCTCGAGCTCCTTTATATCCATATCAGGAAGATAAACCTTATCTGTATCCTTAGTTATTTTTTGTGTTTTATCTGTTATATCCATCATGTACGGCAGCGGCTGTCTGCGTGCTGTCTGCTCTTTAGCCGCAGGTCTGAGCCATCTGTCTCTCCTTCCTTCTGAGTCTTGCTATAAAAAATCCATCAATCCCATCCCTGTTCGGATACAGCTGCAGCATGCCTCCATTTGCATGCATCGCCAGTGCAGGCGGCAGATAGGCCGTTATGTCATCTTCATAAAATTCTTCATTATTCTCTAAAAAACTTCGTATCATGTATTCATTCTCTTCCGGCAAAACGGTGCATGTGCTGTAAACCAGCGTACCGCCGGGCTTCACAGCCCTGGATGCATTATCTATCAGCTTCCTCTGCAATTCAGTGATACCTGCAATATCGCCGCTCTCTCTCGTCCATTTAATATCCGGCTTTCTTCTGATAATGCCCAGTCCCGTGCACGGCGCATCCAGCAGGACCCTGTCGTATCTTTCGAACTCGCTTTCATCAGGAACTGCGGCATCATGCAGTTCTGTTTTTATTATGTCTGTTCCGAGCCTTGATGCAGCTTCTTCCACCAGCTTAAGCTTATGTTCATGGATATCGCTGGCTATTATTGTGCCTCTGTTCTTCATCAGCTGTGCCATATGCGTGGCTTTCCCGCCGGGAGCACTGCAGGCATCCAGCACAGTTTCACCGGGCATTGGTGCCAAAACAGCCGCAGTCAGCATGGAACTCTCATCCTGTACCTGGAAAAGCCCGTTTCTGAAAGATTCCAGCCGTGCAACAGAAACAGGGCTCTTTATTACCACTGCCTCTTTTGCATATCTTCCCGGTACAGCATCAATACCTTCTTTTTTTAATATATCTATCAGTTCATTTGCATTAACCTTCAGCGTATTCGCTCTGACTGTCAGTTCCGGTGTTTCATTTCCGGCATCCAGAAGACTTTCCGCAAAATCCATTCCAAACATTTCAGCATATTTTGCTGTCAGCCACTGCGGGTATGAATATTTGACAGACAAATAACCCGCAGGATCTTCATCCCTGTCCGGTATGACTTCGCCGCCCCCTCCACGCGCAATGTTGCGGAGCACAGCGTTGACAAAGCCCGCCGATGCCTTATGTCCATACCTGCCGGCCAGCCTGACGCTTTCATTGCATGCAGCTGACGGCGGCACCTTTGACATATACAGCAGCTGATAGGCGCCGAGCCTTAATATGTTTATTATCCACGGTGAAAGCTTTGTCAGTTTTATTTTCGAACATGCTGCTATGGTTCTGTCCAGTCTCAGTTTCCACTTTACAGTGCCGTATACCAGTTCGGTAATAAAAGCTCTGTCCCGATCTCCGAACTCTTTGGCGGTAAGATATTTGTTCAGTGCAATATTGGAGTATGCGCCCTTCTCATTAATTTCATATAAAATTTTCAATGCTGCTTCTCTTGCACTATCTGTTCCCATAATATTAACTGCTCCCGTCAGATGCAGATGTATCCGGTATTTTAGGTCTGATCCGCCATTACATGTATGATCCTTTATGCATTTCCGCAGCAAGGGCCCGGAGATGCAAAAAAGCAGAGCCAATATGGCAAGTGCCGTCAAAAGCACCATTGCATATTATATAGCTCTGCAATGCAAATGTCATCCCAGAACTTCACCTTCACTCATATTGTGACCGCATTCAGAAACGCTCATCCTTCTTGCATTGTCGAACTGGAGCTCAGTAACTTCGACAAATCCGCTGCCTGCAGCAACAATAAGGCTTTGTTTCGTTATTTTTACGATCCTGCCGGGCTGTACAGCGTTCTGTCCCGGCAGCTGCGATCCGTCATCCGGTGCCGGACCTCCGTTCCTGTCTTCTGTTTCGGGCCCGTTATCCGCCACAGATGTTTTCCAGATCTTCATCCTTTTTCCTTTGTAGAAGGTATAAGCCCCGGGCCACGGATTCGTGCCTCTTACAAGATTATGGATATCCTCCGCCTTTTTATTCCAGTCGATCAGCCCGACCTCTTTGGTGATCATCGGCACATAGACAGCCATGGAATGATCCTGCGGCGTTCTGGTAAGTGTACCGTTTTTCAGCGCATCAAGAGTCTGAAGCAGGACTTCGGCTCCCAGCACCTTCAGTTTGTCAAAAAGCTCCTGGGCATTCATATCAGGCGGAATGTCAATTTCTTTTGCAAGCAGGATATCTCCTGTGTCCATTCCTTCATCCATAAACATCGTAGTAACGCCCGTCTTTTTGTCGCCGTTGATCAAAGCCCATTGAATTGGGGCTGCGCCCCTGTACTTAGGCAAAAGTGAAGCATGTACGTTGATGCATCCGTACTTCGGTACGTCAAGCACTGCTTTTGGCAGAATCTTTCCGTACGCTGCCGTCACTATCAGATCAGGTTCCAGTTCTTTTATTGATTCCAGAAATTCCTGGGTTTTGACCTTCTCCGGCTGTAATATGTTTTTGATCCCATGCCTGATTGCTGCTTCTTTCACTGCAGGCGGCCTAAGCTCACTTTGCTTCCTGCCGACAGGCTTGTCTGGCTGAGTCACCACACCGGCGACATTATAGCCGTTGTCAACAAGGGCGTCCAGGCATGGCACGGCAAAATCCGGTGTTCCCATAAATACTATTCTCATCATTGCTGCTCCATTTTCCTTATTTCGTCTTTGTCCAGGAACCTGATAACCTTATCCTTGAACAGTATGCCGTCCAGATGGTCAATCTCATGGCAGAGCGCCTGAGCCAGAAGCCCTTCTCCTTCTACAGTGATTTTTTTGCCGCTGGGATCCAGTGCTTCAACCACCACATGAGAAGGACGTTCCACTTCACCCCAGATGCCGGGTATGCTCAGACAGCCTTCAATCGTGATCTGGCTGCCTGTCTGTGATTTGATGACAGGATTTATAAGCTGAAGAAGTCCGTCACCCACATCAATCACGACTACCCTTTTGAGAACACCAACCTGTGGTGCGGCAAGGCCCGCTCCGTCTGCCTTGTACATAGTATCCTTCATGTCCTTGAGCAGAGTGAGGATTTTATCATTGATCTCCTCTACTTCCCTTGATTTTTTCCTGAGGATTTCATCCCCGTCTTTTCTTATATTCCTTATAGCCATAAATACACTCCCGCTCTCAAATAATTATTCCTATTATACCAAAACGTATGTATACTGTGCAAACGTTCAGCACCTGCCGGGCTGACACCTGCACAGATGAAAGCCGCCGCTGCAGATCACATCATACTTGCCGGGTTGATATCCATGCTGAGGTCAACATCACTGCGTCCCTTTATTTTCGCAAAGTAATCCGACATATCTCCGAAAATCACACACAGGCGCTCAACCGAATCACATTTTACCACTATTCTCCATCTGTACCGGCTCCTTATCCGGGATAAAGGAGCCCTCAAAGGCCCAGGCAACAGTTGGTCACCTGCCTGTGCATCGATCCTGGCGGCCAGGAATCCATATATCTCTCTTGCCCTGGAGAACGCAAGTTTGTCATTGACTGAACTGACGATTGCAACGGCGATATTCGTAAACGGCGGATATCGCAGTCTTCTCCGCACTTTCGTTTCCTGGCTGAAGAAAGATTCATAGTCATGGCTGCAGGCGCTGGTGATACTGTAATCTTCCGTATTGTAGGTCTGTATCACCACCCGTCCCGGCAAACTGCCTCTTCCTGCCCTTCCTGCCACCTGAGTCAGCAACTGGAATGTCCTCTCCTGAGCCCTGTAATCTTCGATGCCCAGGAGGCTGTCGGCTGCAAGTACGCCAACCAGAGTCACATTGGGAAAATCATGTCCTTTTGCTATCATCTGCGTACCGACCAGTATATTTATATTGTCCTTCCGGAAAGCATCCAGTATCTCTTCATGTGAATGCCTGCCTGCGGTGGTATCCATATCCATCCTTATGACAGAAGCACCAGGAAAATGCTTATGCAGCTCCTCCTCAACCTTCTGTGTGCCGGCACCGAACTGTCGGATATAGCTGCTTCCGCATTTGGGACACACGGCCGGCATTTTTGCTGTATAGCCGCAATAATGACAAATAAGCCGGTCTTCGGCAGAATGGTATGTCATTGTTATGTTGCAATACCTGCATTTCAGCCTGATGCCGCAGTTCCTGCACAGAATAAAGGATGCATACCCTCTTTTGTTAAGGAAAAGAATTGTCTGCTGTCCGCTGGCAATATTCTTTTCGATCTCGGCAGAAAGCCGGTAACTGAATATGGTTTTATTGCCAAGTTCCAGTTCCTTTCTCATATCAACCAGATGCACTTCCGGCATCACCATCGAATTTGCCCGTTCTTTCATAACTGCCAGGTGAATCCTGCCGTCAAGTGCCCGCTGATATGTCTCCACCGATGGCGTGGCCGAGCCGTATACCAGCAGCGCCCGGTCATGCATGCATCTTCTTGCAGCCACTTCCGCCGCGGTATACTTAGGCGTTGTTTCAGATTTATAGGTATTCTCATGCTCTTCATCTATTATTATAAGGCCAAGATCACTAAAAGGCGCAAATACTGCTGATCTGGCTCCTATTGCCACTTTCACGCTGCCATCCCTGATCATTCTCCACTGGTCAAACCGCTCACCCGGTGAAAGCCTGCTGTGCATAACAGCTACCTGATTCCCGAACCGTCCTCTGAAACGGTCAACCATCTGAGGAGTCAAAGATATTTCCGGCACCAGAACTATGGCCTGTTTTCCCTTGTCCAGCACATATTGGATCAGCTGCAGATATACTTCTGTTTTTCCGCTTCCCGTCACGCCATGGATCAATATTTCTCGGAACTCTCCGCTGTCAATGTCTGCCCGCGCACGTTCAAGTACTTCTTTCTGTTCCGGCGTAGGCGGCAGCGGTTGTGTCGGCATCACATTCCTGTGCCTGACAGGGTCCCTTTTTATCTCTACATCTTTATAATATATATACCCATATTTGCAAAGTGTATCCAGTACTGAGGCAGATACTCCGGCAAATCTCATAAGATCAGCAGTCGATATAAACTCATTATCCATAAGCATCTCAAGGACCCTGATCTGCTGTATTCTTTTTATAACGCCGTTTTCGATGTCTGAAGCCACTTCATCTGCCGGCATGGCCAGGCAAGCGGCCCTGACAGTTTTTTCCCTGACAGCGGGCGAGTATTGTTCCGTTATGGATATTACCCCTCTGTCAGCCAACTCATTCAGGTTTTTCCCGAAATTTTTCCTTTTGCCGTAAAGTTTTCTTAATTCATCATATTCCAGGCAACCTTCACTGGCTTTCAGCAGATCGGTCAGTGTCCTTTGGCCGGATGTCAGTCCTTCCCTGTCATAAGATGCATCCGCAAGCCTTACCACCCTAAGGCATCTGACATCCATGCCTGCCGGCAGCATACATCTGATGGCCTGGCTATAAGTGCAGAAATAACGCTGTTTCATCCATAGCGCCAGATCGACCAGTGACTGCGGCAGCACCGGCTTTTTATCGATAACCTTTCTTATCGTTTTAAGTTCCCCAAGATCAGTCTGTTCAGCAAATCCCACAATATATCCTTCTTTGGAAATGTTGCCCTTTCCAAACGGAACTATGACTCTCATACCGATAAAAATGCTGTCGGATAACTCTTCCGGGACAAGATAATGATATTCCCTGTCAAATTCCCTGGTCGTACCGTTTATAACTACAACAGCGATCTTTCCCATCACATACCCTTTCATTAATGAACTATATCATTAAGAACAATACCATTTGTCAGGACGCTGCATTTGATCACATACTTTTCTGGGACAGCATCCATTACCCGAAAACTGAATCATTCTCCGGAAAAAGCATCACTCAAATTATACATCATGTTCCGTTGTTTTGCCATTGGCACAAAGAAGGAGGTTTTTCTTGTTCAAAACCAAATACTGGGGTATAATATGGTAGGACTTAATTTTCAGCTGATTCACTTTTGGTTTGTGAAGTCGGCATAATAACAAAATGGTTAAACTGCATTTTGAACGATCATGAAAGGACGAACTACTGATGATCATAATTGGTGAGAAAATCAACAGCACTAATAAATCTGCAAGAGCTGCAATACAGGCCTGCGATTCTGCATTTATACAGGATATGGCCAGAAAGCAGTCCGATGCCGGGGCATCCTTCATCGATCTTAATGCCGGCATGTTCGTTGAAGATGAGCCTGAAAGACTGGAATGGCTTGTCAAAACAGTCCAGGAAGCTGTGGATGCACCTCTTTCAATAGATTCTCCCAACGCCGCAGCCATAGAAAAGGCTCTTAAACTTATCAAAAACAAACCAATCATCAATTCGATCACACTGGAGAAGGACAGGTACGAATCCATACTGCCGCTGATTCTTGAATACGGAACGGGCATAGTGGCACTTTGCATGGATGACAGCGGCATGCCTGAAACAGCTGAAGAAAGAGTTGCAATAGCCGATAAACTTATTTCTGCTTTAACCGCAAAGGGCATCGATATCACAGACATTTATATAGATCCTATGGTACGTCCAATAGGGACGGGGACACATTACGGCCGTGTAGTGCTCGAAACTGTCCGCAGGGTCAGGGATGAATATCCCGAAGTGCACATTACCTGCGGGCTAAGCAATATATCTTTTGGAATTCCTGCAAGAAAAGTCATGAACCAGGCTTTTCTTATCGCCGCGATGAGCTGCGGAATGGACAGTGCAATACTGGATCCGCTCGACAACAGGCTGATGGCCTCCATATATGCCACAGAAGCACTGCTTGGCCATGATGAATTCTGCATGAATTATCTCATGAAATTCAGGGAAGGTCTCCTTGAAGTTTAATAATACGGTCAGTCCGATTCATTATTGGTGTTCCTGATGAAAACAGTCGGTATCATAGCTGAATACAATCCATTTCATAACGGCCACCTCTACCATCTGCGGTTATCGAGGGAACTCACAGGAGCCGACCGCGTCGTTGTAGTGATGAGCGGCGATTTCACACAGCGGGGCGAGCCTGCCCTGGTCGACAAATGGGCCAGGGCTGAGATGGCTTTGCAGGCAGGAGCAGATCTGGTTGTTGAACTGCCTGCCGCTTACGCCATGGGCAGTGCCGAGTTCTTTGCCTTTGGCGCTGTCAGAATCCTTGACAGTCTTGGTGCTGTGGATTCTATTTGCTTTGGCAGTGAAGCCGGCAAAATCGAAAGTCTTTATCCGGCTGCCGAAATACTTGCCAATGAGCCGGATGGGTACAAATCATTGCTCAGAGATACACTCTCTGAAGGCATTTCCTTTCCGGCAGCCAGGCAAAAGGCGCTGGCACGTTATGTAAAAGAAAAATACGGGCAGGATACACTTTCATCCGTACTCAGAAGTCCCAACAATATACTTGGTGTTGAATACATAAAAGCGCTTATCCGTCTTGACAGCAGGATAACTCCGTATACTACAGGCAGGATCGGAAATGCCTATAATTCGACAGAACTTTCCGGCGAATTCAGCAGTGCCGCATCCATAAGAAAAATACTCAGCGTAAATCAATGGGATTATGCCAAAGAGCTTCTGGAGTTTTCAATGCCGGCTTTTTCCCTGTCTGTCCTTGAACGGGAAATCGAACTCGGAAGGGGGCCTGTCTTCCCTTCTGATTTTGAAAACCTGATAATATCCCTTTTGAGGAGATCCCCGACAGACGTGATAAAGAACCTTCCTTACATGGAACACGGACTTGAGAACAGATTTGCCGCTGCCGCCAGGAAAGCCGGCACCTTTGAAGAACTGACAGAACTGATCTGCACCAGGCGCTACACTGCCACAAGGATACAAAGGATCCTTTTCAGCCTTCTGATAGGCCTTGACAGGGATAAATTCGATTATTTCAACAGTCTGGGCGGGCCTTCATATATCAGAGTCCTCGGCTTCAACTGTAAAGGAAGACAGCTTCTTTCAGAAATAAGAGACAAAGCAAAACTTCCTGTTATCACGAGAGCCAAAGGCTTTAAAAAGTCGGTTCTCCCCGGTGTATCTGAAATGCTTGCTCTTGAAGCTGCCGCTGCTGACCAGTATGTGCTCGCTTTCAGAAATCCGTATTTCAGAAAATCCGGCAGCGATTTCACACATAATGTCATAAATTCATGTAACCCATCAAAAAAAGTATAATTATTCGAAATCCTGTATAAAATTTTTGCTCTGAGTGCATTCAGCGGCAGGAATTTTTTTCTATGCATAGAAATAGGAATATATAAATATGATGGAGGTGCTACATGAAATATTTATCAAACGCAATAAACTTTGCAGTCAGGAATTGGACACTCATCATCCCGCTTTTTGTATTAACTGCATTAGCCAGCCTAATAAAGGGTGCAGGGACAGCTGTGAGCTTTGCGACGCTTTTGTCATTGCTTAACCCGAACAATTACATGAATATAGAATCTATCCTGAATATGATCTGGGTGTTTCTGGCAGCAGTTACCGGAAGCAGCATCGTTTCGTTCATAGTTCAGTTTATCCATCAGCCTGCCACTTACGGACTGGTCCACAAAGGCCTTGAAACTGGAAACGTAAGTCTGAATGATATCGGAGCAGCCATCAGCGGAAACTTTGTAAAATATATTATGTATTTTCTCGGCAATCTTATCGTCAGCGTTGTAATCGGGCTTGCAGCCTTCGTGATTTTGCTGATAATGAGCCTGTTTACAACGGTACTCAAAGCCTTTGGCGTAATATTGACAGTACTGGTCATATTGGCATTATTCATTTTCCTTATCGCTTTTGATATATTTATAAGTCTCTGGTTTACTGCAATGGTCGTGGACGGATTTGATCTTGTAAATGCCTTCAAGAAGTCTGTTGAAATAGTAAAATCCTGCTTCTGGATAGTACTTGGCGTCACGTTGCTGGTTACTGTTGCCGCAAGACTGGTCAGCTTTATTTTAAGTTTCCTCAATTTTGTACCTCTGATTGGGCCAGTAATCCTCAGCGTGATCCCTTCAATCCAGATGTTTGTTATGATCATATTCCGGCTGATGATTTACCGCGACAAAACCGGAAGGGATTATACCTGAGAAAGCAATTGGTACATATCCGCACGGGAATTTAAAATATTCATCGGGGTATTATTGAAATATCTGTCGGGATACTGCTAAACAGTATCCCTTTTTTATATGTATATTCATGCCATCCTATACATCAAAACCTTGAATAACTGTATACAGTATGGTAAAATACACAAAAAACGCGAGGTAGTTGATCTATGGCAAACGTATATGACGTACTTAAAGAAAGAGGCTATATAGCCCAACTGACACATGAAGAAGAAATAAAGGATCTTCTCAATAATAACAAAGTAACCTTTTACATAGGCTTCGATCCTACCGCAGACAGCCTGCATGTAGGCCATTTCCTTCAGATGATGGTAATGGCGCATATGCAGAGAGCAGGCCACAAACCTATTGCCCTTATCGGCGGAGGCACGGCAATGGTCGGCGATCCATCCGGCCGGACCGATATGCGCAGGATGATGACGCCCGAAACGATCAGTCATAACGCAGAAAGATTCAAACAACAGCTTTCAAGATTCATCGATTTTTCCGATGGCCGTGCAATCATGGTCAACAACGCGGATTGGCTGATGAATCTGAACTACATTGAGTTTTTAAGAGAAATAGGCGTTCATTTCTCAGTTAACAGGATGCTGACAGCTGAGTGTTTCAAAACAAGGATGGAAAGAGGACTCACATTTATAGAGTTCAACTATATGCTCATGCAAAGTTATGATTTTCTCACACTCAACCGCAAATACGGATGCTGTCTGCAGCTTGGCGGAGACGACCAGTGGTCCAACATACTCGGCGGCATAGATCTTATCAGGCGTGTAGAGGGTAAGGAAGCCTATGGTATGACCTTCACCCTGCTCACCACCAGTGAAGGCAAAAAAATGGGAAAAACACAGAAAGGCGCATTGTGGCTGGACCCTGAAAAGACTTCTCCCTATGATTTCTACCAGTACTGGAGAAACATCGACGATGCCGATGTAATTAAATGTCTCAAGCTCCTCACTTTCCTTCCGATGGAGGAGATAAACAAGCTTGCACAGCTTAAGAATGAGCAGATCAATGAAGCCAAAAAGGTACTGGCATATGAGGTCACCAAGCTCATCCACGGAGAAGAAGAAGCCCAGAAAGCCCGAAATCTGGCACAGGCATTGTTCGAAGGCGGCGGAAGCACCAGAAATCTTCCATCAACTGAAGTCACAGCCGCTGAACTCGAAAACGGTATAAACATTATCGATCTTCTCATAAAGGCAGGACTTGTACCATCAAAGGGTGAAGCCCGCAGGCTCATACAGCAGGGCGGGATATATGTCGAGGAATCACAGGTTCCGTCAATAGATTACGTCATAAGCAAAGAGATGTTTAAAGACGGCGAGCTTATAATCAAAAAAGGCAAAAAGACATATCATAAGATTATTATAGCTGGTTGAACCTGACGGAAAACCGGCATATTACCAAAGTTTGCGGCCTGATGATTTTAAACACAGGCCGTATTTTTTAGGGAGGTTTGAAAATTGAGTATTCTTGATGAAATATCAGAGAACCTGCAGAAGGGTAAGGCAAAAATCGTCAAAGAACTGGTCCAGTCAGCAGCTGACAGCGGCATCGATGCTGCCGTGATACTTGAACAGGGGCTGCTTGCCGGAATGGATATAATCGGCACTAAATTTAAAAAGAACGAAATATATGTTCCTGAAGTGCTTATAGCTGCCAGGGCAATGAATACAGGCATGGAAGTTCTCAAACCTCTTCTGGTGTCCAGTGGTGTGAAAGCCAAAGGCAAAGCCGTTCTGGGTACTGTCAGAGGAGATTTGCATGATATTGGCAAAAACCTGGTCAAAATGATGATGGAAGGTAAAGGCATTGAAGTAATCGATCTTGGTACTGATGTACCGGCAGAGCGGTTCATCGGGGCCGCCAAAGAAAACAATGCACGAATTATTGCCTGTTCTGCACTGCTGACTACAACGATGACAGAAATGAAAAAAGTAATTGAACTGTTGGCAGAGCAGGGTATCCGCGAAAACTTCATTGTTATGATAGGAGGTGCTCCGGTCACTGACAGCTATCGAGAAAGCATCGGTGCCGACATATATACACCTGATGCAGCGTCAGCAGCCGAAGAAGCCGCCAGGGTCCTGGCTCAGGCCTGACTGTTATGTACCTTGTTCCAGCCATCATACAGGACAATAAAGTAAGACAATACAGAAAACAGGTAAGACCATTCAAAAAAGGCCGTTCTCAATACGCCGGCCACTTAAGTCCGGCATATGAGAACGGCCATTTTTGCTATGACATCATCAGGTCATCACATTAAGACAGGTTGTCTTTTATTCTGTCAAAATAAGCAGAATAATTGGCTATATTTCCATTATAATAGGCAGGATCATCGGTTTTCTCTTTGTCTTTTCGTACAGATACTCCCTGAGGTCGTCTTTTATAATACCTTTTTTCGCAGACCAGTCATTACCTTTCTTGCCTTCCAGCCTGGCCAGAGTCTTTTTGATTATTTCACGGGCATTTTCTATCAGGTCCTCAGATTCCCTGACATAAACAAATCCCCTTGAAATTATGTCCGGACCTGCCACAATCTGTCCTGACTCCTTTTCAGTCGTTATAACAACAACAATCAGCCCGTCCTGGGACAACAGCTTTCTGTCCCTGAGGACTATGCTGCCCACATCACCAACCCCCAGGCCATCAACCAGTATCCTGCCCGATGATACGGTCCCGTTGACCCTTGCAGAGTCAGCCGTAAGCTCCAGAACTCTTCCTATCTCCATAACAAAAATGTTTTCCGGCGGCATTCCCATTTTACTTGCAAGGTTGGCATGCTGTTTGAGATGCCTGTACTCACCATGGACCGGCATAAAGTACTTCGGCTTTACAAGGTTGTGTATCAGCTTCAGCTCTTCCTGGCATGCATGACCTGAAACATGAACGTCAGCCAGGGATTCATATATTACGTCAGCGCCCTTTTTGAACAGCTCATTTATTACCTTGAATATCGATTTCTCGTTGCCGGGTATGGGAGACGCTGAAATAATAATCAGATCACCCGGTTCTATCTCTACCTTCTTGTGTTCATTGACAGCCATTCTTGACAAAGCAGACATTGGTTCGCCCTGGCTGCCTGTGGTAATTATAACTACTCTGTTCGGCGGGTATTTGTCAATAAGATCCAGATCTATCATAGTACCTTCGGGTACGTTCAGATAGCCAAGTTCCATGGCAACATTGACCACATTGACCATACTCCTGCCAACTACGGTGACCTTCCTGTTGAATTTGTGTGCAGCATCGATGATTTGCTGTATTCTGTGCACATTTGATGCGAAGCTTGCCACAATGATCCTGCTTTTGGCATTCATGAAAATTTCCTCGAAGGTCTCTCCCACTGTTCTCTCGGACATGGTATAACCGGGTCTCTCCGCATTTGTACTGTCGCACATCAGCAGCAATACTCCCTTTTTCCCAAGTTCAGAAAACCTCGCCAGGTCAGTTGCCTTACCCTCGATTGGCGTATAATCGATTTTGAAATCAGATGTATGGACAATAATACCCACAGGAGTGTGCAGAGCCAATGCTACCGAATCTGCTATGCTGTGGTTGGTTCTGATAAACTCTATCTTGAATGCTCCCAGCTTAAACGTTTCTCCGGGCTCTATATCGATCAATTCTGTCGTTGACAAAAGGCCATGCTCTTCAAGCTTGTATTTGAGCAGGCCAAGAGTCAGCCTTGTTCCGTATACCGGTACATTAATTTCTTTTAGGAAATACGGCACTGCACCGATATGGTCTTCATGACCGTGTGTAAGTATTAGGCCCCTTACCTTATCCTTGTTCTTTGTCAAATAGGATATATCAGGAATGACCAGATCTATTCCCAGCATATCGTCTTCAGGAAAAGTAAGACCACAGTCCACTACAATGATATCTTCTCCGTATTCAAAAACGGTAATATTTTTCCCTATCTCCTGTAATCCGCCCAATGGGATTACTTTCAGCTTCTGTTTGTTTTTTGACACAATATAACCTCCAAAATTTACTGTTGATAGTCATGTATAACTATCTATCCAATATGATTATTTTCAACATTTAAAAGTACAATATGTATCCGCCGGCCATCGGATCATCTTTTACACAATTTCGCCACTATGGACAAAGAGACACTACTTTACCTATTATAGCACTTCAAGAAAATTTTGCAAAATAGTAATTGAAAATTAGCTGTCCTTAAGCCCCAAATAAAAAATAGGACTTTATTCATATTGACATAGGAAATATGTGCTAGTATAATGAACTTATTCGTTCATTGAACGACTCTCTTTTGTTTTAACCCGGATAATAGCATCAGACGATATGGAGCTCACATGGGCTCTATATTTCCTTTTCAGCCTTTTTTCAGGACATGGGACAAATTCACTCATGTCTTTATTTTTTCCCCGGAACAGGACATAGCATGGGGACAGTTCTTAAAGAATGCAGCAGATCAGTTACAACTGTATAATGCGGCTATCCGGCATATGTGCATGGCACGGAATAAACTACCCGTATCTGCAGCAACCGGTACGTAGGCGGGCTTATGCCGGCGCAAATGTCCCCGTTTTTACCCGGCACATAATAGGCAAAAAAAAACTCCGGAAAATTCACTTCCGAAGTTTTTCTGGCTGCGGGAGAAGGATTCGAACCCTCACAGACTGATCCAGAGTCAGTAGTGCTACCCTTACACAATCCCGCATCGCTTGCGACAGTGGTTATTATAGCACATCGTCCATGTAAAATGCAATAGGTTTTTTTGTAATTTTCAAATGGTTCATTCTGTAACTTAACATTGTCATGAGAGCATAAATGCCCCCATGACAATGTATCAGTCAAAACTGAAGAACTGTCCCCGGCTTACCTGGCTCAGCCGAACAATGCCAGCAGCACACCGGCTGCAACAGCTGATCCGATAACGCCTGCCACATTCGGTCCCATGGCATGCATAAGCAGGAAATTGCCCGGATTCGCCTTCTGGCCTTCTACCTGTGAAACTCTTGCTGCCATCGGTACTGCAGACACACCGGCAGAACCAATAAGAGGATTAACTTTTCCTCCGGACAGGAGATACATAAGTTTTCCTATCAGCAAACCTCCTATGGTGCTGAACATAAATGCCAGCAAGCCCAACCCTATTATCATAAGAGTCCGGGGCTGCAGGAAAGTTTCTGCCTTAGCTGTCGCACCGACAGTTGTTCCAAGGAATATCGTAACGATGTTTATCAATGCATTCTGCGCAGTATCGGAAAGTCTTTCAACAACTCCTGATTCTCTGAAAAGATTGCCCAGCATCAGCATTCCTATAAGCGGAGCTACAGACGGCAGCAACAGTACGCAGAATACCGTAACAGCTATCGGGAATATAATTCTCTCCAGCTTCGATACTTCTCTGAGCTGCTCCATCTTTACTTCCCTTTCCTTCTTTGTGGTAAGCAGTCTCATCAATGGCGGCTGAATCAGCGGTATCAAAGCCATGTAGGAATAAGCTGCTATAGCTATAGCAGGCAGCAAATCGGGAGCGAGCCTGGTAGTAAGGTATATTGCAGTCGGGCCGTCAGCACCGCCTATTATTCCTATGGATGCAGCTTCCTGGGGCTTAAAGCCCAGTAGAATTGCAATCATAAAAGCTGCAGCAATTCCGAACTGTGCGCCTGCACCCATAAAAAGGCTTGAAGGTCTTGCTATAAGCGGACCAAAATCAGTCATTGCACCAATGCCCAGGAATATAAGCGAAGGATATATACCAAGCTTAACACCCATATACAAATAATACAGCAAGCCCCCTGCTTCGCCTCCCTGAGGTTCTGACATCAGACCCGCCAGAGGCAGATTCGCCAGAAGCACTCCAAAAGCTATCGGCAACAACAAAAGTGGCTCAAATTTCTTAACTATAGCAAAATAAACAAGTACAAATGCAATTAATATCATGACACACTGCTGCCATGTAAGTGCCAAAAAACCTGAATCCTGTATGATTGTTTTTATCGCATCCAAAAACATATGATTGCCACCTCACTATCGAATCACAACAAGGACATCCCCTGTATTAACGGATGAACCTTTTGCGACCTGTACCTGTGAAACTGTGCCGTCAGCCGGTGCCAGAATTTCATTCTCCATCTTCATAGCTTCAAGTATCAGAAGCACCTGGCCTTTTTTGACACTGGATCCTGGTGTTACCTTTACATCGAGTATGGTCCCCGGCATCGGAGCTTTGATCTGTTCACCTTCTCCGGAAACAGCAGGTGCACTCTGTGCTTTGTTAACAGCCTGGGCGTTATTGACAGGCTTCTGCTCAGCGCCTGCAGACTGTCCGGCAGTTTCTTTTACGCTCATGACCCCCGCTTTTCCATTCTCGACCACAACTTCATATTCTTTGTTATTCAACTTCACTATATATTTCATATTGACCTCCATTTCTCACCGCGTTATTGGTTTTCACAATGCGTCTCAGTAAGGCTGGCCTTATTAGGGCTATCTCACTGCAAAATAATATTCACTGCGCATAAGCCACAGTATCAGCAGCTTATTCCCCGATTCGCACGCTGGCTTAATCTATGGCGCTGATGGACTTGAAAACCAGCTGATCGAGCGGTGTTTTTGTTTCATAGCTGACGATAGCCATTATCATAGCTGCAGTCCTTTCGTCCACGTTGTTGAGCACCAGTCCGTCTGCCTGCTCTTTGACTGCAGCAGTCTGATCTGTTGCCAGACTGTAACCGGTTTCTTTTTCACCGGGAACTTCAGTGCCTGACTTTTTCCCCGAAGCAGCACCAACAACCTTTGACAATATGCTTATCAGGAAAAACAAAACTGCCAGCACTATAAAAACTATTACCATACATATTAATGCAACCACCAAACTTTCACCAAATGACATCCTTCATCCCTCCTTTGCAATTCTGATTGTATGGATAGCCGTTTCATTACTGCTTTGAACGAATCTGAACCACGTTTATGTGAGTTGAAAAAAAACTGATTAACTTAATGTTGTTATATTTTTATCAATCGATTCCCTTACTAAAGGGCTTCAGCCCTTCTTTTCATATAATTTCTTTTAAGAAACTTCAAACATATAAAAATAAAGCAACATATAACATTATAAAGGAAATGGGCGAAATGTCAATAAAAACAGGGGCCAAGAAGTATGCAGCATGCATTTTCATATCGGTTTTTTAATGACAAAATTAAATTAGTTACTTACAATTATATAACAGTCTGTATATATCCACATGTCTGCACGAATATAAAACAAGCACAGCTTCATAAACTATCATTAAGGGGGTAGAATATGAGAACACATCAATTACTGCTTTCCGCACTTGATATAACCGAAGACGGATACAGCTTCAAAGGCCAGTTCATCCTCAGCGGCGGCGGAAGATCTATGCATGTCGATATAGAAGATCTTGAAAATCAGTCATTTCTCACCGGCCTGAAAAATTACTTCGGACTTGAAGATGAACCCTCTGATATCAGGAACATACTAATGGATATGGTGGTTGAGAAAGCCCACATAAGTTCAAAAATAGTTGAAGGCAAAAATTACGAAGAAACATGTAATAATTAAAAATGCTCACTGAACGTACAAAGCTGCAAAAGCGATCGTGATTATTGCTGAAATTGGCGATAGTGCTGCAGTACATCATTCATTTGGCTGCAGCACTATTTTTCCCTCTCAGTGTGCTGGTCAATTGATATCAGTCCATGTCCGGTCTGAATTCTTCAGTTTCGTAATCGCCTCTTTCTCAGGAAGCGGTCTGTTTATAAAGTAACCCTGTATTACGTCACAACCATGTTCAACAAGATAGTCGAACTGCTCCTGCGTTTCCACACCCTCACAGACAACGCAAAGTCCTGCGCTTTTTACGGTTTTGAGCATAAAATCAGTCAGTATCCTGCTCTCTTCGCTGTAAGAAATGATATCAGCATAAGTCCTGTCGATTTTTACAGTTGTTATAGGAAGCATCCTCAGATAATTGATTGCAGTATAGCTTTTCCCAAAATTGTCCAGTGCAATTTTAACGCCATTCGTCTGAAGCATTCTCAGTTTCTCAGAAACCATATCATAGTAATCTACTATAACAGACTCCGGTATCTCTATCACAAGATCCTTCGGGTCCAATCCGGCCATTTCAGTAATTTCCATCACTGTCTCAGCAAAATCGTCCTGCAGCAGCTGCATCCGGGATATGTTCACCGAGACCGTCAAATCGTTGAAACCTTCCTGCTTTAATCTTTTAATGAAAATACATGCGTTTCTCAGCACCCACTCCCCTATGGGGACTATCATGTGAGTATCCTCAGCTACCTTCAGGAACTTGGCAGGCATTACAAATCCTTTTTCATCGTTCCTCCACCTTATCAGTGCTTCAAAACCTGAAATCTTCCCGTTCCTTACATCGTACTGAGGCTGAAAATACAATTCGAACTCGCTTTTTTCGAGTGCTGTCCTGAGATACTTTTCAGTATCGATCCATTCATGGACAGAAGACTCCATCGGCTCTCTGTAAATCACTATCCTGTCTTTCCCAGCATCCTTGGCTTTAAACATTGCTATTTCTGCACATTTCAAAAGATCTTCCATTGAGCTGCCGTGTTCAGGATACATCGATACACCGATGCTGACCGTATGGTAAAATGGCTTATCATCCACTACCACAGGTTCCTTGAAACTTTTGAGTATTTTCAGGGTATATTCCTCGACATCAAAAATATTATCTATCCCGTTTACAATTATGATAAACTCATCTCCCGAGAGTCTGTACAGATCGCAGTTCTCCTCGGTCGTTCCGGCAAGTTTGCGGCTGATTTCCCTTATTATGCGGTGTCCTATGTTGTATCCCAGAGCGTCATTTACGTATTTAAAATTATCAATATCTATAAGCACAACAGCGAATTTGTCTCCCTTATCAAAAGCTTTCATCATATCTTCCTTAAGCGAAGCCTGATTCCGTAATCCCGTAAGCTGGTCGTAATACGCAAGCTCATGCAGTTTCATTTTCAGCTTCAGCAGCTGCTCATAAGATGACGATATTTCATCTTTTGACTTTGCCATCTCCCTGTTGGCTTTCAGCAGATCCTGTTCAGCTTTTATAAGTTTTTTCAGCACATTGCGCACTAGGAAGTATACTATCAGGCTGGAAACCATGACAAATATAAGGCCTTTTATAAGACTTGCATATTTTATAGTTTCTCTTTCAGCTGTAATATGGCTCAGTAAGCTGTCAGTAATAAGGATCCACAATGTACTTGCTGCCGCATAAATCAATGAGACTTTGAGCGCAGCTTTTTGCCTGTTTTCCATTCTATCGTACTACCACCTTTCAGATTCTACCCGGCATACCAGCCGGATATAAAAACTCTACAAAACAGGTTTCACCGGCAGTGAAAAGAACACAGTTGTTCCTTCATCCACCTTTCCTTCTATCCAAACTTTTCCTCCATGCTTCTGTACTATCTTCTTCACAGTAACCAGACCGATACCGCTTCCTTCAAATTCATCCGACGTATGCAGCCTCTGGAACAGTCCGAACAGTTTACCGGAATAATTCATGTCAAAGCCTACACCGTTGTCTTTAATATAGAAAACATAGCTATCCTGCGTAATTGTACAGCCTACGGTTATAATTGCTTTTTCCCTGCCGGCAGTAAATTTCATCGAGTTTGATATTATATTCTGAAGAAGCTGTCTCATAAGTATCCTGTCAGCCCTGACACATGGAAGGCCGGACTCTATAACCAGGCTGATATCCCTTCCTGAATATGCCGGTTTCAGTTCCTCATATACTTCCGTAATCAGGCTGCCCATATCCACCTGTTCCAGATTCATAACAGCCCTTGATGTTTTGGAATACTGCAGGATCTTATTTATCATGTCAATCGATTCCCGGCTTATCCGGCTGATATTGCTGAGCATTTCTGCAGCATCACTGTCCAGCTTTTCTCCGAAATCCTCCAGAAGGATGCTTACATATCCGTCAACAGCCCTCAGCGGCGACTTAAGATCATGAGATACCGTATATGCAAACGACTCAAGATCATTTACAGCCTCCTGCAGCCTTGCTGTCCTGTCTGCAACCCGTTTTTCCAGATCTGCGTTCAGCTTTTTGACTTCTTTCAATGCTTTTTTATACCCTGTTATATTCTCGAACATAACGCCGATCTGATTTTCTGTGATCAAAAACGGTTCGATCATATAATAAGTATCTTTTTTATGGTCATATGCCTCAAAACGCTCAGATTTACCGGTATCGATCAGATTCTGATAGTAAGCCAGGTCTGTGTTCGGGGTGCCGAAAACCTCAAGCCATGTTTTGCCTCTTACTTCCTGGCGGGGTATCCCTATATTATGGAAAAAGCCCGGATTTGCATCTATGAAACGTATGTCAACCAGTTTCTGATGATTGTTGAACACCGGTTCGAATATGAAAAAGCCATTCATCATTTTCTCAAAGAAGAGTCCAAGTTTGTACTCACTGCTGCTGAGATCGTTCTGTACTGAGACGAGTTCATCATACTGTTTTTTGAGCTTTCTGCTTGCTGTTGAAAGGTCTTCATATAGCCCCGTCAGCTTGGCATTGTTTTCGGACAGTTCTTTTTTCATTGCCTGCAATCGCTTCAGATAAAATAAAAGGACAGTAATGAAAATCAGCAGCATTACAAAGACCACCAGTGCTGTTATCACTATGCCCCTGTTTTCATCAAGGAAAGAATAGGGTTTATTTATAATTTCACTTTCAGGAGGGAGTTTGTTCAAACTGATTTTAAATCTTTTTAGTATATTATAATCAAAAATATACTTATTGGTTTTCTGTCTGACAAATTGCATATCAGAAATGTCCCCGCCTTTAAGGATCATAAGGGCGATCTTTGCAGCCTCTTCTCCCTGAAGTTTTCCGACTGCTACACTGCCGCCGATCGCTCCATTTCCGAGGCCAATATCATACAGATGGTATACAGGGACACTGCTTTTTTGACTCAAAACACTGCAAATATAATCAAATCCAGGTATATCTCTTATGTCTCCGCCAAAAAAAGCGGTACATATTACAATACTGTCACTTTCCGCCTGACTCACCATATCGCATAACATGTCAGTGTCATTGCTGTTGAGCAAAGTCAGTTCAATATCCTGAGAAAAGCTGCGTATTGCCTGCGCTGTTGCTTCTCCTTTCCGGATTCCGTTTTCACTGTTGTCACAAATCACATAGACTTTCCTTATATCGGGATTTATCATAAAAGCGGCTTTCAATGTGCCTACAGGGTCTATTTCCTCTATGACGCCCGTTACCCCGGAGTACCCTCTTGTTATTTCCTCTGCTTCATCTTCATTTATCCCTGAAAAAACTATCGGAGCATCCGAAAACATAGCAGCCCTGTTGTACAGAGCAAATTTCAGTGCAGCATCATCTGTGGTTATAATAAGATCTATCTTCCTGCCTGAATATTTGTGGTAAAGCAGCTCCTTAAGAAGCGTCAGGTTCTTATCGTCCGGATATTTTCTCCTGTCCATATATTCCACATATATATTGTATCTGTCACCGGAATCTCTGAATGTACTGATAATGCCTTCATTCTGTTCATTCGTCCATGAAAGTCCATAATCGTATGAATGCAGCACAAGAACATTGCCAAGAGTGTCGTCATATGTTTCGGCAATCGTATCAGATGTACCTGAAAAAAGCAGCATAAAAATCAGCACTGACAGGCATATCAGTCTTTTTTCTGCAATAATAAGCTGCGGTTTTGTACGTTTTCTTCTGTGCATTATTGTATTTCCTTAATAAATTTACATTTTTCTTAATGTATATCGGGTTAATGTATAAATTTTATAATTGATGGATAGATTTACATCATTAATAATAATTATAATCATACACCCGAATTATTTCATTATAAATCGACAATATTTTAAATTTTTTTGTTAAATTCTCTCTTTCTCAGCTACGATGCCGATTACTGCAGCTCCTCCCTGAATGATGACAATAATTAAAAGCTTCCATCCATGATATAGGATAAAAGCTTTATTTCTGCAGGTGCCACCCAGTTGAACACAAAACATGGCCGCATCTTTATTTCAGCTAATATTTCATATGTCAGGCTGTGTTTTTCCTTTCACCGCCATTATATTCAACATCAATCAGTCCCTCAAAGAAATGCAGTTCGTTGAACACAGTTATACCATATTTCTCATTTTCATGCAAAAACTTATATTTGGACCTGTTCAGTTTCACAATGTTTCTGTTTTCATCTATATGCACATCTACCGGGACGGGTTTCAGAATGTACGCATAAACAATATCTCCGACTTCAACGGCAGAACTGTCCCTGCGGTAAATACGGGCATCCACAAGTTTACTGTTTATATCCGAGTACCGTGTATTGTAGCTGCCCAGGCAGTAATTGTCATATGTAAACATTAGCTCCCCGGTTTCTGTGTTTTTAACAATCGGATATACTTTATAACTGCGTTCATGATCATCCGCATATGAGAATATTACCAAATCTTCAACTACGCATTTTAACGGTGTTTCTCCGGATAGGCATTCCACCCTGTAAACCCGTTTCACATAGAAATAAATATCAATCAGTATAAAACATACAGCAAAAAATACAATCGCCAGTTTAAATACAAAGCCGCCAGTTTCCAGCTCATTAACAAGTATACCGAGCAAAAATCTGATTACAAGCAGCATGATAACCTGGAAGGCTGCTATTACACATAGCGCAACTGTATTTTTCCGCTTAATGGCAAGTATATTTTCATTATAACCCATTTTTTCACTGACCCCTCTCAGAAATAAGAACTTTTGGGACAGGCAGTTTTCTTTTGCCTGCCCCAAAAACATCTCATCATTTATAACAGGCAAACACTGTTTTAATTGCTTCCGGTACTCCCGGTTACATCTCCCGGCGTGCTTACTGATTCAAAGGTATTTACAGGGATTATGTTCCCGTCTGAATCAATATAGAACACATTCCATACAGTTCCGGTATAATCTGTGGGAACATTGAAGGTTTCAAGCAGCGTGCCGCCTTTGTAGACTTTGATTGTGGCTCCGGAGTTCGAAAGTGCAGTGCTGCTTGCTGAACTTCTGTTGCTGTAATCGTGTACGGAATACTTTATCTCTCCTGTATAGAGCGATGCATCAGGTATAGTAATAGTTTCAGGGCCATAAGATGTCGTATCGTCAACATCGAGATTTGCTCCATATCCCTCTTTTCTGCTGTAATAGATATGATCCCTTTCACCGTTGAATACTCCGTTGAGGTGAGAATCAAGATCGCTTGGAGCAGCTCCCCATGTCAGTACGATCTTCCATACATTTTCGGCGCCGACAGGAGTGATCGTACTGTTGAATTCCATATCAGCTCCGCCTACGATAGTTACATTAAATCTTGTTGTGATATAACCGTCTTTGCTTATCGTTACCGTGTAATTTCCGGCATCGAGGCCAAAATCCACACCATAACGGGACCATTTCCTGTAAGAGTAAATACCATTTCCGTCAGTTGTCAGTGTGACAACAGGGCTGCCTGCGTTATCCTCATTGTCCCAGCCTTTGTTTAACGCAACGGTTACACCTGCAAGAGGCAGACCTGTTACAGCATCCTTAATGGTTCCGTAAATTCCGCCCATGATCCTGTCAGCCTGGCTTTCTGCCAAAAGCATCTGGTTCAGGTATTTTGTTTCGCCATGGCGTACAGTAACGTCCTGCTCTGCCTGGACATAGCTGTCAGCAGAAAATGTCAGCTTATATGTGCCCTGGTCAACTGATACTGAATACTTGCCTGAAGCATCCGTCACAGCTGATGCAACAGCCGTTCCGTTCTCATAGACAGTAATCCTGGTGCCGGCAATCGGCTGCCTGGTCGACGCGTCAACGACACTGCCTTCGATGCGGGTTTCAGCAGCGGTCGCACTAAGCGTCACGGTTTTTGCAGCGGAAGATACGCTGAAATCTTTTTCACAATTTTCACCGTTTATAACTGCCTTTGCAACATAATTGGCCGGCGGGAGATATTCAGATCCTCCGCTCTGGACCGTAGCCCTGTGAACGTTTTTGTCTGTATTAACTACATCTATATTTACCTGTACATCATGTCCATCCGCATCCTTTGCATAGAATTTAACCCGATACTCCTTATTCGGGCAGGACCCCGTTCCACATTGGATTCGGCCGCCAAACATACTGTCGGAAGCATTATGAAGCGATACATAAAAGTCGAAAACAGGTTTTTCAAGTTTTACAAGATTCAGATCTATCGGTGTTCCTTTCAGGTGATTGGTAACCTTGTACTTTAATTTTGCATCAACTTTCAGTACAAATTTCAGGTTGCCGTCAACACACAAATAGCATGCATGTATAACATCTCCGCCCTGTGCTACTGGGGTTATGGCATCTGCTTCTATTTTTGCCCCCATGAAGCATTCCAGATTAACAGATACTACACCGTTAAGGAAATCAATACCTACGGAAGGTTTGGGCCCGAAACTGACTTCTGCATGGCCTTTAGCCTGAACAGACCATGTCGACTGCTTTTTGTCTACTTTCTGGTAGCCGTCTCTTGTATTATATTTAAAGCCACTGGTCGTTTTTATGTTACCGCTAACTTCAATGCCTGCTGTTAACTTCCACTCAATCAGGAGCCTGATATCAGCAAAAGCGCTGAGGCCGGTTACTGAGAACGGTATTTTTACTTTCCCGAGCTGCAGCTCTCTTTCTTCTTTAAGATTCTTCAGCTGCTTCTTGAGCTCTTCGTTGTTTTCAGTTCCCCATTTGCCTGTAACAGATGCATTTGCTTTAAGATCGGTCGAATAAGTAAAATCACATCTGAAATAATCTTCGCCGAATAAGATCAGGTCCCATTCCATCACAAGATTTGCGCTGAGCTTTCCGCTCACTTTTGCTGTCGCTTTGAAATGCGTCGTTTCAAAAGTTACCGGATTGATTGATAACTGGGGGGTCTCTGCGCTTGTATCAACATCGACAACATCCAGGCTCATAAGCATCATGGAATCTGAGCACAGTACTTCCCCTTCAGAGCCGCTGACAGCATAGACAGAGGAATCGGTACCGGCCTGCTGTTCATTTTCATCCGTTGGTACAAGGTCGCCGTTGTAATCCATATCGACCTTCATGAACTTATAGAAATCTTTCAGTTCAAAACCATTTTCCTCATCATCAGCCTTTACCGGAGTAATGATAATACCATTCCCGGTTTCAGTAATGGTTCCGACTTTAAACAGGTAAGCTCCCTGTGTATCTCTTATGAAGATTTTGTCATTTACTGCGATTGATTCCGAAGGATTTTCTATGTAATAAGTTCCATTGTCATAATCAAAGACCACTTTGTCTGCAATAAGTACCTTTACATCATCCGCCAGAACGCCAAAGTTGTCAGTGGGATTATTTCTTTCAAAGCTCAGGACCGTATCATTTGCATCAAAATCATTTACGGTTTTCGTTTTAAACTGTTTATATCTCTGCGTGTTAACGATCGATGTATAAGGATCACAAAGGGGATTTCCGTCAGCATCTATAAGAATTGCTTCCGCAACAAAATACTCAGGAAGTGAATTGTTGACGGTGCAGGTTATCGTCTCCATATCGCTGCCTGCGGGCACCACACGTGAAGCATAGGTATCTCCGTTATTGATATAGGATTTATTGGCAGGATAATCAGATGAGAAATAAGTATTCTCTTCAATAAACCTGACAACAAGAGCGCAGTTTTCAGGTGCACTTACTGTTGCAGCAACGTTGCCTGTGGCAGGATCCACTTCAAGATCAGTAATCGAATATACATCTACAGAACTGTAAGAGCCGCTTGCTTCACCGTCTACAGGGCCTGTTATCCAGCCTGCATATAATGTGATGTTGCCTGTTATGGGTGTATTAAAATCAAACCGGTTGTTGCATTCAGGATCAGTGTACCATCCATTAAATGTATACCCGCTCTTTGCAGGCTCTGCAGGTTCAACAGCACGCGCACCGTGTGCAACCTGCTGTGAAGTTACCGGGCTGCCGCCGTCAGTGTTGAATGTTACAGTGTACATAGCCGCAGGCGGCTGGCTGCTGCCGGATGTTGTACTCCACTGTGCATATAATGTAATATCTTTGGTGATTTTTGTATCAAAGTCAAACTTATACCCGCCGTATGGAGCAGTATACCAGCCGATGAAATTATATCCGTATCTTGCAGGAATACTTGGAGCTTTTGCCTTTTCGCCTTCAAAAACAATCTGGGGATCCAGCTTCTTGCCGCCGTAGTTGAGGTCGAAGGATACAGTGTACTCTTTACCGAGCTTTATTTCCTTGCGGAGAGATGGTACTACTATCCTCGTAATGATAGCTGCAACTTCACTTCTCTTGATATTACTTTCAGGCGCAAATGTCCCTTTGCTGTCATTTCCGGTAAGGATGCCGGCGCGATACAATTTGTAAACAGCATTCCCGAAGCTGTCAGATATCTTAACATCAGGAATAGCATCATCGGCGACCTTGTTGATGCTTTCCCATACTTCATCCGGCAGGGCGTTTGCTATGATCTGAACAAACTGGGCTCTTGTTGCCGGAGCGTTCATGTCCAGCCCGCTGATATCAGCAATACCTTTTTCCGTGACATAATCGGCATATACCTGATACCACGGTGAGGTTTGCTCAAAATCCGCTTTCCCTATATGATAGACGGAGTTGAGTCGGGCAGCAATAGCCAGTGTTTCCGCTATCGTAACACCGCTTGCGTAATCAAACTTATTGGCACCCTTACCGACCATCAGCCCAAGTTCATAAACTGTTTTTACATTCTCATAGAACCAGTTACCGCTCTTTACATCCGTAAAAGTGCCGTCTGTATAGGAGTTTACTTTTTTGAAGTTGTCAAGATTTGTAGCCGCTATATTATCTGTGAACTTGGCCTTTTCTGCAGTATCGGTCTTTTCTGTCTTATCAGCAGCCAAACCTGTGACTGGCATCATGCCAAGGCACAATATCAGCACAAGCAGCACGCTGATAATCCGAGTAAATTTGAGTCTTCTCATGATAAAATCCCCCTTAGATTTTTATATTATCGTGTAATGTTACTTAATCCCGGATCCCTGGCTGCGTCTGCTGCGGGTGTTGTGAGCATATGTTGACGGTCAGCAACAGCAGATATTGCAAATGTTTTTTTATATACATATTACTTCCGAATATGCCGCATAAGTTTGATCTGCACGCTGTCCTGACTTCTTATGCTGCATACTGTACTGTTCGCACTTCTGCATCTGCCCCGATTAAAAACTACTGCATCATGTTACGATTTGTGCCCTGCCTGCTGATGTGACTGTACAGCATAAATACTTCCCGTCTGTACGGCTTATCAATCGATGTCTGATCTATGATTAAGTAAACATTACATTCAAATACTGTCTGCCTGGCAAAACTAATCTCGCGTATTCTTTCATGAATTTTCGTTTTTCGCTGATCCGTAGAACATCTGCCTGCCGTTATCTGTTCCGGGCATAACTGTCTGTCGGGACCGGAAAGCGGCATAGGCTCAGCACAGATTAATCTTCCCGGTGTTACAATTTTACAGTTTTTCTATATATACAGAAACATTAATTGGGATTTTATCACATACCACTACCGAATACAATAGTTTTACCATAAATTGTACAATATGCCATAACTGTTATATCATGCTTCGCTAAGCGACAGACTGATACATTCAGTTGAGATTTGCTATTGTGACTTTCCGGGAAAACGTGGATTTAAAAACGTGGATTTGAAACGTAGATTTTTTATTGTAAAATTTCATACACACTTTGTGCGAACTTCGATTTCCGTATATACAGGAACTTCGGCAGATAAAAAAGGGCATTGCCTTTCAATTTCACAAAAGGCAATACCCTTATATACTTGAATCTTTACAGCCTTAATTTTACAGGCTGCTTCCGGCTAAGCCGGAATGAATTTATTTAATGCCTTTGCTCTTAACAGCAGCCTGAGCTGCAGCCAGCCTTGCTATCGGCACACGGTACGGCGAGCAGGATACGTAGTTCATGCCGACATTGTGGCAGAACTCTACTGATGACGGATCTCCGCCATGCTCTCCGCAGATACCGAGCTTGATGTCAGGTCTTGTAGCTCTTCCGCCCTGAACAGCCATCTTTATCAGTTTGCCTACGCCGGACTGGTCAAGCCTTGCTGTCGGGTCGAATTCAAATATCTTGGCCTGGTAGTAATCCTCAAGGATCCTGCCGGCATCATCACGGCTGAGTCCGTATGTCATCTGAGTCAGGTCATTGGTTCCGAAGGAGAAGAACTCTGCTTCTTTTGCAATCTCGTCAGCCAGAAGTGCTGCCCTCGGGATCTCGATCATTGTACCGACTTTGTATTCGAGTTTGACTCCTGCTTCCTTAATAACAGCATCAGCGGTTCTGACAACTACATCCTTGACGAACTTCAGTTCCTTGACATCGCAAACCAGCGGGATCATGATTTCAGGAACCACGTTCATGCCTTTCCTGTTAACATTGATGGCAGCTTCGATGATAGCCCTTGTCTGCATTTCAGCAATCTCAGGATATGAAACAGCCAGACGGCAGCCCCTGTGGCCCATCATCGGGTTGAGCTCATGGAGGTTCTTGATAACGTTTTTGAGCTCACCGGCAGACATATTTAATTCTTTTGCCAGTGAATTGATTTCATCCTCGCCCTGCGGCAGGAACTCATGCAGCGGAGGATCCAGCAGTCTTATGGTCACAGGATGGCCCTTCATTTCAGTAAAGAGACCTTCAAAGTCGCTTCTCTGCATCGGCAGTATCTTTTCAAGAGCTTTTTTCCTCTGTTCAACATTGCTTGAAACGATCATCTGTCTGAATGCAAAGATCCTGTCAGCTTCAAAGAACATATGCTCTGTACGGCAGAGGCCTATTCCTTCTGCACCGAACTTAAGCGCAACAGCCGCATCCTTCGGGGTATCGGCATTTGTTCTGACTTTGAGTGTTCTGATCTCATCAGCCCATGACATAAAGGTTGCAAAATCGCCGGCCATTTCGGGTTCTACTGTCGGCAGCTGTTCACCGTAAACATTGCCTGTGGAACCATCGAAAGAAATCCAGTCGCCTTCTACATACTTCTTGCCGTTCTTATCGATGAAATATTTCTCGTGCTCATTGATCTTGATCTCGCTGCAGCCTGCAACACAGCATCTGCCCATTCCACGTGCAACAACTGCTGCATGGGAGGTCATTCCGCCGCGGCCTGTCAGGATACCCTGTGATACATTCATTCCTTCGATATCTTCAGGTGAGGTCTCAAGCCTTACGAGAACTACCTTCTTCTCTCCGTTGTTGAAAGCTTTTACAGCATCCTCCGCTGTGAAATAGACTTTACCGGTAGCAGCTCCCGGAGATGCAGGAAGTCCTTTTGCTATAGGCGTCGCAGCTTTGAGTGCTTTCTGTTCAAAAGTCGGGTGCAGCAGTGAATCGAGCTGTTTGGGTTCAACCTTGAGGATAGCTTCCTCCTTGGTTATCATTCCTTCCTTAACAAGATCCACAGCAATCTTCAGGGCTGCATTTGCAGTTCTCTTGCCGTTTCTTGTCTGGAGCATGAACAGTTTTCCTCTTTCGATGGTAAACTCCATGTCCTGCATATCTTTGTAATGTCTTTCAAGTGTTTCAGCTATCTTACTGAACTGATTGTATACATCCGGATTGATTTCTTTAAGGGTATCGATGGACTGAGGAGTTCTGATACCGGCAACAACATCTTCTCCCTGAGCGTTCATCAGGAATTCTCCGTACAGCTTCTTTTCACCGGTAGCAGGATTTCTCGTAAATGCAACACCCGTACCTGAGTCGTTGCCCATGTTTCCGTAAACCATTTCCTGGACGTTTACTGCAGTACCCCAGTCGCCCGGAATGTCATTGAGCCTTCTGTATACGATGGCTCTCGGATTGTCCCATGAACGGAAAACAGCTTTTACAGCTTCCATCAGCTGTACTTTCGGGTCCTGAGGGAATTCAGTACCTTTCTCCTGCTTGTAAAGTTCCTTGTACCTCTTTACAACCTCTTTCAGGTCGTTGGCATCCAGCTCTGTATCAAGCTTGACACCTTTCTTTTCCTTTACATCGTCAAGAATAGCTTCAAATTTGGATTTCTCGATTTCCATTACGACATCGCTGAACATCTGGATGAACCTTCTGTAGCTGTCATATGCAAATCTTTCATTGTTTGTAAGCTTTGCAAGACCAACGACAACCTCATCATTAAGACCAAGATTCAATATCGTGTCCATCATGCCGGGCATTGAAACTCTTGCACCGGATCTGACTGATACCAGGAACGGATTTGAAGGATCTCCGAATTTTTTGCCGACAATTTTTTCAGTAGTTGCCAGCGCTTCATAAATCTGATCCTCAATATCCTTGGCAATTACTTTGCCGTCCTTATAATATCTTGTGCATGCTTCCGTCGTAACGGTAAATCCCCTCGGTACAGGAAGTCCGAGGCCTGTCATTTCTGCAAGGTTGGCACCTTTGCCGCCCAGCAGCTCTCTCATCGAGGCATTGCCTTCTTTGAACAAATAAACGTACTTCGTCATATATACCTCCGTTTATGTATTATGTTATAATTAAGAATTAGGTTTTACAAAATAAATAAACCCAGTAAATAACCCATACCATTATAACATAATATTTTTTTTTGAAAACAGGATTTTTGCATTTTGTATACTTCTTTCGCTAGTTTTGCCAAAAATCATAAAACGCCAAAAGCCAAAAATATCTCAACGTCTATTAGCATTTCCCAATATTTATATGTTTTATTACATTAATTTGCGAATTTTGGACAATAAAAAACCTATACCGCATAACATGTCAACGGTTTTTCCGGCATAAATGCATAAGCCTGACCGATCAGGCCGGCACGCCTGATCTATTCTTTCAGGTAATCCCTGAAATGGCTTGAATATATGAATTCACCGCTGCTTAATATCCAGAAAGCTTCTATGTCCGGAAGAGACTCGATGAATTCAGTACCTTCCTCAACAGACATATTGAAGACGGCAGTAGACAGTGCATCGGCTACACCTGAGTCATTACACAGTATCGTAACCGATTTGTATTCATCTGACGGGAACATTGTGTCGGGATCGATTATGTGATGGTAATTCCTGCCATCAACAGTATAATATCTCTCATAGATACCGCTTGTTACAAGAGATGTATCTTTTATATTCAATATGTGGACATTCTGCTGGCTGCTGCCTGTATCAGGATTCTGGATGCCTACGTTCCATGGATGGCCCTCTTTATCCTTTGTTCCAATGGCCTTAACGTTGCCGCCGACACTTATAAGACCTGAAGTAAAACCATTTTCGGCAGCTATCCTGCTTACCTGCTCGACTGTATACCCTTTTGCAATGGCACCGACATCAAGGCTCATCTCCGGATCCTCCAGAAAAACGGTGGAATTTTCTTCATCGATTATAACCTTGTTAATATCAGTATGCCTGGAGGCTTCCTGCAGCTCTTCTGCCGGCGGCAGCTCAGCGGCATCAGGGTCTTTAATGCCTCTCTCCCTGTAATCATGCCAGATCTCCAGTACGGCTCCGTAGGCCACATTGACCTTTCCTCCGGTTTTGTCATACCAATGTTTTGCAAACTTAAGAAGATCGATTATCCTTTTGTCAACTTTGACAGGAGCCTTCCCCGCCTGGTCATTGACCGTTTTAAGATTATTCATGCCTTCATAACTGTTGTATATGTCATAAAGCCGGTGATACTGTTCAAGGTTGTCATATATCAGCTGCACATGCCTGTTGAACTCTTCCTTGTCGTTAGTGTACGCTACGATCGTTGTCTTCGTATCAAACAGCTGCAGGAATGTTGCCTCATATCGGACAGGCTTTGCTGCTCCGCAGCCGGTCATGGTCATCACCGCAGAAAAAGCCAGCAAAATCAGCAGGCATTGCTTCATATAATGATGTGGTTTATGCAGACAATGCCCGCTTTTGTGAAGATAATGCATGACCTTATGCGGATAAAACTGTACATTATGTAAACAAGTCCCGTGCAAATAATGGCCTTCAGTTCTCATTGACATCCTCTTCCTGTCCGTAAATAAAATCAGAGAGGCAAATGATTTGCCTCTCCAGTCAATAATAACATACCGTCCGTATTTTATCTATCACGGATATCATCTTTCATTTGTTACTGCGCATTCTGCGCTGCTTTATCGATCACATTGATGAAGTCAGTAACATGGATAGTGACTGAACTTGTCAGTTCTGCATCTGTAGGCACGCCTTCCTCATTAATGGCTATGCCTTTTACTTCATCAGTTGTTTTCCCGACTACATATTCTGCAAAAGCTGCAGCCTGTTCATTCCATTCCTTGCTGATGGATGATGCCTTCTTCATTCCGTATGCCTCGCCAAGCTCATTCTTGGTCTGCTGTACAGCTGTCAGGTCGCTGGTGATTTTTCCTGATGTATTGAAATTGACATTCGTCTGTGAAGCGTCAAGGATGCAGCTGGTGATCTTGCCGTCGGAGCCGAATGTTGTCGCAGTGTAGATGGAATAAGCCTGTGCAGCCCCATCTTTTTCTGCTGTCGCATCAGCTGAATCGTCGATGGATGTCTCTATTGCAAGTCCCAGCTTATCACCGGCTTTTGCGCCCAAATTCTGCGCGTTGTTTACTGCTTTTTCCAGGGCAGCGATAAAGTCGGTTACATGTATCGTAACTGAAGACGCCAGCTCAGCATCTGCCGGAACTCCTGATTCATCAAGAGCAATACCTTTTACTTCATCAATTGTTTTCCCTGTTACATATGCCGCGAAAGCATCTGCCTGTTCATACCACTCTTTCTTGATCTGTGAGGCTTTTTTCATGCCGTAGTTATCCTTGAGTTCCTGTTTGCTGCTGACGACCGTATCAAGGGGCGTCGTGATCTTGCCCGCAGCAGAAAAATTGATTTTCGTCTGTACTGCATCTATCTTGCAGTTCGTAATTTTGCCGCCGGCGTCGACAGTCACTGCAACAACTGTTGAATCGACCTGCGCCAGTCCGTCACCCTCACCTGCATCTTTTGAACTGCCTGTTGACGTAATAACAGCAAGGCCTGTTTTCAGCGCATCTCCCGCTTGATTGCCTCCTGCGTTTTCGTCTTCTTTGTTTTCACCTCCAGGCGTTTGTGTCTGACCGGGAGTTTCGTCCGGTGTCTTGTTTGAGCCCTGACCGCATGCTGCCAGCATAAACGTCATTAAAGCAAGGCTCAGGATCAATGCAATGATTTTTTTCATAAAAGCTCCTCCGTTTAATGTTTTTTCTTTAAATTAAACCAGCCTGTTAAAGGCCGGAATAATAAACCTCAGCAACGTGGCCGTAACTATGCCCGCAAGCACACCGGATATGAGCAGCACAGGCAGGTACGCCCACAAATACATCCCCGCATAAATAAAGGATATTGCAATGAACTGTCCCAGATTATGGGCAACAGCTCCTGAAATACTAATAACCGAATATGATGCTTTATCTTTAAATACCACAAATATTACAAGCATTACCGTCAATGATAGTATGCCACCTGTCAGGCTCAGTATTCCGGCGATCAGGCCTCTGGTAACCGCAACAAACAGGCTTTTCAAAAAAGCTATGGTATACGCCTGACCCCTGGACAGGAAAAAAAGTGCGTACATAACTGCTATATTGGATAAGCCGAACTTCACTCCCGGAACCGGAACCGGCAGTTCAGGCAATGCATTTTCCGCAATGGAGAGTACCAATGCCAAGGCAAATATGAGGCCGGTAAGCACCAGGGACCTGGTTTTGTTCGAACCGTCCTGCCGGCCTGCAGCAATATTGCAGTTTGCTTTTTTTCCCTCCGTCTTTGCAACCATCTTTCCACCTGATCCTACACTTTCATTTCAAAACCGGCACCATTAACCGGATATCCGTTCATACTGTCCGGTTCTTTCCGAGTGATTCTCTCTGTTCTGTCAGCTTTTCCGTTCTCCGGGTACTATTGATCCCTGCTGCCGACGATAATATCCGGGCCATCCTCATCCCAGCCGTCTGCCGGCACTATTTTCAGCACTATGCCGTTTGGCAGACACGCTGCACTCTGGCCGGCCATATGTATTTTGCCCGTTTTTATGCATATTTTGTCAGGACAGTCAGACTCTATAAACTGTATATTTCCTTCATCATCAACCTTAAACACCACATTCTCATTCTGGGGGATCGAAAATGTCCGCTCATGTCCCGGTGTAAGATCAACTGTCTCAACAAGCGTCGAATAATAGTAAATCTCTGCCATGACTGCCCCGTCCTGTGCAGTGTTTGTGTACACCAGCCAGGCCACCAGTGCTGCCGCAATAATGGCGGCTATTATCAGGATGTCTGTTTTCTTGAAGAATTTCATCAATAACTCCTGTACTCTGTCTGTATATTAAATCCTCATCTATTTAAGCCCATTACCATGTAACCCCCGCAGAATCAAATTCCCAGCAGCATATCCCGAATTTCACTGTCATATCCTTTAGCATTCATATCTTTTACTGTGATCTATGCGCAGCCGTATCATACAGCAAGTTAATCATGTCTGCCAGAAAGTTAATCATATCTGCTTCAGTCATAATTCATGCTTTTACATATATACCCGCAGTATGGACTTTAAAACAAAAGAGGCTTAACTACAGGATCGCACCTATAAATATCAGAATCGTCAGGGAACCCATTATCAATAAATAGTTTTTGATCGCTGTGACAAAAGTGGCAGCCTTGTCCTGACATTTCATGAATGTTCTGATATTGCGCTGTACCGGGATAATTGTCAGCAAAGAGAACAGGCAAACAGGCGGCAATATCCTGAAAATGACCATGGCTGCGATGGAGATGTAAGCCGCATAGTAAATTGCTGCAAACAGATATAATGCCTTACGCCCGAGATAGTACGGCAATGTATGCCGCCTGACGGCAACATCTTTCTCCACATCACAGATATTATTTGCAAGCATGATATTGGCAGTGGTGCACACCGGCGGCACAGACAGCAGCAGCACTGTCAGTGCAGGAACGACCTCTATTTCAAGACTGATCCTGTCCCAGCCAGGCTCAAGTGAGAGGATCGTCCCCTCCGGCAAATTTATATATAACAGCAGAAATGGTATGAACAACCCGTAAAAAATCCCTGACAATATCTCTCCCAGTGGTTGTCTTGAAATCGGGACAGGTCCCCAGGTATAAAACACACCGGCAAGGAAGCATACTCCGCCAGCCAGAAGCACAACTATATCCGTCAGGTACGCAAGATAAAGCCCCAGCGCTGCACTGACGCTGAACAGCACACATATTATTGCCAGCGCTGATCTTCTGCTGAACTGAAGTCTCTGTTCATTCGTTTTCGTATCGATGTAATTGTTTATCGCTGTAGTTGTCAGGTCAAACAAAAACATTGAAGCAAAGAAAATTGCGGTTCTGGTCCAGTCAATGTCATTACCGCGGTATAATATGTATGATATTGTCAGCAAAAATGCAAATAAACTGGTTATTTTCGTTCTTATTTCTGTATAGTCAAAAAACCTTTTCAGCATAAACTTACTAACATCCTTCAGTTCCCGTATCAGCAGGCGTTAACCCGGAGCTTTCATTCAGCAGGAACATGGGTCAATTGAATTCCCTGAAAGCTTTGTTCAATATCTCTTTTAGTCTTTTGCTTTTATTCTCTGATATATCGAGCCTGCCCAAAAGCTTCAGATATTTATTATAATATTTTTTCGCCAGCATCCTGGTAAAGGCAAGGCCTTCTGTCCTTATCACTGCTTTGTTCAGTTCGTCCCTGGTCAGTTCATTGCTCTGGGCCTTCTGCAAAAGCTGTGCATCGTCATGGAATGCCTTAATCATAGGCAATGTCACGACATTCTTCTCAAAATCGGATTGTACAGGTTTCTTCGCAACACTTTCATCAGCCTCGAAATCCATACAGTCATCTGTCAGCTGAAAAATCATGCCCAGGCAATGCCCCATTTTTTTATACGCATTTATTTCTTCCTGCCTGCATCCTGAAAGCTGCGCCCCTGCATAAAACGAAGCCTCGAACAGCGCCGCGGTCTTGCCGGAAATTATCTTCAGGTACTGTAAAACCGAAAGCCTGAAATTGCCGTTATTTATATGCTGCCTGAGTTCTCCGGTACATATCCTGCCGACATAATCCGGTACCTTGAGATCGAGATAGCCTTTATCAATATAATCTTTTTTGTTTTCGACTGATGCAGCAATACGCAGTGCTACACTTAACAGGTAGTCTCCGCAGATAACAGCAGTTCTCTTCCCGAACATTTTCTGAAGGGAAGGCTGTCCGCGCCTCATATCTGCATCGTCAATCACATCATCATGCACCAGTGTTGCCAGGTGCAGAACCTCTACTGCAGCTGCCAGCTTCACTGCATTGACATCAACAAAACCGTCCCTGTCCGCAGCACATGTCAGCAGCGAAACTGCACGAATAAATTTGCCCTTTGCTCCCGCTAAGTGCTTCGTATAATTCCTGACCACTGTCGGCGAAGAATAAAGCGCCCTGTCCACCTCTTCCTGTGCAAGTGAAAGTGCACTTTCCAGATCTGTCAGCTTCTTCTCTGCCGGTTGCTTGTCATTAGTCGCTGCTCCGTTTGTCCCGGAACCGCCATTCAATATTCCGTTTGCCCCAATGCCGTCAGTCATGATACAAATACCACTTTCTTGCCCATCTTACATGTTTCCACTTTTCCTTTAAAACAGGCATCACATAGTAGTCAAGTCCAAATGTTCTTCCTGCCGCAATAAGCAGCGCTATTCCTGCAAAAATCATCCAGAAAGTCGACAGATAAAGTCCGGTAGTCGTAACAAACATTGCCTGGAGCACCAATGATGCTGCAGAAGCCGGTGTCGTGAACAGTCCTCCGATCAGCGCCAGTCCGATCAGTATTTCAGCCGCCACAATCAATATCTGCATAATCATCTGGACCGTATTGCTTGGCAGTATTAATTCTTTAATAAACCAGTTCACAAGCGGAACATCCAGTCTGAATGCATAATCGCTTATTGTCGAACTTGCAAGGTCCTTTCCGCTTACAAAAATCACTTTAAACAAGCCCAAAAAATTGAAATTCAAAATCGCAGTACCTGCCGACTTTACAGCCTCTGCTGCACCTCCGGCTGCCGCGGTCGCCGAGCTCACCGCATCTGCCGCGCTTGCAGCCGCACTTGTGGCTGCACTTGCCAGTTCCGCTGCTGCAGCTGCTGCGCTCTGCACCACACCGGTAGCCGCACTGGCTGCCTCGGCTGCCGCCGTAGCTCCGCTGGTTCCGTCCGGCGCGGCTGCTCCGTTCAGTATGCTGTTATACCACTGATTTGCTCCATTGAAAAAGGCGTTGAGCTTCGGAGAAACAAACCAGCCTTCAATGATCTTCATCACGCCTTCGAATACCCATACGGCACCAAGCCATACTCTGAGCGGTACCAGAAGAAAGCTCGGCGTTCTGTTGGAGAAATGTCCCCCCACAAAGCTTCTGCAGTGCCGGATAGTAAAGAACTCATGCTTGAGGTAGCTAAAAATCTTATTCCATCCCAGCACCTGTATAAAGTATATAATATTGATAAAATGCTTCACAAACATCGCCAGGAACGACGGGAGGCTGAACATCCTGTTGGGAAAGCCGACATAAGCCACACCGTACCGTCCGCCGATGCTTACCATTATACCATGGAATTTGGGCCTGTACTCATCCATTTCCCCTGTGCCGGCAACAGCACATGCTATATTATGGGCTGCTACTGCAGCGCTGTGCTCGCAGTTTTCAACCACCTGCGGCACCGGCTGCTTCTCTCCCTCAGGTATATAATACATGTTGTCTCCGATCACATAAACATGGTCATCATCCACCGAACGCAGATATTTATCCACCTGGATCCGGCCCCTGGCTTTTGATTCGAGTTTTCCTGCGGCCTCCGCCGTTATATCTGCAGCTTCGATGCCCGCTGCCCAGATGACGGTCCCGCTTTTTTCATGAGTCACTTTATCATTGACTTTGTACTCGATAAAATCACTGCCTATTGTTTCAACACCCGTATTGAGCAGTACTTTTACTCCCATTTTCTCAAGACGCCTCTCCACCTTTGCGGAGAGCTTTTCCGGAAGCACGGGTACTGTCCGTGACAAAACATCTATAACCTTAATGGTGACAAGTTCTCTTTCTATCTCATATTCATTACACAATACAGGAACATACTCCGCCAGCTCACCTGCCATTTCGACACCGGTGAAGCCGGCCCCGACAATATGGAATGACAGCAGTCTTTTCTTCTCTTCCATATCCGTCTGCTTTACAGCATCCCTGAACATCCTGTGTATATGGTCCCTGAGAATGACGGCATCCTCATAGCTCCAAAGTTTGAACGCATGCTCCCGTGCTCCCGCAACGCCGAAATATGTCGGTTTCGAACCGGCACACAGCACAAGATAATCATAGGGATACTGCTGATTCTTCCCTGTGACCGTTTTGCTGCTGAAGTCTATGGACGTCACCGTATCCTGCTTAACATTGACTTTTCTGCCTGCAAATATCCTTTTCAGGCTCATCCTGATGCTGTCTTCCTCCACACGGTCGGCCGCAACTTCATGTAGTTCGGTTAACATAGTGTGAAACGGATTTTTGTCGATAATGGTGATCGACACATTTTCATTTTTTGCAAATCTCTTAGCCAGCTTCTTGGCGGTCAAAACGCCTGCATACCCGGCTCCGACTATTACAATTTTTGTCACCATGGCCATCTCCCGTATGTCTATATTTTTTCAGTAATATTTCCGCAGCTGATTTCTCATTGTCAACTTGTTAACAAAAACTTATTGGGCATTCTGCCGACTATATAAAACATTATACTACATTCCCCAGTATAATCAGATTTAAACGGTTCTATAATAAAAAATTATTGGCGCAGTTCCCGATTTAATGGGTACAGTCTTCCTGTATATGCCAGTCCGTAGCCAGCGTATAGCGTGTTCAGCCCGCTGTAATATTTAAGTGCACACCAGAAAAGACCGGATCCGGATAAACCGGCCCGGTCCCTGGTTTATGACTGATATCGTGCCGGCATTAAGCGCCATACAGTCTCAACCATACACTTAAGGTTTACTGACTCAGAATTCGAATTTATCTGCGAAGTATGCCTCCAGTTCATCTATCCTGATCCTGATCTGGTCCATTGTATCCCTGTCTCTGATGGTGACGCTCGCATCATTGAGCGAATCGAAATCGAAAGTAACGCAATATGGCGTTCCTATCTCATCCTGTCTCCTGTAGCGTTTGCCGATGCTGCCTGTTTCATCGTATTCACATACATAGCTGCGGCAAAGTTTCTCATAAACCTTGTAAGCTTCTTCACCAAGCTTCTTTGAAAGCGGCAGCACAGCAACTTTTACCGGTGCTATTGCCGGATGGAAATGCAGTACTGTCCTCACGTCGCCTTCCGCTACCTCTTCCTCGTCATATGCTTCACAAAGGAACGCCAGCGTGACCCTGTCTGCGCCGAGGGAAGGCTCGATGCAGTAAGGTATATATTTCTCGCTGGTCACAGGATCGAAGTATGACAGGTCATCCTTCGAATACTCCATGTGCTGTTTCAGGTCGAAATCGGTCCTGTCAGCTATACCCCACAGTTCTCCCCAACCAAAGGGGAACTTATATTCTATATCAGTGGTCGCATTGCTGTAATGTGACAGCTCCTGCTTTGAATGATCCCTGAATTTCAGGTTTTCCTTCGAAATACCGTAATTAAGCAGCCAGTTCATGCAGAATTCTTTCCAGTAAGCAAACCATTCCAGGTCTGTACCCGGTTTGCAGAAGAATTCAAGTTCCATCTGTTCGAACTCCCTGGTCCTGAAAGTAAAGTTGCCGGGAGTGATTTCATTTCTGAATGATTTGCCTATCTGCCCGATGCCAAACGGTATCTTTCTTCGGGTAGTCCTCTGAACGTTCTTAAAATTGACGAATATGCCCTGTGCAGTCTCAGGCCTCAGGTAGATCTCCGCTTTTGAATCCTCGGTAACGCCCTGGAACGTTTTAAACATCAGGTTGAACTTGCGTATATCGGTGAAATTGGTTGAACCGCATTGAGGACAGGTGACTCCGTTTTGCTTTATGTAATCCATCAGTTTCGCATTGTCCCATCCATCCGCCGCAATATTGATGCCATGTTCCTTGTTCCAGTCTTCTATCAGTTTGTCCGCCCTGTGTCTTGTCTTGCAGTCTCTGCAGTCTATCAGCGGATCGCTGAAACCGCCAACATGCCCGGATGCCACCCATACCTGAGGATTCATCAGGATGGCACAGTCAATGCCGACATTATAGACATTCTCCTGTATAAACTTCTTCCACCAGGCCTTCTTCACATTATTCTTGAGTTCGACGCCCAGCGGGCCGTAATCCCATGCATTGGCGAGTCCGCCGTATATTTCCGAGCCGGGATATACAAAACCTCTGTTCTTTGACAGAGCAACTATTTTGTCCATTGATTTTTCAGTTACCATCAGAAGCCTCCATTTATATTTAATTTTTGTTTTTCGCCCGCAACACTGTGTATCTCATCCAGGATCCTGTGAGCCGCATCCAGCTTGCTCATCAGCGGCAGATCCAGCATTGATCCGTCTTTTCTGATTATCTTTATTATATTGGTATCGGTGCCAAAGCCGGCGCCTTCCATCGTAACATCATTGGCAACGATCAGATCGAGGTTTTTTGATTCGATCTTTTTGATTGCGTTTTCTGTCAGATGATCTGTTTCGGCACAGAAACCGCACAGTATCCTGCCATCTTTTATCCTTCCTAATTCTTTAAGTATATCCGGATTTTTCTCCAGCTTCAATACCATTTTATCATCATTCTTTTTTATTTTATGATCAGCTGCTTCAGCCACACGGTAATCAGCCACCGCAGCCGCCATCACAACGGCATCGTACTGTGGAAAATTCTCCATTACAGCTTCAAACATTTCCTTCGCAGTTGTTACCTGGATAAACCCTATGTTTTGCGGTCTTTCCAGTGAAACAGGCCCGGATATAAGCAGAACGTCAGCTCCGCGCTCATAAGCCGCCTGAGCAACAGCATATCCCATTTTCCCTGAAGAATAGTTGGAAATATACCGTACCGGATCAATATTTTCCCTTGTAGGACCTGCAGTCACCATTATCCTCATACCTTCCAGGTCCCGCACCGGCCTCAGCATTGCAGCTGCCTTCTCAACAATTACTGCCGGTTCCGGCAGTCTTCCCTTTCCCGAAGAACCCTCAGCCATAACTCCGGTATCCGGTTCCATAAAAACATACCCGATGGCTTTGAGCTTGTCTATGTTCTGCTGAACTATAGCATTGGAATACATATTGTAATTCATCGCAGGCACAATCAGTACCGGCGCTTTTGTCGCAGTGATGGTGGTAGTCAGCATATCGTCAGCTATGCCTGATGCCAGCTTGCCTATGATATTGGCTGTAGCGGGCGCGATAATAAAAAGATCGGCTTTCCGTGCCAGTGAAATATGGCGGATATCCCAGTAATCAGGCTCACTGAACATATCAGTTACAACAGGGTTGTGGGACAATGACCTGAAAGTCAGAGGTGTCACAAATTTCTGTGCATTTGCGGTCATGATGACATCTACGTCGGCCCCGAGCTTTTTAAGCCGGCTTACGACCTCTACAACCTTATATGCCGCTATGCCGCCGCAAACGCCGACGACAACGGATTTACCCTTCAATATCATCATGATCACTCCTTACGTGCCGATCCTTTGCATTTCTTAAGACGATTTCTCTGATATTATCTTATATTATATCAATTATTATATCAGTGCAGACATATCAAGACAAAAAATTGCCGCCTGTCATAGCAAAAATATTACGTATTGTAAAAAGGTTAAGGTAGCATAAAGAACCTTAACCTTGTCAACAGTTTTGTGCCTGTTCCGGACGCTGTCCCCGGGATGAACGTCAGACGCTCCGCCCCGGGCACTTTACTGCGCAGCGCATAGCTTCAAACGTCAGGACAAGCTAACAGATAACTTAGCCGCATATATCGGATGATCACTTGATACCGCTCTTTGTCCTGATATAAGTGATCTTGTTCTCGTTTATCTCATTGAGCGCTATCGTAACCGGCTTTTCCGATTCACACCTGGTGAGCTTGTGGGCTCCGTCGGCTAACTGCCTTGCTCTTTTAGCGGTTGCGATCACCAGTGTGTACCTGCTGTCGACTTTCTCCAACAGTGAACTTAGTGGCGGAAAAATCATATACCAGACCTCCTTAAACACTTATATTATAATCTTTTTATAATCTCAGGCTGACTTTCCGGCCTATTCCTCTTCTATATCCTGCGTATCATCGATAAAATCATCTTTTGCATTCAGTCTGTGGGCCACTGTCTCCGGCTGGACTGCAGACAGTATCACATGGTCACTGTCTGTTATGATGACAGCTCTTGTCCTTCTGCCATAAGTGGCATCAATAAGCATGCCCCTGTCTCTTGCTTCCTGTATTATTCTCTTTATAGGTGCCGACTCAGGGCTGACTATTGCTACCAGCCTGTTTGCCGAAACTATGTTTCCAAAGCCAATATTTATAAGTTTCATGTCCTACCCTCCTTATACGTCTCTTTGAATCGGGTTATTCAATATTCTGTACCTGTTCCCTTATTTTTTCTATCTCGCTTTTCACATCCACGACGAGCTTGGTTATAACCAGGTCATTTGCTTTCGACCCAATCGTATTTATCTCTCTGTTCATCTCCTGTACCAGGAAATCAAGTTTGCGGCCGACAGGCTGATCCATTCCGAGTATCTGCCTGAACTGGCTAAGGTGGCTGGTCAGTCTTACGAGCTCCTCATCTATGCTGCATCTGTCCGCAAAAAGCGCCACTTCCATCGCCAGCCTGCTCTCATCGACAGTCTGCTGATCCAGCAGCTCCTTTATTCGCTCGGATAATTTGGCTTTGTACTCCTTTGGTACCTCCGGCGCTCGCCTGGATATTTCTGCTACCATCGATTCAATGACATCGGCACGTTCGAGTAAAGCTTTCTTTAGTCCTTCCCCTTCAGTCTGCCTCATCCTGATCAGTGAACTGACCGCATTTTCAACGGCCAGCTTCAGCAATGACCACAGCTGCTCCTCATCCTCCTGTGCCTGCTCCACTTTCAGGACATCCGGGAACTTGGAAATGAGTGACACGGATATATCGTCCGCAAGAGCGAACTTGTCCCTCAGTGACTCCACGGCAGAAAGATATGCTTTAGCCAGTTGCTCATCGAATGTAACGAACTTTGAATCATCACTGTAGTTGTTGTATGTAATGAAAACATCTATCTTTCCTCTGGAGATGCCCTTTCCTACCAGTTCTCTTACCCGGTCCTCCAGAAAACTTATCTGCCTCGGTATTTTGATAAATATATCTGAATACCTGTGATTTACAGTCTTTATCTCAACAGTAAACTCTTTTCCGTCCTGTGAAATTTCTCCCCGGCCAAACCCGGTCATGCTTCTGATCATATCTACCTCTTGCTTTCCAGCCAGTTTCAATTGGTATTATAACACAATCTCCTCCAATTTAAAGGCTGATTCTTTATTTTTTTTGTAATCTTTAACAATAGCTTCATTTTTCTTATTATTTCAGCATGAGCAAATAGTACGTATAATCTAAAGCTGCATGTCAGCTTATCGGCGGCTGTATCAGCCATATGTATCCGTATCTAGTCCATGCCGCCCAACTCGTACATAATTATCGCCGATGTTGCCAGTCCGGCCGTCTCTGTCCGCAGTATCCTCGGTCCCAAAGTAACACTGATGAACCCGGCTTCAGCGGCTTTTTTTGTCTCGGTCTGTTCAAAGCCGCCTTCAGGCCCTATCAGAACTGCGGCTGATTTTATCGTTTCCGCATCTTCTGCCCCGGTATATTTTTTCAATATGCTCCGCAGGCTGACATTTCGTTCCTCTTCATAAGGGAACAGTTTAAGGCCGGATCCCCCTGCCAGTTTCAGCGCTGTATCAAAGCTGACAGGTTCATCCACTGCGGGGATAATTCCCCTGTCACACTGTTTTGCGGCCTCCAGGGCAATGCGGTTCCACCTCGCGGTTTTAGATGCAGCATCACGGGAACTGCCGAACCTGACTACGGACCTGGCTGTCATAACAGGGACTATCCTCTTCACACCCAATTCAACACATTTCTGAATGACATAATCCATCTTGTCGGCTTTGGGAATGCCCTGAAACAGTGTAATGCTGACAGGCGGTTCTGTAATGCTTGGTTTTGATGCTTTTATAGAAGTCTCGATGGTCTGTTTTGAAATGTGCTCTATAACAACATCATAATCCGTGCCTGAGCCGTCGCAAAGCACAATTTCGTCTCCTGCGGAAGCCCTCAGGACATTTGCGATATGATTGACATCTTCACCTGTAATGATGATTTTTCCGTTCCGCAGATCAACAGGGTCTGTTTTTACAAAGAATCTTGACATTTAAATACAATCGCCACCCATTCGCCTAATTCATCCAGGCTCACAAATTCAAAGCCTTTCTGTGTATATGCCTCAATCACTTCATCTTTTCTTTCCTTTATGATGCCGGATGTCAGCAGGGTGCCTCCCTTTTTCAGATAATCGGTCATTATACCGGAAAGATTGACGATGACATCTGCTATGATGTTTGCAACTACAATGTCGGCCTTAACCGGCTTCAGATCTGAAAGCACGCCTTTGGATACATGGACGCTGTCCTGTACTCCGTTTATTGCACAGTTTTCTTCAGCCACTCTTACAGCCACTTCGTCTATATCTATGGCTTCTATCCTTCCTGCACCCAGCTTTGAAGCTATAATGGAAAGTATGCCGGTACCGCAGCCTACATCGATTACAAAGTCACCTTCCCTGACATACCGTTCCATGAGCTGTGAACAAAGCCTGGTGGTTTCATGGGTACCAGTACCGAACGCCATTCCCGGATCCAGTTCCACAACGATTTCTCCGTCTTTTTCAGCATACTGCTCCCAGCTTGGCTTAATCACTACTCTGTCAGAGATGTTGAACGGCTTGTAATACTTTTTCCATGCCGTTGACCAATCCTCGTCATCCACCTCTTTATATCCTGTAAATCCCTCTCCCGTATCAAGAAATTGGGAAATGAATCTCAGCTTTTCCTTTATAAGCACAGCCAGTTCATCAGGATTGTGCTCCTGATTGAAGTATGCCTTAACAGTGACATCGGTCCCGAGGGACTCAAGGAATTCATCGTCCGCATAATCAAGTGAGCCGGGACGCTCAATCTGCCTTCTGATTTCGCTGGGATCCTCGATAACGACTCCTGCCGAACCGATGGAGGTCAGCATTTCTGATACAGCATCGCATGCCTCTTGCGTCGTTTTGATATAAACCTCAGTCCACTTCATCTTTCTGCCTCCATCCAATTATAATCTGCTTTTGGTACATTGCAATGTATATATTTTTACTTATGAATATCCGGATATACGGTCCCTGGCGCATTCAGGCCTGTTGTCCGCTACATGCCCAGTGCATCCTTCATCTTGTCGAAAAAGCCCTTACGGTGTTCATATACTTCATCACCGCTGATTTCAGCAAACTGCCTCAGCAGCTCCTTCTGCTTTTCGTTCAGTTTCTTCGGCACATCAATTTCTACTTTTACGTACTGATCTCCTCTGCCGTTGCCTCTCAGGTATGGTATACCCTTGTTTTTCAGTCTGAATATCGTACCGGTCTGGGTACCTTCAGGCATGGTATACTTGACCTTACCGTCCAGCGTCGGCACTTCCAGCTCAGCACCCAAAGCAGCCTGAACGAATGTAATCGGTATCTCGCATACCACATCGTTGCCCTGTCTTTTGAAAATAGGATGAGGCTTCACATTGACAGTGACGAACAGGTCTCCCGGAGGTCCTCCTTTTGAGCCCGGGTCTCCTTCGCCCCTGATGGAAATTGTCTGGCCGTCATCTATACCTGCCGGTATATCCAGCTTCTTCTTGACAGTCTTCCTGACTTTGCCCCTGCCGCTGCATGTCGGGCAGGGATCTGTTATAACTTTACCTTCGCCGCGGCAAAAATCGCATGTCCTCGTATTGATGATCTGTCCGAATGGAGTACTCTGCCTGTACTGTATCTGTCCGGTACCATTGCAGTGTTTGCAGGTTACTGGGCTCGTTCCGGGTTTCGCACCTGTACCGCCGCAATTGCTGCAGTTCTCGTTCCTGCTTATCGTTATTTCCTTCTCAACTCCAAACGCCGCTTCTTCAAAAGTAATTTCCACAGAATATTTGAGGTCCGCACCCTTCCGCGGTCCAGAACGGCTCCTTGATGAACGTCCGAACCCTCCGAAAAATGACTCAAATATATCACTTATGCCGCCAAAATCGAAATCCCCAAAGCCTGCACCCGCCCCGCCAAAGCTGTTGGGGTCGACTCCGGCATGGCCAAACTGATCATATCTGGCTCTTTTCTGAGGATCACTCAGAACCTCATATGCTTCATTTACTTCTTTGAATTTTGCCTCGGCAGTTTTATCTCCTGGGTTGAGGTCAGGGTGATATTGCTTTGCCAGCTTTCTGTAAGCTTTCTTTATTTCGGCATCCGAAGCATCTCTTCCAACCCCAAGTACCTCGTAATAGTCCTTCTTTGACGGCAATATTCAACAACTCCTATCACAGCATATTAAAACTTATCATCCAAAAGGGGACATTTAAGCTGTCCCCTTTGGTTCTATGACGACTTATACTGCATATAACGTCATGATATTATATATTTTTTATTTGATTTATGCAACTGCAATATGATTATGCCACTTACGAAAGCTGCATCTTCATATATTATTTCTTGTCGTCGTCTACGACCTTGTAATCAGCATCATATACGTTATCCTGTCCTGCGCCCGGATTTGAACCTGCTCCGGCATTGAAACCTCCGGCTCCTGCACCTGCGTTCGGTCCGCCTGCTGCTCCGGCATTCTGCTGGTATATCTTCGAAGATACATCATAGAATGCTTTGCTGAGAGCTTCCGTAGCAGATTTGATTCTTTCCGTATCAGTACCTTTCAGCGCTTCCTTGACATTATTGATTTCCGCTTCGATCTTTGCCTTGTCATCGCTGCTCAGCTTATCGCCGAGATCCTTCAGTGTCTTCTCGGACTGATATACCATGGAATCGGCATTGTTCCTGATGTCTACCTCTTCCTTGCGTTTCTTGTCCTCAGCGGCATATTTCTCAGCTTCCTTGACAGCTTTCTGGATCTCATCTTCACTAAGATTCGTAGAAGCAGTTATTGTGATCTTCTGTTCATTGCCTGTGCCGAGATCCTTTGCTGATACGTGAACGATACCATTGGCATCTATATCGAAGGTAACTTCTATCTGAGGTACACCTCTTGGAGCCGGCGGTATACCTGTGAGCTGGAATCTTCCGAGAGTCTTGTTATAAGCGGCCATTTCTCTTTCGCCCTGAAGTACATGAATTTCAACGCTTGTCTGGCCGTCAGCTGCTGTAGAGAATATCTGGCTCTTTTTGGTAGGAATCGTAGTATTTCTTTCTATAAGTTTGGTGAATACACCGCCAAGAGTCTCAATACCAAGTGAAAGCGGAGTAACATCCAGCAGCAGCAGATCCTTTACTTCGCCGGTCAGAACGCCTGCCTGGATCGCTGCACCGATGGCAACACATTCATCAGGGTTGATTCCTTTGAAAGGTTCCTTACCAAAGTATTTCTTGACAGCTTCCTGAACAGCAGGTATTCTTGTGGAACCACCAACAAGCAATATCTTGTCTATCTTTTCAGGAGTCAGGCCGGCATCCTGCATAGCCTGCCTTGTCGGTCCCATTGTCTTCTCCACCAGGTCAGCCGTCAGTTCATCGAATTTTGCCCTTGTCAGCGTCATGTCCAGATGTTTCGGGCCTGAAGCATCGGCTGTTATAAACGGAAGATTTATATTGGAAGTCGTAACTCCGGAAAGTTCTATCTTAGCTTTCTCAGCAGCCTCCTTCAGACGCTGCATCGCCATTTTGTCATTTCTGAGGTCTATTCCGTTTTCCCTCTTGAATGTATCAACAAGGTAATCAATTATCCTCTGGTCGAAGTCATCGCCGCCGAGCCTGTTGTTTCCGTTGGTCGCCAGCACTTCGAAAACGCCGTCGCCAATTTCGAGAATCGATACATCGAATGTTCCTCCGCCCAGGTCAAATACAAGTATCTTCTGATCATGTTCTTTATCCAGTCCATACGCAAGAGCCGCAGCAGTAGGCTCGTTGATGATTCTCAGGACCTCGAGGCCTGCTATCCTTCCTGCATCCTTTGTAGCCTGACGCTGCGAGTCACTGAAATAGGCCGGAACTGTAATGACAGCCTGTGATACTGTCTCGCCGAGATAAGCTTCTGCATCCGCCTTCAGCTTCTGAAGTATCATGGCTGATATTTCCTGGGGAGAATAACTCTTATCATCTATTTTAACCCTTCTGTCGGTACCCATATCTCTTTTTATGGATATAACTGTCCTCTCAGGGTTAGTGATCGCCTGTCTTTTTGCCACCTGTCCGACCAGTCTTTCACCAGTTTTTGAAAAAGCGACTACGGACGGTGTTGTCCTGTTGCCTTCAGGATTCGGAATAACGACAGGTTCCCCGCCTTCCATGACGGCAACACATGAATTTGTCGTACCTAAATCTATACCTATTACTTTTGCCATAATAAACCTCCTGCACGTTGAATTTATATTGATTTATGGTCTCGATCAGTTTGCAACCTTGACCATGCTGTAACGTATTACTTTATCCTTATATATATAGCCTTTCTGGAACTCCTCAATAACCACACTGTGGCCATATGCCTCATCTTCTACATGCATCACCGCATTATGCCGCATTGGATCGAAAGTCTCGTTCAGTGCCTTTATCTCTTCCACGCCGATTTTCTTCAGCACATCACCGAACTGCTTGAATATCATTTCGACGCCTTCTTTCAGGGTCTGTGCAGAACTGTCATCAGAAATAGCCTTAAGCGCCCTTTCCACATTGTCTATAACAGGAAGGAACGCACTGACGACGTCACATACGGCATCGGTATACAAAGCCTCTTTTTCTTTTATGGATCTTTTCTTGAAATTATCGAACTCTGCGGCCGTTCTCTGCAGCTTATCAAAATATTCACTGCATTTGCTTGTCTTTTCCGCCAGTTCATTTCTGACAGCTTCAAGCTCTTCCTGCAAAGCGTTTACATTGGTTTGTCCGCTTTCAGAGTCATTTTGTTCGCTTGAGCAGCATTCCTTTTCTTCGCTGTTAACGTTGGGATCTTTTTCTGAACTATCCTTCGATGTTGTCCCGTTGTCAGTCACGGAGCCTGCATCGATTTCATTCGGATTTTCAGCATCGCATGCCTGTGCATGATTTTGCCGTTTCTTCTCACTCATCTCTCCATATCATCCTTTGAACTATATTTCCCTTTCGGGATATACAGGCTCGCCAGGCGCTGCAGACAGTGAACAGCAGCTCCGGACCATATTATCCGTCACCCGGATCCTGACCCAGCAGCCTGTTTATTTCGTCTCTTAACAGTGTGTGAACATATCTCATGGATGAAATGACTTTCGGATATTCCATCCTTGTAGGGCCTATGATCCCGATTGTGCCTGCCATCGTATCGGCTACATTATAGCTGATCGTTATGACACTGCAGTTCCGGAAACCCGTAAGATCGTTTTCTGATCCGATCCTGACAGAAACACCGTCGGGGCTCGCTGAACTGAACAATACCCTGCTCAGAGAAGTCTTCTCATCAAGCATATTCATAAACTCCCTGGCCTTTGCCACATCACTGAACTCAGGATGATGCAGGATGTTTGTGGTGCCTTCCACATATACTTCCTGATCGTCCATCTGATCTATACAGTCGGCTACGCCATCAAGAATAGGCTTAAGCAGCTCTGAAGCCAGACCTGAATCTCTCTCAAGGCCTGTCAGTTTTCTAGCATCCGCTTTTTCCGGTGAAAGCCCCGCCATTTTTTCGTTCAGTATATTTGATATACGAAGAAGCATATCCGGTGCAATCTGCTCAGATATCTTAATAAGGTTGTTTCTGACGATGCCGGCATTGTTTACTACAACCGCCAGTGCCTTTCCTGCCTCTATCGGAACTACCTGTATGGTTTTTATCGTACTGCTTTGGGGATGGGGCGTCACTGCCATGGATGTATATCTGGTAAAACGCGATAAAACGGCGGTAGCCTGCCTGATAAGCTGGCTGAGCTCGTTTATGCGTATTTCCATGCCTAATTTGATATTCTGTATCTCATCATCGTTCAGGCAATGTACCGGCATGAGTTTGTCGACATATAATCTGTAGCCCTTGTCAGAAGGTATACGGCCTGCGGAAGTATGCGGTTGTGCAAGATAGCCCATTTCCTCAAGGTCTGCCATTTCATTTCTGATCGTGGCAGAACTCAGTCCCAGTTCATGCTTTCTGGCAATAGTCCTGGAACCGATCGGTTCGGCCGTATCGATATAATCATCGATAATGGCCTGAAGAATTCTCTTTTTTCTATCATCCATTATCATCGCATACACCCCTGTAATAAATGACCAACAGATTCCTAACAATTATACGTTTCAATTTTCTATTTGTTAGCACTCCAAGCCAACGAGTGCTAATCTACATTTAAAATACCACCGTGGAATTTTTTTGTCAAGATTAATTTGCATCAAATAAACTCAATAAATACGCTGTTTGCGATATCCAGGCCAAGGGTTGTAAGGCAGAATTTCTCAGGCTCTCCGACATTATCTGTACCGCAGGCTGTTATAAGCCCCCGTTGCATAAGTTTGTTCAGAGTATCACCATAAATTTCCGTAAGTTCGGCACCAAAACGCTTCCTGAACTCTGCCGGACTTACTCCTTCATTTAGCCTGAGACCCAGGATCATGTACTCAGACATTGATTCTTTCAGACCGATCACACTGAAGTTCTGATGAAGGCCACACGTATCATCTGCGTTATTTTCCCGCTCTGCCGCAGGTGCAGTATACCTGCCCTGCCTGTACGCATCATTGACTGCCCTGATATACTCCTCTATGCCGAGTGCGTTATTGAACCTGACAGAATTAAGGTAAGAATGGGCTCCGGCACCAAAGCCCGCATATTCCTCTGCTTTCCAATATTTAAGGTTGTGCCTGCACTCAAACCCTGGTACTGCAAAGTTTGATATTTCATATTGTCTGAAGCCTTTTACCGCCAGTTTCTTAGTTGCATAATGATACATCCTGCGGTCAAGCTCATCATCAACAGGTTTAAGTGTCCCAGCAGCGAGTTTGTCGCCGAATACCGTTCCTTCCTCTATATTCAGGCTATAACAGGAAATATGTTTTACCGTTCCCGGCTTCGCCACCTCTTCAATGGTCTGTGTCCAGTCCCCGAAGGTCTGACCGGGCAGTCCGAAAATTAGATCGACATTTATATTGTCAAAACCGGCCCTTGCTGCCGCATCCAGGTTTTCAGCAAACTGACGCCTGTCATGGATCCTTCCGATGCTCTTTAAAAGATGATCCTGCCATGCCTGCAGTCCGATACTGAGCCGATTGATTCCGGCTGATTTATATGCTTTCAGCTTTTCATATGAAAGTGTGCCTGGATTGCTTTCAATGCTCACCTCCATATCATTGTCCAGCTGCAGGTACCTGGAGCATGTTTCCAGCAGATCACTGATATATCCCGGATCCACCAGCGAAGGAGTACCTCCTCCTATAAAGACAGAGGTCACACGGCGGTTTTCCACCGCTCCTCCCCTCAGTTCAGTCTCCTTATACAGCGCATCAAAATAAGCTCCGGCAAGATATTCCCTGCCGGAGTATGAATTAAAATCGCAATAGTAACATTTTGATCTGCAAAACGGTATATGGATGTATAAACCGATACTGTTATCAATATTCATAAAAACACCTGACCAGTTTCAAGCCGCCTGACAAGTTTTTACCCTAATCAAGCTTCAGCACACTCATGAACGCCTCCTGCGGCACCTCTACGGTACCGATCTGGCGCATGCGCTTCTTGCCTTCCTTCTGCTTTTCCAGCAGCTTTTTCTTTCTTGTGATATCACCACCGTAACACTTGGCCAAAACATCTTTTCTGTACGCCTTTACTGTTTCCCGGGCAATGATTTTTCCACCGATACATGCCTGTATCGGGATCTCAAACTGCTGCCTCGGTATGACTTCCTTCAGCTTCTCAGCGATCCTCCGGCCCCTGGCATATGCCTTATCCGAGTGCACAATGAAAGACAAAGCATCAACAATTTCACCGTTGAGCAGTATATCCAGCTTCACCAGGTCGGACGTCTTATATCCTATAAGCTCGTAGTCGAAGGATGCATATCCTTTGGTCCTTGATTTCAGAGCATCGAAGAAGTCATATATGATCTCATTGAGAGGCAGTTCATAGGTTAAAATGACCCTTTGCTTGTCAAGATACGTCATATCCTTATAGACGCCTCTTCGTTCCTGTGAAAGTTCCATGATGCTTCCCACATACTCCTCCGGCGTCATAATGGTGGCCTTCACTATAGGCTCCTCCATCTTCGCAATGGATGCAGCCGGCGGCATATTGGTAGGATTATCAATATTCAGGACCTTCCCGTCGGTCAGAGTTATCCTGTAAACAACACTGGGAGCTGTTGTGACCAAATCCAGATCATACTCCCTTTCAAGGCGCTCCTGTACGACTTCCATATGCAGCAGGCCAAGAAAACCGCATCTGAAACCAAATCCCAGTGCAACAGACGTTTCGGGTTCAAAAGTCAGCGCCGCATCATTCAGCTGGAGTTTTTCGAGAGCATCCCTCAGGTCATTGTACTTGGCTCCGTCAGCCGGATATATGCCGCAGAACACCATGGACTGCACCTTTTTATAACCGGGCAGAGGCTCTGCTGCGGGCCGGTCTGCCAGTGTAACGGTATCGCCTATCCTGGTGTCCCTTACATTCTTGATGCTGGCTGCAATGTAGCCCACCTCGCCTGCTGTCAGTCCGTTGCTGGGCGCGTATTGTCCTGGTCTGAAATATCCGACCTCCGTAACTGTAAACTCCTTCTTCGTATACATCATCCGGATAGTGTCACCCGGTTTTACCTGTCCTTCTTTTACGCGGACATGGATTATAACTCCCTTATAAGCATCATATAAAGAGTCGAAAACCAGCGCTCTGAGAGGTTCATCGGCACTGCCCTCCGGCGCCGGTATGTGCTTTATTATCTGTTCGAGGACCGCCTCGATATTCAGACCGTTTTTGGCAGATATCTCCGGGGCTTCGCTGCAGTCAAGCCCGATTACTTCCTCGATCTCCTTCTTTACAAGCTCCGGCTGCGCACTGGGAAGATCTATTTTATTGATTACAGGCAGTATCTCAAGGTCATGTTCCAGTGCCAGATAAACATTGGCCAGTGTCTGAGCTTCGATCCCCTGAGATGCATCGACAACCAGCACTGCACCTTCACAGGCAGCCAGGCTTCTTGAAACCTCATAATTGAAGTCCACATGGCCGGGAGTATCGATCAGATTCAGTATATACTCCTGCCCGTCCATGGCCTTATAAACCATTCTTACAGCCTGCGCCTTGATAGTTATGCCGCGTTCACGCTCGATTTCCATAGTATCGAGTACCTGTTCCTGCATCTCCCGTTCAGTCAGGACTCCTGTCTTCTCTATCAGGCGGTCTGCCAGCGTAGACTTGCCATGATCTATATGAGCGATAATGCAAAAATTCCGTATGTTTTCCTGTCTGTTTGCAGACATTCATTCTTCCCCTTTGTTTCAAGATTTTTCTCAATAAATGCAAAACAATTATAACATCAGGATTGAATAAAATAAAGGCATGATTTAGCCGCATCATCATGCCTCATTTTACTGCGTTACCGTGCCTCTTTATACAGTAAAGTTTATTTCAGTCCAAGTTTTTTCTCCGCCGCTTCCACTGTCTGGTATATCAGCCGGTTTATCGTCATGGGTCCGACTCCTCCCGGCACCGGTGTATACGCCGAACACTTGGAAACAGCATTTTCCAGGTCGATATCGCCTATATTCCCGGGGTTATAGCCTGCATCCACCAGTACGCAGCCTTCCTTCAGCCAGTCTGCTTTGACGAATTTGGGTTTACCTACTGCCGCTACAACTATATCCGCTCTCTTTACTATGCTTGGCAGGTCTCTTGTCCTGGAATGGCATATCGTCACCGTTGCATTTTCGTTGAGCAGCATCATAGCCACAGGTTTCCCAAGTATCGGGCTTCTTCCTATTACTACAGCTTCTTTTCCTTCTATCTGGATATTGTAATGTTTCAATATGGTCATTATGGAATAAGGGGTCGCGCATTTAAAAGAATCAAGCTGCATTGACATGCGTCCGAAGGTGCTGGTATTTACGCCGTCCACATCCTTTGATATGTCAATGCTGTTGAAGCATGCCATTTCATCGATGTGTTCAGGGACAGGATGCTGCAGCAGAATGCCGTGAACATTTTCATCCCTGTTGAGTTCCTCTATTTTGTCTATCAGCTGCTGAGTCGTCGTTTCTTCGGGCAGTTCAACTTTGAGCGACTGCATTCCGATCCTCGTGCACGCATTACCCTTCATTCTTACATATGTAACAGATGCCGGGTCGCTGCCTACAATTATCGTAGCCAGCACAGGCGTCTTTCCGGTAATATCTTTTATTCTCTGTACCCTTTCAGCCAGCTCTTTTTCAATGCTTTTTGCCAGTGTCTTTCCGTCAAGCACAAGCGGTGTGTTCATCTTTATCACCTTTCCTTCATTTTCTGTATATTTAAATGCAGCCGGAGTATTATGTTTTTAACGAGGTAACTCAATAATTTACGCAATTAACCCTACAAACCTATAGTAAATGTCAATTCTCTGTACCCGGTCGCCCCGGGCCTTTTCTGCGTCAAAGACTACCACCTTGTCGATCAGCTCATTGAGTATTGGCTTGGTTAATTCCTTAATATCGGTGTATTCCCGCACCAGTTCAAGGAATTTCGCTGTATTTTCCTGCTTTTCTGTCACTTGGCTTAGGATATTTTCCAGTGCCTTTAGCCGCTCTTTTATCTGTCTCTGCTCGTCGGTGAAGTCCTTTGACAGGGATATAAACTGTTCATCAGTGATTTTTCCCAGAGCATTGTCCTCATAGAGCTTTTTTAAAATAGCTTGCAGTTCGTTTTCCCTGTGCCTTAGCTTTTCCTTTTCTTTAGCTGCCGCCGATACTTGCTTTTTGAGCTTAGCCTTGCTGATGTCTGACACCATCTCCACAAAGGCGGCTTCGTTTTCTCTTGCAATAGCTGCATTTTTCCGTATGTCCTCCAAAATGACGGTATAGATGTCAAGGTAACTGATGTAATGAAAGCTGCAATATTCCTTACCCTTGCGCCGGGATTGGTTACAAGCAAAGCTGCCGCGTCCTCCTTTACCGCCGCTGTATTTGCTATTGCCACCCCTTGCAAAAGATAGGCTTTGTCCGCAGGTGGAGCATCTGAGCAACCCGGCAAATATCTGATGTTCTCCTTCTTTGGTAGGACGCTTTTTTACCCGGATGATTTTTTGCGCCAGTTCAAAGGTTTCTTCATCGATTAGCGGCTCATGAGTGTTTTTGACCTCAATCCATTCATTTTCCGGCACAGCTACGACTTCTTTCGTTTTAAAGGACTTTTTGGTGTATTTATGGCTTACCATATGCCCAAGATATACCTTGTTTTGTATGATGATTTTAATGGTCGTGGCTCCCCAATCATATGGATATTGAGGATTAAACACGTTTGCATACCGCTGGTATTCCTGTGCCACATACGCCCTTGGTGTAAGGATTTTATCCGCTCGTAGCGCCATGCTGATTTTGTAAGGGCTGTACCCCTCTACTGCCATCTGGAATATCCTTTTGACCACATGCGCCACATTTTCATCCGGCACCAGCTTGTGCTTGTCCTGCTCGTCCTTTTTGTAGCCGTAGGGAGCGAAGGCTCCGGTATAGTCCCCGTTGAGTGCCCGCTGGCGGTAGCCGTTTTTTACTTTTCGGCTTGTGTCCCGCACAAACCACTCATTGAACAGGTTGCGCAGTTCCATGAAGTCATCTTCGCCCTTGGCAGTGTCAATGTTTTCGCTTACTGCAATGAAACGGACATCGTGCTGCGGGAAAAACACCTGGATGCAAAGGCTGGTTTCTATCTGGTTGCGCCCTAACCGGCTTAAATCCTTCACCAGTACAATGTCTATTTTCCCGTCCTCAATGTCGCTTTTCATCCGTTGGAAGTCCGGCCTGTCAAAGTTGGTACCGCTCCATCCGTCATCAATATACCAGTCTATGATTTCCAGTCCATTTTCCTTAGCATAGCGGGTAAGCATACTACGCTGGTTTTCAATGCTCATGCTGTCGCCGCTTTGCTCATCGTCCCGGCTGAGCCTGCAATAGATTGCCGTTCTTGTTTGCTGCTGTTTTTTCATAACCCTTCCTTTCCCAGCAACAAATCGGTTGGATTCATTATATAATTTTTTCCTATACATATCAACCAATTTGCGCTGCATTTACGGCTTTAGGCGGGATACGGCAACACCGTATCCCGCCTAAAAAATCAGTTTCCTTTGCTCTGGCTTTCAAGTTTTCTTGTAATCAGCCGCTTGAATTTGTCAATAATATTCTCTTTGCCGTTATAGCGGCTGTTTACGATATACAGGGTTTTTCCAATTTTCATTTCACTGCGTTTGGTATCGGGTATAATCTCACCAAATTTAAGTTCTCCGCCTTTGCTGGTGAGAATCATGCACATCCGGTTCCATAAGGCTTGAAAGTTATAACGGTTTATCGTCATTCTCATTCCATCAACCTCCCTTTACAGGCTTTAATCTTCTCGAAAACTCGAATGGCTTTCGAGGTCTCTATTTCAGGAGCAAGCTAATTTACTCACCCCTAAAATCCA
>ENA-OWPA01000212-OWPA01000212.1-bioreactor-metagenome-genome-assembly--contig:-NODE-212-length-104115-cov-5.281772_pt1 | contig 104115 bp, 92 predicted proteins | sample MGYA00238139_ERZ651803 | MGnify/ENA primary metagenome ERZ651803 (study PRJEB26909, sample SAMN07631231) | bioreactor metagenome | isolation source: Switchgrass digestor | place: USA: Dartmouth... | reverse complement strand
CTCAATAGCTCAGTCGGTAGAGCATGCGGCTGTTAACCGCAGGGTCGTAGGTTCGAGTCCTACTTGAGGAGCCAGAAGGAAAGAACAATTATATTGTTCTTTCCTTTTTTAGTATCAAAAAGTAATCTGAAAACAACATAGCAAAATCATTTGCTGTTTATGTAAATAATAAGCTAAATCCCTGAAATAAACGGAAAAGATGTTTCAATAAGATAAATCCGGAGCAAAATAAAGAAAAATTCTATGAAATATGAAAAAAGAGTTTTATTACGACGGCAAATATGAAATAATATTAAAGTGCACAGAAATTTTATATTATATTTTGAAAAATAAGAAAAGTTTGTTGCTGCAAATCACAAAAGAGAAAATTTTATAGGCAACTTACCAGCATAAAATGGAACAAAAAAGGATTTTGTTTCATCTAATAAGAGATTAAGTAAGTGCCGTAAAATATAAATACATAACAATGGGGGTTGCTATGAAGAAAAATATCATTAAAAGAGTGCTTTCATTATTTGTAGTAGTATTGTTTGCCTTAAGTTTAGCAGTCGGATGCAATACCAACAGCAAAGGAAATGACAGTTCAACCCAGGGGACCGGAACGGAAAATGCCGGTCAAAAGGATAATAAAGACCTACAGGGAACTGTGAATCAGGAAAGTAAAAACAACGAAGGAGCATCAGAAGACGGTGACCAGAATCAAGGTGCCAATCCGGACGAAACCAAACCGGAAGATCAGGATGGCAATGGTGAAACCACGGATATACCTGATAAATCTAATGTGCCTTCAATAAGGGATATGAAGGTCAAAGCTCTGTACCTTACAGGTTGGACTGCCGGAATAGATGAAAAATTGCAGCACTTCATCGAGTTGGCGAAAACTACGGAAATAAATGCTTATGTGGTAGATATCAAGGACGATGACGGCCTTGTATCATATAAATCCAATATCCCTGCAGTGCAGGAGATTAATGGGTGGACTAATAAATATAATGTTGAAAAAGTCATAAAAGCATTTCACGATAACGGCATCCCTGTTATCGGAAGGCTGGTATGCTTTAATGACCCATATGCATCAAGCAAAAGAACGGAAATGGCAATAAAGCATGTTAATGGCGGTTTGTGGAGGGACCCTAATAAAAACCAAACATGGCTGAATCCATATAGTGAAGAAGCATGGAAATACATAGTGGATATAGCTAAGGAAGCAGTTGAATTAGGTTTTGATGAAATCCAGTTTGACTATGTCAGGTTCCCGGACGGAAAGAGAAGCACGATGAATTTTGGCAATCCGGGAATTGAAAAGTATGAAGCTATCAATAGGTTCCTTGAGTATGCGAGAAAAGAAATACCTGCAGAAATCCCGATATCGGCAGATGTTTTCGGCATAATACTGGAAAGCCCGGGAGATACAGAGGATATAGGCCAGTATCTTGAATTGGTAGGAAAAGACAATGTGGATGTCATATGTCCAATGGTGTACCCTTCTCATTATGCTGTAGGGCAGATTGTCAACAATGTCACATTTGCTAAACCTGATCTGGACCCTTATGGAGTTGTATACAATTCTCTTGTAAAAGGAAAAACCAGAATAGCAGCGGTGGAAGGATATAAAGCAAAGGTAAGACCCTACTTGCAGGATTTTACCGCATCTTGGCTTGACAAAGGCTATTATCAGGAGTATGGCGCGGAGCAGGTAAGACAGCAAAAAAAGGCAGTATATGATGCCGGATACGAAGAGTGGATATTGTGGGATCCTAAAAATACTTATTCAGAAGCTGCATTGGAGAAAGAATGACACATAGTGCATTTTTAACAGAATCGTAAATCTCCGAAATCAAATAGGATGCAAAAATTAAATAAGCAAATATAAATATACCTGAAATGAATTTATATTTTAATCATTAATAAAAAGAAGCAGTAATATAAAAGTAGCATAACGGATATAGGATAGATGATTTAAAACAATCACATATCCTATATCTTTTTTTATATTATATTTTTTATTAACCATTGGGGCACATGCGTTAGTTGATTTGATAAGAGTCTGTTTTTTTGGTGCGTAATAATTTTTAGTCTAGAGAAAAAAGATATCTTCGGCAGTTGCTTTTCTGTTATTTTCATATGACAGTTACCTAACTCGCGAAGTATCATGCATAAAATGTCCTAATACTCAATAGGACTTTATGACTAAGAAAATTTTCCTCAATTGTATTGACTTGTATCTTAAAAATGATACAATATACAGTGCTAGTAGAAAAATAATACACTAAATATTGTGAATTCTACGTCAACTGTACTATAAATTTGTGATTCTAGAGGTAAGTAACAGGCTTCTAGGTTGATGCCATGCATTATGGTAAATTGCACTAATTTATACCAATGAATGTCATTTGATGGATATTGTATTAAAACAAATGAAAATGATGATGTGAAGTAGCTTATGAAAAATGGGCCACAGCATTGTCAAAAAATCAAGGAGGCTTTAGTATGAGTTTAACGGAAAATGCGATTAAGGTACTGGAGAAAAGATACCTGGCCAAGGATGAAGAAGGCAGGCTTTTGGAAAATCCTGAAGGCATGTTCAGAAGAGTAGCCAAAGCAGTGGCTGCGGCGGATGTCAAGTATGTGTCGGCGCCGGAGCTTAAAAAGATTGAGCAGGAATTCTTTGAAATGATGGCTAACCTTGAGTTTTTACCCAATTCCCCCACACTGATGAATGCAGGAAGGCCCTTGGGACAATTGAGCGCATGTTTTGTATTACCGATAGAAGATACTATGGAAGGTATATTCGAAACTATTAAAAATGCGGCCTTGATACACAAAAGCGGTGGCGGAACAGGATTCAGCTTTTCCAGATTGAGGCCCAGAGGTGCCGCTGTAAATTCTACCGGAGGCGTAGCCAGCGGGCCGGTAAGTTTTATGAGAGTCTTTAACGCAGCTACCGAGGCGGTAAAACAGGGTGGTACCAGAAGAGGCGCAAATATGGGCATATTGAGGGTTGATCATCCTGACATTTTAGAATTTATAACCTCAAAAAGAGATAATGCAGATATAACAAATTTCAATATCAGCGTCGGTATTACCGAAGACTTTATGGAAGCTGTTGAAAAAGGCTGGGATTATGAGCTTATAGATCCTCATACCAAGAAGGTAACCGGCACTAAAAACGCTCGGGAAGTTTTTGACCTAATAGTGGATATGGCTTGGAACAACGGTGAACCGGGTATTGTTTTCCTGGACAGGCTTAATAAAGCCAATGTCACCCCGGAACTGGGCGAGATTGAAAGCACCAATCCCTGCGGAGAGCAGCCGCTTCTTCCGTATGAAGCCTGCAATCTTGGATCCATTAACTTAAGCCTTATGCTTAAAGAAAATGGAAATGTAGTGGACGTCGATTTCGATAAGCTGAGAAAAACAGTAATAAAGGCAGTGCATTTTCTGGATAATGTAATTGATGTGAACAAGTACCCGCTTCCTGAGATCGATGAGATGACCAGAGGGACAAGAAAAATTGGCCTTGGAGTGATGGGTTGGGCTGACATGCTTTGTAAGATGAGAATCCCCTATAACTCACAGAAAGCCATAAATCTCGCTGAAAAGGTTATGAAGTTTATCCAGGAAGAATCAAGGAAAGCATCTATTGAGATAGCTGAAAGAAAAGGTGTATTTCCATACTATGATAAGAGCATTTATAAAGAGATGGGCATCAGAGTGAGAAATGCTACCACCACAACGATTGCTCCAACCGGCACATTAAGCATTATTGCCGGGGTGTCCAGCGGAATAGAGCCTCTTTTTGCCATCTCGTATATCAGGAATGTTATGGATAATGATGAACTGGTAGAGGTGAATCCTCTGTTCAAGCAAATCGCCGAAAAAGAAGGCTTCTACTCCGAGGAACTGATGAGGAGAATTGCTAAAAAGGGTTCGATAAGCGGATTTGCAGAAATACCTAAGTATATAAGGGATGTGTTTGTGACCTCCCATGACATCTCTCCCGAAGGACATGTAAAGATGCAGGCGGCATTCCAGAAATATACTGACAATGCGGTTTCAAAAACGGTAAACCTTCGCCATGAAGCTACCAAGGAAGACGTCCGGGAAGTGTTCATACTTGCTGACAAGCTTAATTGCAAAGGAGTAACGATTTACAGAGATGGCAGCAGGGATTCACAGGTACTTAATATTGGCAAAGTTAACAATAGCAAAGCTGATGAAACCAAACAGGAAACTAAACCGGTTACCCATATAGAACCTAGGCCCAGGCCTAATATCACTACAGGATTTACTGAGAAGGTAAAAATCGGATGCGGAAATCTATATATAACTGTCAATTATGATGAGGATGGAATTTGTGAGGTGTTCACAAATACCGGCCGTGCAGGTGGATGCCCGTCCCAGTCCGAGGCGACGGCACGACTCGTATCCATCGCACTGCGTTCAGGAATAAAAACCAAAACAATAGTTGAACAGCTGAAGGGAATAAGATGTCCTTCCACCATAAGGCAGAAAGGATTGAATGTATTATCCTGTCCTGATGCGATAGGTAGGCTGATAGAAAAAGTCGCAAAACTTCAAAATGGCACCGACGAAGAGGTTGCCGGCGAATTGTCGAGCACCGGAATACTTAACATCCCCCGGCCGACAGCAAACTGTGACACTTCCGCTTGCAGCACTTGCACTATGCAAGACAGTTGCAACAACCCGGACAGGAACGATGCTGAGGTGATAAACGCATGTCCTGAATGCGGCAGGCCTGTGGAACATGAAGGCGGCTGTGTCGTATGCCGGAATTGCGGATATTCGAAATGCGGCTAAACTTTGCCAGCCGTTTATATCCTTAATCAATTAACATAACAATGCCTGGAAGGCGTTCTGATATTTGGAATTCTAAATACTCAAACCTCCAAGAAAAGGAGCTGTATTAGTTTAGCTAATGCGGCTCCTTTTCATTTTGCTGCATACAGTAAAATGAACTAAAATTCCATTATGTAGATGGTGCTTTTGAAAAGAACTATATTTTCAGAGAAAAAACTTATACTCGAAATTATGTCTACTAAGGAAGCAAATATGCCTTTCATAAATATTTGTAAGACATTTTTATCATTGAGAAATGGAATTTGCAACCACCGGTTGCGGATAACTCAAATATGGTTATATTGTTTAGACTCAAGCATTCTCATATAATAAAAATCAGGCGGCCGCCAATATGATTGATATGATTGGGAGGTATAACTTATATGAACCTTAATCTCGGAGGAAGCATAAGGAGACTTAGAAAAGAACACAACATCTCACAGGAAAAACTTGCAGAATATCTGGATGTGTCTCACCAGAATAATAGTTAAAATTTAACATGGACAAATACAAAATGCTACAGTAAAGTTGTTATGTAAAATTAATAACAATTCCTGTAGCATTTGATCATCTGTGCAATATGGATCATATCTAATGTTTATTAAAAAAATAGCTTACATCAAAGCGAAAGATTTGAATTACCCCAACGTATTATCCAGAAACATCATTACCACGAAACCAAGCATAAGAGCATGGGTTGCCAGCTTGGAATATTTCTGATCGCTTTGGCTTTCGGGGATTATCTCATGGCTTATAACAAACAGCATGGCACCGGCTGCAAAAGCCAGAGCATAAGGTAATAACGGCTTTGCGATCTGTACCACTCCGATTCCGATCAATCCTCCTATGGGCTCTACCAGGCCGGTGGCCGTGGCTATTAAGAGGGCCTTCCACTTGGGGTAATTTTCCCTCAGCAGTGGGAGGGCAACTGCAAGGCCTTCGGGGAAATTCTGGAGGCCTATACCAATAGCCAGGCTTAAACCGTTTATTATGTCTCCGTCACCAAAACCAACACCTACTGCCAGACCTTCAGGGAAATTATGGACGGTTATTGCAAAAATAAACAGCCATACTTTTCTGAGCCTGGCACCATTTTTCAGATTATCGTCAGCATCCATGGAATTCAGCATGAGATTTGAGTCTGGAAATACCTTGTCGGCAAGATCCAGAAACAATCCGCCCAACAAAATGCCTATAAGTGCAATAAATGCTCCTTTTACGCCACCTCCGCCTTTTTCTATGGCAGGAACTATAAGGCTGAAAGAAGTGGCTGCCAGCATCACTCCTGCTGCACCTCCTAAAGCAGCATCCAGCATCCTTTTGGATATATGGCGTTTCAAGAATATGAAAAGACCTCCAGCGCCTGTGGCAAGGCCGCTGAGCAAGCTTGCCAGCATACCAACCGCAACAATATTATATTGATACAAGAATTCTACCAATGCTAACCTCCGGTATAAATAATTAGTGCCTCATTTAAATTATGAGGAAGAAGCGGAATCGGTGACTTAATGACTTCATATAGAGGTTGCAATAAAGCACCTTCAAGAGATATATTGACTGTTTCCTCATAAAAACAATATTAATCAAAAGACTTTACTTATAAAAGCGAAATCTATATAATAAAATCAAAGGAAAAACAAATAAATATCACATAAATACAACACAAAATAAGTTCATATCAAAAAACACAAAAGACTACATGAATAGGCACCAGCTGTACATAAACATCAAATACTAACTATACATATATACAGGAGGTTATCTTATGATGTCAGATAATGAAATAAAAAAGGAAATATGTGAGATCGGCAAAAGAATTTATAACAAAGGATTTGTCGCTGCAAACGACGGAAATATAACCGTAAAGGTGAATGATAACGAGTTTTGGGCTACACCGACAGGTGTGAGCAAAGGATATATGACACCGGACATGTTAATAAAGGTGGATAGGGAAGGAAGAGTCTTAGAAGGAACATGGAAGCCCTCATCAGAACTAAAAATGCATCTCAGGGTATATAAGGAAAGACCGGATGTAGGAGCCGTTGTTCATGCCCATCCACCGACGGCAACCGGATTTGCCATCGCAAGAATTCCTCTGGACCAGTATATAATGCCTGAAGCCATCATTTCTCTTGGCACCGTACCGATAGCGGAATACGGGACTCCTTCCACCGACGAGATTCCGGACGCCGTCAGCAAGTATCTGCAGGATCACGATGCCATACTTCTGGAAAACCATGGAGCATTAACTGTCGGTACCGACCTTCTGAATGCATATTTCAAGATGGAGACCCTTGAATTCTATGCCAAGTTAAGCCTGGTGGCAAGGCAGCTGGGTGGAGCAAAGGAGCTTAACTGCAATCAGGTGGAGAAGCTCATGGAGGTCAGGAAGAAAATGAATATAAAAGGCAGGCATCCGGGTTTCAAAGGATGCTCCCAGGAAGTATGCACCTGCAGGTCCAAAGGAAATGAGCAGGAAAGTGCAACATATAGGATAAGTGAAGATGATCTGGTAAGAATAGTGACCGATGTAACTAAAAGAGTACTTGAACAATATAAAGAAAAATAAAGACAAACCAACATAATATCAAATAACAATGTACCAATTTTACACAGCAATAGAATAATCTTTGGAAGGAGTAAATATGCTGGCTGTAGAGAGAAGAAAGAGAATTGCGGAGATAATCACCGAAAATAAAAGCGTGCTTGTCACAGAATTGAGCAAAATGTTTGATGTTACGGAGGAAACCATCAGAAGGGACCTGGAAAAGCTGGAAAACCAGGGAGTGCTGGTAAGGTCATATGGAGGAGCAACCCTCGTGGAGGACAGCATGACGGAAATTCCTGCGGAAAAGCGCCAGGTAATAAACCAGGCGGGAAAGGATGCTATAGCAAAAGCAGCTTCGGATTTGGTAAATGACGGTGATACGATATTTCTTGATGCCAGCACTACCACTTTTTATCTCGCGAGGCATATAAAAGATAAAAAAGGTGTAACTGTCATCACCAATTCTGAAAAAGTTGTGATGGAGCTGTCCGGCAGTGACGGATTAAATATCATATGCACCGGTGGCATACTGGACAGGAATAACCAGTCTTATGTGGGCAGGATTGCTGAAAACGTTATAAAGGATAATTACTATGCCAACAAAACCTTCTTTTCCTGCCGGGGAGTAACATTAAACAGAGGCTTGACCGATTTCAACGAGCAGCAAGCCGAAATAAAAAGAGCGATGATATCCTGCTCCGATACGGCAATTTTCCTTTGCGACCACAGCAAGTTCGGCAAGATCGGGGTGCCGGTGGTGGCAACCTTCGATGATATTCATTGCTTGATCACCGACGCCGCAGTCGACAAAGCCTTTGAAGATGAGCTTAATAGAAAGAATGTGAAGTATATATTGGCAAATAACCGTTAACGCTTTGGCAGGGTAATAACTGAGCATATTTGTATAATGCAAGAAGGGGTATTGAAAACAGGGGGGAGTGTATAATGGATTTGAAAATGCTGGCTTTTGATTTCGGCGCGAGCAGCGGCAGAGCCATATTGGGCACCTTTGACGGCAGGAAAATAAATCTTTCCGAGGTACACCGCTTTTCCAACGATCCCGTGGAAGTGAACGGAAACCTGCATTGGGATGTGCTGAGGCTCTTTCATGAAATCAAGCAGGGTATTTTGAAAACCGTATTGCAGGGACATGATGAACTTAGTTCCATAGGTATTGATACCTGGGGTGTGGATTTCGGCCTGCTGGACCGTGATGGCAACCTTATAGGCAATCCCTACCACTACCGGGATAAAAGAACCGACGGCATGATTGATGAGGCTTGCAGGATTGTGAGCCGGGAGGAGATATACAGGCAGACGGGCATACAGTTCATGTGGTTCAACACATTGTACCAGCTGTTATCCATGAAAATAAAGAACTCACCGGCATTGGAAAATGCGTCAACACTGCTTTTCATGCCGGATCTCTTCAATTATTTCCTTACAGGCGTAAAAAGCACTGAATATTCCATCGCCTCCACAAGCCAGCTTCTGAATCCGGTAACAGGCACATGGGCCTTTGAGCTGATGGAAAAGCTGGATATTCCGAAGCACATATTTACGGATATAGTGAAGTCCGGAACAGTGATAGGTAAATTGTCGCCGGATATAGCGAAGGAGCTCAGGGTGGCCAGCATGCCCGTAGTTTCTGTCGCTTCCCATGATACAGGCTCTGCTGTGGCTGCAGTACCGGCAAGTGGAGAAGACTATGTGTATATCAGCTGTGGGACATGGTCCCTGCTGGGAGTTGAACTCCCAAGGCCTATAATCACAGATAAAAGCATGGCCTTCGACTTTACCAATGAAGGCGGTGTCAACAATACCACCCGCTTCCTTAAAAACATAATGGGATTATGGCTGATACAGGAGTGCAGGCGTCAGTGGCAGAGGGAAGGCGAAAATTTAAGCTTTGCGGAGCTGGAGCAGATGGCAAAGGAAGCGAAGCCCTTTGAAATGTTCATAGATCCCGATCATCATACCTTTGCCCCTCCGGGAGATATGCCCAACAGGATAAGGGAATTCTGCAGGAATACCTCACAGCCGGTGCCGGAGACAAAAGGGGAGATAATGATGTGCATTTATCAGAGCCTTGCATTGAAATACCGTTTTACCATAGAGCGCATCGAAGATATTCTTGAAAGGAATCTGCCTGTAATCCATATGGTGGGTGGCGGCATAAAAGATAAGTTCCTGAGCCGGCTTACAGCCAATGCCACCGGCAGATTGGTAATTGCTGGACCCGTTGAAGCAACGGCTTTAGGCAACATAGCCGTTCAGGCGATGGCGCTGAAGGAGATAGGCAGCCTTGCGGAAGCTAGGGAGATTATAAAGAGCTCGGTTCCGACCGAGGAGTATGAGCCCCAGGAAAAGGATGTATGGGATGCGGCATATGAGAAATTCAGAAATGTAATGGACCGCGTAAGGCAATGATGCGTATGTTCCTGGGGATTGGACATTCTTCAACCGTGTCATGGTGTGATTAAAACTTTGTAGTTGCCGGGAATATCCTTTTCAGATAATCAAAGTTTCAATTTCAACATGCTAGACTTAAAACCTCTTTGTGAGATATTGCAGATGTTTTTCTTGAGGATGTTTTGATCTACCATGATTGAATTGGAAGCATTAGTGACAGAATAAATGGAGCTTAGTTTTAAGCTTGTCATAATTAAATATGATAAGAAATAATTATAAAACAAAAAACAGCCGTGGACTATCCTGAATCAACAGGTGGTCACCGGCTGTTTTTGCAATCATTGGTAACACGATATTATGGCGCTGAGGGGCTTGCTGTCATTTCCTGTAATCTCCCGGAGTTTTTCCAGTGACTTTTCTGAACACCTTGTAGAAAAACTTTATATCGTTGATGCCAACAGAGGAAGCAATATCCACTATCTTCATATCCGTCTCCTTCAGAAGCCGGCAGGCTTCGCTAATACGAAGCTTTTGCACATAATCGCTGAAATTTATGCCTGTTATTTCCTTGAACAGCCTGCTGAAATAGTTTTTGCTTATAAAGGACTGCAGGGCAATGTCTTCCAGCTTGACATCCGTATTATAATTGCTTTTGAGATACTCCACCGCTGATTCCACGATAAGGCTGTTTCGGTTCACGGCCTTGGATTTGCTTTCCTTTTCCATGTATCTAAAAATTTTCACCACAAGCTCTATGAGGTGAGCCCGCAATATCAGGTAACATCCTTTTTTCTTCAGCTTATACTCGGTATACATCTTGCGGAAAATTTCTCCCACTTCATTGAAGTCGGCATCCTTTAGCTTTATATCCGGACCCGGGGCAAAATCTTCCGGGAAAAGGGATTTAAGCAGGAAAGAGGATGTGATATCTTCAAAGTGGCTTGAGCTTATCAGCGATGCATCAAGGAATTCGGGCTTGAAAGCGCAGTTGTAAACAACAGGCAGGGTTTTTCTGCCTTCTTTGGGCAAAAACGCATGGGGTATATCATAATTGATTATGACAATATCCCCTCTGGAGACTTCATACCTGGAATCCCCCACGGCATGGATTCCCTCTCCCTCTATAACATAAGCAATCTCTATAAAATCATGCTTGTGCATTACACCGTTGTAGTCCTGCAGCTCATCAGATCTATTAATATATATAAGCTCATTTCCCTGAAAGAGGTTATCCCCTTTCAGCAAAGGAATATTTCTCATAAGCACCTCCGGGAGGTTTAATTTGCATGCCGTATTGTGTGTACCGGTACCCGCAGTTCAAGTCTTTGCGGGATATGAATAAACCTGGTCTTAATACATCACTGCAACCATATTTTATCAGCTCATATAACATTATAACATCAACTAATATCCAAGTAACATACACCAATGACCAATATTTCAATTACTATTAAAATATTAGCATAGATAATTTGATTAATTAATATGGTTGAAGAGCAGCAATATAGTTAAAAGCAGATGGCTGAAAGCAGAATCAAGTTATAGATGCATAGGAAGCTCAATGCAAACCGGCAGGGTGTGCAGCTCCAAGTTGTCCTTTTTTAGTACGGTATCTGTATAAAAATGAGCATGACATCCACAATATGGGTGTGTCAACCCTAAAAATATAGTAAAAAGACACGGAGGTGTCTGCTATGAATAAAAAAATAGGATCGAAGGTATGGTTCATACCCGATGGTTTCTACCCTCCCATCAGTAATGGCGCATATCCCAGCCATGAGGCAATATGCGTTTTAAATCCCGGGGATAGGGACGCAAACATTGAGATAACCCTGTTTTTTGAAGACCGGGATAAAATGGGTGGATTTCGGCAGGTATGCAAGGCGGAAAGGACAAATCATATAAGGATGGACAAACTGAAAAACGAAAAGGGCGAAGGGGTGCCGCAAGGAGTAGCTTATGCAATGATGGTGGAAAGCGATCAAAACATCATTGTGCAGTACAGCAGAATGGATACAACCCAGGCTGAGATGGCACTTATGACGACTATTGCCTATCCTTTGGATTAAAGCATCTACAATTAAAGCAATGCAAAATATAGTTACCAGGGTTGAAACGCCCCGGGATATTGGAAATATGCCAGATTTTAGTGTTTTGAATAGGAGGTCGGACATGTACAATAGCAAAGAAAATGTAAATAAAAATTATGAATTGGCAAAGGAAGCCTACGCAGCGTTTGGTATTGATACCGACAGTATTCTTAAGGAAATGGATAAGGTGAGCATTTCCCTTCACTGCTGGCAGGGGGATGATGTCACAGGGTTTGAAGCCGGAGTTGACGGATTAACCGGCGGAGGAATAATGGCCACCGGCAACTACCCTGGAAAAGCAAGAAATGGGGATGAGCTCCGGCAGGATATGGATTTTGCCCTGAGTTTGATTCCTGGCTGCCATCGCGTCAATCTCCATGCCATTTATGCTGAAACTGACGGTCTTCATGTAGAGAGGGATCAGATTTCTGTCGAGCATTTCAGGAGATGGATTGACTGGGCAAAAAGCAAAGGAATAGGACTGGATTTCAATCCCACTTTCTTTTCCCATCCCATGGCCGATTCAGGTTTCACCCTTTCCAGCAGGGATGAGAGGGTGCGGAAATTCTGGATACGCCATGCGCAGAAATGCCGTGAAATAGCAAATTCCATCGGTGAGGAGCTGGGTACGCCATGTGTAAATAATTTATGGATACCGGATGGTTCAAAGGACTTGCCGGCAAACCGCATGGAGCATCGTAAGATTTTGAAGGATTCTCTGGATGAGATATATGAAACCCGCTACAGCAAATCCAACATCCTGGATTCGATAGAATCCAAGCTTTTTGGAATAGGATCGGAGAGTTATGTGGTAGGCTCCCATGAGTTCTATATGGGTTATGCGATGAAAAACGATGTGATGCTTTGTCTTGATGCAGGGCATTTCCATCCCACCGAGGGCATAGCGGATAAAATCTCCTCCATCCTCACTTTTTCCGATGAGCTTTTGCTCCATTTAAGCCGTGGGGTGCGCTGGGACAGCGACCATGTGGTGATATTAAACGATGATTTGCTGGCAACAGCCCATGAGATTAAAAGATGCGATGCTTTTGACCGGGTCCATATCGCACTGGATTTCTTTGATGCCAGCATAAACAGGATAGAAGCATGGGTGACCGGGACCAGGGCTGCATTGAAGGCGATATTGATTGCCATGCTGGAGCCTACTCAAAGGCTTTTGGCCGAAGAGAAAAACGGAAAACTGGGCAACCGCCTGGCATTGATGGAAGAGTTCAAGGCGCTGCCTTACGCAGCCGTATGGGATAAATACTGCCTGGACAAAGGTGTCCCGGTAGGCATTGAATGGATTGACAAGGTTAATGAATATGAGAGCAATATTTTGAGCAAAAGAAAATAGGACTGCTGAAAATGTGATTGCTGACGAAACCCTGCCGGCTTTTTCAAGCTGCCAAGCAGGGTTTTTTATTGCTGCTTTGCATTTTATCCCCAAGGCTTCTACATAAATTAATTTATCTTTTGAACGAAATGTATATTTTCTCGTAAAAAATGCCAATACCGGATTGCATATTAAGTGTAAAATATTGTTGAAAGTATTTGAAATTCCCGGGAGGAATAGCGGTTGAAAATTTCCATATTTTCATTGATGTTTAAAGAAAGATCCTTAGAGGACGCCATAGAATTGTCTGCAAAATTAGGTTATGACGGCATTGAGCTTTGGGGAGGCGAATCCCATTTTCCTGCTTGGACATCGCTTGAGAGGGCAAAAGAGATAAGAAGCATGCTGGATTATCATAACCTTTATGTTCCGTGCATTGGAGCCTATACTGGGGGTTTTTCCACCATGTCCGATGAACAGTGTGAAAAGGAACTGGAGGATCTGGAAAAATACCTGTGTTTAATGGATGTGGTAAAATGTGATATCATCAGAGTAGCATGCGGAGGACCAAATGCCTTTAAAGCTGAAAAATATCACTATCAGAAGGCTGTCTACTGGATTCAAAAAGCGGCAGATCTGGCAAAACAGCACGGGAAGAAAATAGCCATGGAAATCCACAATGGAAATCTCATAGAAACGGTTGAGGCAGCTAAGACCTTCATCGATATGGTGGATAGGGAAAATGCAGGATTAATCCACGATGCGGCGAATATGTACATAACGGATACTGATTATGGAAGCCGTTCGGTGGAAGTTTTAAAGGACAAAATATATCATGTCCATGTTAAGGATCTGGCAAGGGTGAATGATGATTCCCTTCCGGGAGCATTCAGGGACAGAACTGTTTATGGTACTGAGATATTCCAGCAAAAGCTCATGGGTGAAGGAGCCGTAGATCATGTACCATTGTTTAAAGCCCTGATGAAGATTGGATATGATGGTTATCTGTCTGCTGAATGCCATGCCCAAGTTCCGGACGAGCGGAGGGCGGCTCAAGAAATAAGGGAGATTAGGAAGCAACTGGATATAGCCCAAAAAGATGCGAGGACATTTGAATAAGTCATATCCGGCGTTCTTTATTAGGGGTTTGAGTGGTGATTATATGGACAGTGATATATTCAAGGACAATGATATAAGCTTTTTTGATTCCAGGAGCAATTTTAAAAAAAGGATACCCTTCAAAGCATATCTTCTTGATGGGGAAATGTGTGGGATTACCAAACATACTCATGATTATATGCAGATATGGTATGTCTGCAAAGGTGTTTGCAGCCACTGGATAAATAATAATGAACACCGGATGGTAAAAGGGGATTTGTTTGTAATTCCTCCCTATGTTGTTCATCAAATGAGGAAGATCAAAGATGAGGATGTAAAAATCATTGGAATAGAATTTTCCACCGAGTTTGTCAGCAGTGAATATGATGATTTCACAAAAAACAAGGGGTTTTTTGATTTTGCCTACTTAGAACCCTTTCTGGTCTCCAAGGACATGGTTAAGCCAAAGCTTGTTCTATCCCATGAAGCTCAGATGGAAGTGGAGAAGCTAACCATGGAAATGCTCAAAGAGTACGATTCAGAAGAAAGATATTATGAACTATACATAAAAGCCAATCTGCTAAAGCTTCTTGCCGTAATTGCAAGGGAATATGCAAAAAGTCCCAAGGATAAAGAGTCGGATGAAATTTTTGATAAGTACAGAAATGCCATTTTAAACTCAATTCAGTATATAAAAGACAATTTTACCCAGGATTTGCATCTTGATGATGTATGCAAGCATTCGATGATGTCCAAAACGTATTTTTGCTATGTATTTAAAAACCTTACAGGTAAAACCTTTACGGAATTTCATACGGAGCTCAGGATTCAAAAAGCTTTGGAACTGCTTAACACCACAGATGCATCAATAACTGAAATATGCTACAGCGTCGGATACAATGACGTCACGCATTTTTGCAGGACATTCAAGAAGCAGGTGGGTGTATCGCCGAGGCTTTACAGAAAAGAAAGAGCTGAATAGGACGTGATCATGCATTGTTTATAACGATAATTTGCTAATTAATGATTTCATATCAATAATTCATGAACTGGGGGTTATAGAATGAGCAGAAAATTGAATTTTGCAATTGTTGGCTGTGGGGTAATTGCGCCCAGCCATGCCGACTCCATTAAAAATATTGAAGAAGCCAGGCTTTATGCGGTATGTGATATAGTACCCGAAAAAGCAGATGGTTTTGCCAAGAAATATATGGTGGACCACGTGTATTATGACTACAGAGAGATGATGAAGGACCCTGCCATAGATGTGGTATGTGTTTGTGTCCCCAGCGGCATCCATGGAGAGATTTCAAAAGCAGCGGCAAGAGCTGGAAAGCATATAGTATGTGAAAAGCCAATGGAGATAACCCCGGAAAAGATGGATGATGTGATAAAGGTTGTGCGGGAATGCGGCGTAAAGATGCAGTGCATTTTTCAGAGAAGGACAATGAACGCTGCAATTGCAGTAAAAAAAGCAATTGATGAGGGCAAACTAGGGAGAATAGTGCTGGCAGACGCTTATCTCAAATATTACAGATCCCAGGAATACTATAACAGTGCAGATTGGAGAGGAACATGGGAGCTGGACGGAGGCGGAGCCCTTATGAACCAAGGTGTCCATGGCATTGATCTTTTGCTCTGGATGGTTGGAGAAAAGGTGAAAAAGGTTTTTGCCAAGGCCGGCACTCTTGCAAGGAAAATAGACGTTGAAGACACAGCGGCTGCAATACTGCAGTTTGAAGGCGGAGGATTCGGTGTTATTGAAGGTACGACTTCGGTATATCCGGGTTTTGAGACCAGGTTTGAAATCCATGGTGAAAAAGGTACTGTCATATTCGACGATTCAGGAATTAAAGCATGGAAATTCATAGGGGATGATGCGCCGGAGGTGCCTGACGCCGGGGAAAGTTTGGGAGGAGCGTCGGACCCTGCAAAAATTTCCTCAGCCGGGCATTATATTTTGATAAAGGACTTGATTGAAGCCATCCACGAGGACAGAGAACCAATGATTCCGCCTGAGGAGGCGAGGACAGCAGTGGATCTTATCTGTGCCATATATAAATCTTCAAGGGAAAACAGGGAGCTGGATTTACAAAAATAACAGAGGTGACCGGTATGAAAGCTTATATCAGTGCGGACCTGGAAGGCATTGCAGGAGTTATTACAAAAGAGCAGCAGACAAAGGGGACGCCGGGATATGGGATACTTTTAGAAAATAGGAGGCATATATGAAGCTGGGAGTAATAACCGATGAAGTAACCCAGGACATAAGAAAAGCTGTGGATTTTGCCGTGAAACATGGTCTTCACGGTCTGGAGCTGAGATCTGTTGATGACATGAGCATAGATATGGTTCCGGAAAAAAGGATAAACGAAATTAAAAATATCATTGAAAGCCATGATCTGGAAGTGTGCAATATCAGCAGTTCATTTTTCAAATGCTCGATGGACAGCGAAAAGGAATACGATGATAATATTGAAAAGCTGAAAAGGTTGATGGAAAGAGCTCATATACTTGGCTGCAGCACAATAAGAGGTTTTTCGTTTTTCACTGACGGAAGCTTTGATGAAAGAATAGGGGAGATTATAGATAAGTTCCAGCTTCCTCTTGAAATGACTGAAAAAGAAGGCATTCAGCTTTTGCTGGAACCGGACCCCAGCGTATTTACCACCAACTGCAAAAAATTGTCAAAGCTTATAGGTCTTCTGAACAGCAGACATATTGGGGCAGTTTATGACCCGGGAAATGATATTTATGATCCTGATTTTGAAAAGCCCTATCCCGACGGCTTTAATGAAATAAAAGATCACATAAGGCATGTACATGTCAAAGATGCAAAACTCATAGACGGAAAACCGGAATCGGTGAAGGTCGGAACCGGCTGGGTGCCTTTTGCTGAGATTTTTAAGGCCTTACACTCCATGGGATATGACGGGTATGTTGTCCTGGAAACCCACTACAGGCCAAAATTGAAAATTCCTGAGGAGTTGCTCAAAAAGCCTGGAGGAAGTCTTTTCTCATATAACGGAGACTTGGCATCGGAGGAAAGCATGGTGGAGTTAAAGAAAATGCTGGCGGATTATTTATGATTTGCCTATGATTTGCCGGTGGCATCTTTTAACCAGCAGTAAGCTGTGATCGACAAGTTATTTATGATATTTATCCGCAGAGAATTTTTAGAACCTGTTTTCAATTTGCGTTATTAAGTATTTGACTTAAAGAAAGCCAGGCCGGAGGGTTGGATACTGCCTTTATGGGAATCTGGACACCACTCTTACGGGAATAAAGAATGCAAAGACAGGTTATTGCGAACGGAAAGGGGATGCGATAAAATGGAAAGCCCTGCTTTTAGCTTTAATTTCAGAGTAAAAATATATAATGACAGGGACAGCATGGGAAAAGCAGCAGCCTGTGACGCCGGAGTATATATGAGGAAGCTGCTGAAAATAAAAGATGAGATAAATTGCATATTCGCTGCTGCTCCGTCTCAGAATGAATTCCTGAAGTATCTTGCTATGCAGGATATAGAATGGTCCAGGGTTAATGCCTTTCATATGGATGAATACATAAGCTTAAAAAAAGGAGATGAGAGGCTTTTCGCCAGCTTCTTGAAGGCAAACATCTTTGATAAGGTCCGGTTTAAAAAGGTGTACTATATGGAAATAAACGAGGCAAGCATTGACGAAGGGATCAGGGAATATGAGGAATTGCTGGTGGAGCATCCTGTGGATATCGTCTTTATGGGGATAGGAGAAAACGGGCATATTGCTTTTAATGACCCGCATGTTGCTGATTTTAGAGACAATAAAACGATTAAGGTCGTGGATCTGGATGAAAAATGCAGGATGCAGCAGGTGCATGACGGCTGCTTTCCCAGCCTGGAAGAGGTGCCTAAATATGCGGTCACCCTGACGATTCCTGCTTTGATGAGGGCAACGAAAATATTTTGCATCGTTCCCTCCGCTACAAAGGCTGAAGCGGTAAAACTGACGGTGCTGGGGGAAGTAACGGAAAAATGTCCTGCCACCATCCTCAGAAAGCACAGCGATGCCACTTTGTACCTGGACAGGGAAGCAGGAAAATATCTTATACAGGAAGTGGAATAGATGTTTACCTTTATAAACGGGAAGATAATTCAGCCGGACGGGGTACTGGAAGGCTATTGCCTGACCGTCGAGAGTGGAAGGATTACAGGGCTTTACAGGGATGAAGGAAAGCATGAGGGCAATATAATTGATGCATGCGGAAGCTATATTTCACCGGGTTTTATAGACATACATGTTCATGGAGGAGGGGAAGGGGACTTCATGGACAGGGATGTGCAATCCGTTGAGAAAATAATTGCCGTTCATACTGCCCACGGAACTACAGGAATTTATCCCACGACCCTTACCTGCCCTGAAGAGGAAATGTATCAGGCTATAGAGGTCATAACGGATTATAAGAACCTTGGCCTGAAGGGTGCCGAAATTCTTGGAATCCACATTGAGGGACCGTATCTGAACGTCGCACAGAAGGGCGCCCAGGATTCCAAATACTTAAAGATGCCGAAAAAGGAGGAATACGGCCGCTTGCTCGATTACAGCAAGCTAATAAAAAGAATGACCTTTGCTCCTGAACTGGAAGGGGGCATGGAGCTTGGAAGGGAATTGAGAGAAAGAGGAATAGTGGCATCCATCGGGCATTCGGAAGCGGAGTATGAGGATGTAGTCAAAGCTTTTGAAATCGGAGTAAGGCATGTTACCCACCTTTATTCGGGAATGCAGGGAGTACATAGGGTAAAAGGCTTCAGAAGGCTTGGAATTGTTGAATGTGCATACCTGCTGGATGAAATGACGGTGGAAATCATAGCAGACGGATGCCATCTTCCTATAGAACTGCTAAAACTGATTTATAAAATAAAAGGAGCTGAAAGGATAGCTCTTGTTACTGATGCGATGAGGGCAGCGGGAAGGACAGAAGGGGAGTCGGTTTTAGGAAGCATGGAAAATGGACAAAAAGTCATTTTAAAGGACGGCGTGGCATTTATGCCGGATTTTGAATGCTTTGCCGGGAGCATAGCCACAATGGACAGACTGGTAAGAAACATGTACAGGGGTGCGGGAGTTGAAATTCATAATGCAGTAAAGATGGCCACAGAGACTCCTGCCAGCATCATGGGGTGCAGCGGCAGAAAAGGCAGCCTGGAGATAGGAAAGGATGCCGATGTTATAATATTTGACGATGATATCAATATTAAATATGTAATGACCAGAGGAGAGGAATTCCTGAATACTCTTTGAGCGTGGCAGAAACCGATAGAAAAGCTATGGCAATAGGGTATGCAAGAATATTGGATCAGCTGGCAAAATTCAATTTTGAAGGGAGACATGGATGTGATAAAGATCGGGGTAGTTAATATAGATACATCCCATCCTAAAGCTTTTGCAGATTATCTGGCAAAGCATGGCCGGGCGCAATACACAGCCGTGTATAATGACGGATTTCGTGGGGATGATGAAGTGGAGTCCTTTATGAAAAATTATTCCCTGGAAAAAAGGTGCAGCTCCATAGAGGAACTGGCGGACATGGTGGATATAGGATTTATTCAGGGCTGCAACTGGGATAAACACTTGAGTCAGGCTATGCCGTTTCTTAAGAAAGGCAAGCCGGTGTTTATCGACAAACCAATAGCAGGAAACATAAAAGACTGTATGGAGTTGGAAAAGCTATACAGAGAAGGAATGGTCATACTGGGAAGTTCTTCGGTGCGGTATGCCTGTGAGATTGATGATTTCCTTTCCCGGACTGAGGAAGAACGGGGGAAAATCATGAACATATATGGAACAGCAGGAGTGGACGAATTTAATTATGCCATACATATTGTGGAAGCAATCAGCCGGTTGGCCGGATGCAATGCTGTATCATCCAGATTTGTGGGAAGAAGCTGCCAGGATGGAAAGATGTGTGAGACCTTTTTTGTCGAATTTCAAAATGGAGTTACAGCTACATATAATACGTTTCATGAAGTGTGGATGCCTTTTGAAATCGTTATAATGACCACCAAGGGGACATATCAGTTCCGCATTGATACTACCAAAATATATGGGGCGTTGCTGGACAGGATATGCGATTACATGGAGAGCGGCCGCAATATGTTAGCTTCAGTGCCAGAGCTTACAGATTCCGTAAAGATCATGCTGGCATCCAGAATATCCAGAGAGAATCATGGGGCTGCTGTCAGGATTTCAGATATACCAGAGGATGATCCGGGATATGACGGCTATGCCTTTGAAAAGGAATATGCAAAAGCTGCGGTAAAGATATATTAGGCTGGGGTGTACTTCCTTTACTTATAAAATCTGCAAAAACCAGGGTCATATGCACCTGGTTTTTTTTTGCCCTGTTTTCGTTTTCCATCGATTCTTAGAAGCTGAAAAGCAGTTTCATACATATTTGCCCGTGATAAAGGAAATCTTATACATAAACAAATAATATGGAGGTAAGTCATGAGCGAAGCAATACTTGAAAAGCTGGAGGGTCGTGTAAGCTATCACGATACCGTTGAAGAAATGCTAAAACGCATCAGGGAAGATGGAATGTCAAATGTGTTCGACCGATATGCGCTTCAGGAGAAAATCCGGTGCAAGTTCTGCCTGCAGGGACTGAGCTGTAAATTATGCTCCAACGGGCCATGCAGAATCAATGAAAAAGGAGGCCAGGACAAGGGTGTATGTGGAATAGGCGGCGATGCCATGGCGATGAGGGAGTTTTTGATGCACAACATCATGGGGGCAGCTACATACAGCCATCATGCCTATGAAGCATTCAGAACTCTCAGGGCTACAGGCCAGGGAAAGACACCTTTTAAAATTACGGATGTTGGAAAGCTGAAATGGATGTGCGAAAAAGTCGGCATCAACACCGGTAACGATGTTAATAGAATGGCAGTGGAGCTGGCGGATCTGCTGGAAAGTGAAATGTACAAGGATACCGAAAAGCCAAGCATCATGGTGGAAGCCTTTGCTCCTGCGAAACGCAAGGAAGTATGGAGACGGATGGACATTTATCCGGCAGGGGTTGTCCACGAAGAGCAAAATTGCATTGCCAGCTGCCTCACCAATGTTGACGGTGATTATGCATCCCTGGCTAAAAAAGCGTTAAGGCTTGGGCTGGCAACGATATATACAGCGCAGATCGGCCTTGAAATGGCTCAGGATATATTGTTCGGAACTCCAAAACCCCATGAGGTCAATACTGATTTGGGAATAATGGACCCGGAATATGTAAATATTGCGTTCAACGGACATCAACCTTGGGTGGGAGTTGCCACACTATTAAAGGCAAGAACCCCGGAGGTGCAGAAAAAAGCTCAAGAAGCTGGAGCAAAAGGTCTCAGAATAGTTGGCTCCATCGAAACCGGCCAGGAGCTCCTCCAAAGGTTTGAAGTAGATGATGTTTTTGTTGGGCTCATGGGCAACTGGTTGACAATAGAACCTTTTCTTGCCACAGGTACGGTAGATGTACTGGCAATGGAGGAAAACTGTTCTCCGCCTGCGATAGACCAGTATGCAGAAAAGTATCAGGTAACACTGGTTAAAGTAAGCACTATCATAGGCATTCCCGGATTGCAGCATGAAATGCCGTATAATCCCCAGGATGTTGATTGCATGGCTGACAGGCTGATTGAACTGGGTATCGAGAATTTTAAGAAAAGAAAAGGTAAGGTCGTTCCCAAAGTGCCTCAAAGGGTACAAAAGGCCGTAGCAGGTTTTTCTACCGAGGCAGTGTTGCAGGCTTTGGGCAATAAGCTTGATCCGCTGGTGGATGTCATATCGGCAGGAAAAATAAAAGGAGTAGTTGCTCTGGCCAATTGCTCTACCCTGAGGAACGGTCCCCAGGACTGGAATACGGTAAACTTAGCAAAAGAGCTGATCAAGAGGGACATACTTGTTGTAGCCGGAGGATGTGGAAATCACGCCTTGGAGGTGGCAGGGTTGTGCACTACCGAAGCCAGGGAGATGGCAGGCCCGGGATTGAAAGAAATCTGCAACTTGCTGAATATTCCTCCGGTTTTAAGCTTCGGTACCTGTACGGATACAGGAAGGATTTCCATGCTGGTGACGGCACTGGCGGAACATCTTAACGTAGATATACCGGACCTTCCTATAGCCATAACGGCACCGGAATGGATGGAACAGAAGGCTACCATTGACGGTATTTTCGGGGTGGCATATGGAGCATACACCCATCTGTCGCCGGTTCCTTTTATAACTGGTGCTCCTGCTCTGGTAAAACTCCTGACGGAGGATGTGGAAGGTATGACCGGCGGTAAAGTGGGGCTGGGAGATGATCCGGTGGAAGCAGCAAACGGTATTGAAGCTGTTATTATGGAAAAAAGAAAAAGGCTTGGACTGAACTGATAAATCCTATCAAGGAGCGATAAAGGAACTTTAAAGCATATTGAAACAAAACTCTGCTGATATCGGACACCGGTAGAGTTTTGTTTTATTTTTATATTAGACAAGCATTTATTGGACAAGCGCCGTGGTTCAATCTGACCAGCCATGGCATACCGATGTGAAAATACATTATATCTGGCATTTGCTTGATTAATCTGCTTGACTAATTAACAGCCATAATATAAATTAGATACAGCATTACCAGCTGAACCCATTGTGCTGGAATTCCCGAAGTGCAGGTTCTGAGATAATAATAAATCTGAGATAATAAAGAAAGAATCGGACGATGATCTGAAAATTTGCTGTATGCTCAAAGAATTATTCATAACAGGAAGTAAAGGTGTGCATAAAAATGTATGAAGAAATGCTCCAGTATGTAAAAAACTGTCTTGTCACTAATAATGGTGATGAGGGGACAAAAGTCAGCCCTTTTCCTTTCCGAAAGCGTTCGGACCATATCAGAAGAGTATTCATGTGGGCCCAGCGCCTTGTTGAGGACATACCTTCCATCAATAGGAAAGCTGTCTTGGTTGCTGCGATATTTCATGATGTAGGATATTCCGTATCGTCGGACAATTCAAAGCACGCCAAAAACAGTGCCGCCATATGTAGAAAGTATCTTGCCGAAAACGGATATGATACCGATTTTATAAATCTGGTTGTTTACCTGGTGGAGAACCATTCCAATAAACGATTGATGAGAGAAGAGGGCACACCTTTGGAGTTGATTCTATTGATGGAGGCCGACTTGCTGGATGAAACAGGGGCACTGTCAATCATATGGGACTGCATGGCGATGGGCATGCAGGAAGTACAAACATATGAAAAGGCATATAATCATATATTGAAATATTCTTGTACGCAGCTTAATGAAAATCCTATGATTACAACAAAAGCAAAAGAGTTTTGGAGGAAAAAGCAGGAGCTCATAAGCGAGTTTGTCGAGCATTTGTCCTTCGATTTGGGTTTGTGACCGACCTATATTGATTTATGCACACATGAACAAGTAAAAGTACCGGTGACTTGCCTGTATTTATATAGCTTGTTGTGTTAGTTATTTTGAAATAGTGATTTGGTAAATATTGACATATTTTCTATTCCATATTATAATATAGATAATTTGAAACCGATTTCAAATCAATGCAATTTGTGGGTGAAGCTGATCACTCCGGACCAATTCAAAGGATAACTGCAGTGTTAAATTGCAGAAGAGAAATACTGTTTTGCACATCGCTTTTCTGTTTTTATACTCACCTTGAACTTCTAGGACGGATCACATAGAGAAAGGATTAGACCGAATTACATAATTTAAGCTGATTTTCATACCATGCAAATAAACGTTTTGGAGATGAAAAGAGGAAATGAAGAACAACATAACAATTTATGATATAGCCAGGGAGGCAAAGGTATCGCCGGCTACAGTATCCAGAGTTCTCACGGGGAGTGCCCGGGTAAGCGTAGAGAAAAGCAGAATTATACGAGAAATTATTGAAAAATATGACTTTCAGCCCAATGCCATTGCAAGGAGCCTGGTGAAAAAAGAGTCCAGAACTATCGGGGTAATACTGCCGGACATTGTAAACCCTTTTTTTGCGACAGTATTTCTTGAAGCCGAAAAATATGCTGTTTCTCTAGGCTATTCAATGCTGCTGTGCAACTCCATTAATGACATGTTCGAGAGCAATATAGCATTGGAGTCCATCTATCTAAAAACCCTCACCGAAAAGCAGGTAGACGGCATAATATTTTTGGGAGGCAGGATCAACATGGTGAGAACGGATAAAAAGCTGGCGGAGGAGATGAATACGGTACTGGCAAAAGTTCCTATAGTCATGATAAACGGGCGTATGGGGGGAGTTGACTGCTATAAGGTAAGAAGCGACGAAAGAGAAGGTATCTTTTCCATAGTAGAATATCTTACTTCCCTCGGTCACCGCAGTATAGGCTTTATTGGAGGCAGGCTAAATGTCACATCAACAGCTATAAAGCTAAACGCTTTAAAAGACGCCCTCAGGCATTTCAAACTGGAATTTAATGAAAAATGGATCGTGATTTCAGGTGACTTCAACATAGAAAACGGCGCTAAAGCGATGAAGACCCTGTTGTCGGAAAAAGAAAGGCCAACTGCGGTGATTGCGGTTAACGATACCGTTGCCATTGGAGCTATGAAATATGCCGCCTCCGTCGGTGTAGATATACCTGGAGACATATCCATTACAGGTTTTGATGATTCTTACCTGTGTGATATAGTTACGCCGCGGCTTACTTCCGTGAGCCATAACATCCCCGAATTGGCAAGGAAAGCGGTCGACATGCTTTGTTATACCTTTGCCAACAGAAGTGTACCGAAAGAAAGGATTGTGAGAACAAGCTTGACAATTCGTGAATCCTGTGCTTGTCCCAGGAATATTTGAGGATTATTTCAACCCTTGAAACATATTAATAAATAGAATCATTTTAGACAGGGTCAACTTGCATTAATTACTTGCATTTCAAGAGTTTGCACTTATAAGGATTAAACTATTTTCTTGAATAACTATTGACATTAATGTAAATATATGGTATTAATAGATTGAAGTGAAATCGGTTTCAGAATATACATCACTGGTGCAAGTTTTAGGGTTATTCACAATTTCAATGCTGCAACCATTCGTGCTGCTATCCTGCTAAGGAGCTTGGCAAGCAATAATTCTTTTCAAGGAAATATTGAATCCGGCAATGGATATGCAATGAATCAGTCTCAATTATAATCATCTCACTTATCGAAATAAATATTTTCAATATGCTCTTTAGAGACACATTATATAAGTTTCAGCTAAATACGACGGTTAAAAGATGAACTTAAGAACTTTCAATTGGAAAAATTTAACATAGAATGGATGTTCATAGTATGAGTATGAGGACCTGCATATTTATAATCTGTGTCTTGTATGTTTTACTTTTTGCATCTTGCAGCAATCCAGTCTCGAATTCTGAAAAAACTGATGGCGGGGGTGTTGAAAGCTTGGGAGCGAAAATAACACTGGATTATGACATGACTTACCAGACGGTGGAAGGTTTTGGCGCATCAGGCTGCTGGTGGGCGCAGGACGTAGGTGGATGGGAAAACATTGGTGAAATAATGGAATATCTGTATGACGATGAAAAGGGCATAGGGCTGGATATATACAGGTATAACATTGGTGCCGGGGGACCATCGAAAGTGTCCGACGAGTGGAGACGCACACAAACTGTTGAAGTGTCCCCGGGAGTTTATGACTTAGGCAGGGACAAAAATGCGATAAAAGCGATGAAAGAAGCGGTCAAGCATGGTGCTGACACAGTGGTTTTGTTTGCCAACAGCCCTCCGGCAAGGCTGACCAAATCAGGGTTCACCTCCGGCGAAGAGACGGGCAAGTCGAATCTGCCAAGGGAGAATGAAGCTGAATTTGCAAAATACCTTGTAGACATTACAGAGCTAATCCTGAAAGAAGGCATTCCGGTAAAATACCTGAGCCCAATAAATGAGCCCCAGTGGGAATGGAAATCCGGACAGGAGGGATGCCATTATGAACCTGAGGAAGTAATCAGCTTGTCCCGGGAAGTTGTCCTGGAGCTGGAAAGAAGAAAGCTGCCGGTAAAGATATCAATTAACGAGTCGGGCAAATGGTATGATGAAAAGTACACATTGACCATGTATAAAAGAATAATGGATGATGAAGTTCTGTCAAAAGCAATTGACCATTATGCGGTACACTCCTATTGGACAAGTGAAACGGACAAAAAAAAGGCTGCACTTTATTTTTCCAAAATCGAAAACATGCTTCCGCTTCACCAAACAGAATGGTGTGAAATGGTCAACGGAAGAAGCATGGGAATGGATGCGGCCCTGGTAATGGCAAAAACAATACATGAAGATATGACAATACTCTCTGTCTCATCCTGGTCTCATTGGCTGGCAGTATCCCGTTACGACTATCGGGACGGACTTGTGTACGTTGACATTCCTACCCGTAAATTTAAGATGGCAAAGCGTGGCTGGAGCCTTGGAAATTACGCCAAGTTTATTGAAAAAGGATACATTAGAATAGAAGCTTCCATTGAGGATGAAAACGTATTGGTATCTGCCTATGCAAGTCCAAAAGGAGATAAAACCGTCGTTGTCGCCATAAATCCTATGGACCAATCAAAGTCTGTTGTTCTTGCAGGGGTAAGAGGAAGAAAGATTAGCATTTATGAAACGTCAGACAATCATGACTGTGATTTTGTCGCTAAAATAATGCCCGATGAAGTATATGAGATTCCGGCATGTTCGGTCGTCACTTTTGTTGCTGAAAAATAAAGTCCGGCATGGGAGGCAACCAAAGCAGAGTGTATTGCATGTCGGCCTTTAGGAGACCAACTCTGTTATTATAGGTAAGTTTTCGACTCAAAAATATGGCACATCATTTTTTCATAACACAACACCGGATGTGAAAATAAGGAAAGGAGGATTAGCATGTTATCAAAAGCAAAGAGATTTATATCCATGATGTTGGCCTGCCTGATGATTTTCATGGCTTTAAGCGCCTGCAGCAAGCAACAGGGGGAGAAAAATGATAAAGAAGCAACCGGTACAGATAAGGCTGCTGAGACTACCTCCGGAACGTCAGGTGAAGATACTGCTTCCAAGGGGGCAAAGGGAGAACCAATAGTCATCAAAATTGGCACCCACTATGAACCGGAATGGGATCCTACCTGGAGGGACGAAATCACGGGCGAACCAGGGATGAGCCCGGAAAACCTCAGGGCTGCGGAGATTGCCATGAAGACAGTGCTGGATGAAATGAACGTACAGCTAGAGATTATCCAATATCCCGGAGATGTCAGGGAAGTGCTGCTTCAGTCCGTTCTGGCCAATGACCCCATCGCGGATATTGTGCGCATGTGGAACGGAAGTCAGGGGACGATACTGGGGCAGAACATCCTTCAGCCGCTGGATGATTACGCGAGCATTTTCCTTGACGATGAAGATGCCAAGTGGATGCTGGTAGACAAGATTTACGGAAAATACTACATGCTGAATTTTTCTATGGAATTCATAAGAACTTGGCCTCTGGTCTACAACATCAAATACATAGAGCAGGTTGACTCCTTAAAAGAAAACGGAGAAACGGTATATCCCAGTGATCTGTTTAAGAGAGGAGAATGGACATGGTCAAAGTTTGAGGATTACCTTTCCAGGATTGCAGCATTTTATTCGGGAAAGCCTTCTCCCGTAAGGCCTGATGTGCCTATAAAGGCATTCCAGACGGACTACAGGTATACGGCGGTGCAGGCATTGCATTCCAACGGGGTTGCAGTATTTGGCAAAAACGGTCTTGAGGTTGATACTCCGGAAGCCAAACAGGCTATTGCCTATATCGATAATCTCATGAACAAGAATCTCATGATGTCGGTAAGGTATGGCGATGATTCAGTGGTTCCCGGATGGACTTGGAACGGCAACGATTTTGGTAATGGTGAAACAGTGTTCACCAACATGGTGCCATGGCTGAGCTCGTCAGCTGCCAATAGCCTTGCCAACAGAGGAGAGTCCATGGGCATAGTGCCTTTCCCGAGGCCGGACCACCTTGCTCCCGATGATCCTAAATACCAACAGACATCAGTTATTATGGATACCTGCGGTATACTGAAGGGATTATCCAAAGAAAGGACCGAACTTGCACTGAAAGCTTACAAGTTATACTTTAACACTTTCTATAAAGCGCTAGCAGGCACCGACAAAGCTATGGATTATCTGGAAAAGAACAGTGAGTCCGCGGCTCTTGCCAGTGGTTTTGACATAATGCATCCTAAGATTGGCAAAGACACCCTGGATATATTCAAATACATAGCCAAAACGCCTGTAAACGAATTTGTAGAATCGATAGGAATATATAACTTGTGGAGCGAAGGTATAGTGGGAGAATCCATATATGGGTTGAACAATTCCCCCAAATATGATGTTGCCGTCGATGCTGAAAAGAACAGTCTGATAGAATACCTTTCGACCACGGAAAAAGCTCTCATGTCGGATAAGCCGACGGATAACATAGCTCCGAAAATCGAGAAGATTGACGCAAATATACCCGTTGCTTTTCCCGCAGGCACGGATAGTTCAAAAATTGATTGGAGTACTATATTTGCTGCCAAAGACAATGTTGATGGCGAACTGGATATGTCCGGTGCTGTTATTGATATCAGCGGGATTAATTTTAACAAGGTTGGCCAATATGACGGCGGATTCATGGCAAAAATCAAGGACGCTGCTGGAAATGAAGGCAGCACAAGTTCTACTGTGATCATCTACGACCCGAATAATAAAGAAAAGCCGGAAATCAAAATCAAGCCGGAATACAGGAAGATAGCAAAGGATGAAGATGTTTCTGCCATAAACTGGGCGAATGACTTCATAGAATCGGCAACCGATAAGGACGGGTTTGATATCAAATTCAGCATCAAGGCGGATGTAAGCCAGTTGGATACAACAACACCCGGAACATATAAGGTGGAAGTAACAGTCACTGATTTCGCAGGAAACGCTGCAACTGCATCCTTTGATGTTACTGTAGAATAAAAGGAATGACGTAAGGAGGTCCATGGGCTGTCTTAGAGCAAAAAGCCCATGGACCGGCTGAATTTGAAGTTTCGGGGAGAACTGATGGGTATGAAAAAAGCTCTTGCAGGTTTTCTAGTGTTCCTTTTGCTGTCAAACCTTTTCCTGCCGGCAGGAAAAATCGGTTCATGCCCTGTATTGGCCGAAGGTTTCGCAGGGGAAACCGAACAGAATGGGGAGTTTTACGAACCGTCCTACTACGACTATCTTGTTCGTAATGGCTACGATAATGAGATTTCCCGTTCAGAAATCACAATTGACATCACCCGGTATAAAAAAACAGATGATATGCAAGCCATTTTGGATGACGATGGCATAAGTACGGGCGATCGTGGAATTATTGAGTGGGAGTTTACCGTTAAGGATGCCGGGTTTTACAACATACAGGTTTCATATCTTCCTTTGAAGGGAACAAACTTAAGCATTGAACGAAAAATATACATAGATGGTGAAATACTGTTTAAAGGCATGGAACAGGTCGTGCTGAGCAGGATATGGAAAAACAGTGAAGACGGCAGGATAATATCCAAAAACGGAAATGAGATACGCCCTGTTGCTGTAGAAGAGCCTGAATGGAGGACAGTATTTATATGCGATTCCCAAAAGAGAAGCCTTGAACCATATGTGTTTTATTTTTCAGAGGGAAAGCATACCATTGCCTTTGAGTCGATAAAGGAGCCGGTCAAGATCGGAGAAATAGTTTTAAAGGCTGCACCGGAACCGAAGCCTTATGAAGAGGTAATCGGTTGTTTAAAGGAAAATTATCCGGAGTATGAAGGTGAAAACATAGTATGCCAGGCGGAGCGTGTTGACGGAAACACGGTGGGTATAAAAAAATCTTCCCCATCGGTAGGGGTTTCAACAGACTACAGCAGCCCTAACACTGTGCGATACCATCCGTACAATATAATATTTAATACCATGGGAGGCAATAACTGGCGTACTGCAGGCGATTTTATTATTTGGGAAGTGGAAGTACCGGAGGAAGGCTTATACCAACTGTCGTTCCGAGGCAGGCAAAATATCAACAGGGGAGTAAAGTCATACCGGGAACTTCGAATAAATGGAGAAGTGCCTTTCAAGGAAGCGCAGAAAATCGGTTTTGAATTCAGCGGAGGATTTCAAAATTATATATGCGGCGATGAAAAAGGCCCATACCTTTTTCATCTTAAAAAGGGCAGAAATACCATAAGCCTTGAGGTTGTACTCGGAGATTTTGGAAGACCGCTTACTGTTGTAGAGCAGTGCTTATTTGAATTAAATGAAATTTACAGGAAAACTGTTCAGATAACAGGACTGGTACCCGATAGGTTCATAGACTATGAAATAGACAAAAAGATACCGGAATTCAAAGAAAAGCTCAGGGATATCAGTGCCCGGTTAAAAGAAGTGGTGGAAGAGCTGGTAAGAATATCCGGGGAAAAAGGCGAAAAGACCGCAATCATAGAAAAAATGGCAGTCCAGGCCGAAGAATTGTCCAAAAAGCCGGAAAACGTGATAAATGAACTGACGACGTTTAAAGGAAACATATCCGCACTGGGCACATGGATAATATCCATTTCCGAAATGCCTTTGGAAATTGACAGCTTCACTCTGTCAAAAGCGGGAGCAACCCTTCCGAAAGCCGAACCCAATGCTTTTGTAAAATTTTATTATGAACTGGTCAGGTTCTTTTCCACATTTTTTATCGATGATGCGAAGCTTACGACGGATGCGAAAATCAGCAAGGATGCAGTAAAGGTATGGATATCATCCGGCAGGGACCAGGCACAGATAATCCGAAATCTCATAGATGACAGCTATACACCGTATTCCGACATACCGATAAATCTTGAGCTCATTCCCAACGATGTCATTCTTCCGGCAACCTTGGCAGGTAATGGTCCGGATGTAGTGCTGAATATTCCCCAGTCGACGGTCATTAATTTTGCGGTGAGGAATGCCCTGACGGACCTTACGAGCTTTGAGGATTTTGCACAGCAGAGCGCCAGGTTTTACTCCAGTGCTTTGAAGCCTGTTACTCATCAGGAAGGGATATACGGGCTTCCTGAGCAGCAATGGTTCATGATGATGTTTTACAGGAACGATATTTTGGGGGAGCTGGGACTTGAGCCGCCCAAGACGTGGGATGAACTGAAAAAAATAATACCGGTGCTGCATATGAATAATTATGACGTATACATACCCGGTGCTTCAATTTTTACATCCCTTGTTTACCAGTATGGGGGAGATGTATATCAAGGGGAAGGAAAGGACTATGGAATAGCCAGCGAGCTTATCAGGGAGGAAGCAATGCTTGCGTTCCATCGGCTTACTGAGTTTTTCACAAGCTATAAGCTGCCTGTTACGGCAGATTTCTCCAACAGGTTCAGAACCGGCGAGATGCCGATAGGCATAGCTCCGTATACGACATACAACCAGTTGGAAATATTTGCTCCGGAAATAAGAGGACTATGGTCTTTTGCACCGGTTCCGGGGATTGCCGATACCGATGGCAGCATCAACAATACTGTAGTGTCCGATACAACGCAGTGCATAATGATGAATTCTGCCAGGAACAAGCAGAATGCCTGGGACTTCATGAAATGGTGGTTGAGCGATGATACTCAGATGAGATATGCCAATACCCTGGAAGCAGTAATGGGAACCAGCGCGCGGTACGCTACCGCCAACAAAGATTTGATCATGAGGCTGCCGTGGCCTCGGAAGCATGCAGAGCAGCTGATGCAGCAGTTTGAAGCTACGGAGGGTGTTCCGGAGGTACCGGGAGGATACATGACAGGCAGGATGATAGATTATGCTTTCAAGGCAGTAGTTACCAACGGTCAGAACCCGAGGGAAGCGCTGTATCTTAATATCAAGGCGATAGACAAGGAGCTTTCCAAGAAGCGTCGGGAATTTAACCTTTCATACCTTGAGTAACGGATCCATTTCGTATCAGGTCAGGCGCTCAATACTTCTAAGGATGGAAAGAGGTGCCGGATGTTGAAATCAAAAAAAGCAATGGCCAGGAATAATTTTTTGAAAACATGGGAGCTTCACAAGGAGAAATACCTCCTGATAGCTCCGTTTGCTTTGATTTTTATATGCTTTACATTTATTCCGATTGTAGTTTCCATCGTTTTGAGCTTTACTTCTTTTAATATGCTGGAAATGCCGAAATTTACGGGTTTGAGCAATTACATAAACTTGATCGTGTATGATGAAGTGTTTCTTATAGCAGTGAAGAATACTTTGCTTTTTGCGATCATTACAGGACCGATAAGCTATATCATGTGTTTTGGATTTTCATGGCTTATCAATGAGCTTCCTCCGAAAATCAGGGCGATCATGACGCTGATTTTCTATGCCCCTTCCATATCAGGAAATGCATATTTGATGTGGAAGCTGATTTTTTCTTCAGATATGTACGGTTATGCCAACGCATGGCTCATGCGGTTGGGAATTATTTCAGAGCCGGTGCTGTGGTTTGACAAAAAAGAGTATGTTATGCCCATACTGATAATTGTACAGTTGTGGCTTAGCCTCGGCGTAAGCTTCCTCGCTTTTATTGCCGGATTTCAGAACATCGACAGGACCTTGTATGAAGCAGGCATTATAGACGGCATAAAAAACAGGTGGCAGGAATTGTGGTTTATTACGTTGCCGGCTATGAAGCCGCAGCTCATGTTCGGCGCAGTTATGCAGATAACCCAGTCTCTGTCTGTTGCAGGCATATCCATGGAACTGGCAGGTTTTCCTTCGGTGGAATATGCAGGGCATACCATACTTACCCATCTGCATGATTATGGAAATATTAGATATGAAATGGGATATGCATCCGCTATAGCGACAATACTCTTTCTCTTCATGATGCTTTCCAATATTATCGTACAGAAGCTTTTGAGAAAGGTTGGTGAATAGCCTGTGGGAATTAAAACGGCAAGCGCATTAAGGGTTATTTCAAGGAGAAGAATCCGAAGGCCTAACCGAAGTCTCGAGGTTGACATACTCATGACCATGGTTTTAGGAGCTTTCGGGCTATTCAGCGCATGGCCGCTGATATATGTTATAAACAATGCTTTTAAGCCTCTGAATGAAATATTCCTGTTTCCACCAAGGCTTTTTGTTCAGAATCCGACCTTCAACAACTTCAAGGACCTGTTCACCATAATCGGCAACTCCTGGATTCCTTTTTCACGGTACATATTCAATACCGTATTTATAACAACAGCAGGTACGTTGGGGACAGTTTTCGTAGGCTCGATGGCTGCATTCCCGCTGGCCAAGTATAAGTTTCCAGGCTCAAAGGTGATGTCAAGCCTTATAGTATATTCGTTGATGTTCAGCAGTTCGGTTACTGCAATACCCAACTATATAATCATGTCGAAGCTCGGAATGATTGACAGCTACTGGGCGGTCATAATACCTGCCATAGGTTCCACGCTGGGTTTATACCTGATGAAAAACAATATAGTTCAAATTCCGGATTCCCTTTTGGAGGCATCCAAAATGGACGGAGCCAGTGAATTCAAAATATATTTCAGCATAATCATGCCCCTTTCAAAGCCTGCCTGGATAACCCTGATAGTGTTGTCGTTCCAGTCATTGTGGGGTACAACAGGAGGTACGTTTATATACGCGGAAAAATTGAAGCCGGTAAGTTATGCATTGTCCCAGATAGTGAGTGCAGGTGTAGCCAGAACAGGGGTAGCATCTGCTGTCTCATTGATAATGCTTGTTGTTCCGGTAACCGTGTTCATTATATCTCAAAGCAATGTTATAGAAACTATGGCCACATCGGGAATGAAATGACAGAAAAACTGTTCGTCTGCGTGGGTAAATTCGATGAGAGGAGCAGTATTTGGTGTATGAGGTTAAAAAGCTTTTTTTGTATTGTTCTTTTAATTTGTCTGAGTATTCCGGGGCTTCATGCCAATGCCAAATATACAAGGGAGCAAAATTACACATACGACTACTGGGGAAACCCGGTGAGAAGCATACCGGCCTATGAGCTGGAAGACATTATCGACAGCACCCGGACCAATGGAATAGAAATAGCGGGTGTTGATGATGTGTTTGCAGGAAAGGACAAAATATACTTGATTGATACGGTGGAAAGCAGGCTCAACGTTTTTGATGAAAGCTACAGCCTGGTGAAATCGGTCAAGCTTATAAGAGATGCTGATGGCAAAATAATCGTGAACGCAGAAAACAACAAGCAGCTAATGCTGACGAATCCTGAGGGGGTTTTCGTAAGAGAGGATGAAAAGGAAATATACATTGCCGATACAGGAGCAGAGAGAATAATAGTTCTGGACTGCGATGAATATTTCTTAAAAAGGATAATTGAAAGGCCGGCCAATCTGGCAGGCGTCACGGTATTTAAGCCCTCCAAGATAGTGGTTGATAATGCCGGGAGGATTTTCATTGTAGTGCAGGGGAGCTATGAGGGGATAATTGAGCTAAACAGCGACGGTAGTTTTTCAAGGTACTTCGGTGTGAACAAGCCCAGGGTTAATGTTGTCGATTATTTCTGGAAGTCCATAGCTTCTGATGTGCAGAAAGAAAAGATGAGAAAAGTCTACGCTCCCTCTTTCAACAATATCGATATAGACAAGGAAGGCTTTGTTTATGCCACTACTTTTGATTCCGCGGCTATCGACAAGGTATTCCGCCTGAATGCCAAGGGGGAAAATGTCCTGATAGGTGCCGGCACTCACAAGATAATAGGCGATTTGGATTATGGGGAAGACCAGCAGGAGAGCATGTTTGTGGATATAGCCGTTTCCGATTTTGGTGCCTATGCACTGCTGGACAAAACCCGTGGACGGGTATTCATATATAACTTTGACGGTGATCTTCTAAACATTTTCAACCGTTCGGGGGATATCAAGGGCAATGTAAAAGAGCCTTCGAGCATCGCCTGGTTTGGCAAAAAACTGATCATAGGTGATAAGAAGCTGGGAAGAGCTTTCATTTTTAAGCAGACGGAGTTCGGGGAAGCTGCGCTGGGAGCAGCGGAAAGCTACTACCACGGCAGATGGGATGAAACGGCAGCATTGCTTGATAAGGCATTAAAGCTGAATGCCAACTATACGGCGGCGTATGTAGGCATAGGCAAGAATCTCCTCATGCAGGATGAGTATGAAAAAGCCATGTACTATCTGAAGCTGGGGAATGACAGGACATATTATTCCAAGGCATTTAACGGATACAGGAATCAAATTGTGCAAAAATACTTTGCATTTTTTGCCGTGATTGTTCTCATCATCATCGTATATATAGTTTACTCGGAATATAAATATCATAAATCCATGAAAGCAGAAGGTGAATAGCAAAACCAACTCGGGGAGGATAGGTCCATGTACATGGTAAAATATCTGGGTTATGTGATATTTCATCCCTTTGACGGCTTTTATGTTGTGAAAACATATAAAAAGGGAAAGTATGCAGTTGCAGCAGCATTGCTGGTATTGTATGGATTGATTCAAATAGCGGAATACCAGTATACAGGGTTTATTATTAATTATAATCCTGTTCACAGGTTAAACAGCATAAGAATATTTTCACTGGCTCTGCTTCCTTTCCTCTTGTTCATTATAAGCAATTGGAGCATAACGGCAATATTCGACGGCAGTGGTAAAATCGGAGATATATTTGTTGTCACCTGTTTTTCCCTCCTGCCCAAGATAGTTTTCGACTTTGTGGGAATTGTTTTAAGCAATGCAGTAATTTACGAGGAAGTGCCGATATTAACGGCGTTAACGTCAATTGGCACATTATGGTTCTGTTTTCTTGTATTCAGCGGGCTTTGCGTCACCCACGAATATGCTGCCCTTACAAATATCAAAATGCTGATAGCAACCTTTATTGCCGCCATTATCATATTGTTTCTGGCGATGATGTATCTCACCCTCATGGGTAGGATATTGAATTTTGTACTGTCTATATTCAACGAATTGACAAAAAGATGGTGATGGTAATGAATAGGATCATTGTGTCATTGTTCCCGAAAGCTCTACAGGAGCTCAAAAGCATAAGCTATATGAAAATTGCTGCAATAGCCGTAGTTACTGCCTTGATAGCCAATCTTTTTTCAATGGCAGCCCAAAGGGGCATTAAAGGTAGGGAGCTTAAAGACGAACCAAAATCGGGATTGTCCCAAACCACCGGCCAAATCCCGGCACGAAGCGGTGAAGTTCTTGTGGGCAGTACAGCCACCAAAAAAATGTATATCAACACCGACACCCTGAACATAAGAATCGTGGATACTGCCACCGGCGTGCAGTGGAATTCCATATATGATGACGGGAAAATATCCGAATTTGACAAATCTCCCCTGGTTGTGAGATTTCTTGGCCGGGACAGCCAGTTGTACGAGTGGACGGCGTATAAATACTGTGTTAGCAGCGGAAGATATGTCATCAATAAAATAAATAACGGGGTGCAGATAGTTCTGGATTTTATGGAAACCGACTCCTTCAGGCTCAATGAATACATGCCCCAGAAGATATCAATCCGTCGATTTCAGGAAGCGTTTCTGGATAAATTGGATCAAAAATCCGCCAGTGGAGAGATAAGCGAGGAAAAAATCCATATGTACAGGAATGTGCTGGAATTGATCTACGCAAAGGATGAGGAGAACGGATGTTATTATAACAAGTTTTCAGGTACTCCGTCAGCATCCGTCAGCAGCCTGCTTATTGAGCTGACCAAGGATGTGGGATACAGCAGGGAAGCTCTCATAAAAGATAATGAAGAATTCGGCATAACGGTAAATATTGCAGAACCCGCAAAATTCAAAATCATAATGGAAGCATTCCTGGATGAGAATGACCTTGTCATCCGGATTCCTACCTATGAAATAATAAATGAAAATGATTTTTACAGCATCCAGAATATAGTTGTTTATCCCGGTTTCGGGCTGGCATCGTCAGATCAGGTGGATGAGGGATATATATTGGTGCCGGATGGAGCAGGAGCATTATTCAAACTGAACACTTTCGACGGCAGATATCCTGAGTATACCAGACCTGTATACAACAATACCTATTACGATAAGCTTTACGAAATGCCGGAATACCCGGAGGATTTGCACATGCCTGTATTTGGCATGATGTACCAAAAGGGTTCGGGTACGATGCAGGGGTTTATGGGAATAATCGAGGAAGGGGCCGAAACCGCATATATAAACGTAAGGTTGGGCACTAAAGACACTGAAAGTAATGGCACACCATACAACAAGGTCTATGCCTCTTTCGATTCAATGCAGTATTCCCGTGTAAAGGTGTTCGGACCATACAGTTCCAACGATGCCAGATATCTTTCCACGACAGGCATGATTGATATGGACTTCACCATAAGATACAAGCTGTTTGAAAAGGATGCCACTTATTTCAATATGGCGATGGAATACAGGGAATATTTAATAAGCAAAAACAATATCCATGTTAGTTATGAAGACAAACCAAAGCTGTTTTTAGAAATAATAGCCGCTCTTACGATAGAGGACAGAATACTGGGTGTCCCATACGACAAGCTGATTTCCATGACTACCTACCGAGAGCTTAGGGATATCTTGGAAGATATGGAGGGGATCAGCAAGGTTATAGCTTATAACGGGGCATATAATGGTGGGATTAACCACAGCTTGCTGAGAAAGGCGGAGTTGGTGGATGAAAATGGAAGTGCCGGGGACTTGGACCTTCTGGCAGAATATATTGCTGAAAATGGCGATGAACTGTTTTTTGCAGCGGATATAACGAGAGTCTATAAAAAAGGCAACGGATTTAACAGGAAAAAGCATGCCCTTTATGGGTTCAATAGGAAGCCTGTGGAGATAATGGATTACAATCCTGCAACGGGTAGATTTTCACGAAACAGCAGCAGCTATTATATAATCAGTCCCAAATACCTGGACAGCATTGTCGATGGATTTTTGAAAACCACAAAGGACAATATAGGTACATATTTGAAGGAAATGGGAAATACATACTACGCCAATTATAATCCCAGGGAAATAATCAATCCGGTTTTGTCCAACAGGATAGTCAGGGAGAACATATCTAGGATGTCGGAATCCAGAGCTGTTGCTATAGACAATCCCAATGCCGATAAGATATCTTATGCGGATTATGCCGTAAACATATCCAGGGAATGCAGCGATTTTGGCACAATGTATTGCTCCATACCTTTCCGGCAGCTTGTTATGAACGGGCTTACCGAGTATACGACACTGGACGTGAACATGTCGTCGGACAGGAGCCGCTATTATATTCTGCAAGCTTTTGAACTTGGAAGTTATCCCAAGTTCACCCTGTGCGCCAAGAATGTGGATGTGCTCCAGAACACAGAATTTTCATATTATTTTTCAATACAGTACGATGCCTTGCGAGATACGATTTTCAATGTGTATAAGGAATACCGGGATGGCTTTGATAAGATAAAATCAAGAGAAATTGTGTCGCATAACATACTTCAAAAAAATGTATTTGAAACCAGGTATGCAAACGGGTCCATGGTAATTGTCAACTACAACAAGTATCCTGTAACTGTGAAAGGCTTGAATATTGAAGCTTTAGGCTATCATATAGAATCTGGAAATTAGGAAGGTGAATCCGGTGAAAACCATATCCCATCGAAAAAAGACCATTCACTTGACATATTTGACTTCCCGCAAGCTTAACGCTCTGCTGTTCATGACTCCATGGCTGATAGGTTTCATATTGTTTTTCCTCATGCCGTTGTTCAATACAATACTTTACTCCTTCCATTCGGTGCAGGTCGGTGAATATGGCGGCATGAAGCTGGAATTTGTAGGACTGCAAAACTATATCGATCTGTTCAAGACGGAAGTATCCAGCAGCAGCCAGCAGTTCCTCAGGGTTTTCATAGATGAAAATGTGAACATATTCGTAAATACGCCTTTAATTGTGGTATTCAGCCTGTTCTCAGCCATACTGCTAAATATGAAATACAGGGGAAGGGAAATTGTGCGGGTCATCTTCTTCATGCCCATAGTTTTGGGAATCAAGGTTGTCGTCAACCTGCTTATGGTAACCACAGGGGGAGATATCACCGATACTGCGGTCAACAGCTCAATAGACAATTCATTTCTCATTTATATACTGACTTCCTATACATTCCTGCCTCTAAGGATTACAAGCTTTATTTCATCGGTGGTGGGCAACATATTTTCATTGATATCCCAGGCAGGAGTTCAGACGCTGGTGTTCCTGGCAGGCCTGCAATCGATTAATCCGTCTCTGTATGAAGTAGCCAAGATCGAAGGTGCGAATGGATATGAAGTTTTCTGGAAAATCACCTTTCCCATGCTTTCAAATGTGAACCTGTTTGCTGTCGTGTATACTTTTGTGGATCTCTTCCTGGCATCACCGATTGCCAATGAAATATACCGCTTTGCTTTCAACAGAAACAATATAGGAACAGGTTCGGCTCTTTCCATGGTTTATATGATAAACATCCTGGCAGATCTCTGTATTCTGCTTCTTGTGTTTAAAGCAAAAGGGGGTAAAAACAATATATGAAACTCTTTGATCCGGTTTTAAAAAAGCTGTCCTCCCAGTGGAATGCAAAATCCTTTCAAGATGGGTACAAAACAAAAAAACAGTTTTCAAGGCTTATTTACGGTTTTTTCCTGGCATCGCTGATAGCTGGCTTATGCTTTGCAATACTCTATCCCCTGATTAAGGTGCTGCCGGTTGTGTTTTGCGATCTACAGGATTTGGGAAATCCCGATGTCATATGGATACCTATGAAGAGATCGGTTACAAGCTTCAGAGCTGCAATACGACTGATATACGGAAATGGAATGGGCATGCTCAAAACCCTCGGCTATTCGGCAATAATCACGTTAATAAATATATTTGTCTGCTCCATGACCGGATATGCTCTGGGCAGGGTAAGGTTCAAATTAAGCAGCATTGCGTTTTTCCTGGTCATCCTCACCTTTCTTGTGCCTCCCCAGTCGCTTTTGATTTCCCAGTATCTGCATTTTAAGCATTTTGACATATTCGGACTTATCAAAGCCTTTACCGGGGATACGATTGATCTCATCAATAAGCCTTACACGCTTTTTATCATAGCTTTCTTGGGCTTTGGTGTTAAAGAGAGCCTCTTTGTATTCATATTAAGGCAGTTCTACAAGGGAATGCCGACAGAGCTGGAAGAGGCTGCTCTTATAGATGGGTGCGGTTTTCACAGGACATATTACAGCATAATGCTTCCTAATGCAGTTCCGGCCATAGTAACCGTAGCGGTGCTTTCTTTTGTTTGGAATTACGGGGATACCTATTATACGGGATATTTCCATCCTGACGGTCCCTATGTCAGCAATACGCTTACACGGGCTTTTAATCCGTCCAATCAGAATACTGTCTTAAGAGCTTTGAGCACATGGTATAATATGCCGGGGGTAACAACTTTTGCTTTTGATGCCGTAAAGCAGGCAGCAGTGTTACTGTACCTCATACCATTGCTGGTAGTGTATTTCCTCATCCAGAAGAAGCTGGTGGATAATTTTGAACGTTCGGGAATTGTGGGGTGAGATACCGGATATATATATAAAAAGAGAGCTTTCATGGACAAATGTATAAAAACTCTCACCGTGCCGGCAGGATGAGGTAAAAGATGCCTTTGGATTGCCGTCAAAACAGGCTATTTTTTCTTGAATATCTTTATTAGTACTGTTAAAATAGAACTATCAACTTATACAGATGGTTCTATTTTAAAGATCAAAATACAATACAAAGGAGAAGATAGATTTGGCTGGTTTTTTTGGTTTTTTTGATTATACTAAACCGGGGCCAGGAGTTCCGAAAGATGCGCCTCCTAAGCCAAGAATAGTCGTTTTTTTCGGGATTGTCGGCCGTAAATTTTGGAAACTTGTAAGCATAAACCTTATGTTTTTTCTGTTCAACCTGCCGGCATTGTTATTGATGATGCTGATCACGTTTTTCTTTAAAGCGGATATGATAATTGATGATCCCATTGCTGATCTCATTACCAGGCTTACCTTTGGCGCTGGCTTTTTATGTATACCTGTAATAACGGTAGGGCCTGCCCAGGCTGGATTTACTTATATCCTGAGAAATTATGCGCGGGAGGAACATGCCTTTCCCTGGTGGGACTTCCGGGATGCCGCCAAAAGGAATTTTAAGCAGAGCCTCATTATATCTATAATAAACATCTTGGCTGTAGCTTTGATAGGCATGGATTTAAACGCGTATTTCCAGCTGAATCGCGGTGATAATATTCTGATGTCCCTAGCCAGCGGTTTTATTGTACTGGCCTTCATCATCCTTTTGATGATGAACATGTATATTTATCCCATGCTGGTTACTTTTAAGCTCACTGTAAAGCAGTTATACAAGAATGCATTCATATTTTCCATGATGAGATTCTTTCCGAACCTCGGTATTTTGCTGTTATGCTTCTTAATTGTTATTGCAACCTTCTGGTACCCTGTCATAGGAATTATTTTGCTGCCTTTGATAACCATGAGCTTTATAGGGCTGGTGACCAACTTCTATGTGTATCCTACCCTCAAGAAGCATATAATAGATAAGTTTGAAGAAGAACAAGCGGCAAAAGAAACCAGCGGGTTGCAAGCTGATGCGCAGGAGGAAGGTGCGGCTGAGGAAAGCATTAATCATAATGAGTCCGACGAGAAAGAGGACGAGAATAAGTAAGGGATTATGTTAAGTATTGCTGTTATTCTTGATAATCGCGTTAAATTTCCTGGGATGAAGTATTTCAAGTTTTTGATTTAAAAATCATTCAAGGACCAAGGAGATTTTCCCGGCGATGAACTGGATTTTCTCCCGATGAGTTTAGTGCTGTTTAGCTGATGCTATTTATATTGTTTATATAAAAATAAAGCGGTATATTATTAATCCTTCTAGGTGTCAAAAGCCTCTCACTCATATGGGTGGGAGGCTTTTTTATGCAAAATAATTTCATTGTGGTGAAATTGATTTTTATAAAATCTCTCAAATCTCAGAAATTTCGCCATCGTCTAATTGTGCAATCAATTCGTTAGCTGCTATTGATAATGGAACATCCTTCAGCCATACTGCTCCGATAGCCCGCGGAGGGATAGCTTCGATGGGCTTAACCTCATAAAGCCTGCCTTTTTCCAGTTCCTCCTCTATAAAATTTCTAATAATGCAGGCTATCCCAAAATCATATTTTGAAAATTGAATAAGCAGGTCTATGTTACCCAGCTCAAAATCCGGTTCAACGGAAACGGAATTGTCCTTGAAATATTGATCGATATATAATCTGGAGTTGCTGTTTTTCTCAAGCAGAAGTAAAGGAAACTTGACGATTTCGCTTAAGGGCATTCTTTTGTTTGAAAGATATCTGTATTTTTCACCGACAACAAAACAGTCCTGAATAGTCATGATTTTTTTGAAAACAAGTTGATCGTCATGATAAGGCATGTTTATTAAGCCGAAGTCTATCTTACCGGCCTTTAGGAGGCTGATTATGCCTGGCGTTGTCGGACATATCACACGTATTTTAATTTTGGGATGAAGGGTATTGAACAGCTTGAGGTATGGAATCAGGTAATTTTTGCATAAGGTATCGCTCACACCTATTCTGACCTCTCCGTCCAGCAGGTTTTTTACAGTTTTAATTTTACTCTCGGCAGTTGATATGAAGTTGAAGGCCTGATCAATATATTGATAAAGAATTTCACCCTCTGGTGTCAGATTGACTCCTTTAGGGGTTCTTGCAAACAGGGTGCATCCCAGCTCATCCTCCAGCTGCCTGATTGACCTGCTCACTGCTGGCTGAGTTATATATAAGTGGTCGGCAGCCTTTGATATGCTCCCGTATTGTGCGATGTAATAGAAGGATTTATATAGCTCCAGATTCATATATATAACCTACCTTTATAACTGGTATAAAAAATATGCATTTCATTTATATCTCATTTTTTATTATACTTAAATTGTAGTAAATAACAAGCATATCTGTAAAAAATGAAGAGGAGGGTATTTAATGAGTACGAAAGTTGGAATTAACGGTTTTGGAAGAATCGGAAGAAACACATTCAAGGTGATATTGGAGAAGTACCCGAAGGAGCTTGAAGTGGTAGCCATCAATGATCTGACGGATGCAAAAACGCTTGCTCACCTCCTAAAGTATGATTCGGTGTTTGGAAAATTCAATGGAGATGTTGAAGTAAAAGAAAACATGCTGGTGGTTAATGGAAGGGAAATAAAAATTCTGACTGAAAAAGATCCAGCCAACATTCCTTGGAAGGAGCATGGGGTTGAGGTCGTACTTGAAGCCACAGGATTATTCACAAAAAGAGAAAAGGCAGAGCTACACATTACCGGGGGAGGAGCTAAAAAGGTCCTTATATCGGCACCAGCAGTTGATGAGGATATTACGATAGTGTTGGGCGTAAATGAAGAAAAATATGAACCATCCAAGCATCACATTATTTCTAACGGATCTTGTACAACTAACGCTCTGGCTCCTGTGGCAAAGGTGTTGAATGACAGCTTTGGCATTAAAAAAGGTTTTATGACTACCGTCCATTCGTATACAAATGATCAGAGGATTCTGGATTTACCCCACAAAGATTTGAGAAGGGCACGGGCTGCTTCCATGTCTATCATACCGACTAAGACAGGAGCTGCGAAGGCAATCGGGCTTGTCATACCGGAACTGGCAGGCAAACTGAATGGATTTTCCTTTAGAGTACCAACTCCGGATGTATCGGTGGTCGACCTGGTGGTTGAGACCGAAAAAACCGTTACAAAGGATGAGGTTAATGAAGCATTAAAGGCTGCTGCAGAAGGTAAATTGAAAGGTATTCTGAATTACTCGGAAGAACCTCTGGTTTCAACCGATTATATTGGTGATCCGGCATCCTCCATTGTAGACGCGTTATCTACCATGGTACTTGGTGATAATTTGGTGAAGGTTGTCTCCTGGTATGATAATGAGTGGGGCTTTTCCAACAGGTATGCTGATCTGGCGGCATATGTATCTTCAAGCATATGAGGCTGTAGTTGGTCTATCGCAAAGGATAGGGCTGATTCGATAAATATTAAGGATATCAGGCATGTAAGGAAGGATGGGGAATGTATAGGGGTATATAGGAGTGTGAAGCTCCTATATACCCCGACCATTTGATAAGATAAATCTGGAGATGTTAAAATGGAATATCAACTCGATGTGGATTATACAGCTACAGCCTGCCTAAAATATACTTTCTGATAAAGTATATTACCTTGCCCATTTCCCTTAAAGTTTTATCCTTCAGTTTACCATTAAAGTCATATACGATCATTTGGTCGGAAGTGCTGATGTCTACATTGCCATATCTAGCCTTTACGAATATCTCCGTAACCCTTTTAAAAGTGTCGGGTTTAAATAGAAGGAGATAGGAATCCACCCTTTCCGCAAACTGGAAGGGAGTTTCTCCGGGTTTTATATTCAGCTTCATGGAAGATAAAATTTTCAGATAGTACTTGTATAAATTGATGACACTATCCTTGGGGTTGGATTTCTTAGCCTTAAAAAGCATAACCCGCCGCCGGAAAGCATTATAAGATATGACCGACAGGGTAAGCAATAATAAGGCTATAATAATAAATATACGGATATCAAATTTTTCCTCATTTTCCTCCGGCAATTCCACAGGAGTATTGTTTATGACAGGTGCGGCACCTTGCCCGCGAATACCAAGTCTGCTCAAATACTCCATCATCTCCTGCTCGTAGTAGAAGCTGCTGTCAAAGCTCCTGCCGCTGGATGAATTCCTGTAGAGAATGGGTGAGAACGGTGGAGTGGGTTCGAACTGCAGCCATCCGAATCCTTCAAAATATGCCTCTACCCAAGCATGGGCCATTTCGTTGGTTACCTTGTAAAGGTTGTCTTTTTCAGGTTTGGCAGGCAAAACATACCCTTCCACATACCTGGCAGGAATGCCGGCGCATCTTAAAAGCACTGCCATGGAAGAAGCATAATATGTGCAATACCCCTGCCTGGAGTCAAAAAGGAAATAGTCTACAAAGTCAACACCTCTTGGTGCTTTGGGTGGGGACAGGGTATAAGTAAAGCCGTTGCCTTTAAAAAACTGTTCTATTGCTTTTGCCTTGTCGTAATCATTTTCATAATCCGATGTAATAGATAGCGCAAGCTCTTTTACCCTCACGGGAAGGGTGTCAGGAAGCTGAAGATATTTTGATCTTATCATGTCAGCTTTTGCCGAAAGGTTTATTGTCTTTTTCCTGAGGGATTGAAGGTCTTCAAGCTTATACACAGACAAAGGTTCATCCTGGCCATCAAGATTTATTTCCACATTGATTCTGTTGGAAAAATTAAAATATTTAGCGACATTGGCAACGGATGCCTCGCCTTCTATTACTTTTACGGTATAACCTATATCTTCATAGAACTTTCTTATAGTATCCAAATCTGTCACTGTCTTGAGTTCATCATCAATATCAGTCCAGAAGAAGCCTGTGGATCCCTCCGAAATATTCTGGCGATAGATTAAGGGTTTGCCGGATTCGTCCTTGCCTATAACATATACTGTGCTATTTTTATCTATCTGGGTAAGCAGGTTTTTATAAAAATCTTTTTTGCTTTTCCTGAGGATATCGCTAAAACCTTCTGCGTAGAAGTTGGGACTAAAGGCATCCAAAGAGTAAGAAAAACCTTTTCGTGCCGCTTTTTCCAGGAATATTACGCCTTCATTGCCAATATTGGTTTTGGAAGAGCCGGCTGCCAGGCTTATACCATATGTGTATGGCGGTATAAACATGGATTTGGTTGTGAGGTTCACAAAGCTGACTTCCAGGTGATCATTAAAAAAATACTTTTCGAAGGATTCATCATCTCCTCCTGTAAAGATCCACATGCCTGTACGCATCTCATCCAAGTCTTCCAGCAATATATTTTCGTTATTGCTGTTATCTTTAGCCCTGCTATAGCCGCCTGTCCAAGAGTAGCCGGTATAGGTTGGGGATATGGCAGCTTTAAGATACAGCGGTCTGGGAGAGTTAACATTCAAAACATGGGTTTTGTCAAGGTCAACACCTCCGCCTAATCTCCCTTGGCTTCCAAAACCGGAGGATGCCACGGAAAAATATTCAAAACGCCGGGTGCTGAAAAAAGTGCTGTTAAAATTATCTATAACAGAATTAATCCTGCTGGTTAAGGCTTTCCAGCCTATCGGTTCATTCAGGGAGGGCAGAAGGGAGGCTGTTAATATTATCACCAAGGACAGGGGTATGATCTGCAGTGTGAACACGGCAGGACTGGAGTAGCTTTTGGGGTTTTGGCGCAATTTCTTTTCATGGATAAAACGGAAATAATATATCAGTATCGAAAACAGGTATATATAAAAGGATGAATAACTCATAAAATACCCCATAATCCACTGGCATACAAAAAGGGCCGTGCTGCCTGCCAGGATTATCAGGAAGTTGAATCGCTTGCAGGTGAAAACATGCACCAGAAGGGTTATTGGCACAATGAGCAGGAAAACTGTGATGGGCACATAGTTACTTTCCAGCTCGTAATAGCCTGCAGTGTATCCGTCCAGCCATGTAATGTAATCTTGAATATCCAGTATTTGAGATAAATCCATGCTACTGCTCTGCATATATACTGCCATGGGAACAATACAGATAGTGAGCAGAGCTGATATTACAGTAGTGATCTTATTGTAGAAAGCCAAAGAAAACACCACCGACAAAACGAATACATACATAAATATTCGCATGGCGTTATAATCATTGAAGTTCAGCGAATGTACCAGGGCATAAACGAGGCTGAAACTCATCAATGAACATAGCATAGTATTGACGGTAATATCAAGAACATGCTTTTTTATCTTCATAGTTTAGACTCCAGTGCCAGTTTAATATCATCATTAACCTCCAACCGGTAAACGGAAACACCGATGTCGGACAGAAATTCCATTATGCTGGCGATATCCGAATTTATTCCGCTTTTTAGGGTGTCGGAAGATATGTAGATTATATTTACATCATAACCGTTATGACGTATCTTGTAAATTTGATTATATAAATCATAGTTTAAATCTGCTGTAAAGACGAAAACATCTGTCTTTTTGATGCTGCCGGCCCAAAATAGCTCCATGATGTCGGTAATCGCAACACTTTGATCAAAGCGAATCTGGGCCAACTCTTTGTAAATCCTTTCAAAGTCCGACGGAGCTTTGGCTTCCAGATTTACTATATCCTTCGTGCAATATACAACATCCACCGGTATCCAGTTATATAGGCAATAGCGAATTACAGCAACAGCAGCTTCAATAAGTTTGTCCTCTACAATGACCTTGTTTTCCATAGGGCCTTCAATTCTCTTCAAATCAAGGAAAATCGTTGCTACCGTCCGGGAAGTTCCCTGGAAGGTTTTAACATAAAGCTCATCCATTTTAGCGCTCAGCTTCCAGTGTATTCTCTTCATGGTATCACCATAGGAATATCTCCGGATATCGGATATGGTCGTAAAATCTTCGTACAGAGAATTAATAAGGGTATGGGTATCCGAAAGGAAACTGGTCCTTAGGTGAAATAAATCCAGATAAACAATCTTTGGGTAAATTATGATCTCCTTTGTCTCTTTGATATTGAACCTGAGTCTGAACATGCCAAGCAAATCTTCGAACTCAACGGAACTAAGCCCAATAGCAAATACTCCTCTGTACTTGCATTCCAGTTCATAGGAAAAAGATGTCTTTTCTCCGGGCAAAAGGGAAAAACTCTCCTCTTGTAATTGCCCGGCTAAAAAGGTGCTGCTTATATGGAAGTTTATTTTAACATAAGGGTAGTAAAGAGGTCCTTCATTATTTATATTAAGCCTGTATTTGAGCTTATCGCCTTTTAAAACATACTTGCCGTCCACCGACTGAATATATTTAAAGCTCGCAAACAAAACCAAGGTGTATAAGAAGGAGAAAAGCGGAAGTAAAAGCGTTATAAACAGCAGCGTATAAGGTATCTTGCCGCCATAAAAATTTGCAAACAATACGGATAGCACCAGCAATATGCCGTAAATCAACCTATTAACCGCCATATCAATCCACCACAGGCACTTTAATGCTGTCTACTATTGAAGCAAGTATGTCACGTGTAGATATTTTCTTAAGCTTTGCTTCCTGCTTCAGAATTATTCTATGGGATAAGACTGGAAACACCATTTTTTTGATGTCATCAGGGATCACGTAGCTGCGCTTGTTGTAAAACGCCCATGCCTGGGATGCCCTGAAAAGGGAAAGGGAACCCCTGGGGCTTGCTCCGAGCAAAACATCCGGCTGCCTTCTCGTTTGGCTTACTATATCAACTATATAATCCTTAAGGCTTTTATCCACATGCACATTTTTGACATTTTCCTGCAGGCTGATTATATCCTGGCTGTCGGCTACCGGCGTCAGGGTTTCAAGGGGGTTAGATGTGCAAAACCTTGAAAGTATCATGCTTTCTTCATTGGCAGAGGGATACCCGAGGGAGACCTTCATAAAAAACCTGTCCAGCTGAGCTTCGGGCAAAGGAAAGGTTCCCAGGTACTCCACCGGGTTCTGGGTAGCCATAACCATGAATGGTTTGGGAACTTTGTATGTTGCGCCGTCCACGGTTACCTGACCTTCTTCCATAACCTCCAGCAGGCTGGCCTGGGTTTTAGGGGAAGTCCTGTTGATTTCATCGGCTAAGATAATCTGGCTCATGATCGCACCAGGCCTGAACTCAAAATCCCCAGTTTTCTGATTGAAAACCGAAAAGCCTGTGATATCTGAAGGAAGTATGTCAGGAGTGAACTGAATCCTCTTGAATGAAGCGTTGATCGATTTCGCCATGGCGGAAACCAGACTGGTTTTACCAACACCGGGAACATCCTCAATCAATACATGACCATTGCAGACAAGGGCTAGAAGTAAAAGCTCGATGGAATCTCTTTTGCCGATTATTACTTTCTCGATATTGTCCACAATCTTACCTAGAACCTCATCAGTTGTATACATAAGACTCTCCTCTTGATAATATCGACTTGCAGCATATATCACGGAATAGAGAATCAACAAGCCCCTATGGCAAGGAGAAAGTAATTCATCTTTCGGATGCCGCAGGAATTAAGAGTTTAATCGATTGCATATTCGCTTTATGGAAATTATTTATCACTGTTAATATGGTAAGCAAAAAATAAACCTATATTTTGCTTTTAATCCAATTATATATTATAAGGACTTAAAATTCAATCTTTTGCGGATAATTTATATCCCATAAAGCTTCTTTGTTAAATGGTACGAATTAAACAGCTTAACTCCTGTCAGTATTGGTAATTTACCGCTGTGTTGGCTTCGCTGCCACAAGGTCTGAGGACTTACAATTTAAGTTTGCCGGCGATTTCCTTCAGGGAATTGGCGGATTTCTTCAAAAGTTCCATTTCCGTATCATCCAAAGGCATATCCAATATTCTGACTATACCGCTATGGTTTACCACCGTGGGCAGGCTAAGGCATATGTCATTAATGCCGTATTGACCTTCCAGCAGGCTTGATACCGTAAGTATGGAGTTTTCATTTCTTAATATCGCCTCCACAATCCTCCGGACGGCCAGAGCGACGGCATAATATGTGGCCCCTTTCTTTTCAATAATTTTGTAAGCTGCATTTTTTACTTCATTATATATGTCCTGCCTTCTTATGTTTTCAGGACAATTGCGGCAGTCTTCGCAGTATTTGTCCATAGGTATGTTTCCTATGCTGGCAGTGCTCCAGGCGGCAACTTCCGTATCTCCATGCTCACCAATAATATAAGCGTGCACATTTCTTGTATCGATATTGACATGGTCTCCAATGAGGTATCTGAGCCTTGCGGTATCCAAAACCGTACCCGAACCAATAACCCTGTTTTTAGGGAATCCTGAAATCTTGTATGTTACATAGGTGAGAATATCCACAGGGTTGGTCACAACTAATAGGATACAGTCAGTGTTATATTTCAAAATTTCTCCTATAATGCTTTTGAAGATTTCCGTATTTTTATATACAAGGTCTATTCTTGTTTCTCCTGGCTTTTGATTGGCGCCGGCGGAGATTATTATAATATCGGAACCGGCGCAGTCGCTGTATGATCCCTGATAAATCTTGACAGGCCTTACAAAGGGCATGCCATGGTTCATATCCATTACCTCGCCTTCGGCCTTGTCTTTGTTTATATCAATCAAAACTATCTCAGAAACCAGTCCGCTCAGCATCAGGGTATAAGCTGTTGTCGAGCCTACGAAGCCTGCTCCTACAACTGTGATCTTCTTTGGTGTAATTTCATGCATCATAATACCTCCTTTTGTCATTTTTCTAATTTATAATTACCACCAAAATAAAGCTATAATCTTGATCCCTGCATATAAGTTTTTATTTAAATATGGATAATTATGATATAATAATTGAAGCAGCGATCACTATAGTTGCATTTATTATATGCAATTTTCATTCTAATAAAAGAAAGGGATTTCATATGAATGCGGAAATTTTAGCAGTCGGAACCGAGCTTTTAATGGGGCAGATTGCAAATACCAATGCCCAATATATATCAGGCCGTCTTCCTGAGGTTGGAGTTAATGTATATTACCACAGTGTAGTGGGGGATAATCCTAAAAGGCTTAAGGATTGTCTTGAGATAGCGTTAAAGCGCTCTGATGCCGTAATTATGACAGGAGGCCTGGGGCCTACCCAAGATGACCTTACCAAGGAGACTGTAGCTGAAACCCTTGGAAAGAAGCTTGTACTGCATGAGGAAAGCCTTAAGAAAATAGAGGAATACTTTGCGAAGACCAACCGGCCGATGGCAAAGAATAATATCAAGCAAGCCTACCTGCCGGAAGGCTGCATCGTCATCAGCAACAACAACGGCACAGCTCCCGGGTGTATTATTGAGTCCGGGGGAAAGGTTGTAATAATGCTTCCGGGGCCGCCGTCAGAGATGAAACCTATGTTTGAGGATACCGTTATACCTTATTTTTTAAATAAAGCAAAGAGCATGCTGGTTTCAAAGCATATAAGGATGATCGGCATCGGCGAGTCGGCTATGGAAGAAAAGATAATGGATTTGATACAGAATCAGACAAATCCCACTATTGCTCCCTATGCCAAGGAAGGGGAGGTTACGCTCCGCATCACGGCCAACTGCAGCAGCCGGGAGGAAGGAGAAGGGTTGATAGCCCCTGTGGTGGACGAGATCAGAAAAAGGCTGGGGAATACCATCTATTCCTTGGAAGACAAACCACTCTATGCAGTGGTGGGAGAAATGCTTATCGAAAAGAACATAACCATAGCACTGGCTGAATCCTGCACTGGAGGTTTGATTGCGGAGATGCTGACCAATGTACCCGGAATCTCCCGGGTTTTTGACAGGGGTATAGTATCTTACAGCAACCAGTCGAAGGTGGAATGCTTGGGAGTAAATCCCGAAACAATACAGAGGTTCGGCGCTGTAAGCCGGGAAACTGCAGTGGAAATGGCAAGGGGAATAAAAGAAAGGTCCGGAACGGATATAGGATTGTCTGTTACCGGCATAGCAGGCCCGGGGGGTGGCACGCCGCAAAAACCCGTCGGCCTTGTATATATAGCCCTGGCATATGGGGATCAAGTTGAGTGCAGAGAGTTAAGGCTCATGGGAAACAGAGCAAAAATAAGGAATATCACTGCCCTTAACGCCCTCGATATGATACGGCTGCATATCATGAATCAATAATTAATATTTGATATCAGGAGGAAAAGTTTTGAAGGAATCACAGAAGAAAAAACTGACCGGAGCTGCAATTGTTGTTATGTCAGCCATAATAGTAAGCAGGATAACCGGTTTTCTTAGGACGACGCTCATTTCCAACTTGTTGGGGTCAAAAATGGAAACCGATGCTTTCTACATGGCCTTCAGCATAACAGACCTCATGTATAACCTGCTGGTAGGCGGGGCGATTTCTGCTGCTTTGATTCCGGTGCTGACGGGATATATAGCCAAAAAAGATGAGGAAGATGGCTGGAAAGCGGTGGGGACGTTTATAAATGTAATTTTCATGGCAATGATAATCATCAGCGCCATAGGAATCGTATTTTCACCGGGAATTGTGGATTTTATGGCCAAAGGTTATACGGAAGAAGCAAAGCAGCTCACAGTCAGACTGGTTCGGATATTGTTTCCTTCCGTTTCATTTTTGATGCTGGCCGGACTGGTTAACGGCGTTCTGAACTCATATCAGAAATTTGCAGCCGCAGCCTATGGTCCATCATTATATAACCTGGGAAGCGCCTTGAGCGTCCTGATGTTCAGCAGGTTTGGCGTGGAAAAGGTGGCCTTGGGGTTTATGGGCAGCGCCCTTTTTTATTTTTTATTTCAGCTGTCCTTTGCCATTAAAAATATGAAATATTACAGGCCGGTAATTAAAATAAGGCATGCCGGTTTTCAAAGGTTATTCAGGCTGGCTGTGCCTTCCCTGCTGGCATCCTCGATTACCCAAATTAATTTGCTGATTCTGAACAAGTTTACTTCGGGTTTTTCCAGCGGAAGCGTAACGGCTTTGAGAAATGCCAATGATACCTGGCAGCTTCCTTACGGAGTGTTTGCCATGGGCATGGGTATGGCTTTGCTTCCTGCCATGTCGGAGAAGTCTGTGCTGGACCAGAAGGAAGATTTCAGCAGAATAGTGAGCAAAGGTTTAAAAACGGTTCTTATGCTGAATATTCCCTCCACTGTGGGCTTGATGATTTTGAATGTTCCTGTGATAAGTGCAATATATAAATGGTCGGACAAGGTTGATATCGCCTTGACCGGAAGGATACTGATTTTTTATTCCATTGCCCTTATTACCCAGTCGATGCTGGCCATAATCAACAGAGCTTTTTATGCGATAAACGATACCAAAACACCTTTATATGTAGGTACAATAACCATCGCGGCAAATGCTTTGCTGTGCCAGCTTTTCAACAGCGTGACAAATCTTGAGGTGGCGGGGATTGCATTGGCTTACTCCCTGTCCAGCATGCTCAATGCCAGCATGCTGATGTTTAAGCTGGAGAGGAAAACAAAATCACTGAATATCGGACAACTTATGAACTTCATTATAAAGGTTGCCCTCGCTTCAGTTGTCATGGGTATGGTGCTTGCAGTGATGGATCATTTCGCTGTGGTGGATTTCCTCAGGCCTTTCAGCATTAAGTCAAAAATAGGCGAGCTCGTATACCTGATGATGGAGATCTCGGTCGGAGCACTGGTGTTCTTTATCACTGCCATGTTGTTAAAGGTTGATGAAGCTGTTGAGATATTTAAAACTGCAATGGAGAAAATGGCGCAAGGTTATAGAAAAATTTCGAAAATATTTTAAATTTTTGTAAAAAAATGCAAAAGTAATATTGACACTAAAATCCTTATAATATATAATTGATTTAAGAACAGATGTTCGTTAATTTCTCTAAGGAGGAAATATGTTGATATGATTGAGAAGAAAAAGGCACTGGAAATGGCATTGGGGCAGATTGAAAAACAGTTCGGCAAAGGAGCTGTTATGAAGCTGGGAGAAAATGCCCATATGAATGTGGAGGCTATCCCGACCGGAGCTCTTGGTCTGGATATTGCCCTGGGTGTAGGTGGCGTTCCCAGGGGAAGAATAGTAGAAATATATGGGCCGGAGTCCTCCGGAAAAACCACTGTTGCGCTGCATATAATTGCAGAAGCGCAGAAAGCAGGCGGAGATGCAGCGTTTATTGATGCGGAGCATGCTCTGGATCCGGTTTATGCCAAAAATTTAGGTGTTGATATAGATAATCTGATAGTTTCCCAGCCTGATACAGGCGAACAGGCGCTGGAAATTGCGGAAGCCCTGGTAAGAAGCGGAGCTATCGATGTTATTGTAATAGACTCTGTGGCAGCTTTGGTTCCGAAAGCAGAGATAGACGGAGAGATGGGCGACGCTCATGTGGGCTTGCAGGCAAGACTAATGTCGCAGGCTTTAAGAAAGCTGGCAGGGGTTATAAGCAAGTCAAAAACTACTGCTGTGTTCATAAACCAGTTGAGGGAAAAGGTTGGTGTCATGTTTGGAAACCCGGAAACTACCCCCGGTGGAAGGGCTCTGAAGTTCTATGCATCGGTAAGGCTTGATGTCAGAAAGATAGAGACCATCAAGCAGGGCAGCGATATGATAGGAAGCAGAACGAGGGTTAAGGTGGTTAAAAACAAGGTGGCGCCGCCGTTTAGAGAGGCAGAGTTTGATATAATTTACGGCGAAGGCATATCAAAGGAAGGAAACATCCTGGATGTGGGTGTAAACCTGGATATAATCAACAAGAGCGGATCATGGTTCTCTTATAATGGTCAGAGGATTGGACAGGGCAGAGAGAATGTGAAGCAGTTCCTTAAGGAGAATAAAGATATCGCTGCCGAAATAGAAGCAAAAATCCGGGAGTTTTATAAAAACTCGACGGTGAATTCCTTTTCCGCAACCGAGCCTATAAGCACGGATGACGATGAAATGCCGGAAAGCGATGAATAAAACCGACATTAATATAGAATTTTACTGATGGTACTTCTTCATTGATGATAAAATGTATAACTAAATCTAGGAGCTGGTGGTCGAAATTATGATGAGCATTATTTTGAAAACCATGCTCCTGTTTTGTTTCAATAAAAAAGGAGGACGCGATGGTTATCACGTCGGTGGAGGAAAGCAAAAACTCTAAGGACATATTGCTGGTGTATATTGATGGGAGTTATTCCTTTTCTATTTCCCGGGAGGATTACATCTCCCTAAACCTTTATGAAGAAAAGGAGCTTACCGAGGAGGATGTGGAGTACATTAAGAATACAGTAAATGTCAGAGCTGCCAAATATGCTGCAGTAAAATACCTGTCTCTCAAGCAAAGAAGCAGCGGGGAGGTTTATGGAAAGCTCAGGAGGGAAGGGTATGGCGGCGATGTGATAGAAAAAGCAATAGAAGAGTTGCAGGATATGGGTTATATAAACGACCGGGTATATGCCCGGAAGTTCGTAAATGACAGGATTAAGCTGAAACCAAAGTCGGTTAGAATGCTGAAAATGGAGCTGCAAAACAAGGGTATAGAGGATGAGATAATAGATGAAGTACTGAGGGAAGTGGACCAGGATGATGAGGAAATTGCTCTGAGGCTTATATCAAAGAAATTCGGAAGATATGACCTGAGGGATGAAAAGGTGCAAAAAAAAGCCTATACCTTTCTCTGCGGCAGAGGATTCAGCTACAACCTTGCCAGCAAGGTGATAAACAGGATTATAAAGGAAAAGTAGGGGAAATATCCCCATAGCGGTAATTATATTATATACTTGTTTCAATTGTGATATAATTTAAAATATCAAGTATGACGAAAGAGAGAAAGCTATGAGGTTTCTTTTTTTTACCGATACACACATAAGGGGTACAACTCCCAGAAACAGGACCGATAATTTTTACAATACACTTAAGGTGAAATTTGAAGAGATCCGGCAGATGGTTTTAGAGAAGAATATTGACTATATACTTCATGGTGGGGACTGGTTTGACCGGCCGGACATATCGCCGGCCATTGTGAGGGAATTTGCCATCATCATAAAAAACATGGGAAAGCCTATATACACAATTGCCGGAAACCACGATATTTACGGGCAAAATCCCGAAACGTTAGGCCGGACGATGCTGGGCATCCTGGACGGCATAAACCTGATAAATTTGCTGGGCTATGATGATATTGTAATCCTTGAAAAAGATGGTGTCAGGGTTCAGCTGACAGGGCAGTCCTATAACTATGACATAGACGGAGAGGATTTCAGAAGATACTATATTATTAAAAAAGGAGAAGATATAGACTGCGCGATTAACATCATCCATGGAATGCTGCTGGAAAAGCCGTTTTTTGAGGGAATACGCTATGTTTTGATCGATGACATAAAGGACACGGAAGCGGATATAACTCTGGTAGGACATTATCATAGCGGATTTGGAGTGAAGAGGTTGGGAAACAAGTACTTTGTAAACCCGGGAAGCTTGACAAGGGTGACCAATGCAATAAGCGAGATAAAGCGCATGCCCAAAGTAGCCATTATTGATGTTGAAAAAGGAAAGATTTCTATAGAGGAAGTTGAGTTAAAAAGTGCCCTTCCGGGGGAAGAAGTGCTGGACAGAAGCATGTTGGAGATCTCTCAAGACAGGAACATGAAGCTGCACCTTTTTTATAAGGGCATAACTGCCGCAGGAGAGTTTGCCAGGATTGACATAAACAGCATTATTGAGGAGATTGCTTCAAATAATGTATTAAGCCATGAAGTCAAGGAGGAAGCTATCAGAAGGATTGCGACCGCCAGGGAGAATCTTGCTGCTGGTAGCGAAGAGGAATGAGCGATATAAACAGGTTGGTGATCGATAACTTTCAATCTCATGAGCACACTGTTATTGAGTTTGGAAAAGGCCTTAATGTCATAACAGGACCGTCGGACCAGGGTAAATCGGCAATATTGAGGGCGTTAAAATGGGTGCTCTATAATGAACCCCGGGGAACGGAATTTATAAGGCACGGGGCTTCTACAGCAAGGGTATCCATAGAATTGAGCAACGGCTATGAAATCATCAGGGAAAGGTCCAAAAGCAGGAACAAGTACACAGTGATAAGTCCTGATGGAACGGTACAGTCTTTTGAGGGCTTCGGAAACGAAGTGCCGGAAGAGGTTATAAAAGCTCATGGCATACCCAAAGTAACCCTGGACAAGGATTTGAAATCCAGTTTAAACATAGCTGATCAGTTGGAGAGCCCATTCCTTATCGCAGAAACAGGAGCTGTAAGAGCAAAGGCGATTGGCCGGCTTACAGGAGTACATATCATTGACAACGCCATAAGGGAATGCATGGTGGATATACGCCGGGAGAGCCAGTCAGAAGACCGGATAAGGAACCAACTGAAGGATATTTCGTCTAAAATAGATGACTTCCAATATCTCGATGAAATGAAAAAGAGGCTTCAGGAATCAGAGGAATTAATCCAAAAGCTCGGCAGCCTGATTGAACGCATGAGACTGGCTGAAAACACAAGGGACAGGTATGAGGGAATAAAAACAGAGCTGGAGAAAACCCAAACTGTTCTGAAAAAACTCGAAAACCTGGAAGACTGTGAGACGACCATCTTGAGATGCAGCAGTTTAACCCTTAAGCTGGATTCCATAAAAAGGCTTGGACAAAGCCTCCACAAGGTGGAAGAAGGAATAAGGGAATCGGAAGAAATGCAAAAAAGAACTGAAAATCTGGAAATGGTCAAAAGGCTTGTTGACGAGCTGGATGATAAATGCTCAAGAAAAAACAGCCTTGAAGAATTAAATAGATTAAAAGCAGGCCTGGACAGAGAGCTTAAGCGATGTCATTCAGTCCTTGACGCATCCGAGGTCATCAAGGACGTTGAGCATCATGCAAAGCTTCTGGAATCAAAAATCCAAAGAATAAATCAACTGGCAGAAATTAATGAGAAATACCGAAATATTATCCGAGACATTCAAAAGGCCGGCATGTACTTAAACAAGATTAAACATGCAAGCCTGGCTGAGGAGCAGGTAGCACAAGCCGAGAAAGATATATTGAGGCTTACCAAACTTCAGGAGATTAAGCAAAACCTTGACAGCATTTCCAGCTATATCACAGAAGGTGAAAAATACCTGGGGAATAACAAGGAGCAGATAGATAGGCTTTTGGAGAAATACCTCGGGCATCTGAAAGTTTTGGGAAGATGTCCTCTGTGCGGATCAGCGATAAGCGACGCAGAATTAAAAGATATAATAAAACATTATGAGGAGGTCCATTGATGGCTGCAGATTTTGATAAGGAACTAAGCCAGATAAAAGAAAATCTGGACAAGGCAAAAAACCTGCGTATACGGGCAGAAGCGCGGTTAGAACAGCTGAACAAGCAGAAGCAGGATATTCTGGCGGAGCTTCAGAACCTTGGAGTTAAGCCGGAAGATCTGGATAGTGAAATTGAGAAGCTTAAAAATGAAATAGAGGACCTTTTAAAAAAGGCAAATGAGTTGCTTCCGATGGACTTGAATAAAAACAGTTGACAACCAATTATGTATAGTAAATAATGTATAGAGGCTGTATCCAGCCGACAGGTTAGGTGAATGCGAAGCGACACTGGGCTTTTAGTGCCGGACGTCGTGTGGCTGCACGTTTTGGCTTGTATTTTAACTTTTATGCAAAGGCAAATTTATTGCTCAAGAAGCTTAAAAGTAAGCAAATAGAAGCAGTCATAATGGACATTCGCTTTTTTCCTTAAGGCATACCATAATATGGCTAATATAGCAAAGGATTGCTTAATATTTTATCGGGAGAGGATAGAATTTGAAGAAAAAAATCGGCATTGTTTCATTAGGTTGTCCCAAAAATCTTGTAGACAGTGAAATAATGCTTGGAGCGCTCAAAAAAGAGGATTTTGAAATAACAAATGATGAGACGGAAGCAGATATAATCATTGTCAATACATGTGGCTTTATTGAATCGGCCAAGCAGGAATCCATAAATACAATTTTAGAGATGGCAAGTTTTAAGGATAAAAAATGCAGCCGGCTGATAGTAACCGGATGCCTGGCTGAAAGATACAAAGAGCAGATAATAGAGCAGATACCGGAAGTGGACGCGGTGGTAGGCACTGGCGGATATGGGGAAATAGCAGATATAATCGAACGGGCATACAAAGGAGAAAAGCCGGTTTTATACGGAAAACTGGACGAGGTTGACTATCTTAGAAAGGAGAGGGTACTCTCCACCGGCAAAGGCTACGAATATCTCAAAATCGCAGAAGGTTGCGACAATTGCTGTACTTATTGCATCATACCCTCACTTAGAGGCCGTTATAGAAGCAGAAAAATGGACGAGCTGGTAAAAGAGGCGGAATTTTTATCTTCCAATGGTGTAAAGGAAGTTATTCTGGTGGCTCAGGATACCACCCGTTATGGCACGGATATATACGGAGAGCATAAACTGACCGAATTGATACAAAGAATCAGCAAAATTGAGGGAATCGAATGGATAAGGCTCCTATACTGCTATCCTGAAGAGATAGATGATGAACTGATAGATGAGATTGCCAAAAATGATAAGGTTTGCAAATATATAGACATCCCCATCCAGCATATATCCGACAAGATATTAAAAGGGATGGGAAGGCGCGGAACCAGCGAAGAGATAAAGAATTTAATCACCAAGCTTCGCAGCAGGATTCCCGGTATCGTAATAAGGACTACTTTTATTGTGGGTTTTCCCGGTGAGACGGGAGAAGATTTCAAAATGCTGTATGATTTTGTTGAGGAGTATAAGTTTGAACGAATGGGTGTATTTACCTATTCCAAGGAGGAGGGTACTCCAGCTGCAAGGCTTAAACCTCAAGTCAGCAAGAAAGTTAAGGAAAAAAGGCTTGACAGTTTGATGCGGTTGCAGAAGAATATAAGTATTGAGAATAACAAAAAGAGGCTGAGCAAAAAATACAGAGCTATCGTCGAAGGAGTCTCCGATGATGGTATTTTCTATTATGGGAGAACCAGCGCTGAAGCTCCGGAGATTGACGGTGTCATATACTTTGCCAGTGCGGTTCCCCTTGAAACTGGAGATATCGTGGACGTGAAAATACTGAGTGTTGATGAATATGATTTGATAGGAGAGGTTACTGATGAATCTGCCCAATAAGATAACTTTAGGAAGGATATTGCTTGTCCCTGTTTTCATGTTTTTCGTAGTTCCCATACCTGACTGGGTAGTGAAAAGCAGTATGCTGGGTTTCATGCACAATCAACTGGAAGCCTTGAATGATTTCATCATAAATTACGGTAACTTTATCGGGGCTGTAATATTCATCATAGCATCAAGCACCGACGGCGTGGATGGGCATATAGCCCGCAAGAGGAATATGATAACAAAGCTGGGGATCTTCCTCGATCCTATAGCGGACAAGCTTTTAACAGCAGCAGCCTTAATTGCTCTTGTACAGCGTTATGAACTGACCGGGCATGGTGTCAGCAGTTGGACAGCGATGATAATAATTTCCAGGGAATTAATTATAACAGGCTTTAGGCTTGTGGCAGCCGGCGAAGGATTGGTGTTGTCCGCCAGCAAGCTGGGTAAGCTTAAGACAGCAACACAGATGGTGGCTATCACGGTTTCCCTGCTGAATAATTTACCGTTCTCATTGTTTACAAATATAGCCGTGGACAGATATTTGATGTTCATCGCAGTGATAATAACCGTTTATTCCGGCTATGATTATATAGCAAAAAATAGGCAAGTTTTGAGGACTGGCAATGAAGGGCAATGAAGGGCGATAGACGGATATGGACGGGAGATAATTAAATAGGTGGATTTATAAAACACTCTTTGTGGAAATGAAGTGAACCCCTTTTGTTAGACTGAAAACGAATGAAAGGGGTTTTCTAATGTCAGTTCAAAAGGCACAGGAGTGTTTTTTTAAGGAAATAGTTGCAAAGTCAATTGATATGTTATATACTCTTAGTATCAATAATTAGTATCAGGTAATAAGTATTCATTGAATTTTATTATAAAGCTGGCGAGGTGTGACAAATGGGCAGGTCATCCTTCTTAAAAAAAGAGAGACAGAGCATATTGATGGACAAATTGAAGGAGGATCCTTTTTTAACCGATGAGGAACTGGCTGAAATATTTTCAGTGAGCATTCCTACCATACGTTTGGATCGGCTGGAGCTTGGGATTCCGGAGCTCCGGGAGAGAATAAAAAACGTTGCCGAAAAAAACCATGAAAAGGTGAAATCCTTAAACAGCAAGGAGATTGTTGGTGAGCTGGTGGATTTAACCTTGAATCAAAGAGGCATATCCATTTTGGAGACCGACAACAGCATGGTCTTTGAAAAAACCAAGATAGTCCGGGGGCACTTTATTTATTCCCTTGCGGAATCACTGGCTATTGCTGTTATTGATGCCCAGGTCGCATTAGTAGGTGTTGCGAATATCAAGTATAAAGTGCCGGTGCATTCTGGTGCAAAACTGGTGGCAAGAGCTGAGGTAAAAAGAAAAAGGGAAAATAACTTTATCGTATGGGTTAATATATTGGAAAAGCAAACGGAAGTATTCAGAGGCAAGTTCATACTTGTGTCGATTTCCGATAAGAGCAGTAATAATTAGATGTTTAAAAGACAAATTATCTACGGGTTAAATACCCATCGGGGAGTGACATTATGAGTGACAATGTAAAAATACTGGTAGACGCTATGGGCGGCGATAATGCGCCGGAGGCTGCGGTTAAAGGGTGTATTGATGCCATAAATGAGAAGGATGGCTTTGAGATAATACTTATAGGTGATGAAGCAAAAATAAAAAGCATCTTGGAGAGCAATAAATTTAGCAGCGACAGGTTGAAAATCCAACATGCCCAGGAAGTAATAACCATGGAGGATACCCCTACCAGGGCTATCAGGACAAAGAAAGACTCTTCAATGGTTGTCGGTTTTAATATGCTGAAGGAAAAGTCGGGAGATGTTTTTCTTTCTGCCGGAAATACCGGAGCGCTTATGGCAGGTTCCCTGTTCATACTGGGCAGGATAAAAGGTGTTGACAGGCCGGCTTTGGCTACAATTCTTCCCACAAAGAAAAATGGTGTTCTCCTTATCGATTCGGGAGCAAATCCCCTATGCAAGCCTATAAATTTTGTCCAGTTTGCAATAATGGGCTATATATACATGAGAGACGTATTCGGCATTAAAAATCCTCGGGTGGGACTTATAAACGTGGGCTCCGAGGATAAAAAGGGAAATGAAACGATAAAGCAAGCTCATGAGCTATTGTCCAAATCCAATATCAACTTTTCGGGAAATATCGAAGGAAAGGATATCCCGGAAGGTAAAGTTGATGTCGCTGTTTGCGATGGTTTTGTCGGAAATATCATTTTAAAATACACAGAAGGTATAGGATCCTTTCTATTTGGTGAAATAAAAAATATATTCGGGAAAAATATTATATCAAAGCTTTCTGCCCTTATAGTTAAAAATGGACTTAAGGCCTTTAAGAAAAAGCTTGATCCTTCGGAATACGGAGGAGCTCCTTTGCTGGGCGTTAACGGAAAGGTCATGAAAGCCCATGGAAATTCCAATGCCAAGGCTTTTAAGAATGCGGTATTTAAGGCATATAGCTTTGCCCGAAGCACAATAGTGGAACAGATTGAGGAAGATTTTACAAACATGGAGGTAGAAGATAGTGAGCAGTGAAAAGACAGGCGTAGGAATACTGGGATTGGGTAAAAGCCTGCCTGAAAAAGTTTTAACCAATTCAGACCTGGAAAAGATGGTAGATACCTCGGATGAATGGATTGTTAAAAGAACAGGTATTCAAAAAAGAAGATTGCTGGAAAAAAATCAGCCCTTATATGAATTGGGAGTGGACGCGGCAAACAAAGCGATGGCCGACGCGGGAATAACGGCAGAAGAAATAGACCTGGTGATAGTAACTACAGAAACTCCTGATTATCTCGCTCCCTCAATGGCTTGCATAATCCAGGGCAAAATCGGCGCAAAAAACGCTGCAGCTTTTGATTTGAATGCGGCATGCTCCGGCTTCATGTATGCCCTTACGGTGGCAAAGCAGTTTATAGATACGGGGTTTTATAAGCACATATTGATAGTTGCCTGCGAAGGATTATCCAGAGTGGTTGACTGGAAAGACAGGGCTACATGCGTGCTTTTCGGTGACGGAGCCGGAGCTGCTGTTGTCGGTCCGGTAGAACAGGGATATGGAATACAGGCAATTGAAATGGGTGCCGACGGAACCATGGGACATAATATTACCATTCCCTGCTTATATATGAACGATGAAGATGCCGCCAAGAGGGAACATGAGAATAAAAATGTAATCTGGATGGATGGAAGTGAAGTTTTCAAGTTTGCAGTTCGCACCATGGCCTATGCATCAGAAAAGGTTATAGCGGATTCCAATCTCACCTTGGATGACATAAAGCTCATCATACCCCACCAAGCCAACAGCAGGATAATAGAGGGAGCTGCCAAAAGGCTTGGCGTTCCCGAAAGCAAAGTATACGTAAATGTACAGGAATACGGAAACATCTCCTCAGCCTGCATTCCCATTGCATTAAATGAAGCAGTGGAAAAGGGCCTGGTTTCAAAAGGCGACAACATCGTACTGGTAGGCTTTGGCGGTGGTCTGACATGGGCGTCGTCCATGATACGCTGGAGCAAATAAGCATATAAATAATACCGATGGAACTGGAGGAGTTTTATGGGAAAACTGGCATTTATTTTTCCCGGTCAGGGAGCACAGTATGTAGGAATGGGAAAACAGATATCTGAGCAATACAAATCTGCTGAGGTTATTTTCGATCAGGCATCGGAAGCTCTGGGCTTTGATGTTAAGAAAATGATTTTTGAAGGCGATGAAGAGGCTCTTAAGATCACGGAAAACACCCAACCGGCTATCCTTACTACCAGTGTGGCATGTATGCAGCCTTTGCTGGAAAAGGGAATAAAACCGGACGTTGTTGCCGGATTGAGCCTTGGCGAATATAGTGCCCATGTGGCAGCCGGTACAATGGATTTTAAGGACGCTGTTGCCCTTGTAAGGAAAAGGGGCAAGTATATGCAGGAAGAAGTTCCTGTAGGTGTAGGCGCTATGGCGGCCATAGTCGGCCTGGATAACGATTCGGTTATCGAATGCTGCAAAGAAGCTCAATCCGAAGGCGTAGTTGAACCTGCTAATTTCAATTGCCCAGGACAGATTGTTGTGGCAGGGGAAGTAAAGGCGGTTGAAAAAGCGGCGGAGCTTTGCAAAAGCAAAGGAGCAAAAAGGGCAATAATGCTCCCGGTAAGTGCGCCGTTCCACTGCAGCATGTTGAAGGGAGCCGGTGAAAAGCTGGCCATGGAGCTTGCGAAAATTGAATTGAACGATATGGCTATACCTGTGGTATCAAATGTCACTGCTGAGTATGTAACCGATAAAAACCTGGTTAAAGATCTCTTGATAAAGCAGGTAAGCAGTTCGGTTTTATGGGAAAACAGCGTTAGAAAAATGATAGATGACGGTGTTGATACCTTTGTAGAGATAGGGCCAGGTAAAACCTTATGCGGCTTTATTAAAAAGATAGACAAGGATGCAAAAACCTTAAATGTAGAAGATATAGAGACTCTCAATAAGGTTCTGGAAGAACTGGGCGGCTAGCTTATTCCGGAAAAATACAGGAGGTGAGTATAGCTATGAGTCTAAAAGGAAAAACTGCTGTTATAACCGGTTCGGGAAGAGGTATTGGGAAAGCCATTGCTTTTAAGTTGGCCCAGATGGGTGCCAATGTAGTGCTCAACTCAACGCCATCTTCGGATTCTGCAGATATAGCGGCAGAGGAATTAAGAGCGGCAGGTTATAACGTAATTGTAACAAAAGGTAATGTAAGCTGTGCTGAGGACGTAGAAGCAATGATCAATACCGCCAAGGAAGCTTTTGGCAGCGTCGATATACTGGTAAATAATGCGGGCATAACCAGAGATACACTGCTGGTCAGAATGAGCGAGGAAGACTGGGATGATGTGCTGGATACCAATCTTAAAGGTGCTTTTCTATGCACAAAGGCCGCAGCAAAAATCATGGTGAAGCAGCGCAGCGGGAAAATCATTAATATAACGTCGGTGGCAGGAGTTATGGGCAATCCCGGACAGGCAAACTATTCAGCCTCCAAGGCAGGGATGATAGGTCTTACCAAAACTACCGCAAAGGAGTTGGCGTCAAGAGGAATTACGTGCAATGCCGTTGCTCCGGGTCTGACTATTAGCAGAATGACAGAAGCATTGCCTGAAAAGGTGAAAGAAAACTATCTTTCCAACATACCCCTCGGCAGGTTCGGGACTCCTGAAGATGTGGCTAATGTTGTAGGTTTTCTTGCTTCAGACGATGCAAATTATATTACCGGGCAGGTAATACATATTGACGGCGGATTGGTTATGTAATAATATCTTTATGTGGGAGTTGCTGCTAGGATACTGGCGGGGCTTTCATCAGCAATTATTATTATATTTTATTACCCCCTTTGGAAGGAGGTGAATATATTATGATATTTGAAAAAGTAAAGAAAATTATAGTTGATCAATTGGGTGTTGAGGAAGATGATATCACAATGGAATCCTCCTTTATAGATGATTTAGGAGCGGACTCACTGGACATAGTAGAGTTGATCATGGCTCTGGAAGAGGAATTTGATATAGAAATTCCCGATAGTGAGGCTGAAAAGATTACAACAGTAGGTGATGCTGTAGACTATATCAAAAATAATTCATAATAAAAAAAGTCCCCTTAAATAGGGGCTTTTTTTATAAGAATTAGGATAGTATATCTGCATCATTGTGTCACTTTCCGGTAAAAGCATTTCAATAAAGCTCACCTTATTGTTTGTACTATAAAGAGATATTTATAGTTTATATAGCAATGTGAACTTTTATATATACACGCCATAGTATGAACTCATACATCATCTATTATAAAAAACATACAGAACGGTTATAAATGATTTTTACAAAATGGGCGCTCAAATCCCAAAATTATCAATATGCAAGCTGTGGGCATTTTATCGATAAACGCACACCATCGCAACAGTTTTAGGCATTATCGGTATGAGCAATTATTACTTGATGCTTTCTATAAAATTTGGAGAGATTTGAAAGGAAGGTAACAGGATATATGAAAAAAAGAGTTGTAATAACGGGGGCTGGAGTGGTATCTCCAGTGGGAATAGGCTTGGATAAATTCTGGAATTCCATTAAGGAAGGAGTTTCAGGGGTTACTGAGGTTACAAGGATAGATGTATCCGAAATGACCACAAAGGTAGCAGCTGAAGTTAACGATTTTGACCCGAATGACTTCATTGACAAAAAAGATGCAAAAAGGATGGACCGGTTCACACAGTTTGCATTGGCTGCGGCTAAAATGGCTATAGAAGGTTCAAAGCTGGACCTTGACAAAATCAACAAGGACAGGGCCGGAGTCATAATCGCTTCAGGAATTGGCGGAATACAGACCTTGGAAGATCAGCACAGTGTCCTTATAAGCAAAGGACCCGGAAGGATCAGTCCCTTTTTTATTCCAATGATGATAGCAAACATGGCATCAGGACGCATTGCGATCCAATATGGCTTCAGGGGATTTAATGAGTGTGTAGTCACCGCATGCGCTTCCTCCAACAATGCAATAGGGGACGCTTTCAAGGTCATACAGCGCGGCGATGCGGACATAATTATTACCGGTGGTTCAGAAGCTGCATTAACTCCCATATCCTTTGCAGGATTCTGTTCAATGGGTGCAATGACAAAAAATCCGGACCCCAAGACAGCGTCAAGACCTTTTGATGCCGAAAGAGACGGTTTTGTACTGGGAGAAGGGGCAGCGATTCTGATATTGGAAGAGCTTGAGCACGCACTGGCAAGAGGTGCCGATATCCTGGCAGAAGTTGTAGGCTATGGCTGCACCTGTGATGCATATCATATCACAGCAGTGGCTCCCGGTGGTGAAGGCGGAGCAAGAAGCATGAAAATGGCATTGGATGACGCAGGAATAAGGCCTGAGGAGGTTGGATATATAAATGCTCATGGAACCTCAACCCCGTTGAACGATCCTAATGAAACCGCAGCAGTTAAAACAGCCTTTGGAGATCATGCAAGGAAGCTGGCTATAAGCTCAACCAAGTCGATGACAGGGCATTTGCTGGGAGCTGCCGGAGCTATTGAAGCAGTTGCAACAGCTATGGCTCTTAAAGATGGATTTTTACCTCCCACAATAAATTACAAGACGCCGGATCCGGAATGCGATCTGGATTATGTGCCTAATGTAGGCAGGAAAGCAGACATTAAATATGCCATGTCCAATGCTTTAGGCTTTGGCGGACATAATGCCACCATCCTGTTTAAAAAATTTGAATAAAGGGCAAAAGGCGGGTAACACCGCCTTTATATGCCTTGTATATGAAAGCAGAGCCGCTCTTATTGGTTAAAATCTCCTAAAAGCCCATTTGTTCATCTGTATAAATTTAGCAAAAAAAATTGTGAAAATTTTACCTAAAAGAAACAGTGTTTTTTGTATATAATATTGAATATGCATTCTGTTGTTTCGGAGGTCTAAACTGTTTTCCCGCAAATTATTTTAAAATTGCCGTTACAACGGATAAATTATGTATGGGCATCAGAGTGCATATGTGAATGGATGTATGTAGTCTAATGCCCGAGTCATATGGAGGAAAAATGGATAAAAGGAGTTTACTGAACGAAAAAATATCAGAGTTCGAAAAGGAGATTGGTTATACCTTTAAGAACAAGGATAACGCTGTGCTGGCTCTGACCCACAGTTCTTACGCCAATGAAAACAAGCATGAAAAGGTACAGAGCAATGAAAGGCTGGAATTCCTTGGGGATGCCGTGTTGAACATCGTAATCAGCGAAAGCATTTATACAAGGCATTCGGAGCTGGCAGAGGGAGATATGACAAAGGTAAGGGCCAATATAGTTTGTGAAGCCACCCTTATAAAGTGCTCGGAAAACCTGCATATCGGAGATTACCTTCTGTTGGGAAAGGGAGAAGAGCTTACCGGAGGAAGGTCACGGATTTCGATCCTGTCGGATGCGTTTGAAGCAATAATTGGAGCCATCTACATAGATGGCGGCATGGACAAGGCCCGGGAGTTCATATTCAGAAACATGCACCACATCATAGAGGATGCCGTAAAGGGCACACTGTTTCTGGATTTTAAGACTCAGCTCCAGGAGATGGTGCAAAAGGGTAACGACTGCAGGATAGTATATGAGATTATCGATGAAAAAGGTCCTGATCACAATAAAGTGTTTGTTACCCAGGTGAAAGTCAACAACGAGGTTATGGGCTCAGGGACGGGAAAAAGCAAGAAGGAAGCTGAGCAAAATGCTGCAAAATCAGCTATTGAGAAATTAAACAAGAACAAGTAGCTGATAATTGCGATAAGCATGAAAAACTGCAGAAGAAATAGTTGCAGAACGAGTATGATGAATGAAAAATAGTTCTTTGCAGGGTTGGTTGAAAGTCGTCAGATTTTTATAAATATTATGGTGTTTTGGCATGAATTGATGCCTTAAATCAGGCAATTTCAACCAATAATGGCAGGGGCTAGAAAACAACACGGAATATATCAATAGCTTAAACCAGTAAAATACTGTTAATCATAAGATTAAAAATCCAGCGAGGAGCAGAATGAAATCGAGACATATTGTTATACCTGTCTTTGTTCCCCACAAAGGTTGTCCCTTTGACTGTATTTACTGCAACCAGAAGACCATAAGCGGGCAGATCCGCGAAATGACAATGCAGGAGATGCAGAAGATTATAGAAGACAACTTATCTACGGTAAAGGATCAGGATTATGTAGAAATCGGATTTTACGGAGGAAGCTTTACAGGAATAGAAAAGGATCGGCAGATTGAGTACCTTGAAACCGCAAACAGATATGTAAAAGCAGGCAAGGTCAAAGCTCTGCGACTATCAACACGGCCCGACTATATAAATGCGGAAATTCTGGAGTATTTGAAAAAATATAATGTGGCTACCATCGAACTGGGGGTCCAAAGTCTTGATCAGGAGGTTTTGGACAAAAGCTGCAGAGGACATTCGGTGGAGGATGTGATAAAGGCTTCCGGAATGATCAGGGAATACGGGATTAATCTTGGCCTGCAGACGATGATAGGCCTGCCGGGAGACAATGCTGAAAAGGATATTGATACAGCCAGAAAGGTTATAGCTTTGAAACCGGATATTGTAAGGATTTATCCTACCTTGGTGATTAAAGGCACATATCTGGAGAAGATGTATAATGAAGGGAAATATAAGCCGCTAAGCCTTGAGGATGCCTCTTCCATATGTGCTGAGCTTCTGGATATGTATGAAGCCAACGGGATTAATGTAATACGGGTTGGATTGCAGCCTACGGATAACATTAATGAGGATATGGATGTTGTCGCCGGGCCTTTCCATCCGGCTTTCAGACAACTGGTAGAGTCAAAACGGTTGCTTTGGAGGATGGAAAAGCAGATAAAGGAGAAAAACTTGGAAGGCAGGGAAGAGATAATCATTTATGCCGGAAAGGAAAAAATCTCCGACGTTATAGGTCAAAAACGCGCAAATATAAATTATCTCGCCAAAACTTACAACTTCAAACGAATCCTGGTGAAGGAAAACAATTCCTTAGATATAATTGTAAAAGGTTGAAAATTTTTATAAATAGAAGGATAATTTAGGGAAATAGAGAATATTATATGGGCGAGGTTTAGTTAATATTTTCACCAGAGGAATTATATGGTTGCATAGGCAGTTGCTTGCATTGATTTCATCCGGTACCTGTTATCGAGCTTTAGACAGTTGACAATTAAAAGAAGCTGTAATAGAAAACTTACTTTAGGAGGGAAAAATGTGGAGGTACTAAAAGTATCAGCAAACTCACAACCTAAATCTGTTGCAGGAGCGCTGGCAGCGGTTTTGAGAGAGAATTCTGCCGCTGAGCTGCAGGCAGTCGGAGCGGGAGCAGTAAACCAAGCTGTAAAGGCAATCGCCATCACCAGAGGATTCGTGGCACCCAATGGAATCGATTTGGTGGTAGTGCCTGCTTTTTCTGAGATATTTATTGATGGCGAGGAAAGAACAGCTATAAAGTTTATTGTAGAATCCAGATAAATAGCCGGTACTAGCCTGTTCCTTAAAGGAACGGGCTTTTTTATGGGTATAAAACACCATGTGTTGCAATAATGGCAAGATGACCAAGCTGAAAGCTATGCCTGCGGCGGAGTGCATATCAATATTCTAGCGGCATATGAAGCTTTTGCAGTAAAAGCAATATTATGTTAAAATTATATGGTTAATGAACAAAGGAAAAGACATAAACTGGGGTGTTAAATTTGTATTTAAAGAGATTGGATATTCAAGGATTCAAGTCCTTTGCCGATAAAATATCTCTGGATTTTAATTCCGGGATTACCTCCGTTGTGGGACCCAATGGCAGCGGTAAAAGCAATATAGCCGATGCTGTCCGATGGGTGTTGGGGGAGCAGAGCGCGAAGACCCTCAGAGGGAGCAAAATGGAGGATGTAATTTTCGCAGGAACCGAACATAGAAAACCCCTTGGATTTGCAGAAGTATCCCTTACTATAGACAATTCTGACGGAACGCTGCCGGTGGAGTTTAGCGAGGTCACAGTTACCCGGCGCGTTTTCCGATCCGGCGAGAGTGAATATTTTATAAATAAAACTCCCTGCCGTCTTAAGGATGTGCATGAACTCTTCCTTGATACAGGAATTGGAAAGGATGGGTATTCCATCATCGGACAGGGAAAGGTGGACGAAATCCTAAGCAACCGCTCCGAAGACCGAAGGCTTATCTTTGAAGAAGCATCGGGGATAATGAAATACAAAGTAAGAAAGCAGGAAGCGGAAAAAAAGCTGGAGCAGACCCGGCAGAACCTTCTCAGGATCAACGACATAATTAATGAGCTGGAAGCTCAGTTGGAGCCTCTGAGGCAGCAGTCGGAGACGGCAAAGAAATATCTTGCCCTGCGGGAAACTCTTAAGGAGCTGGAGGTCAATGTTTACATAGAGAATATTGACAGATACAGGGAAAAGATTAAGGAGCTGGAAGAGCAATATTCAACCGTAAAAGAGAATATCAACAGCGAGAACAGGAAGCTGGAGGCTATTACGGCGGAAAACAGGGAAAAGACGGAGCGTCTGAAGCTCCTCAAGGAAACTCTGGAGATAAAAAAGCAGGAATATTATGACCTGGAGGGAAATAACGAAAGGTACAACTCCGAGATAAAGCTAAACGAAGAAAAAATAAACAACTATCTTCAGAATATCAGCCGCATGGACGGCGAGATAAATGAAATAAACCAGAAGATAGAGCATCTGGAAGAGGAGGAGAATTCCAGAAAGAGCAAAATTCAATACCTTACGAATAAGTATGAGGAGTACTCCAAGAAACTGGAGGAGTATGAGAAGAACCTTCAGGATATACTGGAATCCCTGGATGAGTCTGAAAGATATATCGAGAGCTTGAAAACCAGCATCATGGAAAAAATGGATGTGCTGTCGGACAAGAAGCTTCAGATAGGCAATGTGAAATCCCATATGGACAATATCAGGAAGAGGAAGGACAATATCGACAGGGAAATCCATGAATTATACCTCGAAAAAGACAGGGACAATATGCAGAGAGAGGACCTGTCGGAGAGTGTGCAAAAAGCTACAGAGGCAATAAAGGAAGGCCAGAAGGTTCTGGAAGAACTGAACAGGCAAAAAGAAGATTTAGACAGGGAGCTGGCGGAAAAGAGAAAAAAGCAAAACGCAATCCGGAATGATATTCAGTTCAAAAATTCGAGATATAAAATGCTCCAGGACATGGAGAAGAATCTGGAAGGCTACAATCGCAGCGTAAGGCAGATTCTTCAGGCATGCCGCCAGTCACCGGAATTTGGAAAAGGAATACATGGCGCTCTGGCTCAGCTTATCACAGTGGAGCAAAAATATGAAACGGCTGTGGAAATGTCCCTGGGGGGAGCACTGCAGAATATAGTCACCACCACCGAGGAAGATGCCAAAAAGGCTATTGAGTATCTAAAAAGCAGAAAACTGGGAAGAGCCACTTTTCTTCCGATCAGCGCGGTAAAGGGTAAGTACTTCGATGGCAGCCTCATAAATGAAATCAAAAAGCAGGAAGGTTTTTGCGGGGTGGCTTCGGATCTTATCAGCTGCAACCCTGAGTATAAAGGCATTATTTTAAGCTTTCTGGGCAAGGTGGTGGTGGTCGAAGACCTGGATTCCGGGATTAAAATGGCGCGCAAATTTGGCTACAACTTCAGGATAGTGACCCTGGAAGGAGATGTGCTCAGCACCAGTGGTTCCATGAGCGGTGGAAGCAGTGAAAACAAAGGGTCGGGAATTTTAAGCAGAAACAGGGAAATAATAGAGCTGAAAGAAGAAACTGAAAAGCTCAGCGCTGAGTTGGCCGATCTGGAGAAGGAAATTGGCAGTGTTATTGAAAAGATCAACTCAATAAATGGAGATATCTCAGCAGAGGAAGAAAAGATAAGAAATAACGAGCTAATAAAGGTGAGGGATGAAAGCCATTTAAAGCAGATATTGGAGAACATAAGAAAAACCGATGCAAAAATTGACATGCTGAAACAGGAAAGGGAGCAGTTGTCCCGCCAGGAAAAGGATACTGCTGACGAACTGGAAAAATACAATAGGGAATATGCCGAGATAGAAAAGGATATAGAAGAAACGAAAAAAATTGTTTCCGGTCATCAGGAAAAGCATAAGGAAGTGCAGACACAGCGTGACAACCTGCATAGCGATATAACCAACTTCAAGATATCCGTGAATTCCATTCAGGAGAGCATTGAAAGTGTCAAAGAAGCGCTGGTCAGGATTACCGGAGATAAGGAAGCCTCTTTAAAGAGCATTGCCAGAAGAGATGCGGAAAAGGCGAAGAATAATGAAGAGATAAAGATGCTAAAGGAGAGAAATGAAGGCTTAAAGAGGCTATTGAAGAGCAATGAAGTTGAAAAAACCGGAAAGACTCTTGAAATAGACAGGATCAGTGAGGAAAAGGATGTTTTGGAGGAGGAAACCTCCAACATCGTAAACCAAATCACTGAAATTAACAAGAACATAGTTCTCCTCCAGGAGGATTTCAACCGTATTGAAGTAAGAAAGGCCAAGCTTGAATCTGAAATGGAAGCAGTCCAAAACCGCATGTGGGATGAGTATGAGCTGACATATACCAATGCCCTGGAACTCAAAAAGGACATAGGTAGCGTCGCTCAGGCCCAAAAGAAGATCAACGAGTACAGGAATGAAATAAGGGAACTGGGTCCTGTGAATGTAGCAGCTATTGATGATTATGTAAAAACCAAGGAACGCTATGAGTTTATGACATTGCAGAAAAACGATATGGAGCAGGCCGAGGAGAAGCTGAAGAAAGTTATAAATGAGATGGTTTCCACGATGAAGCGGCAATTTCTGGAGCAATTCAGGCTTATAAATGAAAACTTCAACACTGTTTTCAGAGAATTGTTTGAAGGCGGGCGAGCTGAGCTGATACTGTCGGATCAGGAAAATGTCCTTGAGAGCGGTATTGAGATAGAGGTCCAGCCACCCGGAAAAAAGCTTCAGAACATGATGCTGCTGTCTGGTGGCGAAAGAGCATTTACAGCAATTGCCCTGTTGTTTGCAATACTGCGCTTGAGGCCGACTCCTTTCTGCATCCTGGATGAGATTGAAGCAGCCCTGGATGATGCCAATGTATACCGTTTTGCAGAGTATATCAGGAGATATTCGGACAACACCCAGTTCATCATGATAACGCACCGAAAGGGTACAATGGAAGCATCGGATACGCTTTATGGAGTGACCATGCAGGAAAGGGGAATTTCCAAGGTGGTATCCATGAAAATGGGTGAGAAGGTAAGCTGACAGGAGTATTATATGCTATAATCAGAGGGGATATCAAAGCCCTCCAAGCGGTTAGTCTCTGCAAAATATCATTGAATTTTTAGGGATGAAAATATATGTTAAAACTGCAGAGGAATGTACTGCGAGGAATGATGATAATGCTCAAAATATAGTAAAATCTACTGCAGAGGGATAAGGTTAATGCTCAAAAAATAATAAAAACTACTGTAGATGGATAAAGGCAATACTCAAAATGGCAATAAAAACCACTTTAGATGGGGAAAGTTAATGTTTAAAGCAATTAAAAAATCTTTTATATAGGATAAATGTATAATAAACAAACAACATTGAAAGGAAAGATGCAAGCCATGGGTTTTTTTGACAAACTTAAGGAAGGACTTCAAAAAACGAGAAAGGGAATAACGGAGAAAATCGATCAGATGCTGGTTTCTTTCGGAAAAATCGATGACGATCTGTTCGATGAGCTGGAAGAAATCCTTATCACCTCTGATGTGGGCGTAGAGACCAGTACCCGGATAATAGAGGATATGAAAAAGAAGGTCAGGGAAAGAAAAATAACCGATGCCTCGAAGGTAAGGGAGCTTTTGAAGGAGGAGCTTACAGAAATCCTCGGAATTGATAATTCGGAGCTGAAATTAGACACTCAACCGTCGGTCATAATCGTAATAGGTGTAAACGGTGTCGGCAAGACGACCTCCATAGGCAAGATAGCCCATTCCCTGAAGCAGAGGGGTAAAAAAGTCATCCTCGCAGCAGGAGATACATTTAGGGCAGCTGCGATAGATCAGCTCAATGTCTGGGCCAATAGGGTGGGTGTTGACATAATTAAACATACCGAAGGTTCCGATCCGGCAGCAGTGATCTATGATGCCGTGCAAGCAGCAAAAGCCCGCAAGGCGGATGTGCTTATTTGCGATACTGCCGGAAGGCTTCATACAAAGAAGAATCTGATGGAAGAGCTAAAGAAGATATCCAGAATACTGGACAGGGAACTCCCGGGAGCCAGCCGTGAAACATTGCTGGTGCTGGATGCCACCACAGGACAGAATGCGGTGCAGCAGGCCAAGATATTTAACGAATCGGCAGACATTACCGGAATAGTGCTGACCAAACTGGATGGTACTGCCAAGGGTGGAATTGTGATATCCGTAAAATCGGAGCTGAATATACCGGTGAAGCTTATCGGTGTCGGAGAAGGGCTGGATGATCTCCAGAGGTTTGACTCCAGGGAGTTTGTAGAAGCTTTGTTTTCATAATCCCGGGCATTTGCTGATATAAATGCTCTGCTAGATTATGTTTACTGAAAGTTACTATATTTAAGTCCTTGACAAAAGGTGGCTCATAACTTTATAATAAGGTGTAAAGTAAAAATGCTTTACACGAAAAGGGATTATAATGAATAGTGTATTTGAAATATCCTTACTGCTTGACTTTTATGGCCAATTGCTTACCAAAAGGCAATATGAAATTCTCGATCTGCATTACAACAGCGATTATTCGCTGGGGGAAATTGGAGAGTACTTTAATATAAGCAGGCAGGGGGTATATGACAATATAAAAAGAGGTAAAGCGGCATTGAACAAATTTGAGCAGAAGATGGGCCTGGTGCAGAAGTTCATGGAACAAAAGCACAGGGCGGAGGAAGTGCTGGTTTATCTCAAGAGAATTGACGCAAGTAAGCTGAGCAGTGAAGACAGACAGAATTTGGAAAAGGTGATAGATGGCATAACGGAGATTATAAGCAAGTTTTAGTGGTTATTTACTGTTTATCCAGGAGGATTTATATATATGGCATTATTTGAAAACCTGTCGGGAAAGCTTCAGGAAACTATAAAAAAGCTTCGTGGTCAGGGAAGGGTAACTGAAAAAGATGTGAAAGAGATGATGCGGGAAATCAAGCTCGCGCTTCTCGAAGCTGATGTTAATTTCAAGGTGGTTAAGGACTTCATAAATAAAGTGTCGGAAAGGGCTGTCGGCCAGGATGTTTTGGAAAGCCTTACGCCTGGACAGCAGGTTGTAAAGATAGTCCATGAAGAGCTGATAGAGCTGATGGGCCGGGAGCAGAGCAAGATAACCTTTTCGCCTAAACCTCCATCGGTTTATATGATGGTGGGCTTGCAGGGAGCCGGAAAAACCACCACCACCGGAAAGCTGGCAGGTTTGCTGCGGAAGCAGGGCAAGAATCCCCTTCTGGTTGCCTGTGACATCTATAGGCCGGCTGCTATAAAGCAGCTTCAGGTAGTAGGGGATCAACTCAATATTCCGGTTTTTTCAATGGGAGACAAGGTTAACCCGGTGGATATAGCAAAAGCTGCCGTCGAGCATGCAAAAAGCAGGCAGCATGACGTAGTCATAATAGATACGGCAGGACGCCTTCATATCAATGAAGAATTGATGGAAGAGCTTCATAATATAAAAGATGCTGTAAACCCCCAGGAAATATTGCTGGTGGTAGATGCCATGACCGGTCAGGATGCCGTCAATGTCGCTCAGAGCTTTAACGAAAAGCTGGGAATAGACGGAACCGTGCTGACAAAGCTGGATGGAGACACCAGAGGCGGAGCTGCATTGTCCGTCAGGGCGGTAACCGGCAAACCTATAAAGTTTGCGGCCACAGGGGAAAAATTGGGCGATATCGAGCCATTTTACCCTGATAGAATGGCGTCCAGAATCCTGGGGATGGGCGATGTATTAAGCCTGATTGAAAAAGCCCAGGAGAGCTTCGACGAGAAAAAAGCTCTGGAACTGGAAAAGAAAATGCGCACCATGCAGTTTACTCTGGATGATTTTCTGGAGCAGATGCAGCAGGTGAAAAAGATGGGGCCTCTCGACCAGGTGTTGGGAATGATCCCCGGCCTTAATCCGAAAGCTCTCGGGAATATTGACACCGAGCAGAATGAAAAGAAGATGAAGCATGTGGAAGCGATCATAAAATCAATGACAAAACAGGAACGAAATGATCCTTCCATCATCAATGGAAGCAGGAGAAAGAGAATAGCAGCCGGAAGCGGTACATCGGTTCAGGAAGTGAATAAGCTCCTGAAAGATTTTGAAGAGATGAAAAAGCTGTTCAAAATGATGAACGATATGGGTAAGCGCGCCAGCAAGGGCAAAGGCTTCGGAAAAGGCTTCGGCAAGTTTAAAATGCCGTTTTGATGGATTGATCCTGTAAGGACATTTTAATCTGTTGGTAATTAAATATGAATAGTAGACAATGTATATTGTTCATTATTCAATATTTTAATTAATATTATCGATGATTTGCAGAAAGGGGTGACAAAAATGGCAGTTAAAATCAGATTAAAGAGAATTGGAGCTAAAAAGAATCCATTCTATAGAGTTGTTGTTGCTGATTCAAGGTATCCCAGGGATGGAAGGTTTATAGAGGAAATAGGTACTTACAATCCTATGGTTGAACCTGCAGAGGTACGCATTGATAGCGAGAAGGCAAAAACTTGGTTGAAAAATGGTGCCCAACCTACAGATACAGTAAGAGCACTTTTGAAGAAGTCTGGAGTAATAGAGTAATATTTGACAATCATGAGCTTTACGGGAGGTAGTACCAATGAAAGAACTTCTCGAATCGATAGCAAAAGCCCTGGTAGATTATCCAGACGAAGTGTCTGTAAATGAGGTGGAAGGCGAGAAATCGCTGATACTCGAATTGAAAGTCTCAAAAGAGGATATGGGAAAGGTAATCGGAAAACAGGGCAGGATTGCAAAAGCAATAAGAACCGTTGTAAAAGCGGCAGCAGTAAAAGAAGATAAAAGAGTTGTTGTAGAGATTATTCAATAAAGGAAAGGGGACAGTGAAATGTCCTCTTTTCTTAAAATTACTGGTAAAAGCGCGGTGAATATTGATGCAGCAATATCTGGACGTGGGAAAGATAATAAACACCCATGGCGTCAGAGGTGAGGTAAAGGTATTTCCTTTGACGGATGACCCTCAAAGGTTTAAAAAACTGAAGTGGGTTTATATAGAAAGGCAATCATCTTTGGACAAGCTTAATATTGAAGGAGTAAAGTTCTTTAAGAATTTAGTCATTATAAAGTTTGAGGGCATAGATGATGCAAATTCTGCTGAAACTCTCAAAAACCTGAGTTTGAAGGTGGACCGGGAACATGCGGTGAAACTGCCGAAGGACACTTATTTTATCGCAGACATAATCGGCTGTGAGGTTTTTGAGGAGGATACCAGGCTGGGTATTGTGGAAGATGTGCTGCAAACCGGAAGCAACGATGTCTATGTGGTGAAAAGGGAAAACAAAAGGGATATCCTCATACCTGCGTTAAAAAGCGTGGTAACGGAGGTGTCCATTCCGGATAGAAAAATAAAGGTTGTGCTCCCGGAAGGATTGAAGGAAGATGAAGTTTGACATACTTACCCTGTTTCCCGAAATATTTGATGCTGTTTTAAAGGAAAGCATAATAGGAAGGGCACAGGAGAAAAATATCATTGAAGTTAATGCGATTAACATACGGGATTTCACCCTGGACAAGCACAGGAAAGTGGATGACTATCCTTACGGTGGCGGAACAGGCATGGTCATGATGGCACAGCCCATATATGATGCATATATGTCGATAGTGGAAAAGCTGGATTACAAGCCGAAGGTAATATACCTGAGCCCCCAGGGGAAGCTTTTCAACCAGAGCATGGCTGAAAGGTTGAAGGAAGAAAAGCATCTTATCCTTCTCTGCGGCCATTATGAGGGAATTGATGAGCGGATTATCGAAGAGATAGTGGATGAGGAAGTTTCCATCGGGGATTATGTCCTGACAGGAGGAGAGCTTCCGGCTATGGTGCTCATCGATTGCATAAGCCGCCTCGTGCCGGGAGTGCTGGCAAAGGAAGAAGCCTATCTGGATGAATCCCTGAACAACGGCATGCTGGAATACCCGCAGTATACCCGCCCTTATGAGTTTAAAGGAAGAAAAGTGCCGGATATATTGCTTTCAGGCCATCATGCCAATATAAACAAGTGGAGACGCCGGCAATCCATAAAAAGAACATATCTCAAAAGGCCGGATCTCTTCAGCCAACTGAATTTGAGTGATGAAGACAGGAAACTATTAGAAGAAGATTTGCGTTAAAATGATTTACAACAAAAATTTCATATGATATAATACTTACCGTGTGAATTACGGACGGTCCTCTGTTTGAAATACAAGAACGTCTAGGAAGGAAGGAGGAAACCTAATGGATATTATTAAGGCTTTGGAGCAAGAACAGTTGAGAACTGATCTTCCTGCAATAGAGATAGGTGATCTTGTTAAGGTTCATGTAAAGATCAAAGAAGGAAGCAGAGAAAGAATTCAGGTTTTTGATGGAACAGTAATCGCCATGAAAGGCGAAGGTTTAAAGGAAACTTTCACAGTTAGAAGAATTTCCTACGGCGTAGGGGTAGAGAAGATTTTCCCAAAACACTCCCCCAATATCGCTAAGATTGAAATAGTAAGAAAAGGTAAGGTTAGAAGAGCTAAGCTCTACTACCTGCGTGACAGAGTTGGTAAGGCATCAAAGGTTAAAGAAAGACTTGTATAAAGAAAAATATTGCATATAATAAAGGGGACGAAGGTCCCTTTTATTATATGGAAATTCTATACATAGCAAGGTTGGAGAAAATTATGGAATCTAATAAAGTTTCACCGGAATCGGAAAACAAGAAAAACAGTTTGCTAAAAGAAGCTTTACAATGGGTGCTGGCCATAGGTATAGCAGTCGTGCTGGCATTTTTGATAAGAGGTTTTGTATTTGAACAGGCTCTTGTCATGGGAGATTCAATGCAGGATACCCTGTTTGACAAGCAGCGCCTGATTGTTTATAAAACAGGATATTTCTTTCATCCTCCGGAAAGGGGAGACATAATAATTCTGGAATATCAGAAAGGCTCTTTTAAGTTTCTTCCTGTTCCTGACCCGAACGAAATTGATTATATTAAAAGAGTCATAGGCTTGCCGGGGGATGTGGTGGATATAAAGGACGGCAGTGTGTATGTAAACGGGGAAAAGCTTGACGAACCCTATGCCAAAGGAAGGACAGAACCTTACGGAATGGAGTTTCCGATAACAATACCTGAAAACAAGGTTTTTGTTTTGGGTGACAACAGGGAAAACAGCAGTGACAGCAGGCAGATAGGGCTTATTGATTTTGATCGCATAAAAGGAAAAGCTGTTTTCAGGATATATCCATTAAAGGATTTTGGTACTATATATTAGCATATGCAGGGAGGAAATGATGAACATACAGTGGTTTCCCGGACATATGGCGAAAACCCGCAGGTTGCTCGCGGAAAACCTTAAACTCGTAGATATTGTAATAGAGCTTTTGGATGCGAGAATACCAGCTAGCAGTAAGAATCCGGAAATTGACGAGATTATTAAAAATAAGCCAAGGGTAGTTGCATTAAACAAGTCGGATCTGGCCGACGGCGAAATATCGAAGGAATGGGGTAAATGGTATAGCTCACAGGGTTATACCAATATTTTTATTGATGCTGTAAGGGGTACCGGCATTAATGAACTTAAAAGCAGGCTTCGCACAATGATGAAGGACAGAAGGGAAAAAGACCTTCAAAGGGGAAGGATATTCAGACCGATAAGGACCATGGTGGTGGGCATACCCAACGTGGGGAAATCCTCCTTCATCAATAAGATTGCCGGCCGGGCCAGCGCAGCGACGGGAGACAGGCCTGGTGTCACCCGCAGCAAGCAGTGGATAAGGCTAAATGAGGAGATTGAGCTTCTTGATACTCCAGGAATATTGTAGCCCAAGTTCGACGACCAGCAGGTGGCCTTAAATCTTGCTTTTACAGGGGCGATAAAGGATGACATATTGGACACGACAGAGATTGCGGGCAAGCTCATGGAGCAACTAAGCCTGACTTATCCGGACAGCTTGAAAGGAAGGTTCAAGCTGGAGTCCCTGGAAGGCAAGGATGGAATAACCTTGCTGGAGGAAGCCGGAAGGAAAAGGGGATGCATCATTTCCGGCGGCGAGATTGATTATTCCAGGATTGCTTCCATCGTGCTGGATGAGTTCCGGGCGGGAAAAATCGGAAGGATAACGCTGGAGAGGCCGCCTGAAAGCTTAGGGAAGGAAAGTTGAAAACGGTGGATGGTCAAATGGAGAAAAAGTTGAGAATAAAAGATGTGGAGAATATTATCAAGGATATGGATGTGGATTCTGCCATAGCTTATCTGGAATCCTTAAAAAGCACCTGTGACATCAATCTTGACAGGCTGATGGATAAGTACAGGAGGAAAAAGGCTTCCCTGGAAGAGGAAAAAGGCAGATTCGCCCATATGTGTAAGTTTGAGAAGGATGCATATCAAAAAGGATACCGGTACATTGCCGGGGTTGACGAAGCGGGCCGGGGGCCTTTGGCAGGTCCGGTGGTTGCTGCTGCAGTGATTTTACCTGAGGATGTTTTCATTGAAAAGTTGAACGATTCGAAGAAGCTGTCTCCGAAGCAAAGGGACATGCTATATGATATTATAATGGAAAAGGCTGTGGCTTATGGGATTGGCATGGTTGATGAGAAATGCATTGATGAAATAAACATCCTCAATGCCACGAAAAAGGCTATGTCAAAAGCAATAGAGCAATTGAATCCCAAGCCTGATCTGATACTTACCGATGCTGTTAAACTGGAAGAGGTTAATATAGAACAGATACATATAGTAAAGGGTGATACTCTAAGCGTTTCAATAGCTGCTGCTTCCATAATTGCCAAGGTAACCCGTGACAGGATAATTACCGGGATGGACGGCCTTTATCCCCAGTATGGATTTGCTAAGCATAAAGGTTATGGGACAAAAGAGCATATTGATGCTATAAAAAAATACGGAATTTGTCCGATACATAGAGTGAGCTTTACTAAACATTTTACCGTATAGCTTTCCAAATATGCTCATAGGTGGTTTTTATGAAAATTGATTCAATCCTGCAGATGAATAATATCAGCATACCTGTCTCATCAGATGCCCTGAGCAGTCTGAACATTGGGGATGTCATAAAGGCAAAGATCGTTGAAATGTCTTCAAAGGAGCTTACCATGAAGCTTTTTGACGGTACTGTTTTTACCGCGGCCTTGGCCAATGCTATAGATGCAAAGCCCGGGGATTACCTCACTCTGCTTTTAAAAGCAAGGCTCGACAGCCAGCTGATAATGGAGCCTGTAAATTCAGAACTCATAAAGCCAGAAGAGGAGAGCGCCCCAAAGCTTCTGATGAACTTTGGGATAAAACCGGATCAGACCAGCCTGGATATCATAAAGGAAATGCAAAGCAGCAGGATACCTTTGACAAAAGAGCTGTTTCTTAATCTTCTTGACGCAGTAAAAAATATAAAAGAGCTGACACCTTCCAAAGCGGTGTTTCTTTATTCCCATGATGCAGACTTTACAAAGGGAAATGCCGATGCGCTAAACCAGCTGGTGGAAGGAAAATTCAAGCTTGGGTCTGAGATGGAGCAAATTTCCCGCCTTCTGGAGGATATCATAAAACAAGAAAGCCAGACGCAAAGCACAGTAAAAAATCAACAGCCTTCACTGCCGGGCGGTTTAGAAGAAGCTGTCTACTCCTTTTCAGAAGAAAACCGCAATGTTTCAACTGCTGGGAACGTCGTCAATTCCAACACAACAGATATTCCGAAAAACATAGCTGATATTTTAAGCCGGCTTTCTGACGGAGCGGGCGACTTAACCATCCTGAAAGAGGAAATATATAAGCTGATCGAAAACGGGAATTTGTTGAATGTTGAAGAAGACGGTAATCCAGAGCTTTTGAGCATGCTGAATTCGATAAAAGGTTCCAACGATGAAAACTCCAATAATATCAGGCTGTTGCTGGAGAAGGTTATTAATGCAGGCAGAGAGAACAATTTAAAAAGCGATGAGACCGGTCATCAACCACTTAAAGCAGCAGAAGATGAAACCGGTGCTTATAAAGAAAGGGATATGGCATCAATTAAAAGAGAGCTGGACAGTCTATTTCTGGATATCAGCAAACCGGATATCGATAAAGATAGTGTAAACCTAAGGCAGTTGTATAGGGATATGCTGGCAAAGCTGTCGGAATTGAAAGAGGCCGTGCTGTCATCCCGGCTTCCGGAAAATCCGGAGTTATTGAACCGCATGGATAATATTGAAAATAACATCCGCTTCATGAATGAGATCTACAATAATTCCGTATATATTCAGATTCCTGTCAGACTCCCTGAAAGAAATGGCACAGCGGAGCTTTATATACTAAAAAAGGGCTCAAAACGGAAGAGGATAGACCCGGAAAATTTTACAATGCTGATAGCATTGAACACCAACAATATGGGTACTGTAGAAACGCTGGTTTCCCTGCGGGGAAAGAGCATCAATCTCAATATACGAGTGGAAAATGAAAAAGTAATGGAATTTTTTAAAGAAAATCATACGGAGCTTTATGAAAGCTTAAAGGAAAAAGGCTATAGATTGGCGGATATAAGGTATTGCATTATTGATGAGGGAATTAATGTGATGAATGTGGAAAAGGTTGTCAAAAAGGTTACAGTGGGAAACTCCTCCATTGATTATAAAATATAGGCTTTTTGATGCTTATATAAAGCAGGAGCTGAAGGAGTAATGCGATGAACAAGCATAAAGACGGCAAAATCATAGAGGCTGCTGCATTAAGTTATACACCTGGTGAAGATAAAGCACCAAAGCTGATTGCGGCAGCTAAAGGCGAAGCTGCGGAAAAAATTATAGAAAAAGCAAAAGAGAACAATATACCTATATATAAAGATGAAGGTTTAGTGAGTTTGCTGGGAAAAATGCGGATAGGCAGTGAAATACCCGACGAACTGTATGATGTGGTGGCCGGAATTTTAGTATATGTGAGCGATATGGACAGGATATTTGGTGAAAAGCATGGACGGAAGAAATAAAAGGAAGCTGGGAAGCTTCGGAGAGGAAATTGCTGCAGACTTTTTAATCAAAAGCAATTATAAAATAGTTAATAGGAATTTCAGAATAGGCAAGTTGGGAGAAATTGATATAATCGCCTGGGATGGGGAATATATTTGTTTTATCGAAGTAAAAACCAGGCGCAGTTTTTTATATGGCACTCCTTCAGAAGCCGTAAGCAAAAGCAAGCAAGCTGTCATCAGAAATTTGGCCGGTATATACCTGGATAGATACGGCCTCAATGACAGCAAAGCAAGATTTGATGTTATCGAAATCATATACCGGGACAAGGCGGATTACGACCTTAACATTATCAAGAATGCGTTTTAGGAGGTATACTATGATTATAGTTGATGCTCACTGTGACACGATTACAAGGCTGATGGAGACAAAGGAGAATCTCATCAAGAATAATTGCCATGTAGATATTGAAAGAATGAAGCAAAAAGGCAGCTATGTCCAGTTTTTTGCCGCGTTCATAAGTCCTGAATATTGTCAGGCTTATGCAATGAAACGTGCCATGCAGATTATTGATAAGTTTTACCAACAGATAGAAATATATAGTGACAATATAATGTCATGTTGTAATTACAGGGATATTGAAAATGCTGTGAGCTCCTCCAAAGTAGCGGCCATCCTCTCCATTGAGGGTGGAGATGCATTGCAGGGAGACCTTTCGGCTCTGAGGATGTTTTATAGGCTTGGAGTGAGAAGCCTATGCCTTACATGGAATCACAGAAATGAAATTGCCGATGGTGTTGCCGACGGAATTACCGGCGGCGGACTTACTCCCTTTGGAAGGGATGTAATCATGGAAATGAACCGGTTGGGCATGATTGTGGATGTATCACATTTGTCCGAAAGAGGTTTCTGGGATGTGGTTGAAATATCCGGGCAGCCTATTATAGCTTCCCATTCAAATGCCAAAAGCGTATGCTCCCACAGGAGGAATCTAACGGATGAGCAAATTCTTGCGTTGAAAAACAACGGCGGAGTTATGGGAATGAATCTGTGTCCGGCGTTTCTGACCAACGAAGGGGAAGCTTCCCTTAAAGATGTCATAAATCATATAGAGCATATAGCTTCGGTTGGAGGTATTGATATTATAGGTATAGGCGCAGATTTTGACGGTATTGACGACACTCCAAGGGAGATAAAAGGAGTGGAGAATATTGACGGGATATTCAACGAGCTTCTTAAGCTGAACTATCCTCAGGAGGCAGTTGATAAGATTGCCGGAGGTAATTTTCTGAGGGTGATCCGGCAGGTTTTAAAATAAGTTTATACAAGTTTTAATTTTAAGGAAGAAGAATGTTTCGATAAGCATATTAAAATAGAACATGAAGTTTGTAAAAGCAGAAAACGTTAAGTGTTCTATTTTTTCGTCTTTAGATAATGCTGTAGTAAAATAATATGATTTAGCTGAAGAACCCGATATCAACTGCAGCCAATTCCAATGCTTATTACTTATATAAGCTTATTGCTTCTTTAAAAAGAAGCTAAGTAAAAAGACAGCGACTTGATTCGATGTGGGGTGCGCCAACCATCGAGTTTTAAAGCAAAAAAGCTTGCTGCTTTGCTTTTATCGGCAGAACATGTATCTTACAATTTTAGCACAAAGTGTATCGTAGTATAAGATTGATACGGCTGTTAAAACTAAAACATATATCAACATTAAAGCAACTGGAGGTATAGTTTATGAAAAAGCAAAAACTGATGGTTTTAGCAGCAGTATTGATTCTGTCGATAGTATTATTATATACCGGATGCACAACCGGTAATCAGGATAATAAGCAGGGAGCAACCCAGCCGGGTACAACCACCCAAAATGATAAAACGCAAACCGGCGATACAACTCAGCCTGAAGATACTAAACAGGATGAAAATAAACCGGCTGAAACATATAAGGATGGAACCTATGAAGGAAAAGGCGATGCCTGGGAGCATGGTTCTGAGGATGCTACAGTAGAAATCGCCAATGGCAGGATAACCAGCATTGTCTTAAGGAGACTGGATGACAAAGGCAATGAGGTTGACTATGAGAAATGGACCGGACAAGAGGTGGACGGAAGAGTATATCCCAATTTGAAAGAATACAGGGTTGAAATGGCAAACAGGATGATTGAGAAGCAAACTTATGACGTTGATACTATAAGCGGTGCAACAGTTAGTACAAAAAACTGGAAAGTGGCAGTCCAAAGAGCTCTTGAAAAGGCAAAATGACTCTATACTAAAAAGGTAAAATATAGTGGAAATACTTATAGGATGGATATCCTCATGCCTATTTGTAAAGGGTATCCTCTTTTTGCATTTACATAGAAACCTACATACGACAGCAGTTTAAATAATTTTGTCCTGGGACAAACTTTATGCTTGAAATATGGCTGGTCTATATCTATACTGTATATGTGTACAAACTATATATATATTAAAATGGAGGTCGTACTAAATGCAGGATCTATTTGGTGGAATACTTAATCTTAGTTGGGGAAATCTGGTTATGTTCGCTGTAGCAGGTGTTCTGATATACCTGGCTATAGTTAAGGAATATGAACCGATGCTTCTTCTACCTATAGGCTTTGGCGCAATTCTGGCCAATATTCCTCTGTCTTCTGCAATCGGAGAAGAGGGATTTCTGAGTATCCTATATAATACAGGTATAAAGACGGAGCTTTTCCCAATACTTATTTTCATTGCAGTAGGTGCAATGATCGATTTTACACCGCTTCTGCAAAATCCTTTCATGCTGTTTTTCGGTGCAGCAGCGCAGTTTGGAATCTTTTTCACCATGATGGTGGCGATATTTTTCGGATTTGATATCAAGGAGGCGGCATCAATAGGAATTATAGGAGCAGCAGACGGGCCGACATCGATATTCGTGGCTTCGCAGTTCGCAGAAAAGCTACTCGGACCCATTTCTGTGGCAGCTTATTCCTATATGTCTCTTGTGCCGATAATACAGCCTCCTGTGGTAAAAGCCCTTACAACCCGTAAGGAAAGAATGATCAGAATGGAATATAAACAGGTAGAAGTACCTCAAATAGTAAAAATCCTGTTCCCGATAATGATAACGGTTATAGCAGGAATAATTGCTCCGATAAGTGTTTCCCTTGTTGGTGCCCTCATGTTTGGTAACCTTATCAGAGTTTGCGGAGTTTTGGACAGGCTCTCCAATTCGGCGCAAAACGAGCTTGCAAATCTTGTTACGCTTCTCCTGGGAATCACCATCGGTTCAACAATGACGGCAGAAGACTTCCTGGATCCAAGAACAATCCTTATCATGATTATGGGACTTGTTGCCTTTATATTCGATACCGCAGGTGGAGTATTGTTTGCAAAGTTCCTTAATCTGTTCCTGAAAAACAAAGTAAATCCGATGGTAGGGGCAGCCGGAATATCTGCTTTCCCGATGTCAGCAAGGGTTATACAGAAGCTGGCGCAGAAGGAAGACCCGACCAACTTCGTTCTGATGCAGTCCATCAGCGCAAACGTGGCAGGACAGCTGGGTTCTATAGTGGCAGGCGGACTTCTTCTGGCGCTGGTACCGGCATTATTAAAGTAGGAGGATATCACAATGAATATAAATTGGGATAGTGTTTTGGAAAATGCCAGAATTGGCAGTTTAGTTACTCTTTATGGCTTAGGTGGAGTATTCCTTGTTTTGATCTTATTTTACGTGATAACTAAATTGATGGTTAATATTGCTAACAAAGCTTCTGCAAAAGAATAATTATAAGGTTTATTCAATACGGCGCATCCATACATAAAATTGTATGGATGCGTCTTTTTACAGGCTTTCAAGGGGTAGCAGGCACTACATTTGTCATTGACTTCTTTCACTGAAAATGTAAAATTGTATATAGAAGGAATATGTAGAAAATTAATGATACATTAATAAACATTAGTTTACAAGGAATAATATGTTATGAGAATGAAAATTTTATGTATATTGGTTACGGCTGTAGTGGTGTCATCATGTTCCACGGGTGATTCAAACAAAGGCATCATCCTTTCAACTAATACCATTAAACAGAGTCAAAATGAAAATTCTGAGGATTTGGCTGAGTCAGCATTGGATGAAGTAGAGGACACACAGCATACTGTACCATCATTAGAATATAAATTTAATGATATCTTGTTGAAGGTTAAATTTGAACTTAGTCATAATTCAGTAAATCCCAAGGCAAAAATGCATATTATTAAAGGGGATCAATGGTATATTTGGGAAGATGAAGTACCAATCGAGTGGCTTTTAGCAGAAGGAAATGTAGATAACATACCCGAATTCAACCTTCCCCATACGAACGTAATTAATGGCCATGACACAAATGATTATTTGTTGTTCCGCTATTACTTTACCGGCAATGCCCATGAATATGACTCACGTTGCTTTTTATTTAAAGAAGAAGGTGATATGTTGAGTCTGGTGTCCAACTTAAACAATTTATCTGTAACAAGTACAATTGAGCAGGTGGACTGTGTGATTGTCGATATAACTGCACACGGTGGGAGGGATTCTAAAGCCATCAGTCAATCCTCGCATGTATTGACAGAGGAAGAGAAAAAGTTACCACTAAGTGAGCAGATTAATGCGGTCTCTAATGTTTTTTATGAGCTATTTGGTGAAGATACTGAGAAAAACTCTTACTACTATTACATGCATTATAGGCTTCAAAGTCCGTTTTTTGGTATAAACGAAGTTATATATCCGGCAGACATTCGAAGCAAATGGATTGAAGGTGCACGATTCGCGAATCATAAGTGGTATGATCTTACAGATATAGATGGCGATGGGTTTGAAGAAATTATATATAAAAACAAATTTGTAAGCAGTCATGATTTATGTAGATTATTCTCCCTTTTGTCCATTGACGCACAGGGGAAACTGACTGCAATTTTTTCTAAGGTATTGAACATGGAAGAGGCATTTATCTATGATTTGCTATTCCCGACCAATGCTCTGTCTATGGAAGAGTTAAATTCAGCAATGGCGCAGTCTGGATATGAATCGGATTCCTTGCAGGCTGCCTTTGTTGGATTGGTGGAAAACAATACTATTATTAAAGATCAAAACGGAAGGTATCGAGCCAATATTCATATGGTAACCCCTCAAAAAGTATTCTGACAAGATGTCATCCTAAACGACTTTTTCCCAGAATAGGCAAGGTAAGTGTATTTAGGGCAATCGTCTCATTCTTACACAAAAATCTTTTATATTCTCAATTTATATCAAACCATCTGCAAAACAGGTGGTTATAATTTATTGTACTTCTTTAGGTACATGAAATTAAAATTTTTGCATAATTCATATCAGAAACTTGCAAAAAGTCATAGTATGTATTAGAATAATATATAAAAAATTCGGATAGAAATCCGTCAGATGTATTAAAATCAATAATAGGAGAATGATGAAATGAGACGCTTTGAAGACATGGATATTGTTGATTTGCAGGAATTGCAGATAGAATTGCAGAATAGATATGATGAGTTTAAAGCCCAGAATTTGAACCTGGATATGTCCCGGGGCAAACCGGGTGCGGATCAGTTGGATCTTACCATGGAAATGCTGGATTGCATAAACAGTGAAAGCCGCTTGATTGCGGAAAACGGCATTGACTGCCGCAACTATGGGTTGATTGATGGAATTCCTGAAGCAAAAGAGCTTTTTTCCAAAATGCTGGGGGTAACAACGGAGGAGATCATTGTTGGAGGCAATTCCAGCCTTAATATAATGTATGATACTGTTGCCAGAGCCATGACCCATGGTGTATTAGGCAGCGAACTTCCCTGGGGCAAATTGCCCAAGGTAAAGTTTTTATGCCCTGTGCCCGGATATGACAGGCACTTTTCCATATGCGAGTTTTTTGGAATAGAAATGATAAATATAGATATGAAAAGTGACGGCCCGGATATGGATGCCATTGAGAAGCTTGTAAGCAGCGATGAGTCCATAAAAGGTATCTGGTGTGTGCCCAAATACAGCAATCCACAAGGAATTACATATTCCGATGAGGTTGTGGACAGATTTGCCCGTTTAAAGCCAAAAGCAAAGGATTTTCGAATTTTCTGGGATAATGCCTATGCGGTGCACCACCTGTCGGATAAACATGATGAGCTCAAAGATATTCTGGCAGCTTGCAAGGAAGCCGGAAATCCCAACATGGTGTTTATATTTGCTTCAACATCCAAGATCAGTTTTCCGGGAGCCGGTGTTGCAATGATAGCTTCCAGCAAAGAAAATATTGATTTCATTAAAAAGCAGATGTTTTTCCAGACCATCGGGCCGGACAAAATAAACCAGTTGATGCATGTTCGCTATTTCAAGACGGTGGAAGGAATTGAGGAGCATATGAAAAAGCATGCCAAAATCCTTAAGCCCAAATTTGATACCGTGCTGAGCATCCTTGATGCAGAACTGGGCGGAAAAGACATCGCTTGGTGGAATAAACCTAATGGCGGCTATTTCATAAGCCTTGATACGATGGACGGTTGTGCAAAGGATGTAGTTGCCATGGCCAAGGAAGCAGGTGTCACGTTGACAAAAGCGGGAGCCACTTACCCCTATGGCAAGGACCCTCATGACAGAAACATACGTATCGCGCCTACTTATCCTACTTTAGAAGAGCTTAAGAAGGCAATAGAAATCCTTTGCATTTGCGTACAGCTGGTAAGCATAAAGAAAATCTTGAAAAGCAGGACACACAAGCTTCATTTACTGAAGGTAGGGAGTTAAAGCGTATAGAGCTTAACATATTGTTTGAAATATTACACCTGGTAAACACCGGGGTATCCAAGGGATGCCTTGAGACGTGGAAATCTGCTGCAATGCTTGCATTCGTGAGTAAACAATAATATAATAATTTTGGGTTTTCTAGCAGGTATAGCTTCCGTTAGATTATCCAATCATCAATCTCATATTCATAAATATTTAGGCGGGAGGATTTCTATCCCGCAATTTTTTTTCGTGGAATTTGGGTATATCACCCATTAATTGATTTGATATGTGGATTTAAAATATAAAAATATGTATAATAATTGGTATTAATAGATTAGTTGGAGGTTGAAGGATTTTGAGAAATACTTATGAAAGCCCTTTTAATGCACGGTATGCCAGTGAGGAAATGCAGGAGCTTTTTTCACCGGATATGAAGTTCAGAACGTGGAGAAGATTGTGGATCGCCTTGGCAGAAGCAGAAAGGGAACTGGGCCTTAATATAACCGATGAGCAGATTGAACAATTGAAGCAGTTCAAAGATGACATAAACTATGAAGTTGCAGAGCAAAAGGAAAAAGAATTCCGGCATGATGTGATGGCTCATATCCATGCATATGGGGAACAGTGTCCTGACGCAAGAGGGATCATCCATCTTGGTGCCACATCATGCTATGTTGGTGACAATACGGATGTTATCATAATGACGGAAGCTTTAAAGCTCATCAGAAAGAAGCTGGTGGCGGTTATAGGTAAACTGTCGGAATTTGCCGTAGAATACAAGAGTTTGCCGACATTGGGCTTCACACATTTTCAGCCGGCCCAGCTTGTAACGGTAGGAAAGAGGGCTTGTCTGTGGATTCAGGATTTGCTGATGGATCTGGAGGATCTTGAATATGTGCTGCAGAATATGAGATTGCTCGGCTGCAAGGGCACTACAGGAACTCAGGCAAGTTTTCTGGACTTGTTTGACGGAGACCATGAAAAAGTCAGGAAGCTGGACATGCTTATAGCTGAAAAGATGGGCTTTAAGAAAGTTTTTCCCGTCTCAGGTCAAACCTATTCCCGAAAGCTTGACAGCAGGGTTTTGAACGTCTTGAGCGGTATAGCCCAGAGCGCATATAAGTTTGCCAACGATATAAGGCTGCTTCAAAGCCTTAAGGAAATAGAAGAGCCTTTTGAGAAAAAACAGATAGGTTCTTCCGCAATGGCATATAAAAGAAATCCCATGAGGAGCGAAAGGATATGTGCCCTGGCAAGATACGTGGTTATCGATGCCTTGAACCCGGCAATAACAGCTTCCACCCAATGGTTTGAGAGAACTCTCGATGACTCTGCCAACAAGCGCATAAGCATTCCTGAAGCGTTCCTTGCTGTAGATGCTATATTGGGAATTTATATCAATGTTTCCAGTGGCCTGGTTGTTTATCCTAAGGTTATTGAAAAGCATGTTTTGGAGGAGCTGCCCTTTATGGCAACGGAAAATATTCTGATGGAAGCGGTTAAAAAGGGCGGTGACAGGCAGGAGCTCCATGAACGCATCAGGATTCATTCCATGGAGGCAGGCAAGCAGGTCAAGGTAGAGGGAAAGAAAAATGACCTGTTGGAAAGGATAGCTGCCGACAAGGCTTTCGGCATGAGCTACGAGGAGCTGGAAGCGGTGTTGAAGCCGGAGAACTATATCGGAAGATCACCGGAACAGGTGGATGAGTTTATAAAGGAATATGTCAAACCGGTTCTGGAAAAATACGGGATTGAAAACATCGAGGTCGATCTCAAGGTATAGATTTGGCTGATTACTAGGTTCTTGTCACTGTATTAATGAATTCAAATACGTCCTTTGTGGACTTTCATCACAGATTGACGGCATGTTTGTCATACCAGCAAAGCCCTGTCTGCATAATATTGCGGACAGGGCTTATGAGCAAAACCGGCGGCCAAAAAGGGTTGATGGGCGACAACTTTGTGTTTTTATAGCAGAGTGTTAAGACGGATTTTTGCATCATATACCGTTAACACTTTTAGATTATGTTAAACAACATTACTATTGGGGAATTGGTTAACATACCACTTACTCTGTAATTCAAACATTTTCTTATATTCCCCTTCTTCGCTTATCAATTGATAATGATTACCGTCCTGCACAATTTCACCATTTTTCATAACTATGATCCGGTCTGCTATTTTTGCGGAACCTAAACGGTGAGTAACGATGATAGCTGTTTTTGAACTGCAAATCTTTGAAAAATCGTTATATAACTCCGTTTCTTTTATCGGGTCAAATGTGTTTATATGCTAACCGGGCTTGCTTTAAAGCGAATTCTTTTCGTAAAACTGCATTTAATTTATTCCTGCCAGACGTATCGATAAGTTGTGCAATTGAAGATATAGTATTTGAATAAATCACATAAACCATAATTAAAATTATCGGTAAAAATATCGATGAATACGGTGTTTTGCCATTAAATATGTCCATAGCTGTATTAATAAATTGACCTATCACAAGAGTTTGATAAGCTGGAATAAGTGAGCCTACAATCGTATTAACAACAGCGAATAAAGTCTGAGCTGTTTAGGTTCAGTCAGCAGCTTAGGAGCTTTTCCAAACCCTGTTCCCAATTCAGTCAGAATAATTTTGCCGTCATCAAGCTCAATCAGACTTTTTCTTTCAAACAGTTGAATTAGTGACTCTATAGAGGAAGCTAAATATAGTAAATCTTAAGAGGTTGTATAAATAATATTTCCGCAATTTTTAAGTGACGCAATGTAGTATTATTTTGAACTGTGTTGAAATATACATGAATTTCCTGTAGAATAGTTATGATGTATTTACATCATAAATGGTAAGGAGGCACTCTTTCGACAGGAAGAGCTAACAATTGAAGATGTCTCCTTGTGAAAGATGGGAGGCAACTCTTATGATAAATAAATACGGTGACACGCCTTTATATATACAACTAAAAAATCTGATCATCGAGAAGATAAAAAATGGGGAATACAAAGAAAACAGCAAAATCCCGTCAGAGCAGGAATTTTGCGAAATGTACGATATCAGCAGGCCTACGGTGCGCCAGGCTATAAGTGATCTCACCAACAGCGGTTATCTTTATAAGGAAAAAGGAAAGGGTACCTTTGTATCGGAAGCAAAGTTAAAAATTGATATCAAGGATTATTCGGGATTTACGGATTCTATTTTGGATAGTGATATGCCAGGAGAAAGAAGCATAATTTTTTCCGAGCGTATCGACATTAGAGATAATCAGGAGCTGTGTGCTGCTTTTGGAGTCAGTCCCGGTCACAATGCAGGATTTGCAAAGATTGTATATGTAAACTTACGAAATGATAGTCCCATAGCACTTAACGTATCATATATACCATTGAACCTGTTTCCGTCAATAATTGAGGATATTAATGCCAATAAGCCTGCCTATGATATTATGCGTGGCAAATACCCCCTGCTTCCGTCAAAAAGCAGCAGTTCTCTGGAGGTTATTTATGCCGGACAGGAAGAAAGCCGATTCCTGAAGGTGCAGCAGGGCCACCCTTTGATTTGCATAAAGAATAAAATTAGTTCAAAGAGCGGACAGACAGTCGAATACGTAGTATCAAAATATCGCGCGGACAAATGCAAAATGTTTTTTGAAAATGCCAGGTAAGTGATATATTCTACCTGCGTAAGGAAAAAGCTCATGAGAATATTCACTTGGAATATCCCAAAAAGAGTTTCCCACACATGTTAAATTTATGACAGTTAGCACAGGAATGGATGGCTTTACAACTCAGTTTATCATTGCTTTGCAGTCTCTATAATTGTCTGTTATTCTTTGAGGGCATAAATGGCAATGGGGTGAATACAAATATGTTAAAACAATGTGTTCTGTAGGAGGTATTCACCTTGAGCAAATATAACAAGCAAATTATCGAAAAAATGGTCAGGATTGAGGAAACCCTTGAAGCTATTCGGGCAGAATTATCTGAGATAAAAGAGAAGCTTGTACATCAACCGGCACGAGAGTCCACCGGAGGTCAAGCAAAAAAATTGGATGTTGTTAATAATGCTGTTAAAGGAACGGTATGGGAAAAATATCCCGAACAATATAGAAGGCTTTTAGCAATTGTCGGAAGCTTGTCTTTTGATGCATGGTTTGGATCGGTCAGAAGCATTGAAGTAAAAGATGATTCCCTTTATTTAATAGTAGAAGACGAGTTTATAAAAAATGCTCTGAGCGCCAGGTATAGCAAAGAATTGAAACATGTATTCAGTGTTGAAAAGGTTTTTATCAATTCTTTGGAGAATAGAGATTAAAGGCATAGAAATCAGTAAAGGCATGAATAAGTTAAAGGAGATTTTATGGTGAAGTTAATTGAAAGATACAATGGGCAGTTATCATTTATGATTGTGTATTGGTTTATCTGCCTTGTAATGTTTTTACGCACTTTTAGTTTCCTTTATATAATGCTGGCTTGGAATGTCTTTTTAGCCATGTTGCCATTGCTTTTTGCGGTGAAAGTCAGATATGCCATTGAACGAGGAATTTTTGGACAGACTGTTTTTTGGGCTATTTTCTGGCTGCTGTTCTTTCCAAACTCTGTTTATATGATAACGGATTTTATTCATATATCAAATGATAAGCTTCTGCGGATAATAGAAGCGGATAGATACTCACAGGTCGGAGATGTCATGTATAGCACCGATATTGCAGCCTGGGCAAAGTTATTGGTAATAGGAATCGGATTTTTGTTTGCCATATTAGTTGGCTTGGAATCCCTCTATTTGATTGAACAGGGCATAAAAAATAAAGTGTCAAAGCTGTTCAGCCGTTTAGGGATTTTAATGGTGGCGTTGTTATCCGGAGTAGGTGTCTATATCGGGAGATTTTTACGGTTTAATAGCTGGGATGTGTTTCTTAAACCTTTTCATTTGCTGGATCAACTCTGCACAGGAATGGATGGATTTGCAGTTCAGTTTATTGCTGTTTTTGCAGTCTTTATAATTGTCTGTTATTCTTTATATAGAGCATTTAGAAGCAAACCAACGGCTGAGACAATATGAAAGAGAGGGATAGAATGAGAAAAAGCTTTTTTAAAGTTATAAGGGCAATTATTTATTTGGAGCCATCAAGCTGGCGCTCATGCCTGGGTAGAGTTTTTTTCTGATGGAAAATGGCATTTTGCAGACCCTTCCCGGGGAGGAAGCAAAAATTTTGACAGCGTTGATGGACTTCATTTATCCTATGGAGAAAAAGAGCACATAAAAAAGGTTTTTGAAGAAAATGTTGAATGGGCATGTGCCGATTTTAATATAATCGGTGCTATGAGCAGTCCATTGCGGTTTGTGGCAGCAGCTTCAAGTGAAAATGTCACTATGTCGCCAGTAGGTTATATAGATAACAGCAGCAGGTATATACTGTTTGCTTTAGTGGCAATTCTTCTAATTGCTGTTGAGGCCATAATAAAAAAGAAAACGGAAGCACAAAAAGTATCCTTTTGAGCTTAAGCTGTGATAAGACCATGGAAAAGCGCTGTCAGTAGTTCATATACGATTAATGGATGAATATAACGAGGCTAAAGATTTTCTCTACCTCTTACATGTGGCAGCTGCCTGATTTCACAATGGACGGTGAGTTAAAATCTCCAGCTTCGTTGAAACGGCGTGTGGAAATTGCTACGCAATTTATTCTGTTGTTTAAAAATTATATTAACGGAGGGTTTTTATGAGTATATTTGGAGGGCTTTTCGGTCCCAGTCAACAAGAAATCTGGAGCCAACTGTGCAAAGAAATTGAAGCTGATATAGTGGATGGAGGATTTTGGCGTGGGAAAAAGGTAGTAGCAAAGGCTAATGAATGGACAATAACCCTGGACACCTACACTGTTTCTAACGGAAAAACATCTACCACATATACAAGGATGAGGGCACCTTTTATCAATAAGGATCATTTCAGGTTCAAAATTTATCGCAGCGGTGTGTTCAGTGAATTAGGGAAGCTTTTGGGAATGCAGGATGTTGAAGTTGGATACCCTGACTTTGATGAGAACTTTATCATCAAGGGCAATGATACGGAGAAATTAAAGAGGTTGTTTTCAAACCCGAAAATTCGTGAGCTTATTTCACAGCAGCCAAGAATATATTTTGAGGTTAAGGACGATGAGGGATGGTTTGGCGCGGAATTTCCTGAAGGAGTAGATGAGTTGTATTTTCAAGTGCCTGGATTAATCAGGGATGTGGAAAGGCTGAAAAGCCTGTATTATCTTTTTGTGGAGGTGCTAAACCAGTTGTGCCTCATGGGGTCAGCTTGCCAAGAGAACCCGGGAGTGGAATTATAAGAGGTTGAGTCTTATAGAAGCATGGCGTTTTTTCACCATTGGGCTAATGATCCTGAAGTAACAAAATTTTTGAGTTGGGAACCGCATGGGAATATTGAGGTAACAAAAAACTTGCTTCAGTCTTGGGTAAAAGATTACGAAAATCCCAATTGTTATAATTGGGCTATAGTTTATGATGGCAATTTAGTTGGTTCTATAAGCTTGTTAAACCCCAAAGATGATATTGGTGAAGCTGAAGCAGGATATTGCATGTCAAAAGCATACTGGGGTAAAGGAATTATGGCAGAAGCACTGGCAGCAGTATTAAAGTATTCTTTTGATGAGGTTGGCTTCAACAGAATATTTGCAAAACACAATATAGAAAACCCCAATTCTGGCAAAGTAATGAGAAAATGTGGTATGAAGTATATATTGAAACAAAAAATGCTCCGCTTGCATTAAAGCCAGATAAAATAGTCATGTGCGATTGCTATGAAATCCTAAACCCTAATCTCGCAAAAAAATCGTGAACTTTGCTTAAACATTTTTTGAGGGGGGAATTTTAGTGCCACTACCTATGGTTCATCTTTGTGCCGCAAGAGAATATGCTCATGATATACCTGCATTGAGAAGTTGCCCTGAATTTTATCTTGGAAGCATATCTCCAGATGCTATACATATGCGTAAAGGTACTGGAAAAGAAGATAAGAGAATAACTCATTTATATTCGGATGGAGAACAATGGAAGCATAATGTGCTTGATTTTCTTAAGCAAAATAAAACCAAATCGAATTATAGTTTTTTGCTAGGGTATGGAATCCATATTCTAACCGATATTTTCTGGAATAAAACGCTTTACAATGGATTTAAGTTAAAATATGAGAAAGATTCTAATCCAATACAGGATATTAGAGAAGCATATTATAATGATACTGACCAACTTGATTTCGAATTATATAAAAAGCTTGAATGGCGTCAGGAAGTGTGGAAGTTATTGGAGGAGGCCAAGCCTTTTGACGTAGATGGTATTTTATCCTCAGATGAAATAAATGCTTGGAATAAACGGACGCTCCATTGGTATGACAGCGGTGCCAGCCATCATAGAAACCCTGTAAAATACATAACTATTGAGGAAATTTTAGAGTTTATTCAGGCTGCCAGAAAAGATATAAAAAATATTTTAAGTTCCAATGGATTATAAGGTAGATAGATAACACCAGTCTTTTCAAAAGGTGAAATTATATGTTGAATGATTACTCCTTCCTTATAGTTATTTCTGATGATGGTGAAATAATTAATAATTATCGCAGAATCTCACCCGGATGGAAAGAAACAATAGCAGATGGTAGATATTATAGAGAAGGGAATGGTTTTTCACTTTTTGATTACAAAGGCAAAAGATTTACAACTGCTATATGCGGAGACTTGTGGTATGACAAAAATATTGATTTGATTAAGCAGTTGAAGGTTGATTGTGTTTTGTGGCCGCTGTATATTGATTATTCTGCACAAGAATGGGAAAATAGCGCAAGAGATGAATATGCACTTCAAGTAAAAGAGATTCAAGCTCCAGTACTGATGATAAATAGCTATGCAGAGGGTGAAGGTAAGGCCAATGGGGGATGCTGTGTATTTCGCAATGGCCGTGTACTAAAAGAGCTTCCAATGGGTACCCTTGGTATTTTGGAGTATGAAATATAGTAATATATTTCACTACATACAAGAAAATAAGTTTATTTATACTTAGCTAATATGCTTAACTATATTTCAGATAAAAGGATATAGGGGAAAAACCATCAATCCTCTTATAGAAATATGTTTGCCTAGAGTTACCACCTGAGCATAATTCTAGGGCAATGGGCATCACATCCCTTCAACAGAAGCAAACACCATCAGTGAGCCAGTATTTGCAGGTTTTACTCATGAGTTCCTTGAATGTAGGAGTTTTTTTGAAATGTACGTGATAAAACACTTGCTCGTGAATAGACTTTGCAAGATAAGCTTTAAAGGACTTTAGTAGTTAGAATATGACGGGATGTTGTCATATTAGCTTTGATATTATAGAATTTGTGGATAGGTATAATCCAGGACATGAATATGTGTAATAAAGTTTAGTCGCTCATGGCTGAAGCTAAATATTTTTATATTTATGGGGGAACTATGAACATTGAAATAAGGAAGCTGTCACCTGATTTAATTGATGATTATTTGGATTTTTTTGATAATAGTGCATTCAGTGATGGTTCTGACTTTGCAGGCTGTTATTGTGTTTGGTATTATTGGACAAATGAACTGGAAAAAGAGCATAGTAGCTGTCCCCAAAATATGAAGAATTCTTTCAAACGAAATCTTGCAATAAACTATATTAGGCAAGGAAAATTAAATGGGTTTTTAGCATATTCATATGGCAGGGTTATAGGATGGTGCAACGCAGGTTTAAGGCAAAATTACGATCGTCTGAGCTGTAAAAACAACCCTGATTTATGGATAGATTATGATAATGAAAAAGTGATGTCAATTGTTTGTTATTTAGTTAGTCCAAATATGCGTGGAAAAGGGGTTGCAACTGAACTATTGAAAGCAGTGTGTAAATATGCTCAAGAAGATAGATATGATTATATTGAAGCATATCCTGTAATTAATGAGGATGGATCACCTCATTATCATGGTTCTTTTACAATGTACGAAAAGCAAGGATTTAAGATAGTTAAAAATGATTCTACAATTACGATAGTAAGAAAGTATCTGTAATATAGGTTATAAGCATTATAAGAAGTAATTTTGACTTGCATTATTTATTTGTGCACGTATCTAGTAGAATAAGCATTTTACATGATATTTATATTTATAAAGAATTTATATAGAGTGAGGCAATTGTATTATGGTAGATATGACTATCGGCTAGCTTCTTAAAGATGACAACCCCGCTATAAAGTATAGAACACAAGCAGAGTTGTTAGGTCAATTTGCTGATAATTCTGATGTAAAATCATGGATTTTTGATAAACTGCCTGAAAACTGGTATGAAACAAAAGGGCTTTGGTATCGTTACTATGTAACTGCTATTGCTGAATGTGGTTTATCAAGCAAAGATGTACCATGCGAAATGTTGGACAGAGCTTTTTTTGAGCTTGACACAATGTTTGATTGCAACTGCGGTGACTTTATGCTTTTAACCGCTTTGATGAAGCTTGGATATGAAGAGCACAAAACTATACGAAAAATAATTAATATATTAAATAATCACAGTTTACCGGACGGTGGGTTTTTGTGTTTACATAGGGTGAAAAAGCTCAAATATACCCCTAAAAGCTGTTATAAAGCTAATTTGCATGCACTGTTATTTCTGTCTGAATGTAACAAAAGAGGCATCATTATAGGTTTTAGTCAACCTTTGATAGATTATTTTTTAAACCGTAATCTGTTCTATAAAAGCACAGACAAAAACACACTTGTTCTGAACTGCCGAGAAGGTCGTCGTACTATTGATACCTTTTATCCCTTTGAAGTTATGCGTGTCGGTTTGCAAAACGTAGTGGAAGCGTTTTCTGCACTTGGATATGGGAATGATAAGCTTTTAGAGGAAGCTAGGAGCATTTTGGATAATTATAAAGACAAAACAGGTAAATTGCTTCTGAAAGGCACGTTGGCAAAATCATATTTACCAAAAGAAAGAGTCGGCAAGCCCAGTAAATGGGTAACATTTTATGCACTGCTGGCAGAAAAACATCGATTAAAATGAGTGTATTGCTATGTAGAAAAGTTATTTAAATTCGTCTCATCCTGTGACGATTGCTTTGTGGGACCCAACTGTGCATATCCAAAAAGTTCGCTAGATAAAGGTTCTGAAACTTGCTTACAACACTACGTCGGAGAAGTAGGACGTTAAGCGAGAGATGGTTTATACTTTTTACGGTAAATCATATTAGTTTTATAGGACAACATTCTTGTTTCTGCCCCGGATAAATGTCCCGGAGTTGCTCAAGTTGCGTGACCGTTTGCACGTATGCTAATATCTTCCTGGAAGAAAAAAAGGAGGATATGATAAGAGCTTTGAATATATATGTTAAGTGTTCCAGCACCTAACCCTCAAAGCCCTTTAACACATTTGTAATATGATAATAGCATATCTGGGGCGGAATGTTAAGGAGTATCGCAGAAATTGTTTAAAATTTTTGGAAAGGCTGGAGTTGATATGCCCGAAATGCGGCGGGAAAACAACCTTTCATGACAGATATGCACGTCATGTGCATATGGGCGAGGAAATTGAATGGATTAACATATTCCGTGTAATCTGTAGCAAGTGTGGGAAGACACATGCAATCATACCGGATTTCATCAGGCCGTATAAGCATTACTCGGCTTGTGATAGCGAGCTGGTCCTTCGGGACCAGGAGGACGGTATACCTCTTGAGGAGATTGAGACTGCCGCCAGCATATCCACATTAAGGCGGTGGGTAGAAGAATTCAGGCAACGGGGGCGGCAAGCTGCAGGAGCATTAAGAGCTATACTGTACAGGTATTATGGCAAGTTTGTCAATGAGCTGGAGATGATAGAAACAAAGGTATTCCACATGATTGAGCGGCTGCTTGGGTTACTGCCGCAGATAGAAAGCAGCCATCTTGCCATAGGTGAAACGAATATGTGGCTAACAAATCATCTGGCAGGAGTATTTGTATAGAAAATTCCCACATAGTTTGCGTAGCTGTCCGGAGTTCCCTTCTGATAGGCTTTAGGAAAAAGCACAGGAGGGATCGAAATGATAAACAATGAAGTATTGGAAAAAGCATTAAAGAAACATGAGATCATATCGCCGCTATTGCAGCCGGATCTGGATGAGGCGGAAAAGCGGAGAATACGGCAGGAGATACTTGAGAGGGAAGGAATTTCGGAAAGGACACTTCGGAGGTATCTTGCAGCGTACCGGGAGAATGGTTACGAAGGGCTATTACCAAAGATACGAAAAGATACAGGGCAACAAAGAGCGATATCTCAGGAAATATTAGATCGGGCAATCGAAATAAAACAGGAACTGCCGGAGAGAAGTGTCAGGAGGATCATAAAGATCCTTGAAGGCGAAGGGATTGTCAAAAAAGGAAGTGTCTCCAGAAGCACCTTGTCCAGGCATCTTTTGAAGATGGGCTTTGGTGCAAAAGACTTCAGAAATGTTCGTATAGAAGGAACGACAGCCCGCCGGTTCGTCAAAAACGGAAGGAACACATTGTGGCAGGCAGATATCAAATACGGTCCGTACATACCGACTGCCGACGGCGGTAAGAAACGGACATACATGGTGGCATTTATTGACGATGCGACGAGGCTGGTGTGTCATGCAGAATTTTACGACAATCAGAGGCTTCCGATATTGGAAGACAGTTTTCGCAAGGCAATATTGAAATACGGCAAGCCGGAGGCAGTATACGTTGACAATGGCAAGGTATTTATCTCGAAATGGTTCAGAGTAGCATGTGCAAAGCTGGGAATCCGTCACATGAACACAAAGGCGTATTCTCCGGAGAGCAAAGGCAAGATTGAGAGGTTCAATGCCACAGTTGAAGAGTTTTTCCAGGAGATATCGCTGGAGAAAGCAAAAAGCCTGGAGGAACTTAACCGCAAATTTCGGGTATGGCTGGATGAAGGGTACAACGGGAAGCCTCATAGCAGTTTAAAAGGGGTTTCTCCATCGCAGGCGTATGCAAGTGATCCAAAGAAGGTGCGGTTTGCAACTCCTGAAGAATGCCGGGACGCATTTTTATGGGAAGATACAAGGAAAGTTGACAACACAGGCTGTTTCAAGCTGCAAGGGATAGAATATGAAGCCGGAATCGAATACATAGGCAAAAAAGTGGATGTGCGGTACGATCCTTTTGATATGAGCCTTCTGGAGATATGGTACAATGGTGAGCGCCGAAAGACAGCAACCCCGCTGAAGGTTGGGGAATACTGCTCAAAGGTTGAAAAAACACCAGCAACGAAATCGGCGACTCATTCACGGCTATTAAAAATATATGAGAGCGAGAATGAAAAGAGGCAAAAACGGCAGACCGGAGCATTAACCTTCAGGAGCATGAAGGGCGGTGACAGAAATGTTTGAGCAGTACTACAACTTTCTGCACACGCCGTTCACCCGGGATATACCGGAGAAGCATTTGTATAGCAATCCGGAGCTGGAAGAGGTCTGCAGCAGGCTTGAGTATGCGGCCCGGAACCGGTTGTTTGCAGTGATAACGGGAGATGTTGGTACAGGAAAGACCACAGCCATAAGGAAGTTTGTTGGGGCGCTGGACAGCAACCGGTACAAGGTAATGTACATAAGCGATTCGGCGTTGACACCGAGGAATTTTTACTGGGAAGTATTGAACCAGCTGGGATGTGAAGCGAAATTCTACAGGAGCGATGCAAAACGACAACTAACGAGAGAGATCAGCAACCTGATTGAAATACAGAGACGTATTCCTATAATCATCACAGATGAGGCACACCTACTTTCAAGGGAGATGCTGGAGGAAATCCGGTTTTTACTAAACTTCAGGATGGATTCGTATAACCCAATGAGTTTAATCCTGGTAGGCCAGAGTGAGTTGAAGGACATCCTGAAGAAGCAGATATATGAGGCAATATGCCAGCGAATAGATATCCGATATCATATGATGCCATATGATCGGCAAAGAACCGGTGAATACATAAGAAAGCACCTGGAGTATGCAGGAGAAAGCCGGGAGATATTTACGGATATGGCGGTAGACGAGATATATGAATATTCTCATGGAGTACCGCGAAAAATCAACCGGGCGTGTACAGCTTGCCTTTTACATGGGGCACAGGTACAGAAAAAAATCATAGACGATCATGTGGTAAGGCTTATTGTTGAGGAAGAATTGAACTGGTAGTTAATATGCCCTGTCCGTATACATCTGCGGACAGGGCTAATGAGCAAAACTAGCGGTCAAAAAGAATGAGCAGATTGCGGTCAAAGAGGCCGAACAGCGACAGGAGTAAGATTTAAAATGTACAAGGATAAAGTCAAATAAGGATATGATATGCTTGACATTTTTATGAAACAGGTAAGCTTTTTCTTGTCATAATTAAAAGGCTTTGAGGGTGGAATTTAACTTATAAAATAAGTAATTTACTAACCTTTTTGGTTTTTACTGTCAACGCCGGGATATTTTTGACCGAATCGCCGGTTAAAAATTGACCCATTCGCCGGTCTTCAATCGCCGGTTTT